>Ga0306926_10010090_pt1 | contig 10427 bp, 6 predicted proteins | sample flu12Cox44000178_FD_203759 | JGI IMG/M metagenome (GOLD analysis project Ga0306926, IMG submission 203759) | Lab enrichment of tropical soil microbial communities from Luquillo Experimental Forest, Puerto Rico - flux8day.12C.oxic.44.000.178 (v2)... | ecosystem: Environmental > Terrestrial > Soil... | reverse complement strand
CAACATCATTTTGATGGCAGACGACGACGACGACGATCGTTTGTTGACGCGTGACGCCGTGGCCGAAGCGGGACTCAATGGCGATTTGCATTTCGTGCAAAACGGCGAGGAATTGCTGGATTATCTTTGCCGCCGGGGCAAGTATGAATCTGCTGTTACAGCGCCACGACCCGGACTGATCCTGTTGGACTTGAATATGCCGCTGAAGGACGGCCGTGAGGCCCTAAAGGAAATCCGCGCTGATCCGGAGTTGCGGCGAATTCCTGTGGTAGTGCTTACCACTTCCAAGGCCGACACCGACATTGGAGCGGTTTACGAACTGGGGGCGAACTCATTTATTTCCAAACCATTCCAATTTGAGGCGCTCGTTAGCGTGATGCGGATGCTGGGGCAGTATTGGTTCAACACCGTGGAATTGCCTGCGACAAAATAGCTGCCATGTACACGACCGGCTTGATCAAAATCCTGCTCGTTGAAGATGACGAGGATGATTACATCATAGCTCGAGACCTTTTGGCCGAAATCCCCGGTCACCGCTTTGCGCTGGATTGGTTGAGCACTTTCCCAAAGGGATTGGAGGCCATGCTTCTGAATCAGCACGACATGGTGCTGGTTGATTACCGTCTTGGCGCAGAAAATGGAATCACACTGCTGCGGGCAGCCATTGAACGCGGGTGCCAGGCTCCCATCATCCTTCTGACCGGTGCCGGGCAGCACGAGATCGACCTCGAAGCGATGCAGGCCGGAGCGGCGGATTACCTGGTTAAGGCGGGATTGCGCTCCGATACCCTTGAACGCAGCATTCGATATGCAATTCAGCGCAAGAGGGCGGCAGCCTGGGCAGCTTTCGAGCAGGCGCGACTGGCCGCCTTCGGAGCTGAGATCGGTTTGGCCCTGACGAGGCGGGATTCTCTGGATTCCATCCTGGGATGCTGCGCCAAAGCGATGGCACAGTTTCTTAACGCGTCAATGGCGCAATTGTGGACCTTCGACCCGCGGGAGCGTGTATTCCATCCACGCGCTGCAGCGGGATCGGTAGCTGAACCTGCCGCTACACCCCAGACTTTGCCAAAGATTAATCTGAACCTTGAGGCACTGAGTCGTGGGGAACCGGTTCTTATCAGGCAGGTCGCCGGGGACGAGCGTGTGACGGACCAGGACATCGTCAACCGCTTCGGGTTGGTATCCTTTGCCGCTTGCCCGTTAATCCTTGAGGATAAGTTGGTCGGCCTGATGAGCCTCTTCACTTCTCAGCCCTTGACGGAACATATCTTCCAGGAGATGGGATCCGTTTCCAACGGCATTTCTCTTTGCATCGAGCAAAAGCGCTCAGCGGAGGCCCTGGACGCCAGTGAGGTCAAATACCGGTCGATGGTCGAGAACATCAAAGAAGTTATCTTCCAGATGAACGAGTTCGGCCACTGGACCTTTTTAAATCCAGCCTGGAAGGCGGTTACGGGTTTTGAGGTTCAGCAGAGCATCGGGACTTTTTTCCTGGAATACATTCACGACGAGGATCGAGAACAAAACCGGCACATTTTTCTACAACTCCTTTCTCAGCGATTGGATTATTGCCGTTACGAGACTCGACTGTTGACCAACAACGGCAAGGTTCGTTCCGTCGAAGTCTATGCCCAATTGACGCTTAACAGCGACGGCACGGTGCTGGGACTCTCGGGCAGCCTGATAGATGTGACCGAACGCAAACTCGCCGAGCACGCGGTGCAGAAGTTGGCCGCCTTTCCACAGGTGAATCCCAATCCCGTGTTGGAATTCGCCGCGGATGGGACTCTTACGTACTCCAACGAAGCCGCGAGTGAGCTGGCCAAGTCCTTTGGCAAGGCAGATTTGATTTCGGTTTTGCCGGTGAATCCCGGCGCAATCGCTCGAGATTGCCTGGCCAGCGGGCAAAAGCGTTTGCGTGAGGAGGTTTGCCTGGATGGGCGCACGATCATTTGGTCTTTTTTCCCGGTGGTCGCCAGCCAGGTGGTGCATTGTTACGGCGCTGATGTGACCGACATGCTTAACCTCGAAGCCCAGTTCCGCCATGCGCAAAAGCTGGAGTCGGTTGGCCAGTTGGCCGCTGGAGTGGCGCACGACTTCAATAATATACTTACCGTCATTCAAGGATATTCGGAGTGCCTGCTCGCCCGGGGCCAGGAACCAGAAACTGCCGGCCCTCTTAAACAGATTTCAGATGCGGCCAAGCGAGCCGCCGCTTTGACCCGGCAATTACTGATGTTCAGCCGCAAGCAAGTAATCCAGACGAAGGTGCTGGACCTGAACCTGGTGTTGCAGAATCTGGCGAACATGTTGCTGCGTTTGCTGGGAGAAGACATTACCTTCGCCGCCGATTATTGCCGCGGCTTGCCTTTCATTGATGCCGACACGGGAATGTTGGAGCAAATTGTTATGAACCTGGCTGTCAATTCCCGCGACGCGATGCCTAAAGGAGGAGGGCTCAGTATCAGTACCGCCTCGGTCGAAATCGGCGGGGATTACGCCAGCCAGCATCCCGAGGCGCGCGCCGGTTCGTTTGTTCGTCTTACTGTCACAGACACCGGTTGTGGTATGGATCGCAAAACGTTGGATCGAATTTTTGAACCTTTCTTTTCCACAAAAGAGGTCGGCAAAGGCACCGGTCTTGGACTTGCCACCGTCTATGGGCTAGTCAAACAGCACCAGGGCTGGATTGAGGTTTCCAGTGCGGTGGGCGTCGGCACTACCTTTAAAATCTATTTCCCGGCGGCCGAGCGAAAGTCCGAGTCCACGGATTCCTCGAATCAAGTCTCGGAGCTGGTGCGCGGTGGCAGAGAGACCATCATGGTGGTTGAAGATGAGCCCGTATTGAGGGAAATGGTGTGCGAAATTCTTAAACAATACGACTACCAGGTCATCGAGGCCGGTTCGGGTGTCGAGGCGCTGCGGGTCTGGGACGAGTTCGATGGCCAGGTCGATCTTCTTTTGACCGATATGGTCATGCCCGAGGGTATGACCGGCCGAGAACTCGCTGTGCAGCTTAAGAAGCGCAAACCCGAACTGAGAGTCATTTACAGCAGTGGTTACAGTCCGGATTCAAATGCCAGGGACTTCGGCCACAATGACACCGCCTTTCTTGCCAAGCCCTACTTGCCTCCTCAGCTCGCACGCACGGTAAGACAATCCTTGGATTCGCCTGTGCGCCACACTTCCGCCGCACAATTCTCCGCCGAGGTTGCAACCGTCTGAAAACCGTCGCAGACGGCGGGCCACAGGGATACCCAGGTTAAGTGAGCGTCGGAACCTTGCATCGGCCGAATTGTCATCGCCCTGGAGCTCAGTCGCGGGGTTGGCAAAAAAGCTCTGCCTTCAAGGTATCGGTTACTCGGAAAGTTAAACGTGGCATCCACGCTGGCTGACTTCAGAAGGGCAACCACTTGAAATCCAGGATCCGCTCGGCAAACCATGTTGTCGAGACAAGCATAATCACCGCGGAAGCAAGCCGAACAAGGACGCGAGGATAAAAGAGCAGACAGCGCACACTCAAAGCCAGAGGCAGGAAAATGCCCACGATGGCCAATTGCCCAAGTTCCACGCCCAGGTTGAACCCAAAAAGTGTGGTTGCCAACTGGCCTTGATGCAGACCGAGATCGCGTAAGGCATTTGCGAATCCGAACCCGTGCAATAGTCCAAAACCAAACGCGACAGCCCAGCCACGTTCCGAATAGAAGGGCAGGAGGTTATTCAAGGCTGCTATTGCAACCGATGCCGCGATCGCCGATTCAATCAAGCGGGTGGGTAATTGAATGATTCCCAGAACTGAAAGGCTCAGCGTAATGGAGTGTGCGACTGTGAAAGCTGTTACAATTTTCAACACTGCGACCACAGCTACTTTGGCGGCAGGTACGGGCTCCCATGTCCCGTTTCGTCTGCGCAGGACCCCCGGAAGAAGCAAGGCCAGAAGAAAAAGCATATGGTCGTACCCACTCCAGATGTGCCAGATTCCCTCTTTCACAAAGGCAGGAAACGAACTCGGAACTTTGTTGTTGTTGTCATTGAGTTCGAACTGCTGCGTAGGGTTTTCAGGAGAAAAGACGCCGGTCTGGGTCCGGCCGCCTGTTTGCAGACTGAACAAGCCGCGATGCTTCGGGTCGATCTCGAAAAATGCTCCATAATCCAATCGCAGCTTTTCTTGATGGCTTACTCCGTCTATGACGAAGCGGATTACCGCGTAAGCGCCGTCGGCATGCTTGTCGACTAAGAAGTCAACCACACGGATGCGGCCCTCGTCTGCCTCTGAGCGCACGTGCAGCCGTGAGAGGGCGTAAGCACAAATCGCTTCCTTGCGCAGGCGCAACTCATCCCAGGTGATCATTCCGTCGTCGTTGCGATCGATACTGACGGCATCCTCGAGGTCTCGCAAAGCCAGGTGCCACTCTCCTTGAACGAGGGAATGGTCAGCTTTCAGATTTAAAAACCCGGTGCTCTGGCTATGGGCATCAGCGCGGTACCTGCCGCTCAACACGAGCCCCACCGCTAGAAAGATGGCGATGAGCGGAAGAGATGAGTTAATGGTTGTTCTGTTCATGGATGTTGAACGCGTTTCAGCCGCTCAGTCAGAAACAACAGGCGGCTATCTTCAATATGGGAGGATTGAATGAATGCCAAAACGGGCAAGGCGGCCGTGGCATCACGCTGTGCCAGGGCGCTTTCGAGCAGGATCCGTGCGTCCGCCGGTTCGTGCTGAACGTGCCAGTTCAAAAGTGCCATTTTAAGCGCTCCGGCCGCGTTGCCTTCGATGGCTAAAAGAAATCGAGCCTCCTCGCGTTGATGGACAAAGTCACCGCGGAGGTGGCCTTCCTCGAAGCGTGCCCGCAGCATGCTGACATGCATGGGCAGATCCGCAGGCGGTGGGCTTTGTTGCGCTTCGGCAAGGGCTAGTCGCAACAGCACGGAGTCGGATGGCACGCTGTTTTTGAGCAAATGCTCGGCTTCTCGGCCTCGGCCCAGATCAAGCAGGAGGTCTGCGTACGCGCACTGGATATAGACATCACGAGGATCGAGCTGAAGCGCTTTTTTGAAAGTTTCCTGGGCATCTTCTGAATGACCTATCCGGACTTCTGTTTCGGCTAGAATTGTTAATGCCCAGACTCGCTCCCGTTCAGCCGTATTCGGATTGTCGCGCAGAGCATTGCGCAGCAAGGCGCACCCTCGTTCGGCATCACCGTTTAAGCAGGCCACATTGGCCACGGCGGTCAGTGCGATCAGACCCGGGGTAAGTTGTGCCAATGGAATGCAGGCCCGCCTGGCGCCAGTATAGTCGCCCAAAACGGTTAGAATCGTTGAGCGTGTCAACCAGGCCTGCGCATTGCGTGGGTCTTGCGTTAACGCCAGTTGCAGATCGCAGAGAGCATTTGTGAAATCATGCTGGCTTTGCTTAAGAATGCCACGGATCACGAAGGCGTTGGCTGGGATTGCCGACGCGTTCCACCACGGCGCCATCGCTGCCTGTGCCCGGCCAAGATAGCGAGGGTCGGAGTCGCTTCGAGATCGTTCGATGCATTTACGAGCGTATTGTTCAGCCAGCGTCAGGTTCATGGGGGCCGTGTTTAATTGCTGGCGCAACTGACGCAACTCCCCACCTTCACTGCCCAGTCCTGAGGATCTCAGCCGCTCAATCACTTGCTCTCCGTCCGTCGGCACGAAAGGCTCCGCGCAGGCGATTCCCAGCGCCATCCACAGTGCGCAAAGACTCGCACTGATCCGCCGCAGGCCTGCCGCCGGCAGATGGCATCGGGCCGCCTGAGCAAGTATTGAGACCATAGCTGAGATCCTCTGGTCGGTGTTTCCTCACGGTGTCGTCAATCCGATAACAACGTTTGTCCCAACCACTGTCGGAGTTCGCAATCCAACGCCAGCCAGATCAGCTTTGACGCGAAAAAACCCGGCGCCATCTGTCGGCTTGGGCGTCGAAAGGCTTGAAGTAGACTTATCGTACTTCGCGGCTGTATCCATAAATGGACCGGTCACGGCGTTGGCACGCAAGAGCGTGATAGTCAAGGAAAGGTCATTTGGTGAACCTGCCAGAGGCGGGTTCAAGTAGGGAAACACGGATGGAAACATGGCGGCGTTTACCAGTGCGCCATCGGTGAAGGGGAATTGACCCGAAGGGGCGTCGTTGGTGGAAAGAAGCTTGCCCATCACCACACGCAAAGCGATGTCGACGACATCATCACCAGGGCGGCGTCCATTGGGAAATCCTGCCGTGTCTCCGCCGATTACTCCCAGATTATTCTGGGAGGTTGCGGGCACCGGAGGCGTGCTGGTGTTGAGCCGCAGCATTTCAGCCGTGGCCGTGGTTTGATTTAGTCCGGGAACTCCCGTCAAAAACACAGTAACGAGATCGGTGCGTGGAAAGTTGGTCGGGGCTCGCACACCCGCGCTGCCAAACAGCAGTTCGATTAGCGCAGGAAGAGTTGGGTGCGTGACGTACTGTGCGAACTGCGCGTCATCCTTGGGTTCACTTGCATTAAACGCGTCCTTGTCCTTCAGTCCAATCACAACCTCGTTGACCAGAGGTTGGCCAAGGCGTGACACCTGGACCAGGTTGGTTCCTTCAAAGCGGCTGGCTGTGGTCCAGGCAGCAATAGTCGGGCTCGCGCCGTTGGTTAGGCACGTGCTCGGCACCTCAAGCACAAGCGAGGTAACGTTCTTGTCGGACAGGCTGTCCTTTGCGCCGTCTACCGCTCCCAGTGGATTGCTGAAATTGATTAGGTCAAAGGTTTCTCCCAGGTTCACTACGAACGGGTCTTTGCGCTGTCCGACGAACACGCGACCCGGCGTCGCGCATCCAGGTATGTTCACAGTGTAGATGTACGAATTGGCGTAGCTGTCGTAGTCGGGCAAGGTCTTGTTTCCAATGTTGTCCACCGGCTTGGTGAACACGATGGACCCGTCGGCGGCATTCGTTAAGTATTGGGCCACGCCCGTGCGACGGTCGCCGGCAATCATTTTTACGGAGTAATTCTCGACCACATTCAATGAAGAATTGTTGGTGGCGAAGATTTGGCCGGCGATAATGAGCGGGATTTCATTAGTGACCTGGTTTCCCGGCGGGCCGATAGGCAGCGCAATGTGTCGGGGCGTCTCCCAGAACTGGAATTGGAAGGTGATGTGCTCGTGAGCATCCCCGGCGTTGTCGATTTCAATTTCGTAAACGCCGTTGGTTTCGAGACGGAAATAATTTGGGCCTCCATACGAGTCCTGCAGGGGCAGGTAGTCGGCGATTAAGGTGACAAAGTTCGACCGGCCGGCTTCATAGCTGTTGAACATATAGAAGTCGGTTGCATCCAATTTGGGGGACGCGGTGATGAGCGGGGCCTCCCGGTGGCTCGAGGCGAGAACGCTCCAGCCGGCCAGCAGCATACCTGCTATTGCAATCGTGAGTCGCTTATTTTTCATGGTCCAGTCCTTTAAATATGGTTCGATTGTTCTGCTTGTTGTTTTGAACGCTTACCTAAAGAGAACGAACGCCAGAAGCCGGCGGATGCATGGGAAACGAAGTTTTCCCTTCGTGGAGGGAACGAACCACTAATGGACACGACTTAAGGCTATAAGGACTGCCGCAGTGCGTTAGCGCAACGAGTTCACGAATTCGGATTACTATGAATTCTTGGTTCTCAGCGTGGTTGTGGCGAAGCCTCAGGAGGAGGAGCGGGATTCAAAGCGGCCTGGTAGGTTTCAATGTCGGCTTTTTTATTCAGCTTTTTCGCCAATGGTAAAAGGGACTTGTAAATCGCGGTCTTATCGGGGTACTCGGGGTTATCGTGAAGCAGTTGTTGATACACCTCGTACGCCTCGGCGTTTTGCTTGAGGGAAGAAAGGTTTTCTCCAAGTTCCAACATGAGACGAATGCGTTGCTGCGGCGAAGGATCCAACTTCAGTGCCGCGCGGTATGCGTGTACGGCAGAGGAGGGCTTTCCTTGGGTGGCGTACAGGTCGCCCAGTTTCTCAGATAGAACGGCGCTGTTGGTGGTTTTCTCGAACTGCTCAAGCACGTCCACACCCTCCGCGACAGGTTTTCCGGCGGCAAGGTTCACGTTGAGCAGGCGAAGATAGTACCATTCGAGCAACTTGCTGTTGTGCCGCAAAAGCTCATCCTTCAGCTGGTCTGGGTTTGTGCCAAAGGGCCGATATAAGGGATCTCCGACAACAGTTGTCTGCCACGACAGGACGGATTGGCTGGCGTAGGCGGCTTCGCCGAAGCTCATCCCGTAATAAACCAGCCGTGCCGCGAAAACCGTCATGTCGGCAGTACCGGTCAGGTATGGCTCTGCTACATAACCCATGGTTGCCGTTGCGCCTTTTGCCAGCAACGGCCCCACCCATGCCTTGGTCGTAGTCCGGAAGGGGTGAGCACTGTAGGAGTGCAAATGGTAGGCGAAAGCTCCCGGCATAAATTCAACTTTGGGCTGAGCAAATGGGCCAGAAACATCCTGATCATACCAGCCCATATAGATCGCAATGTGGCTCATGGGAAACCCGGCAGGGAAGGTTGAGGGATTATCGTCGACCACGGCGTCAAACCCGAGCCGGCGGCAAACCTCGGACGCATTGCGGATCCAATCGTCGCCTATCTTGTAAGCCGGCTCAGTCGTGTGTCGCAGATCAAAATAGGTGCGACCCCAAAGACCTTCGGCTTCGCCCTGCAGCGCTTTATCGATCAGTCCGCGGGCGATCTCGGGGGTTGGACCGTCGATTCGAGTTACCAGCAATATCCCCTGAGTCGGGCTGAGCATTGACCGGTTTGTCGTGCCGAACATCGGATTGCGAATCGGACCGTTTAGAGGAATCGTTTCGTTGATGAGCGGTAGCAGCGCCAATTCGCTGTCCACCGCGGCCTCATTGCGCCGGGCCTCAGGACGCACTTTCTGCTGCCCTTCGTCCTGATGCATCGGGTCTTCCATGATGAACACCGGCACTCCGTAACAGAGCGCGGCGTATCGAATCTTCGTTTTGTCTACCTTCCAGATGACTTTCTGCGGTCGGTCATTGGTCGCTGGCACCAGCTCGGATTCAAAGTGCCATAGCTGATTGTCTTTAATCGCTTTCGCTAATGGTAACTGGAGCATGGTCTCATACTCGCCCCTCGACATCCCCTCACCGGTGGGCAGATCCATGCCGAAGACCTGGTTGGTCGGAACCTGTCTTTTTAGCGCGTAATATTCGGCGATCGCCCTGGATTCGGGGACGTGGTTGTTGTAAACGACAATCACTTCGTCTCCGGGGTTGGCGGCACGCAACGCGAAGCAGGCGAAAATCCCTCCTAAGACAGCTCCTAAACACTTCATTGTTCTTTAATCATGGACAGCTGCGCAGGTGACAGGGTTCAAGTCCGGGGAGTCGCTGCGCGGACCTCCGAGGTCTACCTTCAGGCCGTCAAAGGCCAAAAACACTCCGAGGGGCAGTTCAGCCTGCGCCGCATCGTGATCGTAATCGTGAGTGAGGTGAGTCAAAAAAGTTTTCTCTGCGCCAATTCGTCGGGCGGCCGTCAATGCCTCGTCAAGACACATATGCGTTGGGTGAGGATCACGGCGCAACGCGTCGAGGACGGCAGCCTCGACGCCACGGACTTGCTCCACAACTTTGCCGGGGACTTCTTTGCAGTCGCTAAGATAGGCCAGGCGCTTACGACCTTGTTGTTTGAATAAATACCCATAGGTTTCGATTTTACCGTGGGGCAATGGCAAGGGGACCAACTCCAGATCTCCTACTTGGAATGGCCCGGTGATGATCCGCGGATCGGGGATGAAGTAACCGCGGGGCCAGGGCCCGTCGTGGAAAGCGTAAGCGAAAACGCGGCGCAGATCTTTCATCGTGTGTTCGTTGGCATAAACCGGCAGCGGTTTGCCACCGCGTGCGTCGCAGATTCGGCGACAATCGTCCAGGCCCATAATGTGGTCAGCATGTGAATGGGTGAAGACCACGGCATCCAGGTATCCGAGCTTTTCACGCAGCATTTGGATGCGAAATTCGGGCGTGGTGTCAACGACCAGGCTTGCCGTTTCGGAGGCGACGTAGATCGAAGGCCTGGTTCGATGGTTTTTGGGATTGGCAAGAAACTCGGGTGGATACTCCTTGCCGATAATAGGCACCCCCTGGGAAGTACCCGAGCCTAAAAAAATAAACGAAAACGCCATTGTTCCTCACGAGCCTAGCAGAGTTCGGCCTGGTCGCAAGCAAGCCCATGCGACTAAGGAAAGCGCAACTTTTCTTTTGCTCGAGGCCCGTTGAAACGACAAATTCAAGTGCGGGATCACAGATGCTGACGACGTTGCGGATTAAAAATTTTGCGTTAGTCGACGAAATGACGATGGAGCTCAAGCCGGGCTATAACGTCATTACCGGCGAAACCGGTGCGGGCAAGTCGATCCTGATCGGCGCACTAA
>Ga0306926_10010086_pt1 | contig 10431 bp, 7 predicted proteins | sample flu12Cox44000178_FD_203759 | JGI IMG/M metagenome (GOLD analysis project Ga0306926, IMG submission 203759) | Lab enrichment of tropical soil microbial communities from Luquillo Experimental Forest, Puerto Rico - flux8day.12C.oxic.44.000.178 (v2)... | ecosystem: Environmental > Terrestrial > Soil... | reverse complement strand
CCGGCGCGTAGCCGAGCGAGATCGACAGGTCCGACGGCCCGATATAGACCGCATCGAGACCCTTGACCGACAGGATCTCGTCGAGATTGTCGAGCGCCTCCTGGGTTTCGATCATGCCAAAGGCGACGACGATGTCATTGGCCTTGGCGTGATAATCCGCACCGCCGTAGAGGGCGGCACGGATCGGCCCCGAGCTGCGGTAGCCGACCGGCGCGTAGCGCATCGAGCCGACGAATTTCTCAGCCTCGGTCCGGTTGTTGATCATCGGGCAGACGATCCCGTAAGCCCCGGCGTCGAGCGCCTTTTGGATGTGCGCCGGGTCGTTCCACGGCACCCGCACCATCGGTGTCGTGTCGGTGGTCGAGATGCCCTGCAGCATCGTCACCATCATCTGATAGTCGATCATGCCGTGCTGCATGTCGACGACCAGCGAATCCCAGCCGGCATGCGCCATCACCTCGGCCGAGAAGCTGCTCGGAATGCCGCACCAGCTGTTGAACACCGGCTTTCCGGCCGCCCACAATTCCCGCACCTTGTTTGCCCGCGCCATCCGATCCTCCTGGTGTTATGAAAAGAGTCCGCCGATCCCGCCAGCTAAGCCGGCAGCTGTCAAGCCACGGGGACGCAGCTCAGTCGAGCACTTCCTTGTTGACGACGTTGTCGCGGATCGGCTTGCCGTCGAGCACGGAGAGAATGTTTTGCACCGCGGCGACACCCATGCGGTCGACTGCCTCGCGCGTCACCCCTGCGACATGCGGTGCGGCGATAAAGTTCGGCAAGGTGAGGAGCGGATTGTCCGGCGGTGTCGGCTCCTGGTCGAAGACGTCGAGTGCGGCGCCCGCGATGCGGTTCGCCTTCAGCGCGTCGTAGAGTGCCTTCTCGTCGATGATGCCGCCGCGCGCGGTGTTGACGATGAACGCCGTGCGTTTCATACGCGCGAGCCGGGGGGCGTTGAACATGCCGACCGTTTCCGGCGTTTTCGGACAATGGATCGTAATGAAATCGGCCTGTGCGACCGCAGCATCAAGATCCTGCACCGGCTCGTAGCCCATGCCGTGGATCGTCGCGGAATAAGTATACGGGTCGTAGACCAGCACGTTCATTTCCATCGCCGCGTAGCGCTTGGCGGCGCGGGTGCCGATCTTGCCGAAGCCGATGATCAGCACGGTCTTGCCGTAGAGATCGACCGGCATCTCCTTGTAACGGTCCTGCCAACGGCCTTCCTTGACCAACCGGTCCATCGCGGCTCCGCGGCGGGCCAACGACATGGTCAGGAAGACCCCGGCCTCGGCGACGCTGACCGAATTGGCGGTGCCGCCAATCATTAGCGGGATCTTGCGGCGAGTTAGTGCCGGAACGTCGACTGCGTCGTAGCCGACACCGATGCGCGAGACGACCTCGAGCTCGGGTGCGGCATCGAGTTCGGGGTCGCTGAACGGCTGCACACCGAGCGCCACCCCGGCAATATCTTCGAGCAGCCGGCGCAGCTCGGCCTTTGGCACTGTCGGCACGAAGGAGACCCCCTCGACATCGTCGCGCGCCTCGACCAGGGCCCAGCCGGCCTTCGCCATCGTCGTTGGCAGCAGCAATTTCTTTCGGTTGGTCCCCGTGCTGGTCGCCATCGCCATTGGTCGGTCCCTCTCGCGTTGTTGTGCCGAAACTCTAGTGCGTTGAAATACGCCTTTCCACCCCGGCCGTGTTAGGCTTTGTCCGAGCGACCGGCCCAACCGGGAGGATCTCGCCATGCCCAACGAATTGGTGATGTTGCCGCCGCAGACCGACAAGACCCGCGAATGGGGTGCGGCGCTTGCCGCGGCGCTCCCCGAGATGAAGGTCATCGTCGCCGAGAACCATACCCACGCGGCGGGAGTGATCGCCCACGCCGATGCAGCCTTCGGCACAATCCCGCCCGATCTGCTGCGTGAAGCCAGGCGCTTGCGCTGGCTGCAGGCGCCGCAGGCGGCACCTCCCGCCGGCTACTACTACCCCGAGCTGATCGCCCATCCGGTAGAGATCACCAATTTCCGGGAGATCTACAGCGACCACATCGGCGCCCATGTGATGGCCTTCGTGCTCGCCTTCGCCCGCGGGCTGCAGCACTACATCCCGCAGCAGCTCAGGCGCGAATGGAAGAAATTGCCGCAGAACACCGGGGTCGTGCATCTGCCGGAAGCCACAGCGCTGGTGGTCGGCGTCGGCGGCATTGGCGGCGAAATCGCCCGGCTCGCGGCGGCCTTCGGGATGCGGGTCATCGGCGTCGACGAGCGCCGACGCGAGGCACCGCCGGGGGTCGCCGAACTGCACCGCGGCGACGAGCTCGACGCACTGCTGCCTCGGGCGGATTTTGTGATCTTGACCGTGCCGCACACCCCGGAGACCGAGGGCTTTATGAACCGCGCGCGCTTTCAGGAGATGAAGAAGACCGCGTTCTTCATCAATATCGGCCGCGGCTTGACGACGCGGCTCGACGACCTCGCCGCGGCGATCGAGGCGGGCGAGATCGCCGGTGCCGGGCTCGACGTCTTCGAAGAGGAGCCGCTGCCCGCGAACCATAAGCTGTGGACCCTGCCGGGTGTGCTGTTGACCCCGCATACCGCGGGTTATGGCCCCTATCTCGACGACCGGCGCTACGAGATCATCCTCGACAATTGCCGCCGCTTTCTCGCCGGCCAGCCGTTGCGCAACCTCGTCGACAAGTCCCGCTGGTTTTGACCGGTTTCTCCCTCACAGCAGGGAGAAAAATTTTTGCGACTCGGGAACTCGCCCTTCCGATCGGAAATACCCTTTCGAACTCAGTACCTTAGAAATCTTTCGGTAGTCTGCCTGAGGGAGGCTCCTGAGGGAGGCAAGAAGGCGCCTGAGGGAAGGAGCAGGGACAGGCTGCTAACATCCGCACAGTATCGATTCGGCATTATCGAATCATAGTACGTTATATAATCGCATTTTATGAAGCTGACAACATCGTGTCAAGGTGGTAAATGGCGTATGGTAAAAAGCGACTCGTCCCGTCGTCCTGGCTTCCGGAAAGACTAGGCAGCCTCAGCCATGCGCTCGACCCCGATCGCCTGGACCCATTCCACCTTCAATCCGTGGCTCGGCTGCCTGCGCGTCAGCCCGGCCTGCGACCACTGCTACGCCGCGGCGATTGTCAAACGCACCGGACGCCACGACGGCCAGGGCAGCGACCTGTGGGATCCGCACGCCGAGCGGGTGCGCACCTCGCCCAGCTATTGGCAGCAACCGATTGCATGGAACCGGGAGGCTTTGGCCGCCGGGATGCGCCATCGGGTGTTCTGCGCCAGCATGGCCGACATCTTCGACAACCGAGCTCCCGAGACCTGGCGGGCCGACCTCTGGGCTCTGATCCGTGCCACCCCCGCGCTCGAGTGGCAGCTCCTCACCAAGCGCCCGCAGAGCATCGCCGGCATGCTTCCGCCCGACTGGGGCGACGGCTGGTCCAATGTTTGGCTCGGCACGACCACCGAAACCCAGCTCGAGACGGCGCGGCGCGTTCCCCACCTTGTTGCGATCCCGGCGGCGATCCGCTTTCTCTCGGTCGAGCCTATGCTCGAGGCGATCGACTTGTCCCCCTGGCTCGATCGGCTGCATCACGTCATCGTTGGCGGCGAGAGCGGCGTCGGCAACCGCTCGCGGCCGATGCAGCCGCACTGGCTGCGCGGCCTGCGCGACCAGGTGCAGGCGGCCGGCCTCGCCCTATTTGTCAAGCAGCTCGGCAGCAATCGGGCGGCCTGGCCGGGAGTGCGCCACCTCAAGGGTGAAGATCCCAGCGAGTGGCCCGCGGACCTCCAAATTCAGGATTTCCCGCGCTGACCGGGCACGCTGCCTATCCGCGAGCCGGCTTTGCTCGTTAGGCCCTGGTCGAGCGGGGTGAGAGAGCTGACTCACTGGTGCGCTACCGCGAGTTTGCCGCGACGATGTCGTCGATCCACGCTTGGTCGTCGGTGATCGTCGCGAGCTGCGCGCGCAGCTCGGCCTCCGGCATCGCACAGGAGCGAATCACCCGCAGGTCTTCCTCGTCACCCTCGAGATCGCACACGATCTCCAGCCGGATCCCATTGGGATCGAAGAAATAAAATGAATGGATGGCAGGCGGGATGGTCAGCAGCGGCCCGGCAACAATGGTGACATCGTTGGCCTTTAGCCGTTCCTGCATTTCGCGATAGCGGCGGGGACCGCACACGAAGGAGACATGCTGCATTGCGCCGAGCGTATCCCGCTCCGCCTTTGCGACACCCTTCGGATACTCGAAGAACGCGAGCAGGCTGTCGCCGCCCATATCGAGGAAGTAGTGGAGAATATTCTTGTAGGGCGGCGATCCAACGCCATGCGCCGGCGGCGCGTTGGGCGGGGGCGAGGGCGTGCGTAGACCGTGAACGAGCGGCATGCCGAGGACACGCACGTAAAAGTCGAGCGTCATCCGCATGTCCGACGTGTTGAGGGCGAGATGGTGAATGCCGCGAAGCAGCGGCTTGACGCGCGCCGTCGAGGTCTCGGTACGTGTCTCGGTCATGATATTGTCCATGCGGTCCCTCCTTTGGCTGGCCTACGATGCCTGATTCGTACCCTAGTCCGAGGAGGGACGGCGGCCAAATGGATAACGCTGCCCGGGAGCCGAGGGCGCTACACCTCGTGATTATCAGCCGACCGAGCGGCGGCAACTCGAGATCGACCAATGGCATGGCGCATCGGCATCGATTCCGGTGGCACATTCACCGACATCTGCTTGTTCGAGGAACAGAGCGGCCGCGTCGCGGTTTGGAAGGTCTCCTCAACGCCCTCTGATCCCTCCCACGCCGTCGCAGAGGGAGTTGCCGAAGCGCTCGTCCAGGTCGCCGCGCAAGCGAGCGAAGTCTCCTATTTCGGCCACGGCACGACGGTGGCGACGAACGCGCTGATACAGCATCGCGGCACGCTGGCCGGTTTGATCACCAGCGACGGGTTTCGCGACCTGCTGGAAATCGGCCGGCAAAAACGGCCCGACCTCTACGATCTGCAAGCGGACAAACCGCCGGCACTGGTCGAGCGCCGGTTGCGCTGCGAAGTGCCGGAACGGCTGCTGCACGACGGCCGCGTGGAAATGGCGCTCGACGAGGCCCGGGTGCGCGATGCGGCCCGCGTGTTGCGGAACGCCGGTGTAAAGGCCGTCGCCATTTGTTTTCTTTACAGCTTCCTCGATGCCGCGCATGAGGAAGCGGTGCTGCGCATCGTCGGCGAGGAATTTCCCGAAGCTTTCGTTTGCGCCTCGCACGAAGTGGCGCCCGAGTTTCGCGAATACGAGCGGCTGTCGACCACCGTCGTCAACGCCTATCTCGGGCCGACCATGGCATTTTATATCCGCGGCGTAGCCGAGCGACTGACTGCGCTGGGCGTCACTGCGACCCCGTATCTGACCCAGTCGAACGGCGGCGTCATCGGGTTCGATGCAGCCGCGCGGCTCCCGGTACGGACCGTGCTTTCGGGGCCGAGCACCGGTGTGGTCGGCGCCCAGGTGACGTCGCGACTAGGCGGGGCGCATGACATCATCACTTTTGACATGGGCGGCACCTCCACAGATGTCGCATTGATGCAGGGCGGCGAGGCGAGGCTTGCGCGCGAGGTCGTGGTCCACGGCTATCCGATCAAGGCCCCGATGCTCGACATCCATACGGTCGGGGCCGGCGGCGGCTCGATTGCGTTTGTCGACAGCGGCGGATTGCTCAAGGTCGGGCCGGGCAGCGCCGGCGCCGATCCAGGTCCGGCCTGCTACGACCGCGGCAATGACGAACCAACTGTTACCGACGCCAACGTCGTCTTGCAGACCTTGAACCCGACGCAGCTGCTGGGCGGCCGCATGCCCATCCGTCAGGATCTCGCGCGGGCGGCGATCGACCGCATCGCGGCCCGGCTGGGTAACGATGCGTTGTCCGCCGCCCAGGGCATCATTGCCGTGGTCACCGCCAATATGGCGCGGGCGATCCGCGTCATCAGCGTGCAGCGCGGTCATGACCCCCGTGACTATACTCTGGTCGCATTTGGTGGTGCGGGACCGCTGCACGCCGCACGGCTCGCCGCCGAGCTCGACATCCACCGCGTGCTGGTGCCGCGCAATCCCGGCATTCTTTGCGCGATGGGCTTGTTATTGGCGGATTTGCGCGCCGATTTCGCGGCGACCCGGCTAATGGCGTTGTCTGCAGCGGTGATCAGTGAGATCGAGACAATCATTGCCGACCTGCGCAGGCGCTGCGCGGTGTGGTTCGCCGAGGCGGGCGTCGAAGCGAGTGACCGCCGCGTATCACTGTTGGTCGACATGCGCTATGCCGGGCAAAATTATGAGCTTTCCGTGCCATTACCTCCCGGCCTGGTCACACGGGCGACGATCGATGGGCTCGCCGCCGGGTTTGCCGCCGCACACCAGCGGCTCTACGGCTTCGTCGCCGAAGACGAGCCGGTGCAGCTGGTTACCTTCCGCGCCGAGGCGACCGGCATCGTGCGCAAGGCGGAGATCAGGCCCACCGCCGACACCGGCCCCGACCCTGGCGCCGCGGAGATTGGTCGCCGTGACGTGTGGCTGCGCGAGACCGGCATGTTCATTTCTTGTCCGCTCTACGACCGGGAGAAGCTTCTCGCCGGCAACCATATTGAAGGGCCGGCGGTCGTCGAGCAGATGGATGCCACGACCTTGCTCGTGCCCGGCGCCACCGCCACCGTCGATCCATACCTCAATCTGCTGCTGGAGCTGCCATGAGCGCCGTGACGGCCAACACGATTGATCCGATCACCGTCGAGATCATTGGCAGCGCCCTGTCGTCGATCGTCGAGGAGATGGGCGAGGCGCTGGTCCGCGCCAGCTTTTCGACCAACATCAAGGAACGCCGCGACTGCTCGACCGCGCTGTTCGACACGCGCGGCACGACCTTATGCCAGGCCGAGCACATCCCAATGCATCTCGGCAGCTTTATCGGGATCATCCCTGAGATCCTGAAGCGGCACCCGGTCGAAAAGATGCAGCCGGGCGATGTGTTCATCGGCAACGACGCCTATGCCGGTGCGGGCACCCACCTGCCCGACATCGTGCTCGGCGAGCCGATTTTCGTCGACGGCCATATTGTCGCCTGGGCAGTCAACACCGCGCACCACGCCGACTTCGCCGATCGCGGCCATGCTCACATCTACCAGGAAGGGCTGCGCATCCCACCGATCCGCCTCTATCGGGCCGGCGAATTGCAGAACGATGTGCAGGAGCTGATCCTGCTCAACTGCCAAGTCCCGCGCGAGCGGTTGTCCGATCTGCGGGCGCAGATGGCGGCGAACCGATTGGGCGTGCAGCGCATGCAGGCTCTGTGCGGCAAATACGGCTCCGAGACGGTGCTCGCCGTCGGCGACGCCCTGCAGGACTATGCCGAGCGCAAGATGCGCGCCGGGATCGTGGCGTTGCCGGACGGCACCTACCGCTTCGCCGACACCTACGACAATCCCGAGCTGGGGCTCGCCCTTCCAGTGTCGGTCGAGATCACGATCAAGGGCAGCGAGATGCGGCCGCATTTCGACAGCCCGCCGCAGGTGCGCGCCGGGATCAACATGATCTACACGGCGCTTTTGTCGAGCGTCTATTACGCGGTCAAAGCCGTGGTCGATCCGACGATCCTGCCGAATTCCGGGCTCGCCCGCCCAATCACCGTCACCGCACCCCTAGGCACGGTGATGAACGCCACTCACCCGGCTGCGGTCAACGGCCGCACTAGCACCTGTCAGCGCGCCGCCGATCTGGTGATCGGCGCATTGGCGCAGGCGGCACCAGAGCGCTGCATCGCCGCCGGCAACGGCTCCTGCGCGACGGCGAGCTTTGCCGGCGCCGACCCAAAGGACGGGCATCTCTGGGTGTATCTGGAGACCATCGGCGGCGGCTCCGGTGCGCGTGCCCAAAAAGATGGGCTCGACGGTGTCCACGTGCACATGACCAACACATCGAACTTGCCGGTCGAAGCGCTCGAGGTCGAATATCCATTGACCGTGCTGCGCTACGAGCTGGTGGACGGCTCGGGCGGTGCCGGCCGGTCGCGCGGAGGCATGGGGCTACGGCGGGTGTACCGTGCCGAAGCGGAGTGTCATTTGCGGCTCGACGGCTCACGGTTGCTGACCCCGCCCTGGGGGCTCGAGGGCGGCCACCCCGGCGGATGCGGCGCCTTCAGCTTCAGCGACGGTGTCGAGCCCTTTGTCGGCGGAGCCGGCAGATTGCGCGCCGGCGAGACCGTTGAAATCATCACTCCCGGCGCCGGCGGTTATGGCCCGCCTGCCGAGCCTGATCGATGACGGATCGAGCTCTGTACAGCTCATGCGGAGCTGGAGGCAAGCCGATGCGCCTTGGACAGGTTTGCTAACTTTGATCAGCTGGACCAAACATTCCCCGTTCGTTCGTCGTGTTCGCGGATCACCGGACGGGAGCTGGCCGGAGAATTGGCCCCGACCGGCATCTGAGAGCGCTACCATGGGGGTGCCATGCTCTCGCTACGCTTTTCAATCATCTTTGTAGCCGTCCAGGTCTCAACCATGATCGCCTCGCAGGCGTATGCCCAGCAAGCCGCTCCGGCACCGGCGGTCCTGGTCCAACCGGCGGAGCTGAGGTCCATGAAAAAGCAAGCGGAGTACGTCGGGCGGGCCGAGGCGCTCGAAAAAGTCGATCTGCGGGCTCGCGTGCAGGGTTTTCTTGGTCCTCGCATGTTCAAGGAGGGTGATGATGTCAAAGAGGGCCAGGTAGTCTTCACGATCGAACGCGAGCCCTTCGAAGCCGCCGTCGACCAGAGAAAAGCACAGCTCGCCGCCACCCGAGCGCGTTTGGCAAACGCCGATCAGCAGTTGCAGCGTACTGCCGAACTCGCACGAAAAGGTAATGCGCCAATCGCCCAACTCGACCAACGAACGGCGGAGCAGGGTGAGGCCAAGGCCGCGGTTATGGAGGCCGAGGCGAATCTGCGCGATGCGCAGATCCAGCTCTCCTATACTGAAATCAAGACACCGATCAGTGGCCGGATCGGGCGCGCCGCGGTTTCGCCGGGCAATCTGGTTGGGCCAGACACTGGCGTGCTGGCGACAGTCGTCCAAGACAACCCGATGCAGGTGCTCTTTTCCGTCACGCAGCGCGAGATGCTTGAAGCCCGCGACTCCGACGTGACCGGGACAGTTCGCGCCCGCGTCAGACTGGCCGACGGCTCACTCTACAGCGAGAAGGGGCGCATCGATTTTCTCGATGTCCAGGTCAACCCGCGAACCGATGGTCAGACCGTGCGGGCGATGTTTCCCAACCCCGACGACATTCTCACCAGCGGCCAGACGGTCCGCGTCATCATCGAAGAGAAAGGCGGCGACCAAGTCGTGGTAATTCCGCAATCCGCCATCGCCATCGATCAGACCGGTCCCTACGTGTTTGTCGTCGGAAAGGACAACAAGGTCGAGCAGCGTCGCGTCCAACTCGGCCCCGACCGCAATGGGCTCGCGATTGTCAATGAAGGTGTGGAGGCGGGTGAGCGGGTCGTAGTTCAAGGACAGCAGCGCATCCGGCCGGGAATGACTGTGATCCCTCAGCCGGCATCGTCACCTACCGGTTGAGCAACCACGAACCGGCAAATGATTTCTTCCCTGTTCATCCACCGCCCGCGACTGGCGATCGTCATCTCGATCGTCATTTCGATCGCCGGCGTAATCGCCCTCGGCGCCCTTCCCGTCGCGCAATTCCCCGACATTGTCCCGCCGCAAGTGCAAGTGAGCACGGTCTACCCCGGGGCCTCGGCCGCCGCCGTAGAAGAAAGCGTTGCCCAAGTCATTGAAGCCCGGGTCAACGGTGTCGACCGAATGATCTATATGAAATCCACTTCTGGGGGCGATGGCAGTTACGCGCTCAATGTAACCTTCCAGGTTGGAAGTGACCCCGACCTCAATACGGTCAACGTCACAAACCGGGTCAATCAGGCGCTTGCGCAATTGCCGCCCGAGGTCCAACGCAATGGTGTGACGACTCAGAAACAGTCAACATCGTTGCTGCAAGTCGTCGCAATTTACTCGCCAAAGGCGAGCCGCGACGCACTGTTTTTGTCGAATTACGCCAAGATCAACATGGTGGACGCTCTGAAGCGGGTGCCGGGTGTTGGTGATGCGACCCAGTGGGGTGACCTCGAATATTCGATGCGGATCTGGCTAAACCTGGACCGCATGGCGAGCCTCGATATCACGCCCGAGGATGTCGTCAGGGCGATCAACTCGCAGAACACTCAGGCCGCGGTTGGCCGTGTCGGGGCGGCACCTCTTGTCCCGGAGGTAGAATTCCAGCTGAACATCAGCACACAGGGACGGCTGACCACGATCGACGAGTTCAATAATATCGTCCTCCGCGCGGGCCCCCACGGCGGAATTGTCCGCATCCAGGACGTAGCCCGCACG
>Ga0306926_10010084_pt1 | contig 10432 bp, 11 predicted proteins | sample flu12Cox44000178_FD_203759 | JGI IMG/M metagenome (GOLD analysis project Ga0306926, IMG submission 203759) | Lab enrichment of tropical soil microbial communities from Luquillo Experimental Forest, Puerto Rico - flux8day.12C.oxic.44.000.178 (v2)... | ecosystem: Environmental > Terrestrial >... | reverse complement strand
TCGCGGCCCCGCCCGGCCAGGCGCCGGGCCCGGGGCCCGCGCAGAAGCCTGACGCTAGATAACCTCTGCACGAGAAAGGCTCCAATATTATGGCCATCCGCGATCACGTGCGCGCTAATGCGGCTCACCTTCTGCAGTCAGGAGAGACCGTTCAGGCCGCCTTCTGCGCGCAGACCACACATTAGTACTATGCGTTCCTGTCGACCTTGATCATCATCCTGCCCGACGCTTACCGCGTCGTCGTGGTCACTGACAAACGGATTCTGGTGTGCCGGTCCGGGCGTTTCCGCATGAGCCCAGTCAAAGGCGTCATCAGAGAACTGCCGCGGACCACGCGCATCGGGCCCCCGAGCGGCCTGTGGTGGCGTTGCGACACGCTGGGAGAGCGCGTATACATCCACAAGCGTTTCCATAAAGACATCACCGCCGCAGACGCGATACTTGCAGGCTGAGGAGCCGGACGGCGCTGTGGTTCGCCAGCAATGGGCGGCAACTTGATCGGGCCGGATCCCCGAACCATCACCCTGACGAAACCTGATTCAGGAGATCACCATGAGCGCCCCAGATCGTCTCGCTCACCTGCGAGCAGGTCGGGCCAGGCTGAACCGCGGCGGGTATTCGCCAACGTCGATGGCCGGCAGCGGTGCTCGGGTTTCATCCGGAACCGTCGGCTCGGAAGACGCGTCGCCCATGGACATCCCGAACCGGTGGACATGCGGGCAGACAATGGCACATTTGACCGCGCTGACCGGAATTCATACTCGCCGTATCCATGCCCCGGGGTCCCGCAAACCGACTGCGCGATCCAGATCGGCGGGACGCCCGCCCGGCGCCCGGCATGCAGTGCCTGCCAGCAAGCCCAGTGCCCGGCCGCAGGCGGACCGTGTAAGGGTTTTGGGGCTGCTGTGCGACTTATCTCCATGAATCTTGCTGGTCCCGCGGTGGGACTGACTGGCTCCAGCGGGCATGGTCGCGATCGGCGCGGGCGGGCGCTGGGCGGCGGTGTTGGTGGTTGTGGTGGTGTGGGCGGCAGGCGGGCAACGGCGGGCAGGGCATCGTGTAACCGGGGCCATGGTGTGGCAGGCCTGGCCTGGCGCTCGCCTGGTGGGATGATCGCATCTGGACGATCGGCCTGCTCTACCGTGGCCTTTGCGGGTCTGCCAGGCGGCGGGCCCGGTCGGCTGGTGGGGGGAGGCTCAGGTGGGTGAGGAGCGGATCTCCCGGGCCCACGCCGACGAGCTCGCGGCGTGTTTCGCCGCTGAGGCCGCGGGCTTGTTCGGGTATGCCTGCCTGCTGGCCCGCGGGGACCGGGCGCTGGCCGATGACCTGGTGCAGGCGGCCTTTGAGGCGGCGGCCCGGGCGTGGGGGATTTTGCGGTGCCTGGCCGTTGAGCAGCGCCAGGTCTGGCTGCGGACAACGGTCGCCAATCTCGCGGTGAGCCGCTTCCGGCGCGAGGCGGCCTGGCGGGACCGGCTGCCGCGGATCGAGGCCAGGTACCGCAAGGCCCAGGTTGACACCGAGGCGCTGGCCTTGTCGTCGGTGGCGCTGGAGCGGTGCTGGCAGATCATCCAGCGCATGCCAGAACGGCAGCATACTGTCGCGGTGCTGCGCTGGCAGCAGGACCTGAAGGTAACCGAGATCGCCGAGAAACTGAGCATGGCCGAGAAGACGGTGAGCGTGCACCTGCACCGGGCACGCCGGCAGCTGATCGCCCAGCTGGGACCGGACTACCCCTTCAGCAGCAGCGACGCGGAAGGACGGTCGGCATGACCACCAGCAGGAGCGGGGCGGCCAACTCACCTGAGGACGAGCTGCTCTCCCGGCTCTACCAGCAACTCACCCAACGGCAGGCGGCCCGGTTCGCCGCCGGGTACGACATCGCGGCCGGCCTGGACCGGTACCGGGCCTGGCTGGGCGAGCACGCCGCCGAAGAACACACAAGGCTGAAACCCCCCCAGCTGCAGGGCTCCATGGCCGGCCGAGACGCTGAACAGGTGGTGACCGCGCTATACAGCGCGCACTACGACTCCATGGTCACACTCGCCGTCAGCGTGGTGGGCGACGTCACCACCGCCAAGGAGATTGTGCAGGACTCCTTCGAGGCGCTGCGCAAGAATTACCGGCGGCTACCGGACAATGACAAGGCCCTGTCGTTGCTGGGCCACTCGGTGCTGGACCGGTCCCGCTCGGTGCTGCAGCAGCGCGCCGCCGCCCCGGCCGCCGACGACCCGACCGCCGCCGAGCAAATTGCGCTGGCCTCCGTCGAGCAACGTGCACTGGCCTCGCTGGACCGCGCGGCCGTGATCGCGGCGCTGCCCTCGCTGCCGGAGCCGCAACGGGAAGCGCTCTGGCACCACTTGGGGGGTCTGCCGTACGACCAGATCGCCTGGGTCATGGGCATCACCACTCAAGAGGCCATGAGCCACATCGAGCGGGCGATAGCGTCCCTGCGCGTGCTACTAGAGATGGAGACATAACGGCGTTAGCGCGTCCAGGGCGGGATTTCTGTCCCTTACAACGGCAAGGATCACCAGATGGGACTGTTTTGCGACCCTGCGCGTGTGCGGCCCCGCCGCGCCCGTGCCGGCCTCACGATTGCCGTCATTCCGGCGCTGGCCTTGTGAGCTCATGCAGCAGATCAGCAAGCGGCTGATGAACTGGGCGTCCATTCTGGAGCCGGATGTCCGGGAGCAGGCTGAGCGCACGGCCGCGATGCCGTTCATCTACCCGCACTTGGCGCTGATGCCCGACGCCCACCTGGGGAAGGGCGCGACGGTCGGCTCGGTCATCCCTACCCTTGGCGCGATCATGCCCGCCGCGGTTGGGGTGGACATCGGGTGCGGGATGATGGCCGTCCGCACCCAGTTCACCGGGGCGGATATGGGTGAGCGGGGTGACCTGGCAAGCCTGCGCGTGGCGATCGAGAACGCCATTCCGCTGTCGGCCGGGAAGTACAACGAGGCCGTCCGCCAGGCACCCGAGACTGCCGCGCGGATCGCGGACCTTGAGGCCAAGGACGGTGCCGACAGCGCCGGGCGGATCGCGCCGAACTGGCGGCTGCAGCTGGGCTCCCTCGGCAGCGGTAACCACTTCATCGAGATCACGCTCGACGAGCGGGGCCGGGTGTGGCTGTTCTTGCATTCGGGATCGCGCGGAGTCGGTCACCGGCTGGCCGTCCAGCACATCAGGGCCGCCCGGGCGGAGTGCACGAAGTGGTGGATCAGCCTGCCCGACCCAGACCTGGCCTACCTGGTGGAAGGCACCGCCGAGTTCGGCGCCTACATCCGCGACCTGCGGTGGGCGCAGCACTTCGCCGCGTTGAACCGGCAGGAGATGATGGACCGGGTCGCCTCCTGCCTGGGCGAGTGGATCGGCCAGCCGGTGCTGCGCGCCGAGACGGTCGCCTGCCACCACAACTACACCGAGCGCGAGAAGCATTTCGGCAAGCAGGTCTGGCTGTCCCGCAAGGGCGCCATCGACGCCACCAAGGGAACCCTGGGGCTGATCCCCGGTTCCATGGGCACCGCCTCCTACATCGTGGCCGGGAAGGGCAACCGGCTGGCGCTGAGCTCCTCCCCGCACGGGGCAGGCCGCGCCTACGGGCGCAGAGCGGCCGAGCGGACCTTCACGCGTGCCCAGCTTGACGCGGCCATGGAGGGCATCGAATGGCGGCACACCGACGCGTTCCTGGACGAGATCCCGGCCGCCTACAAGCCGATCGACCAAGTGATGGCAGACGCGGCCGACCTGGTCGAGGTGCGGCACACCCTCCGCCAGATCATCAACGTCAAGGGCGAGTAGGCTGCCCCCCAGCAGTGTCCAGAAAGGTGCGTCCAGCGAACACAGATGGTGACCTGTTGTGACCGGACGAGTGACGTGTCCGCAGCCCCTGCCCGCTGCCTAGGTGTCCGCGATTGCTCGCCTGCACCGCCTGGCCGCATTCAAACTGGTCGGGTGCGCAGCAGAGATCGTTGACGTCAACCGACCGGATCCTGGCTACCGCGATATTGTGGCCACTCGGACAGGTAGCGATGTTTCGCTCACAAGTTCGAGCTATCGAACATTAGCAAAGCTAACGGATTCCCTGGGAGCCAAGTTGGGAGCCAACGGCCGCCGATGCCCAGCCACACCGAGCATCAGCAGGCAGTAATCATTGCAGCTCAACCCCATATCAGGCCACGCCCAGCGCTGTCCAGCGAACCCATGGATCTGATTCACACCGAGGAGGTCACTGGTTCGATCCCAGTATCGCCCACCAGATCAGAGGCCGTTCGGGACGCACGAACGGCTTTCTTTGGTCTTCGTGCAGCAACGGGTGCGGCAGTGGCAGCAGTGGCAGCCGGGCCGTCCAGAGTGTGCGCCAGGCGCCGGTCGCGCCCGGATAGGGCTGGCAGGTCAGATCCCGGCCAATACCTTGTTCCAGTGCTGAAGGGTCCGGATCGCGCTCATCGCCCACCGGGTAACCGGCTTGCTGGGCTGCTGGGTTGCAGTCATGTTCAATCCTTCTGCCTGGGTAGCCGACCGGGATAGACCGGCTGCGACCAGCGTGCCGAACTGCGTAGCAAACGTCAGTCATCTAGCCGACACAACGGGCATGAACCCGTCAGCAACCTAGTCACGACGACGACGCGCAACGGGCGGCGCTGTCAGGTACCGGGTGGGTGGGTTACGGAACCGGGCCGGGGTGAGGGGCGGTCAGCCCACCTCACGACGGGCGGCGCGAGGTGGGCGGTAGCAGGTCATCAGGTAGTAGGGGACCGCACCTGGTGCCCGGTGTCTGTGTCGTCGGCCGGGTCCTCTTGTGCGATGCCGTAGTTCGACAGGCCGAGCAGGTAGGCAAAGTTGGCGATGGCGAGGATCGCTAGGAAGGGCCACCACCAGGTGGCGTTGACCGCGACCCCGGCCGTGACGCCGATGAAGGCGGCGACCATGACGAAATTCCAGCCCAGGGCCCGCGACCGCAGGCTAAGCAGCTTCTGGCGCTCGTCGGCGCGGGATCCGGCCAGCGCGCCCTCGTCGTTGTCTTCCCCGGCCCGCAAGTAGGTGGTGATCGCGGAGGCGAGCACGGTCACCTCCATGGCGACCGAGAGCTGCCATGCGTCGCCGCCGCGGAGGGCCCACGCGCCGGCGAACACCGTCCCGGCCACGGCGACCCCCAGCGGCTTGCGCAGCCGCGGGCGGATGAATGCCGTCATATGCCTGCCTCCTCCTCGTCTGGGTCGAACATCTTGTCGACCGTCAGGCCGAAGAACCGCGCGATCGTGAACGCCAGCGGCAGCGACGGCAGGTAGCGGCCGCTTTCGATGGAGATCACCGTCTGGCGCGACACGCCCAGCGCCGCCGCCAGTTCGGCCTGCGACATCTCCCGCTGGGTGCGCTGCTCCCGGACCCGGTTCCGCATGATGTCAAGGTACCTTTACATCACAAGAGATGTCAAGCAACCTTTACAAGGCGGTGCGGCGTGTGTGGCGGGTTGTGGAGTACTCGAAGGCGCGGCGTCGCGTGCAGACGGGGAACCGTTTTAGCCGCGGGTGCGTCTCAGTGATGTCCGCCTCGGGCGGAGGGAGATCCGATGAGCCGGCCGCTCGCCTGCGTTGCCGCTGTGGCTGTGCTGATGCTGGCTGGCTGCGGAACTCGTGGTGGGCCCGGGCCTGTGCAGGGACACGGTACCGGCGCCCGACAGCCCGCGGCGGGGCGCGTCACTGGTCGGCTGCTCCTCGAGGGCGGCCCGATACGCCCCAGCGGACGGCAGCCCGGGCCCCGGCCGATCCGCGGCGTAGTGACCTTTACGACCAAAGGGCAACGGTCGGTGACGGTCCGAGTCGGGCCTTCTGGGATCTTCTCGGTGGGCCTGCCGACAGGGCGCTACCGGGTTTCTGGCCGCTCACCGGCGGTCACGACGGTCAGCAACGGCGCCACCGTCAGCGGGCGCGGCCGCCTGCTGAGCGGCACCGAGTGGGAAGCGCCGTGCTCCTTGCCGTTGTCGGTGACCGTTAGCGCGCACCACACCGTCCGCACCGCTGTCTTCTGCGCCGTTCCTTGACCTTCTGCTCAGGTCAGCCCCGGCCGCACAGTCGGCCGGGGCCCGCCGATGAGCCATGCGCGCCGAGCGAAAGGCAACGGGCACCGTGGCCGGTGGCGTGTGCGATAGCGGTCAGGTGGCGAGCCCGATGTGGCGGTGGTAGGCGGCTAGGGCCGATCGAATGTCGCGGGGCCCGCGGAGCCGCTGAAGCCGGGCCGGGACTTCGGAGTAGTCGAGATAGAGGTGGTCGCCACAGTCGGAGCAGATGAGCTCGAACAGCCCGCCCACGCCGTCCGGGCGGCCGTTGCCTGGGCGAGAAGGCTGGCGCCGCACTACCGCCATCAGGCCATGGCCCAGCTGACCTGGTGGGATGACCGAAGCGTCTGTGGCGTCGGTGCTTGGCTGTCGGCCGTGGCCATGGCGTTGCGGCTGGCCGCGACCGCCGTGTGTGTTGTCATCAGGCCCACGGCCGACCGCGATGTCAGGCTCTGATGGACTCATTTCGCCCCAGCCCAGGGCCAATCGTTCCGGCACGCTCATGATCTGCTGGGTGTATCCCTTGCTGGCTTGATCTTCTTCGGGTAGTGAGCCTCTCGCCCAGTCCGCATACCGGCACGATAAAAGGAAGATGGCCTGCTGTCGAGATCCAAATTGCTATCGTTTGACCATGCCAAGTTGGTGGCAGGACCCCTAGATGGAACTGTTCCTCGACCCAGAAGCCCGGATGCCGTTGACCGGGCAGCTGTATGAGCAGCTCCGCCGCGGCATTGCCGGCGGCCGCCTGCTGCCCGGGGATCAGCTGACTCCCAGCCGTCAGCTGGCAGCCGAGCTGGGCGTGTCCCGGCACACGGTGACCACCGCCTACGGCCGCCTGATGGCCGAGGGCTACACGCTGGGGCACGCCGGCGGCGGCAGCGTAGTGGCGCCGACGGCCCCGGTGCCGTCGCAGGCCGCTGGCCTAGTGACCGCGCTGCGCCCGGCCCGCCGTTTTGCGGGCTGGGCGCCGCTTTTCCCGATTCCCAGCCCTCGCTACCGGTTCGATCTGCGGCCCGGCCAACCCGATTCCACGCTGTTCCCGGCCGTCCTGTGGCGCCGCCGGGTCGCCGCCGCAGTCGCTACTGACCGCCCGGAATACGGCCACCCAGCTGGGAAGACCAGGCTACGGCGGGCCATCGCCAGCTGGGTAAGAAGGTCGCGTTCGGTGACAGCCAGCGAAGACAGCGTCGTGATCACCTGTGGCGCCCAGCACGCCATCGACCTGGTGGCCCGCATCCTGCTGGAGCCCGGCGATACTGTCGCGGTCGAAGACCCCGGGTACTTGCCGGTGGTCCGCCTGTTCGCCGCCCTCGGCGCCACGGTGGTCGGCGTGCCGGTCGATGACCAGGGCCTAGTCGTGGACGCGCTGCCACCTTCGGCCCGCATCGTTTGCGTCACGCCCTCGCATCAGTTCCCGCTCGGGATGACGATGTCGATGCCCCGGCGCCGGGCGCTGCTGGCCTGGGCCGAACGCCATGACGCGGCGGTCATCGAAGATGACTACGACACCGAATTCCGTTACGTCGACCGGCCGCTCGAGCCGCTGCAGGCGCTCGATCACAATGGCCGGGTGGTGTACGTGGGCTCATTCTCCAAGACCTTTTCTCCCGCGATCCGGCTCGGATTCGCCCTCGTGCCCCCGCCGCTGGCCGAGCCGATCGCCGCGATGCGCCAGCTCATCGACTGGCACCCGCCGGCCTTGATGCAGACCGCCCTAGCCGGCTTCATCGACGATGGCCTGCTCGACAGGCATATTCGGCGCAACAGGCGCGTCTACGCCGAGCGACACGGTCTGCTCACCGACGAACTCTCCGGCCCCCTGGCCGGCTACCTGACCGCGCTGACCACCAACGCTGGGCTCCACATCGCCACCCTCCTTCGGAACGGGCTGGGCGAGGACAAGGTCATCCAGGCCGCCGCCGAACACCGCATCGGCATGATGGGCCTGCAGCAGTTCTTCCACGCCAGCCCGCCCCAGCCAGGACTGCTGCTCGGATTTGGCGCTATCCGGACCACCGACCTTCGGCCTGCACTGCACGCGCTGGGCGGCATCCTCGCTGCCCAGCCCAAATGAATCCACGTTATGGACCAGGTCGAACGAGGCTCGGCTGGGAGCCTCAACGGGTGGCCGGCGCGGTGGCCCTCGCTCGCACACCAACGAGGGCCACCGGCCGGCGCCGTCGGTTATTGCTTGGCGAAGAACACGTTGGGGTCGGCGCGTCCGTTCGGGTACAGGAAATTGGTCACCGTGTCACGGTTGTCGCCCCAGGCGAAGTACTGGTGTGACCCGTCGCTGACGTTGGCGATGTAGTCGCCCATGTAGCCAAAGGCGATGATGGGGTCGAACTGCGGGACGGTCAGCGTCCCGGGGAACGACTGGGTGGTCACCCGCTTGTGGGAGAACCCGGTGCCGTTGCGGGAGTTGCCGAGCAGCACGTCCAGGGTGTTGTTGGGGTTGCGGTGGTAGTAGAGCAGGTGGATGCCGCTGGCATCGGCGGACAGCGCGGGCTGGACCTCGTCTCCAGAGCCGTGGGTGACGAACCGCACCGCCCAGGTGTGCCCGCCGTCGGTGGAGGTGGCAAGCCGGATATGGCTGTGCCCCGAGGCCCCGTCGTTCCAGGCGACGTAGATGGCGTTGCCGCGCAGCGCGATCGCCGGGAACTCCGCGTCGCGCATGTACTTACCGGGCCCTAGGAACAGCAGCCCGTTCGGGACCGCCTGGGTCACGCTGGCGATCTTCACCCCGGGCGCGAAGGTCTTGCCGCCGTCGGTGGAGCGGAAGATCACCTCGGACAGTTGCAACGGCAGGCCTTTGCAGTGCGGGTCGGTGACGGCGAGCTTTTCGGCGACCACGTACAGGGTGCCGGTGGCCGGGTTGACGATCGGTGTGGCGCCGATGAACTGCTGGAACGAGCAGCCCCGGCGGGGCAACAGGAACCTGGATGCGTAGGTCAGCTTCCAGGTCTTGCCGCCATCGGTGGAGCGAGCCACCGGCAGCCCCAAGAAGATCTTGAGTGGCCTGACATTGAGATTCGCGGAGAAGTCGTCATAGGCCACGTACAGGTTGTCACGTGAGGTGACCGCCGGGTCGGGGCCGGCGGCGGTGGCCGGCTTGTCGCCGCTGTAGAAGATGTTGATCGGCGGCCGGAACACCGGCACCGGGGTGCCCCAGCTCTTGCCGCCATCGGCGGACTTGGCGACCGCGACATCCAGGTTGAGGTTGACGGCGTCATCAGCCAGGTTTGAGAAGTACATGTCACCGGAGCGGGTGCTGGCCAGCCACGGGTCGCCGAGGTTCACGAATTCCGGGGTGTTGGGGAGCGCGCCGCCGTCGGTGAAGCTAGCGCCGCCGTTAGTGGAGTAGGAGTAGCCCGTTATGCTGCTGCCGGCGGTGAGGAACAGCCCGGTTTGCTGGCTGTCGTTGTAACCCACCGCGACGTGCGACCCGGCCACGGCGATCGCTGTTTCGCTTTGAGTGGTCTGGTCGGGCTCGTGGGTGTCTTCCGCTGGGTTATTGACCCGGACGTTGGTGAACGCGGGCTTTGCCAGATTCCCGGCGTTGCTCGCGGGCCCCGCAGGCGCCGCTGCGGGCAATCCGCCCGCGGGCAGCCCGGGGGACAGGTCCCTGCTGCCCGTCGCCAGGATGCGCAGGGCAGCCCGGGCCGGTGCCGTCATCACGCCTGCCGCCCGAGTGCTCAGGATGTGCTGCGCGATCTGCTGCCTGGTGAGCGCCGGCCCCGACGTTCCGGAGCCCGCAGTCAATGCGCCCGTGAAGGCGCCCGTGAGTGCGACCGTAGTCACCGCCGCGACGGCGACGGCCACGATGGAAACCGGCGCGCTGATGCGGCGCCGGCCCTTGGCCCAGCCAACTATCTGTCTCCTCCGCAACCTGCCCATGGCGTGCTCCTCCTCCAACTAGCAATGGGTGTGTTGGGCACCATGCGAGCCGCAGCGCAAAAGCCAGGCCGCGCGTGCCAAAAGGCCTGATGGAGGCGAACCGATGCGGTGAGCCCCCTGGCCAAGGCGCGCAGGACATGCCCGTCAAAACGGGGTTGGTACCTTGATCGATCTGCGCGCGCCCCGGTTAATGACCACCGGGCGAGCCGTGCCATGCCGGCCAGCGCGACACCCGCCCGGCGCGGGCCCCAGAAAACCTGGCCCCGCCCGGCCATCGTGGCGGCCGCCACCACAACATGAGGGATTCTCATGATCCGCCTCGCCGTGACCCAAATTCATACTGGCACGCGCCTCCCGCCGCGAATAGGGCCTGAGCGGCAGAACCGGCAGCCATTGCCTACGCCGAGTTCGCGGGTGAACTGCTGGGCCGTTGAACACCTGATCCACCATTCTGATTGCGGGCTACTACGTGCCGGT
>Ga0306926_10010082_pt1 | contig 10432 bp, 8 predicted proteins | sample flu12Cox44000178_FD_203759 | JGI IMG/M metagenome (GOLD analysis project Ga0306926, IMG submission 203759) | Lab enrichment of tropical soil microbial communities from Luquillo Experimental Forest, Puerto Rico - flux8day.12C.oxic.44.000.178 (v2)... | ecosystem: Environmental > Terrestrial > Soil... | reverse complement strand
CCGGATTGGGCTCGTCCTTGTATTGCTGCCCATAAACGCTGAGCCCAAGCCAATCGACGTAATCGGAGCCGGGATAATACGCTGGAGCGCAATTCCAGGTTTCATACGGATACGGGTAATTGTTGGTGTGAAACATCCATTTGATGTTTGACGCGCCGCGCGCACGGACGCGGTCCACGACATACCGGTACGCTCGGCGAAACGTTTCCGGCCCTTTCCAGTTGTTGTACTCCGGGACCCATTGCCCGCCTCCGTAGTACGCACCCGACCAGGGAAACCACGTCCCGTTCATTTCGACACCGAACACGACAATCATCGGGTGGCCAAAAGCACGGGCCGCGTCAGCCCACTTGTCGATGTATGAGTCCCACTTTCCCGCAAGGATCTCAGTCAGACTGAACTTGTCCGGACCGTGATCTTCCTCGTACGGCTTGTCCCAAGGCGACCAGAAAACCAGCGGCAAGGAACCGTGCCGCCAAATAACATTGAGATTGTCGGTAGGAAAATTTTGTTCTCCCCAGTAGCTCGACGAAACGATAATGGCCTGATGTTTTCCCACAATCTCCTCGAAATCATCGATGGTTTCGAGCGTCACGTCGTCCTCCGCGTCGCCGAAATCCATGAACGCGCCTGTATAAGCGCCATGATCCGGAACCACGACCTCGACCCGGCCGTTCGGATCGACTGGCAACGTACGTGACGCCTTGCCGCATCCGGCCAGGACGAGTGCAACACTCAGTGTTATTGCGACCGCGCAGTCGCGGGACAAGAATCTCATTAATTTCAAACCGTTCCTCGTTCGCCCAAATTAGACCAGAGATGTTGCGCTTCGCTCAATGACAGCTGACTGACACCGAGGCATTCCGCCCTGAGAGGATTTCTCCTTGACCTGATAATTCGAAGATATCAGAAGAGAAAACGCGATCTCGCGTTGAGGTAAGAGATGAGCATAAAAGTTCTCACGTTCTTGATTCTATGTTCCACATCAGCTGCCTTCGCGGAAGACTTCAAAACCGTTAACGGAAAAGAATACAAAGACGCCACGATCACGCGCGTCGAACCCGATGGCATTGTCGTCAAAACAAACTCGGGAGTCACAAAGATTTACTTCACCGAACTGCCGAAAGACGTTCAGGAACATTTTCATTATGACTTCGCGAAAGCCGCCTCATATTCTGCCGAGCAGGCCGCCAATTACGCCGCATATCAAAAACAACAGGAGGAGACCCGTCGCCAACAACAGGATGCGGACGCAAAAAACAATGCAGTATTAGCGGAACAACAAGCCGCCACAGATCGCATGCAGGCTTTGCAAACACGCTACGGCGAGCTTCAGAAACAGGAAGATGATCTGCTTCGCCAGATCGGCCAGGCGAAGCAACCCGGACCAGCGTATTACGGTGGTAAGAATAACAGAACTCTGCTTCACCACCCGAATCCGCAGAAATCTCAGTTGCCGCTTCTCCAGAATCATTTAAGCGACGTGCGTCACGAAAAAGCCGAAGTTAGAAAGCAACTGGAAAAAGCGCAGCATTAGAAGCCATCTAATAGTTTGATCGAGCCTGTGCACGGGCCCCGACAGGCAGCCCGGCTCCAATCGACTGATTGACGACAAACCTTGGAGACAGCCTGCCCCCAGGCCGTTTCGATTAACAACAAGCGCTGCCGCACTGCAGGTCATTTCAACAACCGTCTTGTGCATTTCGCACGAAGTGCTTTTGGAGTGCGATGCGTCCTCGCATCGCTTTGATTATTAGGAGTACGCATTTACATACCACGCCGTGAAAAACGCGGCATTTGGCGGTTCTCAGGCAAACTGGCTGCGTAATACCGCGATCATTTTAGCAGCTCTCCAATTACCCGTCGCGACGCCAATATTTGGGGGCGAAAAGCCACTCGTAATTTCCGCCATTGTGTCGGCAGATCATCCCGTAAACCGGTTGATCCCGACACAAGCACTGGGCGCCGGCGTCGACGGTCACGAGAAAGGCGAATGTGCCCAAATGTTCACGGACAAGAACATTACAGAAATGTTATCGGCCGGGCTCGGGCCCCTGACATATCGACTGCGGACCGAGCTGGGCAGCGAAGCGTGGCATTGGAACCCACGCGGTACATGGAGCGACCCGGTTCACAATTGTGGATACTGGACGTCCGACAACTCGCTCGGTGAACCGATCAACGTTTCGTATGGCTATCGATTGCCGCGCCGCGGAAATACGATCGATCAGGCAAACGATGACGGTTACTCTCGAATCGCGGACGGCGATCCAAACTCATTTTGGAAAAGTAATCCGTATCTCGATTCACATTTCACCGGCGAATCGGATGGCGCTCATCCGCAGTGGGTGATCATTGATCTGGGCGCATCAAAATTGGTCAACGCGATCCGAATTCATTGGGCAACACCGTTCGCCATACGATATCGCATCGAGTACTGGCCGGGCGACGATCCGATGCATCTACAGCCTGATGATGATGATAACTGGCAGCTGTTCGCAAATGGAGAAGTCGACAATGCTCATGGCGGCAGTGAACTGATTCGACTGACAAAGCGTCCGCGCGCTGTTCAGTTTGTGCGGATCCTAATGAGCAACAGTTCACATACGAGCGCGCAGAGTTCGGATGATATCCGCGACTCGTTAGGCTTTGCGATTCACGAGATTGAGCTCGGGAAGATCGGTAAGGATGGACGGTTTCACGATCACATTCGCCACGCACCCGATCGACACCGCCAGACGATTGTTTACACCTCGTCCACCGATCCCTGGCATCGCGCCGAAGATCTTGATCCCAGCACGGAGCAACCCGGATTGGATTTCATTTTGCGCAGCAGGCTTATCAGTAACTTGCCAGTGCTCGTTCCGGTGGGCGTGTTGTACGACACGCCCGAGAATGCTGTGGCTCAGATCCAATACCTGCTGCGTCAGAATTACAGCTTGGAAGGGATCGAACTTGGCGAAGAACCCGATGGACAATGGGCTTCGCCAGAGGATTACGGCGCGCTGTACGCTGGACTTGTTCGACGTCTGACGGAACTCAAGTCGCCACTGAAGATCGGAGGGCCGAGCCTGCAAAATTTCGAAGATCAACTACTCACATGGGCGGACGCGTCGGGGAACCGTTCGTGGATAAATCGATTTCTGGAATACATTCGGGGCGCAAAGGCACGCTTCGATTTTTTATCATTCGAGTTTTACCCGTTCGACAACATCTGCGCTAATGCTGCGCCGCATCTGTTGCAAATCCCGAAGCGTCTCGGCGCGATCATGAACAGCTTACACAGAGACGGAGTGCCCCCAGATATTCCGTGGCTCATGACCGAATACGGCTATTCTGTCTTTGGGGGACGCCCCGAAGTGGATATCGAAGGAGCGCTCTTCAATGCGGATACAGTCGGTGCGTTTCTGTCGTTAGGCGGCGCGAAGTCGTATCTGTACGGCTACGAGCCAAACTATCTCCAGGATGAACTCAAATGTTCCTGGGGTAATCTCATGATGCTTCAGCTAAGCCCCAAGAGCGATCAACTGAACCGTCTCTCCGCGTACTACGCCGCTCAGCTCCTCACGAAAGAATGGATGCAGCCGACTAACGAGCCCCACGAAATATTTTCCGTGACAGTGAATCAGGGCAAGCGATCCGCCATTACTGTTTACGCAGTGCGACGACCGGACAAGCAGTGGGCCTTACTTGCAATCAACAAGGATCCCAAACGCGCAGCGCAGCTCAACATGAGGTTCAACATTCCCGGCGCAAAACAGCCACTAAATTTTGTCGGCCAGGCTGAGGTAATCCAATTTTCTCGAGCGCAATATACCTGGCACGCTAACGGTCCAAACGGTCACCCGATCCGCAGCCTGCCGCCCGCACACTTCACCCAAGACGGACCATCGGGCTACGAACTGTCGCCGTATTCGGTCACCGTTGTTCGCGGCAAAGTCGGGGATTGATATAGCGCATCGGCGGGCGACCCTAGACATGACCTAACAACACCAAGCTGACACCTAACTACGCTTTTTGCGCTGGATTAATTTCGACGACGGCGGCGCGGGCGCTTCATGTCCGGTTTCCGAAGCCTGAAGCGCCGTCAACGCCGTCTCGTAATCCCGGATCTCGCCAACAAAAATGACATCCGGCGCCTGACGAAGCGCGCTCCGCAAGCCGGTCGCAAAAGTGGTGGTGTCACGCCCGACCTGTGGCTGGGTGAAATAGCAGCGATTGTTGGTGAATTGACACTCGACAGGATCCTCTATCGTCACGACATGTCGCACCAGGTTCTCGTTCATCCATTGAAGGAGAGAGGCGATGGCGGTGGATTTCCCTGAACCGGTTGGTCCTGTCACAAGAATCAGACCGTGCTCGCGAGCGCCCCATCGGGTCAGGAGCCAGTCGGGCGCTCCCAGCGCTTTCAAGCTGGGCACAATAGTTTTAATGCGGCGCGGGACCGCACCGAGGCGGCCCATGGTGCGATGCAGGCTTACGCGGTAGCGCGTATGCGTGCGCGAGACGAAGCCGCTGTCGCGATCCATGTCGCCGTCACCGTGCGCGTTCGCGCCGCAGGCCTGCCAGAAACTGGCAATGTCCGCAAGCGACAGGGGTTCTTCGCCAAAGACGCTAATTTGTTCATTGACCTTCAGCCGCGGCACTTCGTTCTCCTGAAGGAAGACGTCGCTCGCCTCCTGCTGCTCCGCGGCGTCGAGAATGCTGTCGATTTTTTGCGGCATGGCTCGCAACCTCTATACTACGGGCGCATAGGTGCAAACTTTGCCAAGTGCCCTGAAATCTGCGCAGAAGTGTTGCCGCTCGGCAATCATCTCGGTGGCCGTGACAAGTAATCATCGAATCGACCATCTTGAATCTGTGAGAGAACCTGACGAAAAGGCTCTTTGCTGATCATGCATCCGCGCACCACTTCAAGGTCATCGTTAGAGTGAGCCAGCGAATCAAAGACCTTCTGGTACGCAGCGCGATCGCACCGGCGCAGGCCAACCAGAATATAGAGCTTGCCTGCCGGTGTTGCGTGAGCCAGCGAAGCTTGCAACTTTTGCGAGGCATCAGGCCGCTCTAAAACCGCTCGTAAATTCCGCTCCCCTTCGGACATCAGGCCGGCAACTCCAACTCCTCCGAACGCCAAAGACTTTGCCGCGGCAAGATCACGAGCCGCTGAATTCTCAGACCAAGTCGGCGCGGAAATGCCAAGCTGCGACAACACAATTCCGGCGATGAGCGCAATGATGAGTGTTTTCATAGATGGTTTGTGTGCAACATCAGTGATAACCAAAAGCTGTGATCCGCCGTCTGTCGCGCGAGCGAGACGACCTAACTCGAACATTGCCGGACTTCATTCGATTGGCTTCGCGGTCCTGCTTGTTTTGCCCGCGGGAGCCGGCTGCAATTTCGGTTGCTGTGGCTGAGGTGGGCTTTAAGGGCGTTCCGTAGGAAACTTTTCGAGAGCTGCTATTACTGAGTTTCTTGGCTCCGGCGAACAGATGACTTCAATATCCGCCTGTTGCGTCGTAGCGGTAGCCGTAACACGCAAACTGGTCACATCGAAATTCGCTAAGTGGGTATTGTGCTTTTGCCACATCCGCATTTAAGCAATGGGCAAATTCAACTAAGGAGGCAATAAGCATCATGAAACCAAAACAGATAATTATCAGCATTCTGGCAGTTCTATTCGTGTTCCCATTGATGGGGACGTTCGCTCAGCAAGCAGCGCCCTCGGGCTCTATCGAAGTGATCACCACTTTTGATTATCCCGGAGCCGGAAATAACACCTTGCCGCAAAAGATTAACGAAAGAGGCGACATCGTTGGCGAGTTCATTGATTCGGCTGGGGTGGTGCGCGGTTTTGTCCGGTTCAGCAACGGTAGCTTTAGTGACCCGATCGTCGACCCTAACGATACCGTGGGTTTTACCGAAGGACGAGGCATCAATAACCCACGCACAGTAGTCGGTGACTACGTCATCAGCGACGGTACCGTTCACTCGTTTCTCCTGTCGGGCAGCACTTTCACAGAATACGATGTTCCCGGCGCGCTTCAGACTAATCTCCTTGGGATAAATAATCCCGGTGACCTTACGGGCACGTTTGATCCCGGCAGCGGGATCTTCCAGGCGTTCATCGACCGTGGCGGAACCATAACATCGTGGAGCGTCCCTGGAGCTGCCGCGACCCTTGCTTACATGATCAATGATTCAAAGCAATTGACGGTGGGATACTATGTAGACGCCTCAGGAATCCTTCACGGCTACTACCGGGATGCCAATGGGGCGCTGCATTTCCCGATCGACCCTTCAGGCTCCGTTGGAACAGTCCTGTTTGGAGATAACAACAGGGACTGGGTGGTCGGCAGATATGCCGACGCGGCAGGCGTAACTCATGGACTGTTCTTTGTCCCGCCAAACAACTTCTTCACTTTCGATTATCCCGGGTCAGCCTTCACATCGCTAAACGGAATCAGTTCGCAGGGAAATATCTGTGGTCGTTTCGTCGATGCTTCCGGCATTGCCCACGGATTCATAGCTCGCGTGACAGGCACACCGCCGACAAAAGCGGCAGGCCCGGAAATGAAGCCAAATTCCCCGTCGCTGGTCGCTCCACTTAACCAGTCGCCCTCGGCGTGGGGAAGTGCAATGCCGGCGCGCTGAGGATCGCGACCTTCACATTGGAGGTAATCGTGTTGTGAACCTCCCGACGGAATCGTCGGGAGGTTAGTCGCGCCCGCGAGGGTTGAGCGAGCAGTCCAAATGGGGCTTGCGATTGAAATAAGTGTTTCGCGAGCAGGCTGCCCCCACTTCAAAATACGTTCAATGCGTTTGCCACGACACCCTGCGGTGGCTTATCTGTTTGACTCATGATCTTCCCAGCTCATGCGCCGTCACGGGCTACCCCGTCTATCTCGCATATTCCCAATCTGCTCGATTCTCGGTAGATGATAAAGAACTGAGGACGGGGTCGGACGCGACGAAAGCACAATCCTTGGGAAGTGTTGGTAGTCGCCGGTTATTTTTCTTTTCCGGCGTAGTGGCTTTTTCAGCGCGGCACTCTGGTTGCATTCCAAAAGCGCGTTCATCACTACGACTCCTTCCGGCGTCATAGTACTTTCCGAGCTTGGCGCACAAATCTTCGGCGCGCTCGCGATTGCTGTCGGCCTGGTAATGGTTTGATTCTATTTCTATTCCCGTAGGGCGATCGCCCGCGATCAAGAAGCCTTGCAGAAGCCACGCTGACGATGCGAAGCTTCGTTAACCACGATTTTTTGCCGTAACTTATCTGTGGTCTCGTTAGGCCATCTCCCCCGGCGGCGGATAGCGGATCACAGCTTGCTGGGAGAAGGGACTTATGAACTTTGCCGGGCTTCGTCCGATTGGCTTCGCGGTGCTGCTTGTTTTGCCGGCGGGAGCCGGCTGCAATCGGCCCAAACAAGCGTCGTCAGAGTCGACCAACCCGTCCACACCCCAAGGGGTTCGGGCGAGCATCACTATGCGTGCGCCAGATGCATTCTACGATCCGCCGGAGGACCTGCCGCGCAAGCCTGGCACGTTACTGCGAAGCGAGCCGCTCAAGGACGTGATACTACCAGCCGAGGTGCGAGGCTGGCGCATCCTCTACACAACAACTGTCGACGACAACACGCCAGCGACGGCAGTCGCGACAGTTTTTGCGCCGACCGATTCTTTCGCCGGCCCGCGGCCTGTCATCGCATGGGAGCACGCCACGACGGGCCTGTTGCAGAAATGCATGCCGTCGCTTCTGTCGGCGGCGAGCAAGGGGATCCCCGAGCGCAACCGGATCCTGATGGCTGGCTGGGTCGTGGTCGCAACGGATTATTCCTTCGCAGAAAAGGGTGGCCCGCATCCGTACCTGATCGGCGAAGGCGAAGCGCGTGCGGCGCTCGATTCGGTCCGTGCTGCGCGACAGATATCCGAGCTTACGCTCGACAAACGGATGGTAGTGTGGGGTTACTCGCAAGGGGGACACACAGCGCTTTGGACCGGGATTGTCGGGCCCCGCTATGCACCGGACCTCGAAGTCCGGGGTGTCGCGGCAATCGCACCGGCCGCGAATGTTAAGAACATTCTCGCGATGAACGTCGAAACGGACAAGCGGTTTGGACCGTATCTGGCGCAGTCGTACAGCCGCTTCTACCCTGACATCACATTCGAGCAAGCGGTTCGCCCGGAGGCGTTGGATGCTGCGCGTCAGATAGTAAACGTATGCGACTTCCTTCCGCCCGAGGATGCGGAACGCATCGAGACACTGGTGGCCACGTTCGAAGGTCCAGCATTGGCGACCAGTTCTAACAAAGCGCTTCAGGCTCGCCTTGAGCAGAACACGGCGGACCGTCCGATACAGGCTCCTGTCGTAATCGCGCAAGGTCTGTCGGACGTCGTCGTGCCGCCGTCTGCCACCGACGCGTATGTCGAAGAGCGTTGCGCTGCTGCTCAACGACTTGAGTATTGGACATTCGCCGGGCGCGACCACCTCACTATCATCCAGCCCGGTACGCCGCTGGAGGAGCCGCTCATTAAATGGACGACAGCGCGCTTCGCAAATGAGCCGCAACAGCCGGGCTGCGTACGAAAGTCTTTCTGATTGCGAGTGGGGCTTGAAAGTGCCCGGCTGTTTTACTCAATCCAATTTTCGTTAGCCGGTTAATTTGGTCGAGCAGCTGTCGAGGGCCAGTATGGACTCGCAGCAGGTGAGAAAGAGTGGATTTGAAACGGTCCACCGTTTCCCGCGCCACGCTGCTTCAGTTGTTTAACTGCCGATGCTAGTTTCGCCAAACCTTGTTCAATTTGCGCGTGCGACCAGGCCGCAAATCCAAAGACGAATGCCGGATCCAACTGAGCCTTGATGCAGAAGAAAGAAAGAGGGCGGGGCCAAATGCCGGTTTGCTCGCGAGCACGCATGAATAACGGGAAATCTTCCCCGCGCCGCAGCCAGGCGATGAAGTGCAGACCGGCTGGCGTTACTTCCAGATCGAAATAGTCGCCCAGCCATCTTTGGAATTGTTCGATAAAGAATACGCGTCGCTGCGCATAGAGTTCGCGAATCCGTTTCACATGGCTGAGGAAAAATCCTTCGGTGATGAAACGCGCCAGGGTAGCTTGATCAATCGCTGGGGAGTGCTGGTCCATAATGGCGCGCACCTTGACCAGCGTGTCGACAAGTTCTGGCGGCGCGACCAGAAAACCGAGGCGCAGCGATGGATAAAGGATCTTGCTCATAGTGCCGGCATAAATCACCCGGCCGGCATTGTCCAAACCTTGAAGACATGGGAGTGGCGGCCCATCGAAACGAAACTCGGAATTATAATCATCCTCCAGAACGTAGGAGTTCCACGACTCCGCGAACTCGATCAGAGCTTTCCGCCGTTTAAGGCTCATCGTTACACCGAAGGGAAACTGGTGCGACGGTGTGACGAAAATGAGTCTGGGAGAACTTTGCCGTGAGCACTTCCCGATTACCAGCCCCTCAGGATCGATCGGGCGCGGGACCAATTTGGCCCCGACAAACGCGAGGACACTACGTGCCTGACGGAAGCCGGGATCTTCGATCCATGCCACTTCACCCTCATTAATTAACGCGAGCGCGCACGCGAGCATCGCCTGCTGCATGCCACCCACGACGACGATTTGGTCGGGATGACAATTCGCTCCGCGGAAGTCGCACAGGTAAGCAGCGATTGCCTTCCGTAGTTCGATTTCGCCACGGCTCGAGGCATAACGCAATAAGTGCGCTCCCTTCTTTGCCAAAACCTGCGCGCGCAAGCGTTCCCAAACAACAATCGGGAATTCATCCACGGCTGGCAACCCGGCGATGAGCGTGACAGATGGCGGGCCGCCAATGCCCACATCGAGTTGTGGGCCGCTGCGAAAATCGGTCATTCTGGTCACTCGCCGGGCGACACGCGAGGTGTGCTGGGTGCGCACGGTCGTCGCCGACGTGGCAGCCTTCAGAAAAGTTGCCGGCAAATGATCGGCGACAAAAATACCAGACCCTTTCCGAGCTTGAAGATAGCCCTCGGCAAGCAGCTTTGCGAAGGCCTGGTTTACGGTCGGTCTCGAAATCCCGAGAGTTGCAGCGAGGACTCGTGAGGAAGGCACACAGGACGTGCTTGAATCAAAACTGCCGCTCTCGAGTTCTCTTCGTATTTGACGATACAATTGTTGGTAAAGTGGCTCCGACGACGCACGATCCAGGCGCACCATTTCAAACGACATGACTAAACGACGCCGGCGCTGCTTTGGAGCCGATGAGACTGTGCGGCCGTAGATCGCGCCGTTCACTTTCACGACACGACTTTCGCACCCGGAGAATGCTTTCTCAAGATCAGGTCCTGCAGAATTCTCCGATGTTGCGCAGATCGAAACCCTTTGTTCCCAAGGGGCACGCGAAACTGGTCAGGCTCTTTTGCGCGATCTG
>Ga0306926_10010078_pt1 | contig 10434 bp, 11 predicted proteins | sample flu12Cox44000178_FD_203759 | JGI IMG/M metagenome (GOLD analysis project Ga0306926, IMG submission 203759) | Lab enrichment of tropical soil microbial communities from Luquillo Experimental Forest, Puerto Rico - flux8day.12C.oxic.44.000.178 (v2)... | ecosystem: Environmental > Terrestrial >... | reverse complement strand
CACTTGTATATGCAATCGACCGCTGCTCTCCGTCGAGGATCCCGTAAAAGAGCGTCACAAACTTCCCCGTAGCGATGTTGGAGCAGAGAACCGCGTTGACGCGGCTACACAACCATGCCGGCGACGCCGACTCCGATGCAAAGGCTCGAACTGTAGCCTGCACATTGGCCATTAGCAGCGCCGCGGCAACGCCCTTGCCCACCACATCCGCAATGCAGATCCCGAGCTTGGTATCGCTCAGCTTGATTACGTCGAAATAGTCTCCGCCTACCATGCGCGCCGGTTCCCACGCGCCCGCAATTTCGAATCCGCGAATCTGCGGGATCTCTTTCGGGAGCAGGTTCATCTGGATCTCGCGCGCGCGGGCCAGGTCTTGCTCTTGCAATTCTCGCTGGCTGCTTTCGCTCGCGACCTCCTGCTGCAGCTCAAGATTGTGCTTTTCCAATCGCTCCCGGGTCGCCTGGTAAATCTGCATTGCGATGCCGACCACAATCGTGGCCACAAAGGGGAACTTCCAGCCCGAGCGAAGATATTCGAGGAAGGGTCCGGTCGCCCCCTGCAGCCGGTGAATGATGAGCATCGCGATGAAAACCGCGAAAGGTGTGAGGCAAAATAGCAAGACCAGGTACACGGTCCAGTAACGAATTCCCTTGTAGTTGCAGTAGAGGTAGCTGAGCCGCTCCTGAACCAGCAGCGTGAAGTTCGCCAGCAGCAAGGTGTAGGCAAGCGTCACGCTAAAGCTGGAGTGCAATCCCATCGCCCAGAACATCGCGTAAATCGCCACTGCGATCGCAATGTAAAGCTGCTGCTGTTGGAGAAAACGCAGAAGGCCCGGCGGAATGAGCGAAGTCGCCATTGCTGGGCATTCTACCGCGCCGCGGCGGGCGATCTGCGGTGATGTTCACCGGAGCCCGCACTCAACCTGGTTGGCGTATACTCTGCGGAATTGCTGAGGGGTGGACCGGGCAATCCGCTCCGCCATCCTCATTCTCGCATCACCCTCTAAGTTCGAGATGGAGCACCAGCCCGAGAACGTTCAGATCGTGCCCGCCGCGCCCGTATTGCCTGCGGTGGAAGCGAGTCCGCAACTCGTCCGGCTGATTGAGACCTTTTGCGGTGCGCCCAATCCTCCTCAACTCTACGTTCGCCTCATCCGGCTGATTCGGTGGATCGAGAAGCATGAGCAGTTCGACCCAAACTTCACCGAACTCCGGCAATTCCTTAATCATTTCGACGCCTATCCAGAAACCCGGTCGCGCTTTCAGGAAAAGTTCGGGCAACTTGTCAAACACACTCGCTCGATTTCCCTATTCGCCGAAAGTGGTGTGCCTTCGGATCGCACGTTGTTGTCGGAGATGGTGCGACGCATGGTCGGGCAGGTCCTACCCTCGGCCAAAGATGACCTCGACACTTCAAAGGTGGTGATCGCGCTCTATTCTTCGCGGCAGGATGCTCGCCGATTTCTGGCCATGCCCCCGGAGTTGTTTGAACGTTTCGCCAGAATTCTGACGCCTGAGAACGGGCGCGAATTCTGGGAACAGCCTCGTCAGGATCTGCGCGAAGCCCTGCGCCTGCTGGCTGCCCGCGTCTGCAGCCTGGGTCTGAAGCCGGAGATGCGGGAACGTACCGACGCCCACGGAATTTTTCATTCCCCATTCTTCCAACTTGTAAGCCGCACTGAGGGTGTGATTCGCCCCGAGGATCCGAGCCAGCTTGGCGAGCGAATCACCGAGTGGCGTGGAGCGGTGGAGCGTTGCAGAGAACAGCAGATGCAGGTGTACCGGCATATGGAAACTTCTGGCGTGAGCGTGGAGCTCGTATTCGATCTGAAGAAGATCGATGCGTGCCTGGAGCGTATGGAGTCGCTGGTCGAAACCCTGAATCCCGGGCCCCAAGAGCTCATCCCCGCTGTTCACGCGCTGCTGGGGCACTTGATCGAAGGACGGCTCTCAGACCGCGGGGTTGCCACATATTTGCGCGAGAATCTTGATCTGCTGGCGCGCAAAACGGTGGAACGTACCGGGCGAAGCGGCGAACACTACATTGCCCATAGCCGCGACGAATACTGGCAGATGTGGCGGGCGGCGATTGGCGGCGGCTTGCTGACGGTTATAACTGCCGCCATCAAGTTGAGAATCCACGATGCACATCTGCCTCCGTTTGTGGAGGGGTTCGTCAGCGGGACGAACTATGCGGTCAGCTTCGTACTTCTGCAGATCTTTCACCTCGTTCTTGCGACGAAGCAGCCGGCTGCAACGGCTGCGACGTTTGCAGGAATCGTCCGCAACAACCGCGGGGTGGAACGGTCGAGCAAGATTGCCGATTTCGTAGCGCGCATCACGCGCACGCAGCTTGCCGCCGCAATGGGCAACGTGCTGGCTGTGAGTTTAGGAGCAGTGCTATTCGAAAAACTCTGGTCGCTCGTTTTGCGGCACCCGTACCTTGAGCCCACAATGGCTGAGCATGTCTACGAGACTCTGAACGTGTTTGACACCAATACCGCGATCTATGCGGCCGTGACCGGCGTCGTGTTGTGGATGGCCGCGCTCGCGGGCGGTTGGTGCGAGAATTTCGCTGTCTTCTATCGTTTGCCGGAGGCGATTGCTGAGCATCCGCTTGGCCTGCAGGTGGGAGCCTCGCGTATGCAGAAAATCGCACGTGTGCTCGACCGCAACCTCGGCGGATGGTCGACCAGCATTGTGCTCGGGTACCTGCTGGGCTTCACACCCGAGGTCGGGCACTTCTTCGGGTTGCCGCTGGATGTGCGCCACGTAACCCTTTCCACGGGACAACTGGCTCTTGCGGCGGCCGGGTTCGGAACTTCCAGCCTGAAGAATGGGTGGTTTCACCGCGCGGTGGGCGGGATTGGCATCATCTTTATCCTGAATCTCTCGGTAAGTTTCACGATTGCTGCGGTCGTGGCTTTGCGAGCCTATAACGTGAGCTTCCGAGAGCAACTGGAAATCCTGCGCTATTTGTGCCGCGCCATTCTGCGAGCGCCGTTGCGTTTCCTGATCCCGGTGCGGGAACAAAATTCCGAGCCAACCCCGAGGATTGGTCCAGCAAAAGACGAAAACGCTGCCGCAGACTAGGCGTGTTGCTAGTGTGCCGGCTGTGGCTTCGCGCTGAAGTGGCTGGCTACGCAGCGCCACTGCCCGCTGAAACTCACCCAGGTATCGGTGAACAATCCGCGACGCTCGAAAGGTTTCCCTTTGTCTTTTCCCTTTTCCAGAAACGTGCCGGTGACGATAGCGGTGTTGCCGTACATGTGGACGGTCATGTCTTCGAACTGGAGGACGTCGGGGCGATACGATGTGTCGCGCACGCTGGCCAGCGTTTGCGCCTTGTTCATCGTGTAGCCGTCTGCGACTGTCATCACGAAGTCATCGGCAAGCAACATGTCGACCGCGTGCGCGTCGTTGTGCAATTCGGCCTGGTTCCAGGAATTTTCCAAAGCCATGATGCGGGACTTGTCCTCCCCGGCGGCGAGGGGAGCGGCGAAAAGCAGCAAGGCAAAGATCGGCAAGAAGATGCCGGGTCGTCTCACGGGAGCCTCCTGAAGGGAAGTCGCCTAACGGCAATTCTGGTCAGGGTAGCGCATCATCCGCCGCATCGAGCGGCGCGTGTACCACAGGCGACACTTCCTTTCCTCTGCACGGTTGACGACAATCATAGAAAGTACCGTCCGCGCCACGGATTCTTACTTCTGGGAGTGGTGTGCATGGCAGCCAGACAAGTCATCCTCTATTTCGAAGACCAGCAAGACGCTCTTCGGTTTGCTCTCGCAGCGGGTTCTGTGATGTCCGGCGACGGGCAGACCGGCGAACTCATTCAGGAAACTCAGCGCGCCAGCCGAATTCGTTTAGAGGAAGCCGCAAACCTCGCCCGCTCGGACAAGGGCAAGGATCGCTCAAGTAAGACGTAGCAAATCCGTCCGTTTCTACTACCCGACACTCAAACAAAAAGAAGGCGCCTCGGCCTGCCGGTCCGAAGCGCCCGTCGAGCGACAAGGAGGAGTTGCTTCTATCTGAAGAACGCAAACTCGCGAGTGGCTTGCAAGCGGATTTTTAGGGCCGTAGATGCACCGTTTTAGTCGGCTGCGCTACGGCGAATCGTGTACATCTCCGATAGGTAATGGATATCAGGTGATCCGAGAACCCCGGCCTCTTTCATCTTTTCCTTGAGTTCCGGCGAACTCATAAAGCGATGGGCACGCTCCGCGCTCTCCCACTCAAACAGCAGCGTGATCTCTCCATCTTTGTCGGTATCCCGAAATATGCGGCAACTCTGTTCCCCACCCTGATGACGAAAGTCGAGTGAAGCATCGAAAACGCCCCGCCAGGTCTTGTAGTCAGATATGGTGTGGCGAACAAGCAACGTGACCATAGTGGACTCCTGACTCCACATTTAAAGCGCGATCATGCCCAACCGCAAGGACACTGGGACGTTCGGCGAACCTCGAGTTCCAAAATGGGAAAGGACGTGAGGCTGGCTTCAGCCTATGCCTAGCGGCGCGCAGAGAGAATGTGCAGGATTTCCTGCAGGCCCTGGCGGATCGGGCGGAGGTCGGTCGAGGCGTGCGTGGGGAACGGAAGAGGATCTTGCTTCTTGTCGATCTTGTGCTGCTCGCGCATGTGTTGGCGCGCGCCTGCGATGGTATAGCCCTGCTCGTACAGCAATTGCTTGATGCGAACCACGCTCTCCACGTCCCGACGGCGATACATGCGCTGCCCGGTGCTGCTCTTAACCGGTTTCAGTTGCGGGAATTCCGTCTCCCAGAAGCGCAACACGTAAGCAGGGAGCCGGCACAAGCGCGCAACTTCGCCGATCCGGAAGTACAGCTTTTCCGGGATGACGATGTCTGCATGCGGTGCGTTGTTCTTCTTTTTTGTCGGACTCATGCAAATTGCCGGACAAGCAACTCGGGAGACGGTTTCTACTGCGCTGTCTTCGTTTCTAGCAGAATGAGATTCGTGGGACAACCCCAATTCGTGCCATGCGAAGGGTCTTCAGATGTCGTTCGTCGGTCTTCGGCCGAACCTGCGCGTCCGCAAAATGATTCGCGTCTTTACGAACCTCGATGGCGAGCGTCCGTATTTCTCAAGACGAGCAGGCTCTAAGTGCCTTAGCCGACGACCGAAGGCCGATGACTGCTTTAACGAAAAAAGCCTCGCAGGAGGTGCTTCTCCCGGGAGGCTTTTTGGAATTCCTTAGGGCCCATGCGAGGTATCGTCCTCGCGCGACGGTTAGTGTTTCTTTTTCTTCTTAGCAGCTTTCTTTTTCGTTGCCATGAAGTATTTCCTCCGTGAACTGTTTTCCCTTGCAAGGTGTTTTCGGTGTGGGAACTCATCCAGTCACCGACGTAGCCCAACAATTGGTATGGGCTCACCCGTTAGCACAAGATATTGCGTCACTGTTACAAGCATGTCAACTGATTTCTTGCGAGGCGAAGTTCCCCGACGGGCCCGACACGAATCGCGACGGTCGCGTACACTACCCGGCGAAGCGAAATCTGAGCCCGCGCGGGGCATCCGCTGCTGCGCGTTCGGGCAGGGGAGAAATTCCGCAGGCGTGTTCTAAAGCACGTCGGTGTGATGTCGGTGGCAAAGTCCATGGGCCCCGTGTACGGCAGCCTTGGACTGCTCTTCGCGCCGTTCATTCTGTTGATGGGGCTGGCCGGCTCCCTTGCGGGCCAGAATAAAGCGCCATTCGCCGGAGGGTTCGGCGTAGTCTTTGCGATTTGTATGCCGGTTCTATACGGCGTGATGGGCTTCAGCTTTGGAGCGATCTCTGCCTTAGTCTACAATCTTGCGGCGAAGTGGGTCGGCGGCATCGAGGTGCAAGTGGAAACCAGATCCGCGTCTCCGTCCGCTCCTTACCCAATTGTTCCGCCAGGGACAGTGGCCCCGCAATCCTAGGAGATCCGACATGGAAGTTCTCGCCCGGCATTACCTCGACGAAATCGCACGCCAACTGCGCGGATACAAGCGCCTGGGGGACGGCGCTCTTGCGCAGCTCCGCAACGAAGATTTTTTGGTCGTGCTCGACCCCGAATCGAATTCGATTGCGACGCTGGTCAAACACCTTGCGGGCAACATGCGATCGCGTTTCACGGACTTCCTGACCACAGACGGCGAGAAGCCGGATCGCTTTCGCGATCAGGAATTCTTAGTCGACGCGAGTACCACTCGCGAAGAAGTCATGCGCTGGTGGGACCAAGGCTGGACGCATGTGTTCTCCACCGTCGAGGAGTTGCGCCCCGCCGACATCATGCACACGATCTACATCCGCAATGAGCCGCACACCGTGGTGCAGGCGTTGAACCGCGCGCTAGCCCACTACGCGATGCACGTCGGACAGATTGTTTTTCTGGCGAAGCATCTGCGGTCGAGCGAGTGGAAAACGCTGAGCGTACCCAAAGGAAAATCGGAAGAGTTCAAGACCGTGTCGCCAAAGACGCCCTTCAAGCGCGGCGTCTAGAGGTTGGGGCCGTAGTAGCGGTAATGCCCCGTGATGCGCCAATTGAATAGCACATCCTCCATCTGCGGGCCCTGTCCGATGTTGTGGACAACTTCAAAACGACCACTCGGGCCTTTACGATCTACCACAATGCCGATGTGCGGCACGCCACCTCCAAGATCCCACGTCACCAGTTCGCCCGGCTGGTAGTCTTCCGCGCGCGTTGAAACCGGGAGTGATTCGCCATTGCGCTGAAAAAAGACCATGAGGTTGGGAACGCGACGGTGATCGATGTTTGCGTCCGGCTTCGCGAGAAGCCAGTTCCATTTGCGTGGGTAGGCTGAAAAGTTACTCGCCATATCTTCGTGCACTTCTTTTTGCAGATCGATTCCTAGTGCACGGTAGCTGCGAATGACCTCATCTGTACATACGCCGGTGCTGGCTGGCACGTCTCCGCCGGGATAGGCAATGCGCACGTAAGCGGGGTCATAGCGCACTGTGTGGTGCGTTCGCTCGAGCGCCGCGGCCACCAGTCTCTTGCGAAAGTCATCTTTTGCGGCGCTTCGCGGGTCGCTTGACTGCGCAGCGCAGGTAAGCGCGAGAACAGCGAGAAGCAAAGCTCTTTGCGGTGTCCTCACCAATTGCATCTCTGGATTGTCCTGCGGCTAGGGGCATCGAGCAAGCGCTCGAAGGTGCGGGGCCGTTTGGCCTGAAGATGTTAAAATTCCAAGTTTGCCCGCAGCGGTTTGAAACCCTCAACTGCTTGCGGAAAGGATTGTGCATTCATGTCCGATACCATGCTGGCGGTGGTCAAGCCGGAAGCCGCCCACGGCGCTGAAGTACGTGATGTCAAGATTCCCACATATGGCCGCACCGATGTCCTCGTCAAAGTCAAAGTCGCTTCCATTTGCGGAACAGACCTGCACATCTACCAATGGGACAAGTGGGCGCAAGGACGCATTCATCCTCCACTTATTCCGGGCCATGAATTCTGTGGCGAAGTGGTTGCGTTTGGCGATGAAGTAACCAGCGTGAAGGCCGGCGACTTTGTCTCGGCCGAAATGCACGTGGCCTGCGGAAAGTGTCTGCTCTGCCGCACCGGTGAAGCGCACATCTGCCAGAACGTGAAGATCATCGGCGTCGATGCTGACGGTGCATTCGCGGAGTACGTCGTGATCCCCGAGTCGAACATCTGGAAACTTGATCCGGAGATTCCTCTGGAGTACGCCTCGATTCTCGACCCACTGGGCAACGCCGTGCACACGGTGCTGGCAGGCGAAGTGGCGGGGCGCACAATTGCCATCACGGGTTGCGGGCCGATTGGGTTGTTTGCGATCGCGGTCGCAAGAGCCTGTGGCGCGGCGCAGGTGTTTGCCATCGAAGTCAACGAGCATCGCCGCAACATCGCGAAGCAGATGAAGGCTGATCTCGCACTCGATCCCTCAAAAGAAGACGTGAAGGCGATTGTTCAGGAGCGCACTGGCGGCCTGGGCGTCGATGCCGTTCTCGAAATGGCTGGCCATCCCAGCGCAATTCGAACTGCGTTTGATATCGTGCGGCGGGGGGGGCGCATTTCCCTACTCGGCCTAACCTCGAAGTCTATCTCACTGAACTTCTCCGAAGACATCATCTTTAAGGGCCTGACCATTCAGGGGATCAACGGCCGACGCATGTACCAGACATGGTTCCAGATGACGGCGCTGTTGAAGGCCGGCAAGCTCGATCTGCATCCGGCAATCACCGACCGCATCGGCATCCGCGACTTCCCCAAAGCGATGGAGCGCTTGAAGACCGGCGAAGCCAGCAAGATCCTGGTGTACCCGAATGGAACTCGGTGAGCCTCTAGGCCGCCGCACGGGATGAGCTTAGAATGATCGGCGTAGGGGCGGGCTCATGCTCGAGTTTCTGTTGCAGGCAGTGGTCGAATTTTTCGGCGATTTTGTGCTGGATGTCTTCTTCCGCTTCTTGTCTGGTTGCCTTTGCGACCTGTTCCGCTGGATACAAAACCTTTTCTGATCGTTCGTCCCGCTCTACGAGGAATTCATGACCACGGCAACCCGCAGCAACCCGCTCTTTTACCTCACCGACGAACTGAATGCACTCCAGGCCAAGGGGACGCACTTCAAGCTGCGCGTGCTCGACGATGAGCAGGCGCCGGAGTGCACGTTCGATGGCAAGAAGGTCATCAACCTGGCGTCGAACAACTACCTCGGACTGACCACGCACCCCAAGCTGCGCGAAGCGGCGCTCGAAGCGACCCGCAAATACGGAGTGGGTTCGGGTGCGGTGCGCACCATCGCCGGAACGATGAAGATCCACATGGAGCTCGAAGAGAAAATCGCACGCTTCAAGAACGTAGAAGCATGCGTGGTCTTTCAATCGGGCTTCGCGGCGAATGCGGGCACGGTCTCGGCAGTGCTGGGCAAAGAAGACTTCATCATCTCCGACCAGCTCAATCACGCATCGATCATCGATGGCGCGCGTCTCTCGCGGGCGAAGATTCTGGTTTTCAATCACAAAGACCTTGCTCACGCCGAACAACAACTTGCCAGCGTGAAGGATCAGCCGGGCAAGAAGCTGCTGATCACTGATGGTGTCTTCTCGATGGATGGCGACATCGGTCCGTTGCCGGGCCTGTGCGAGCTGGCCGAGAAGTATGGCGCGATCATGATGGTCGATGACGCGCATGCCTCGGGCGTGCTCGGCCGCGCCGGACGCGGTACGATCGATCACTTCGACGTGCATGGGCGCGTCGACATTCAAGTGGGAACGCTTTCAAAAGCCATCGGTGCATTAGGCGGGTACGTGTGCGGTACGCGCGACCTGATTGATTTTCTTTACCATCGCGCGCGGCCGTTCTTGTTTTCGACGTCGCATCCGCCGTCAGTGGCGGCGACCTGCATCGCGGCGTTCGATGTATTGCAGGATGAACCCGAGCGCATTGAGAGGCTGTGGGAGAACACACGCTTCTGGAAGAAAGAGCTCGGCTCACTGGGCTTCGACATCGGAGGCAAGACCACGCCGGCGAGCGAGACGCCGATCACGCCCATCATCATTGGCGATGGCGCGGTGACCATGGAGTTTTCCCGCGAGCTGTTCAAGGAAGGCGTGCTCGGGACCGGTATCGCATTCCCAACCGTACCCGAAGGCAAGGCACGGATTCGTACGATCATGACGGCTACGCACACGGATGAGGAGTTGAGCCAGGCGCTTGAAATTTTGAAGAGAGTCGGGAAGCGGATGGCGATTTTGGGTTAATCCGGTGCCCTCGCGCCTCTTCTTTTTTTGCCCTGGTTGTTTGGCAGGTCCGGACAGTCTGCCCGGTACACGATCTTTCCGCCGACGATTGTCGTGACCGCCTTGCCGGTGAGCGACCAGCCGTCGAAGGGAGAGTTGCGCGAGAGGGAATGCGACTTTGAGATATCGAAGGTCCAGCGTTTCTTTGGATCGAAGATGGTCACGTCGGCGTGAGCCCCTGGCGCGAGCGATCCGCGGCCGCGGAGATCGAAGACGCGGGCGGGGCCCGCGGTGAATAGTTCCACGATGCGAGCCAATGAAATTTTGTGCTCGCGATGCAGCTTGGTGATTGCCAAACCCAACGCAGTTTCGAGACCGGTGATGCCGAACGACGCACGCTCGAATTCGACTTCTTTCTCGTGGCGGGCGTGGGGGGCGTGATCAGTCGCGATTGCATCGACCGTTCCGTCGGCTAGCGCGGCGAGCAGTGCTTCGAGATCGGCCTTGGAGCGCAGCGGAGGATTCATTTTGCAGTTGGTGTTGTAGTCGCCGACGGCTTCGTCGGTGAGCACGAAATGATGCGGCGTGACTTCGCAGGTTACGCGGGCTTTGGCGCGCTTGCCATGGCGCACGGCTTTCAGCGAGTCGGCGGCCGATAAGTGGGCCACGTGCAAGCGAGAGTTCGGCAGCTGGACGGCTAACTGGACGTCGCGATCGACGATGCCGGCTTCCGCTTCC
>Ga0306926_10010076_pt1 | contig 10435 bp, 6 predicted proteins | sample flu12Cox44000178_FD_203759 | JGI IMG/M metagenome (GOLD analysis project Ga0306926, IMG submission 203759) | Lab enrichment of tropical soil microbial communities from Luquillo Experimental Forest, Puerto Rico - flux8day.12C.oxic.44.000.178 (v2)... | ecosystem: Environmental > Terrestrial > Soil... | reverse complement strand
TCTTCCAACATCCTTTGACGAAGTCGGGTCACAGGGAACTCCTCTCTGTGACCCTGACGCTAACGCCACACAGGCCCTGCGACCACTACGCTACCTAGCCGCCGCGCCAGCGGCTTAGTCCTAACGGTGAAACCGGAAGAAATGACTCAGGGAGCGTTGCCATGATCTGGACGGCCTGTTCGATATCTTCCAAGAAACATCTCGGGTAGGCACCACAGGCCGATGGCACCGACCAGGGTTATTAGGCCGAGCAGGTTCCAACTGTTCCTGCCGAGATGCAGGATGCCGAGACCGTACGACAATGCGACCAGGGCCGTCAGGAAGAAGAACGGTCCGGTGAGGTAGGAGCGAACGCGCCCACAGCGGAGCGCGTTCGCTATACATGCCATGCCCATTATGGTGTGCTCGCCAACCGGTGCTGATGGCCAACGGCCCGACTGCGACTATCGCGATGGCCGGGAGCCAATACAGCCAGAAAACGCGCCAACGGCTTGATAGGATGTCACGCGATTCGCAGGCTGTGGCGTTAGACTTCATACTTCGCGCTACTGCTTTCGGCATGTTCAAGACAATTCTACAACCTTGAAGGTAGCCCGGAGTCAATTGGAATGCGGTCAGATCACGAGGTTTCCGGCAAGTTGGCAGTTGGCGTCAACTGGACGGTTTGCCGGAAGTTACCTCACAGTTCCACATCGTCGGCGTCTTTCCAGAGGGTGAGGGAGTCTTGATGAATCCCCTTTTCAAATTGTCGAAGAGTTATTTCTGGCTCAAAAGATAGAGATCGGCGTGGCCGCTCGGGCGGGCGTAAGCGACAGTGCTCAAGTCACGGGAAAAATCGTAGGCGTTGCCACCGCTCTGTAAGGGAAAGGCAAATGGCAGCTTCAGCGCTACCTGCGGCTGACCAACCGTTTTCCCACCCTGCCAAGTCTGCCGGTAAATCGTCACATCGCTCCGCGACGGCACTGCATAAAGAAACGACTTACCGTCCGGAGCAAAATTTAGCCCGAACGTTACCACACCCGGCAGCAGCGGAGTGCAGCTCCGCTCCGCAAGCGAGTACTCATAAATTCCGGCCTTGTCACCGCCCGGAATCAAACTCAGCAGATATTGTCCGTCCAGAGTGGCGTCGAAGGCCAAGCCGCAACCTTCCTCAAGCTTCTCGGGAACCGACCCCTCCGCGCTCTCTTTCCAAATGGCGCCGCCTCTAGCGCGGCCTGATTCGTTTATGAAAACAGATTCCTGGTCGGCGCTCCAAACTACAGCCTGAATCGCCCCAGCCGTCCAGTTCAACGTCCGCAACCCGCTCCCGTCTGCGCCTACCACGTATATTTTGTTTGGCTTACCAGGCTCTTCCGAAACAAAAGTCAGATGAAAATTGTCTGGCGCCCATGTAGCGGTTGACAGGGAGAGCGCGGTTGCAAGCTTGATCTTGTTTGTGCCGTCGCTGTTGGACACCCAGAGCTCGTTCCGGTCTTTGGAAGGGACGGTAATGTACATCAATCGCTTCCCATCCCGCGAAAATATCGGCTGCGTGGCATTCTCCCCTGCAATGTCTATCGCATCTTTCGTCTTGGGACGGTAAGCGGTCAATAACCCCACCGATTTCCCATTCACGATGTACATGCCTTTGCCCGAAGGATCCGGCATGGGATAACGATCCGGCCCGGTCCCAAATGTTATTTGCGTAAGCGATCTATCCTGGAGGTTAAACTTCCAAATATTTGTCAGTCCATTCAGCGTTCGGCTGACTAAGACGCTCTTCCCGGCTTCGCCCCATTGCACGTTATCACCGGGGATTTCTCCCAGGTCATCCGCTTTCTGTCCGGCAAGATCGACAACGTAGGCATGAACAGGCTCCAGCATCGATGCTGATTCTCTGGTTAGAATCAGCAGATGCTTCCCATCCGGAAATGGCCGGATCGCCCCAATCGCCCCCGCGGAAGCGTCAAACGCAAAAACCTGCTCTTCGCCCAGTCCCGCCCGGTCCGTGCGATAGATGGCGCGCGTCCCAAATTTGGTGAAATAGAGTGACCTACCATCCGGAGACGGTGCCACGTTGCGACCCATCACCACTCGAGTCGGCTTTCCCCCTAGCGTTGGTACTGCCCAGCTTTCGTCCCGACCAAGCGTGCGTTGATAGTAAATCTCGGTCCCGTCTGGCGAAAAACTAGTTACGAACTTGTCGGCTTCATCGTTCGTCAGCTGCAACGCCTCGCCGCCTGTCGTAAGCATTACGAAGACCTGTGAAACTCCATTCACCGGCGAACTGAACGCCACCGTATGGCCATCCGGAGAGAGCCGCGCAGTGTCCATCGGCTTGTCCCAATGGCTGATCTGGGTGATCTTCATCGGCGCGTTGGACGCGCGCGATCCTGCGCCAAAATGGTAAGCCCCGTAAACTGCGGCAGTGACCAGCACGATGGCACCAGCACCGGCTAACAGATATTTTTTCTCATTTCGCGCGGCCGGTACGCCGACAATTGCAGGTCCGGAACCGCTGGATGCAACCGTCGGCGTCGGATGTGCGGCACTGCTCGCGCTGGCTGCAGCGGATGCGGTCTCGGCATGCGACGACGAAGAGAGCCGCCCGGAGTCGGTGTCGCGGCGCAGTCGCTTCAAGTCCGCGCGCATCTCTGAAGCCGACTGGTAGCGCAGATCACGATCCTTCTCCAGCGCCTTGTTGATGATGTCTTCCAGCTTCGCGGGAAGCTCTGGACAATACTTGAGCGGGCTGACGAACGGGCGATTCAGGATCGCATCGGTGATCACGCCCGATGTTTCTCCGCGAAAAGGCAAGACGCCCGTAGCCATTTCATACAAAACGACGCCGAAGGAAAACAGATCGGTGCGGCCATCCAATTCTTTGCCGCGCACCTGTTCGGGCGACATGTAAGCCGCGGTTCCCAAGGTACTGCCGGGGCTGGTGAGTTGATCGGTGTCCACACCGACGGTAGCCAAAGAATCGCCTGCGGAAGCGGATTCGGAACTTTTCACTTTGGCCAGACCGAAGTCGAGAATCTTCGCGTGGCCACTGTCGGTAACGAAGATATTCGCTGGTTTGATGTCTCGGTGGACTATTCCCTTGGAGTGAGCCGCGTTCAGCCCTTCGGCTACGCCAATCGCTACCTCCAGCAGCGTTTCGAGTTCTATGGCACGACCAGCGATGGCGTGTTTCAGAGTCTTGCCTTCCAGAAATTCCATGGCAATGAAGGCTGTGCCACCTTCTTCTCCAATGTCGTGAATCGTGCAAATGTTGGGATGATTCAGGGCCGACGCCGCCTGCGCCTCTCGCTGGAAACGCGCAAGAGCTTGCTCGTCGTTTGCGACACTATCAGGTAAGAACTTCAAGGCCACGTTGCGGTGCAGCCGCGAGTCTTCGGCCTTATACACCACACCCATCCCACCGCCGCCTAATCTTTCGAGGATGCGGTAATGCGAAATGGTCTGGCCGATGAGCGACTGGGACTCGGGCATTGGCGAGAATATTAGGTTGCCGAGCTGAGGCAAGTCAACGTGCCCGCTGACGGGCGAAACAAAAGCGACAATACCGGGAGTGTTCCCTTTTTCCTGTCATATCCGCTGTCCCCACACCGCGTTGACGAACGAAGGAAAAGCGGCAATACAACCGAAAAATGAGCCGTCCGCCTTCTGTTCTGTCTGTTCAATGTCCTCGTGGTTTGTCCTTTTTACAGTCAAACTCCGCAATCTGTATCTCTACCGTTCCAGAACTGCCAAGTCATGATTATCGTGGGCGGCGCGGACAATATATTCAACATCGGCGTTTGGTGAGCAGGGTGAGACCAAAAAACTACAGTTTCCGGAACCCACAAAACCGTGTCGGCCGGCCACGCAGAATCAACCAGTTACGGACAGCCATCGAGTGGGGTTTTCGGAACCCTGGGTTTGGACAACTTACTTCGGAGATTGTAAGTTACCGTGCCACCTGGCACTGACGCCGCGCCCCTGCGACGATTAGTTCCGAATTGCCGGCCATCCACCCGGATGGCACATCCACGAGCAGGGCGTTTTGCGTCAACAGACCACCTGAGTTCCCTAAGCTTCTTATGATGCGCGATCTGCGCGGGATGGCCGCTAGAATGAGTGCATCCATGAAAGCCTCAGACTCAGGCGCATCGCAAGTTCAAAAATACTTGACGAGAGAGCTATCGAAGAAGACGTGGCCGGACTTCGAGCGGCTTTTTGAAACTCACCAGCACCGGGCGCGTATCCTTGTTGGTGCACCTACAACCATCTGTCGGGTCGCGCGAACGAGGTGAACGCTGGGTCGCATGCGTCGAGAGTCGAGCGAAACCACCAGCGAAAGAAAGCCCTCGTTGAGCGTGGATGTTCCCACGGAATAATCGTTTACGCCCAAGGACAACCCGTAGGGTGGTGTCAATATGGCATGAAGCAGGAACTGCCGCGTATTGAAAACAATCCTTACTACCGCAACCTCGGCACTGAAAACGACCGTATGCCGCTGTGGAGAATAACCTGCTTTGTCGTTCACCACAGATACCGGCGCTGTGGCGTCGCGAGGACCGCACTAAAGACTGCCCTTGCCGCCATAAGAAGCAGGGGCGGAGGTTTGGTAGAAGCGTATCCAGTCCGGCGTTGGGGTGCCTACTCGAAGTACCGAGGAACGGTTTCGATGTTCGAGAGGGAAGGGTTTAAAGTTATAGCGTCTCTCGGGCAAAGCAATGTGCTGATGCGCAGGATCGTTTGAAAGCGCGGTTCATCGGGTAAACAAAATGCCTGCACTTCAATTAGGTTTTGTCGGGCATGCAGAAATGATCCAAGTGACGGTTTCTCGCCAAACCGTTGGTGTGCTGAGGAGATATTCAATCGCTCCCGAACGGGCCACTCGGAACTTATCACCGAACAGGTCATTTACTTCCGGATTGCCGACGCTCCACCATGAACTCGACGCTCGTTGTCCAGCGCGGTTCTGCTGGCGGTGCCTTGACGCTGCGGAGTCTCGTTTATTCACTTGCTCCGCGAAGGATGGTGGCTTATCGAGAGGATGTTGCCACCGGGTTCCTTAAACCACTCTGCCTGTCACCGGTGGGCGTCGTCCAAATCCCGAGCTCACGATCTTGAACTGGGATATTTCTCCATAACAACCCCTCTGCTCGTAAGCCAGGCTGCACGGCTTTGATGTCTTGCACTTCCCAGCCGAGGAATGAACCCCTTCCCCAGCCGATCCACCCTTCGAGGGGCGTAAGCCTACCCTTTCCGGCCTCAGGGCTGTAACGACTGTAAGCACAATCATTTACGGTCCCCGCCGGTCAAGGCACGCCTGGGGAAACTTTCGTCGCCAACGTCAAAAACAGGGTACTACTCCCGGCGCGGTACGCCCAGCCCAACCCGAAGGTACAGCTGACCCATTGGCCAGTGTGCTTGCAAAATCCAGGCTTATGAGCGTGGTACAGGAGTTCCGAAATTGAGAAAAATCAGACAGGCTCACGGATTAGCGTTCGGCAGCCTACTGATCACTGTGGGCCTCTTCCCGTTTGGTCTGCTCTCTCCGGGCGCGGCTCCGAAGCCTCTTTACGCGCACGCCTACTCTCCCGAGGATATACGGGCGGAATTTGCCCGCGAGCAGAAGCAGAAGGAATACGACCGAGTGGAACACATCGCACGGAGGCTCTTCCGTTCCTACGGTTGCCGAGGGGACCTGGCTCCGGCCACGGCGCGTAGCGCGGTTGACCTCGAAGGCGCTTACGATTTCAGGGAATCCCTGAATTTTTTCGTTACGGCGGCATTTTGTCCTTAGTCCGCGGTTGTGTGTCCCGGCACGGGTGCCTCGGCAGTCGGCCGCGAATGTCGCGCCCGGAAGAAAGCAAAGTGATCCAGGACCTTCTCCTGGAACTCTTCGAGGTAAAGATAGATGGCCGGAGTGATGAAAAGGGTGATGAACTGCGACACAATCAGCCCGCCGACCACAACGAGTCCCAGCGGCCGTCGTGAAGCACCATCCGCCCCGTAGCCGAGGGCGATTGGCAGCGCGCCCATGAGCGCGGCCATGGTGGTCATCATGATGGGCCGAAAGCGTTCCATGCTGGCGTCGTGAATCGCCTGGTCGTCCGGGACGCCATGCTCGACACGCTGTTGAGCGAAGTCCACGATCATGATTCCGTTTTTCTTCACGATACCCATGAGCATGAACATGCCGATAAACGCGTATAAGGAAGCCTCAGCGCCGAACAACCACAGGGTCAAGAGCCCGCCTACGAGCGCAACCGGTAACGAGGAGAGCACGGTAATCGGATGCAGGTAGCTCTCGTACAAAATGGCCAAAATCACGTACATGACAAAGACTGCGAGGAACATCAGGATGGTTAGGCTCGATACAGTGTCTCGGAACGTAAGCGCCTCGCCCCGGAACTCGCCGCGAATTCCTGGTGGCAGGACTTGCTTCGCAGCCTTCTCGACGAAATCAGTGGCCTGCCCGATGGAATAGCCGGGCTTAAGGTTGAAAAACAGTGTGACGCTCGTGAATTGGTTGATGTGATTGACGGACTGCGGGCCCAAGATCGGATGCCAAGTCGCTAGAGCGTTGAGTGGAACCATGTGCGAGCCGTCGTCGCTCTTGATGTACAGCAGATGCAGATCCTGAGGTTCGGAACGCTGGTCGTCGGCAACCTCCAGGATCACCTGGTATTGGTCGGTGGGCTTCTTGATGAGATAGACGTAGTTCTGCGAGTACGCCTGGTGCAGAAGATTAAGAATCCGAGTCTCGGAGACTCCGTAAGTCTTTGCTTGCTCGCGGAGGATGTCGACCTGCAGATTCGGCGTATGGTTGAACAGGTCGGAGTTGACGAAGAGGAATCCCGGGAACTCGAACATTTTGCGCATCAGCGTTCCGGCGCTGGCATAGACCTCGTTCGGATCGATCCCGGAAATCGAATAAGCAAACTGTCCCTGCAGCTGCGCCGTGGCTCCGGTGCTAATCTGCAATACGGGTTGGGGCTTCAAAAATGTCATCAGGCCGGGGACTTTGGAGTTCAACTGCCCCATCAATTGCCCGGCCACGGCTTGAATAGGAGGACGTTTATCGGGAGGTTTCAGAAAGGCAAGCACTAGGCCTTGGTTGGCGGGGAAAAATGAATTGTTGCCGCTCATGGTGAAGGTCATGTCTACCGCAGGGTTGGTATGGAGGACCTCCTCCACCTGCATCTGGTGAGTATGCATTTCGTAGTGCGACGTGCCCTCCTGAGCAACGAAGACGCCGAGGGCGAAGGAACTATCGCCGATGGGGAGGAAGGCCCTGGGAACGATATAGAAAAAGTAAACAGTTCCTAGCAGACAAACCACCCAAATCGCCAGGGAAATCCAGCGATATCGAAGAAAAAACCACAACGAACGCCCATAGACCGATAGCACCCTTTTTTCTGTGCCGCCGATGACGCGCTCGATCCAGTTCTTCTTCGCGCGCTCTCCGCGTTCCTGGAGCAGGCCGGAGCACATGAGCGGTGTAAGCGTCAGCGAGACGATACCGCTGGCAAAAATCGAAACGATGATTGTGATCGAGAATTCTCGAAAGATGCGCCCAACCAGGCCGCCCATAAAAACAAGCGGAAGGAACACTGCGGCTAGGGAAACGGTCATGGCCAGAATCGTGAAGCTGATTTCCTTGGCGGATTGCAGAGAGGCCTGCAGGGACCCCAGCCCGCTCTCCATGAGGCGAACGGTATTCTCCAAGAAGACGATGGCGTCATCGACCAAGAATCCGATGGCCAGCGTCAGGGCCATCAGGGACAAGTTATCCAGGCTGTAGCCCAGGATGTCCATGACCACGAACGTGAGCAGGAGCGAAAGCGGCAGTGCCACAACCGGAATCAAAGTGTCGCGCGCGCGGCCTAGAAAAAAGAAAATCACCAGGACAACCAAGGCGAACGCTACGAACAGCGTCTCCTGGACGTCCTTGACGCTGTTCACGATGCCTTGAGAACGGTCATAAATGGGAACGATTCCAACAGAACTGGGGAGCTGGGCTTGCACGGTGGGAAGGAGGTTGCGGATGGATTTGGACACCTCGACGGCGTTTGAGCCCGCACGCCGGAAAACGGCAACGACGACCGTAGCGGCCGGAACCTCGTGTCCGCGGTACCAAAAGCGCATGCTGATGCGTTCGTCCTGCAATCCATTTTTTACCGTGGCGATGTCTCTTAAGTAGACCGGAGAGCCGTTGCCTTGGCGGACGATTAAGTTCTCGTACTGGCTGGCTTCGCTCAACTGTCCTTCGGGCTGCAGCAGAAAGGTGTGGTGTTCGCCGTCAAATTGGCCGGCGCCGGTATAGCTAGTTCCGTTCTTCAACGCCGCGGCCAAGTCATCGATGGTCAAATTGCGCGCGGCCATCGCGGAAGGGTCCGCCTTGATGCGAACGGCCGACTGAGCGCCATAGACGGCGACCTGACTCACGCCCGGGAGAATGCTAATGCGCTCGCCGACTTGAGTATTGGCGTAGTCGAATAGCTGGCCCTGCGTGGCGCTGTCGCTAGTGATCCCCACGTACATGATGGGCTGATCGTTCGGATTGGTTTTGGTAAACGTGGGCGGGCTCGGTAAATCCACGGGAAGCTGCGCCGTCGCGCGCGTAATGGCTGCCTGAACGTCAGTTGCCGCGGCATCCACACTCTTAGCGAGATCGAACTGCAAAACGAAACTCGAGTGCCCCTGTCCACTGTTGGAGGTCACCAACTGAAGTCCGGGAATCTGCATGAACTGACGCTCGAGTGGAGTAGCCACGTTGTTCGCCATTGTCTCTGGCGTTGCGCCGGGATAGCCGACGTTTACTTGAATGACGGGATAGTCAACCGCGGGCAGATCATTGACCGGCAACGCAAAATAAGCGAGTACGCCAAAAACAATGGCCGAGACCGTGAGCACCGCGGTCATCACCGGGCGGCGAATAAATGGTTCAGAGAGATTCATCGCTCTTCGAACGCGTTACTTTGCCTTCGCTGGCGCACTCGGCTGCGTGCCCGCTGCCGGGGTAGCGCCGCCGGTATCCACTCGCACCCTGCTGTTCGGAACTACGGTCATCTGGCCGGCGACGATGACGTTCTCTCCCGGGGTTACACCTTGGCTAACCACGATGTTATCGCCTTGCCGCTGGCCCAAGGTCACAAGCCGCAGGTCTGCGGTATTATCGGGTTTGACCACGTAAACGAATGGACCTTTCTGGCTGATTTGCGTGGCTTGGATGGGGATCAGCACCGCTCCCCTTTGCGTTGCCAGCACCAGCCTGACGTTGACAAATTGCCCGGGCCAGAAATGATGATCGGGGTTGGAAATGGTGGCGCGCAAAAAGACTGTGCCGGTGCCGTTCTGGACGGTGTTGTCGAGAAATGTGAGCTTACCTCCGCGGACGTGCTCTTCCTGATCGGAGGGCAGCCTCACGAAGGTCTTTAGCGCTCCGCGAGTCATCTGTTTTTGCACATTGGGGAGATCGCGCTCGGTTATCGTGAAGTCCGCATAAATCGGATCCAAGCGCTGGATTAGCAACAACCCAGTTGTGTTCGCCTGCACCACGTTTCCAATGTCAACGAGTCGTGCGCCAGCGCGCCCCTCGATGGGCGAGTGAATGTAGCAATATTCCAGGTTGAGCTGGGCGGTTTCGACAGCCGCTTCCGCCGATTCCACTTGTGCCTGATCAACCTCGACGGTGCTCTTTTTGGCGTCATAATCCTGCTTTGCGATGACCTTCGAGTTGAATAACTCCGAGCTGCGCGCGAACTCCACCTTGGCGAGTTCCAGTGCCGCTTTTGCCTGGGCCAGAGCGCCCTTCGCCGAATCGAGCTGGGCCTGATACGGACGCGGATCAATCACAAAGAGCAACTGCCCCTTGGTCAAATTCGCGCCATCCTGAAATTGCCTCTGTGTAATGCGTCCGCCGACTTGCGGGGTTACGGTAACGGACTCGAAAGCGTAGCTCTTGCCGATCTCTTCGAGGTAAACTGGCACATCTTGGGCTTGCGCCTTGGCCACACTCACCAGGGGCGGAGGCGGCATTTGGGGGCCTGCAGCCTGAGGATTCCCTCGGTTACAGCCCAACACTGCCATTTGCAAGGCAAACAGCGGCAGGCCATACAAAAATCGGAGCTGCAACTTTATCCTCGCCTTCCCCTCGTCTTTCTATACGCTACAGGCCAACGTTATATTGCGGGCCAAGCCCCAAACCCCAGTATCTCTGAAGTTTGTGACGCCTGGTTCTGTGCAAAAGCGAGGGGACGTCCGAGACTACATTATTAGACGCCTATGACGAAAATGCGTTACTTTTCGCAAGTTCGATTCCGGGCCTTCAGCAAGCCGCGGCCTAGGCAGTTTCAAACATGGACCAGTGATGGGCGAAATGGTCGCTGATGCCGTGCTACGCGTCGGCGTTTCCGCACAATGCTCCTGCGATCCCACACCCACCATCCTAGCTCTG
>Ga0306926_10010072_pt1 | contig 10436 bp, 7 predicted proteins | sample flu12Cox44000178_FD_203759 | JGI IMG/M metagenome (GOLD analysis project Ga0306926, IMG submission 203759) | Lab enrichment of tropical soil microbial communities from Luquillo Experimental Forest, Puerto Rico - flux8day.12C.oxic.44.000.178 (v2)... | ecosystem: Environmental > Terrestrial > Soil... | reverse complement strand
CCTCGGACGCGAATACCAGACTTACCGTGAACTGGACCTGCGCAGCAAGAAGCAGGTGGGGGTGTTCCGTACCTTGGCCGAGGCTCTGTCGTTCCTCGGGATTGAGACGTTGGAGGGTCCAGAGCCCCGCCGAATCCCGCCCTGGACCTAACCGGGGCCGTCATTCCGGTTCCTCGTGAATCCAGCTGTTGCAGGGGGCCCCGGCAGCTTAGCCGGAGCGTTCGAGCTTTGAAACTGCTATGGCGAGCCGTCGCGAACTCCTGTTCCGAGCACGAGCGGGCGACCCGGATGCCCAGTTCGAACTCGCCTGTGCTTATGATTTCGATCCGCCGAAGAATCGACCGCGGGCCGTTTACTGGTATCGGAAGGCGGCCGAGCAGGGACATGGGGAAGCTCAGAATTTCCTCGGCGAGTGTCTCCGCGATGGGGTTGGTACACAGCCATCCCGGAAAGAAGCGGTGATTTGGTTTCGGCGAGCCGCTGAACAGGGTGATTCCGCGGCCCAGGTATCGCTCGGTTACGCGCTGTTCTACGGGGAGGGCGTCAAGAAGAACTGGGCCGAAGCCCTGTCCTGGTATCGCAAAGCCGCCAAACATCGGCACAGTTCTGCTCAGCTCAATATCGGCCATATGTACAGACGCGGGGAAGGTCTCCGGCAGAGTTGGGAGCGAGCGATCCGCTGGTATCGCAAGGCTGCTGACAACGGCAACGTGGCGGCGATGCAGTGGCTCGCACGGGTTTACAGCGGTCAAGAAGACCACTCCCCCGATCTTGAGAAGAGGGTCATGTGGCTCCGGCGGGCAGCGGAACACTGCGACGCCCAATCACAGCGCCTATTGGGAGTTTGTTACGTCAATGGCGAAGGGGTGGAGCAAGATCCCGAGGCGGGAGCCGCCTGGTATCGACAAGCAGTTAACCACGGCGATAAATGGGCCTGCTATCTCCTAGGGCTGTGTTATCGTGACGGAACCGGAGTGCAACAGAACTGGTACTGGGCCAAATATTGGTTCCGCAGAGCATCGGCGGAAGGGATCAAGGAGGCGGGGAGGGCGCTAAAGCGGTTGTAAGACACGTAAAAACTCTGGCAGGCTCTGGAAAAGTCATTACCCAGGAAATACCAACAGATCGATGCGTACGCCGAGAACTCCTCCCTTACGGTGGTACTCTTCCGCAGCTAGGGCGAGACGCTCAAGTTCTCCCTCAAGACGGGGAAGGTCGAGCGGCTACCGCATGGGAAAAGACCGAACCGCATCAACCGCATCAGTTTTGAGGAGGGCAAGGATGGCGCCGACTGGGTTTTGTGGTATAACGGGCGGCGGGAAGTCACCATCGTGGACAAAGAGCAGTAACGCACCGAACCAGCCGTTGCAGCAGTCGGGGCCGGCATCACGACTCTCCCAGGAATGAAGTTTTTTTACCCGGCCCCGTTGCTGAACTATCGTGTTCGGCCCTTGAGTTCTTCCCTTGGGCGGTGCGATGGGGAGGGAAAGCCCGTGAAGGTCGAGTTTACCCTGACTCCGGAGGACTACGCCGCTGCCATGGACGGGCGCGTTCAGAACTCACTCGGAAAGCAGCGGTGGGCCAAGTACGTCAGCATGGCCGCCAGCTTTCTGTTCCTCCTGTTGAGTCCGGGCGCGATTCTCGTCGGCTTAGGCTTTCCGTGGCCTGTTGTGGCGGGTGTTTCTCTCTTCAATGCGGTGTTGTTCTTCGTCCTCGTGTTCCTTCACCCGTTGATCTTCAAGCGGGTGATGGCCGGCGTCATGCGGCGAGCCCGTCTTCCGGCGATGAGTATGAGCCTGGAGGTGCGGCCGGATGGCCTGGCGGTCACAACGGGAACCACAGCCTCACTGACCATCTGGGAGGGTATTCACCGCATCGTGGTCAGCGACACCCATGCCTTCTTCTGCCGCAACAACGTGGCCACCCACATTCTCCCTCGGCGCGTTTTCGCTGACGAGCGTGACTTCGAGGAGTTCGTCGAGAGCGCCCGAAGCTATCAAGAAGCGTCAAAACTGAGTTCCGAGGCCAAGCAGCTCTAACTGGGCGGCGCGTAGCAAGCCGACGCTTCGTTGCACAGGAGGCCAGGGGCCCAGGGGGACAACGCAAAGCAAATCGCAACCGGCTACTTCACCGGGCCGGGCGGCTTGAGATATTTCGCCAGGAACCGATAAGCTTCCGCCCGCGATTCCTTCGCAAACTTCGTATCCAGGCGATTGAACTGGTGTCCGCCGAGAGCGTCCTGGTAGATCTTGTGCTCAAACGATTTGCCGGCCGCTTTCAGGGACTTGATCAGGTTCTCGACTTCCAGTACGTGGACATCTTCGTCGTTGGTTGTGGTGTGGATGAGCAGCGGCGTTTCCAGCTTGTCGGCGTGCCAGGCCGGAGAGCGGCGGCGGTATTCATCGATGTCCTCGCGGACGGTCTTGCCGATGTGGTAGGGGGCGGAGAACAGATCGCGATAGCCCTGGTCGTGGTAGCCCATGCGGGCCACGAGGTCACTGACCGGCACGGCGGCGTAGCCGACCTTGAACGCCTTGGGGTGAGCGAACAGGTTCATGAGCGTGATCAGGCCGCCGTGGCTCCAGCCCATGATGCCTACCCGCTCCGGGTCGATCTGCGCGAAGCTCTCCAGCATGAACTGCCGGCCGGCAAATACGTCCTCAATTTCCAGGCCGCCGTAGTCGATCAGTTCCCAGAATTCGCGTCCATAGCCGCTGCTGCCGCGGTAATCCGGGGCAATGACGGCGTAGCCCTGTTGCAGCAGCTCACGGAGAATATGGATGTCGTTTGAGCCAAGGTTGCCGTGCACGCCGCCATGAGCGAGGAGCATCAAGGGCAGCTTGGTTCCTGACGGGTGCTTTCTGGGAAGGAAGGTGTAGGCCGGGATGACGACCGGGTTCTTGGCGCCTGGTGCGGTCGGGTTCTTTGGCCGGCGCGGCGGTGGGCCGGTGTAGCGCACTTTGTCGACCAGGGCGACGTCGTCCAGGCGGCGAAAGATCATCTCCTCGTCGATCTTTCGCGCCAGCAGTTGCTCGGCGAAACCAAGCGACTTCCGCACCTCGAGCCGCTCTTCTTCGACATGGGCCGGCGCGTCCGGCTTCTGCGGTTGCGACTGAGCCGAGGCCGTGAGTATGAAAGCGACAAGGATCGTCGCAAAACCGGCAAGCTTTGGTCTCATCTTATTTCTCCTCCGCGCGTGGCAAGACAGAGCGGGCCTTCAATAATCCACTGTCGCCAAGCCACTCCGTGAAGCGTTCGGGCCAACGGGCCGCAGCGCTGAGTTTGGCGTCGTGCCGATGATTCGACTTGGACACCTTCAATTGCTGTCGCGGATGGCTTCGCCTTGCCCGACGATTTCGACATCCCGTCAATTATCAACGGTGGGCGGCCGCCGCGACGCGCTCTGCCGCGAGTTCGCGCGGGTGGTGCTGCGCCGCACGGCGCGGCAGTGAGGTGAGCACGACGCAAATGGTCTCGCTCGCCGGGTCGGCCCAGCAGAGCGTGCCTGTGGAACCGGAATGGCCGAAGGTTCGCTCCGAACATCCGGGACTGCCGGACACTTTGCCAACGCCAAATCCCAAGCCGCGCGGCGTCAATCCCTCGGGATTGTGGTTCTGGATCATCAGCCGCGTCGTCTCGGGCTTAACGACTTTCCCGCGGTCCCCCAGAAACTCATTCAGAAACATGCCAAGGTCCGGCGCGGAAGCGTGCGTTCCTCCCCAGGGAGCGCCCAGCTTGCGCCAGTAGAGACTGTTCCAATCCCACTCCTTGGCCTGCGGATCGCCACCCCCCGATTCCGGCGCGGCGCCTTCCATCTGGCAGGCGACCATGTCTTCGAGCTTGAACCGCCCGAGTCCCTGAGCTGAGTGCTTCATGCCGAGGGGCTGAAAGACGGTCCGGTCGACGAGTGTACGAATGTCCGACCCGCTAATTAATTCCGCAATCCGCGCGGCCAGCAAGATGCCCATGCTCGAATATTGGTAGCGGGCGCCGGGGGCGAATTCGAGACGCGTGCGCATCGTCTCCTCGGCGAACGCCGTCAGCGGCGCATGCTGCTTGCGCAGTTCGTGGTTGTTGGCCAGTTGATCGGGCAAGCCGGACACGTGCGTCAGCAGGTGACGAATCGTCACCTCGGCCCGCCCATCGCCCGTGAATCGGGGTAAGAACTTCTTCACGCGGTCCTGGAGTTGGAACTTCCCTAGATCGAGCAGGGTCATGACCGCCGTCACGGTGATCGGCTTGGAAATGGAGCCGAGTAAGAACATCGCCTCGTTCGAGGCCGCCTTGCCGAAGTGGCGCGTAAACGACTCGTCTCGTTGAACCACGTGCAGCACGGCGGCCTGCACGTTTTTTGCCGCCGTGGCCCGCTCAAGCACTTTGGACGCGTCCTCCCACCGCTCTCCGCGCAGCGCTGCCAACAAGGGCGAAGTGTTGGCAACGGCCAAGGCCGTTCCCAGAAACGTGCGTCGCTGCATCATACCCGGTACTCCGCAACACGGATGGATCCAATCATCCCGCACTTGTGGAGGAGGCATTGTAGCGGCCGCTTTGTCCGAAAAGAGTAGGAATTATTCTTCAAGTATGCTGAGTTTATCTGGTGGGATGGTTCTAGGCAAGCATGAAGGTTGCGATTTATTTGGGAAACTTTTCCGGCCCCTCGCCTTGCAGATGAAGGCAAGACTGGCCGCACTCCCGGCACGCTTTTGATCCACCGGCGTGCGTAGAACCACGGACTGCGTGGGCAAAACAGAATGCAGGCGTCATCGCCAATGCCAATGGGATCAACGATGCGAGCCAGATCGTTGGGTCGTGCGGCGACTCATCCAGCTACCACGGTTTCCTGCTGGAGGTTGATGGCAGCTACACCAGTTGCGACGTGCCCGGAGGGCCGTACGTTACTACCGGTGCCTATGGGATTAACAACGCCTGGACCCGAAGGTCGCGTGGCACACGCCGGCAAATAACGCACAAGGGCGTTCGTTGGGCACGCCATTGGCTCTACGGCTGGCGGGGTTTGCGCGCCACGACGTAAAAGATGCCCACGATGGCCAAGAGGGCAACGGCCCCGAGAACCAAAAAGAGGTTGTCCATTGTGAATAACTCCGCAGGAGAGATGCTATCGTATTCCCACGCTAATAAAACTTTAGGTCATGAAATGAACGCTTGCCGGCAAATTCTCAACGCTCTGCGGAATTCAAGCACGGCCATTTCCGATTTTACGCCGAATCGTAGAGGAGCGAATTTGCGGCGGACAGTTATCGGTTTGCGCCGTAGGAAAACGAAGACTGGCTTTTCCCGCGCCGCGCAGAGCGTTCGCCCCATTGTCGGGCAATTTTGCTCCATATCAACTACCTCAAATCCGGGCACTGCGCGAGGGAACGGTCATACAAATCAAGCGGAGCGTAGAAAACTGCGATCTGAGTCCCGCGCCAGCAACCGCACATTTCCTAGATTTTGCTTGACTTTGGGTATCCATCAACGCACAATCAAGCCATTCCATTGGATTCCTCACGACCCATTGCTTTTTTCGGAGGAATGTCATGTTCAACCCACCCCGGAAACTCACGTTGCCGTTTCGCTTCCGGCCCCGGCTGGAAATCCTCGAAGCGCGTACCCTTTTGTCGGTTTGCACGGTGGACCGTCTAACCGACATTGGCCAAGGCTACGGGCCGATGGGCGATCTTCGTTACTGCCTCACTCAGTCCCAGGACGGAGACAGGATCACCTTCCAGGTTACCGGAACGATCAACTTGACTAGTGCCTTACCCGACCTTACCCGAAGCATCAGCATTGACGGGCCAGGGGCCGACCAGCTGACTGTGCGCCGCGCCACCGGCATTTACCGTTTGTTCACAATCCCCACCGACACCAAGGTTACCATTGGCGGACTAACGATCACCAATGGCAACCATGACGACGGTGGCGCCATCTCCAACGCCGGCACGCTGTCCGTCAACAACAGCATTGTCTCCGGCAGCTTCGCCGGCGGCAGCGGCGGTGGCGGCATCTACAACGTAGGCACGCTCACCCTAAGCAACAGCACTATATCCGGTAATTCGGTCAGGGAAATCTGTGTCAGCTGCTCCGGCGCCAACGGCGCCGGCATCTACAACAGTGGAATGCTGACCGTCAGCAATAGTACGATATCCGGCAATTCTGCGAGGGCATACTGCGACATGTTCGGCTGCTACGGGGGCAGCGGCGGCGGCATCGACAACAATTACAGCGGAATCCTTACCGTTATCAACAGTACCCTCTCCGACAACACCGCAGACGGCGGCGGTGCCGGCATCAAGAACGACAGCGGGATGGTGACAGTCGCCGACAGCACCTTCTCCGACAACCACGGGGGAGGCGTGGACAATTACGGCACGCTGACGCTGAGCGAAAGCACCTTCTCACACAACTACGCCGCCAACGGCGCTGCCATCTACAACGCGAGCACGCTAACCGTGAGCGAATGCACCTTCTCCGGCAACCGCGTCATCAACAGGGGTGGCGGCATCTACAACGCGGGCACGCTCCACGCCCGCAACACCATCATCGCCGGCAATCAGGCCAGATTCGGTAATGACCTCTTTGGCGACCTTGGCTCCCTGGGGCACAACCTGATTGGCAACACTGCGCAGGCCAGCGGCTTCCAGGACACGGACCTGCTCTATGTGGATCCACGGCTCGGTCCGCTGCAAGACAACGGCGGCCCTACCCAAACAATGGCCATTTTGCCCGGAAGCCCAGCCGTTGATGCGGGAGACAACGCTGGCGCTCCCGTGTGGGACCAGCGCGGCGAAGGCTTCGACCGCATCGTCGGCGGCACGATCGACATCGGCGCCTTCGAAGCCCAGATCGGCTCCGCCACGTCTTTCCGGGTCGATGCTCCCCAAAGTGTCCCTGCAGCCGTCCCGTTCGATGTGACCGTCACCGCACTCGATGCTTACAACCACGTCGCTAATGGCTACGCCGGCACGGTGAGAATTACCACCAGCGATCCCGGTGAGGGTGTATTTCTGCCTCCTGATTACACTTTCACACCGGAAGATGGCGGCAGCCATACGATCCCCAATGGAGTGATCCTGGTAACGCCGGGCGATCAGAGCGTAACCGCCACCGATACGCAAGATGATTCCATCACCGGCAGTGTCACCGTCACCGTCACCAACACTGGCGCGCGGCGGATGGCGCACGGCAACCGTTGGAATCCAATCGTGGATCAAGTCAAACTAGCGTTCCGCAATGGGGAAGAGCCCAATTGGATAGGTTTCGTATTCGATTCCCCAATTGAGGGCAAACTCGCACGAGACCGCGGCGATTTTCTTTTCCTGGATTATCGATTGGATTTCTTGGAATTGGCGATTTATTAGCGCGGAATTGAGATTATGATAAACTCGCGTATGCGATTGGAATCGATCCAGCGGAAGGTGGTAATAGAACGTGGACGTGCGCTGTAGACGATTTGGAATTAGGTCGATTTCGCGATGTGTTTGCAGCGCCATATGTGGATGGAAATCGACCGAATTACTATAGTTCGCTGGCTTTGGTTACTGACGCTATGATTCCGATTCCAACGCACCTGAAGGACTGCGTCGTTCCCGACGACGCGACGATCGATGAATCACCACTTGCGGGCACCGTTCGTTGTCGGTGCGGCGGGGAAACGTTCGACCTGATGTTCCCCGGGCAAACGCACGAGTGGGACAAAGAGGTCATCCCATGCACGGCTGAAATCGACGGCCGGTTCTTCTTTCTCATACGGGGTGTCTGCAAGAAGTGTAGCAAGAGCCATTTGCTCCTGGACATCGACTTCCACGGTTGGAACGGTTTCGTTTGCCATAACGCGGAACAAGCCGCCCACCCGAGGCCACCGCTTGTCGCTTGGAAGTGCGTCAAGTGCGGTGGATCGGCGCATACGGCAAGAATCGAGGTTGCGGGTGAGGGTAAGGAGGATTTCATCTCGGAGTCCGATGGCGAGTTTGATGAGGATCGTTGGCCCGATGGGTTTGGGTGGCTCACTATTAACATCAAATGCGCGGGGTGCGGTCACGCACCAAAGACATGGGTTTCATGTGAGACCATGTGAATTGGAGTCGCCATCGAACCGCTAAATGGCTTCGAAAGTCAATAGACGAACCGTCTCCGAAGAAGATTTTTCTTCCTTCTCGTGGTTACCAACGGAACCTGTTGACGTTCGCCTTTTGGTCTGCACTGCTTTTTTCATTACCGGTTGCGGCCAGAATGCTGCACCGCCAGAATCGCGTTCGCGGGCAGGCCAAAAAACGCAGGAACAGAAGCCTCTTCTAATTGGCCGTCCAAAGTTTTACCGTCTTGTCCGCCGAGCCGGTGACCAAGATTTCGCCGCTCGCGTCGAAGGCAGCGCAGCGGACAGAATCCGTGTGCCCCTGGAGGGTAGCGAGTGCTTTGCCCGTGGCGGCGTCCCAGATGCGCGCGGTGTTATCGTCCCCGCCCGTCACCACCTTGTTCCCGTCCGCGCTGAAGGCGATCGCGAAGACGATTCCCGAGTGCCCCTTGAGGGTGGCGACCTCTTCCCCCTTCGCGGTGTCGTAGACCTTGGCGAGCCTATCGTCGCGGGCGACGGCGATCCGCTGCCCGTCGGCGGAAAACTGTACGTCGGTGATGACAACTCCTTTCTTCCCGCTGGCGATGGTGTGCGTCTCCTTCAGGGAGGCGCGGTCGTGGATGTGCAAGGTGCCGTCTTTGGTGGCGACGGCAAGCCACTTGTCGCCGGCCGACAAGAGGGCATGGCTCACCTTCGTCTTGTATTCGACGTACTCATGATGATTGGAATCGAAATTGGGGCGAATGAAGAACGCGCCCATTTTGAATTCATAGGCGTTCCGCCGCAGGTTGACAGCCTCGCCCTGCCTAAAAAGCTCCAGCCGTATTTCGGCGTCGGCCGAGACGCCGAGGTATGCGCCATCATCCCCGCGCCCGAACCCGTGTCCGCCCTCGAACTTCTTGTCTTTCCTGAAGTAGCGCGCGATGTTCATGCGCTCGCCCCAGATGACGTACAGGCTTTTCCCGTCGGCCGTGAACTGATCTTTCTCGTTGGCCGTGAACTGAAGCCGATCGATAGTTCTCCCACCGCCTTCGAGGGGCGTGCGGTTTTTCCCGGTTTTGGTGTCCCAGGCAAACAATTTACCGCGCTCGTCGCCGGCCACGCTCCAGTCGGAGGAACAGGCGATGGCGGTTATTGGGTGCTCATGCTTCATGGTCAGAATTTCGCGCCAGGCAGGTTTGGAATCTTGGGCCGCGCCATTGCTGAAGGCGCCTGCGCTGCCCCCTTTGGCCGCCGCCTTCGGTACCCCAGCCTTCAGTTGGTCTGGCTCGCCACCTGTGGCTGCGGCCATCAGCCTCCAAAGGCGCACCACGCTGTCTCGGTGCCCACTCACCAAGACCTTTCCCAAGGGTGAGAAGGCGATCGACATCGCACCGCTGCGGTGTCCTTTGAGCGTTTCCTTCAGATCGCCGGCCCGCCAGTCATACTTGGCATCGGCCGGCCGGGTCTCCCAGACATCGATCTCGCCGGATTCCCTACCTGCGGCCACCAGCTTGCCGTCGGGCGAAAACGCGAGCGCTTCGATGGTGTTTCCCGACTCGTGTGGTTTAATCAGCTTGTCTTTCACCTCGCCGGTGTGCGTATCAAAGAACACGACCCATCCACCGTGTGGCGCGCCAAGGATCTTGCCATCGGGCGAAAACGCGAGCGGGAAGCCCGCCCAGGGCTGGTAGGTTACCTCCACGGTGAGCTTTGCCTTTCCTGTTTCCACGTCCCAGAGGCGGATGGTGGCGTCCTTCTGCCCACCGGCACTCGCCAGGGTCTTCCCGTCCGGGGAAAAGGTGAGGCCCATGACCTCGTAGGTGTGCCCCTTGAGAGTGTGTTTCAACTGACCGGTCTTTACCTCCCAAAGACGGATCGTCTCCTCCCCGATGCTACCACCGCTTGCCAGCACCGTGCCGTCTGGTGAGAATGCCAGCGAGAACACGCCGGTGCCGTCCCTGTGCCCCTTGAGCACGCCCTTCACTGCGCCGGTTTCCGCATCGCGTAGTTCGATCCCCCTATTGGTGCCAACGGCCAGCGTTTTCCCATCCGGGGAGAAAGCAAGCTGGTAGAGCGTAACCGGGTCCTTGAGTGTTACTGTGTGTTTGGGTTTTTGCGCCGCCATATCCCAAAGGATCACCTCGTCCGCCGCCATCCCGCCCGCGCTGGCGAGGCTCCCGGTCGCGAACATCTTGCCGTTGGGGGAGAAAGCGGCGAACTTGACCATACCGCGGTGTCCTTCGAGCACCCGCCGGTCCCGGTCTGCATCCGCCTTCTCGTTGGCATCGTGGGCAGCGTCATTGCTGATGGTGCTTTCGCTGCCCCCTTTGGCCGCCACCTTCAGTGCCCGAGCCGTCGGTGCGCTTGGAGGCCTGCCCTC
>Ga0306926_10010070_pt1 | contig 10437 bp, 11 predicted proteins | sample flu12Cox44000178_FD_203759 | JGI IMG/M metagenome (GOLD analysis project Ga0306926, IMG submission 203759) | Lab enrichment of tropical soil microbial communities from Luquillo Experimental Forest, Puerto Rico - flux8day.12C.oxic.44.000.178 (v2)... | ecosystem: Environmental > Terrestrial >... | reverse complement strand
TTCCGGATGAGAGCGATCTGCGGTGTATCTGACATAAGAACCTTCCTTAGGTTGATGTTGATGGCCCACTCGAGAGCGACACCCAAGTAAAGCGACCACTGTACCTTGTCGGCAAACGATTTAGACCTCCCAAAACGGCTAAGTAGATGGTAGTTTCGGGAAGCACCCTTTCATTGGTGGAAGGAACGCCATGGATCGACTGGAGGCGATGACCATTGGACGCCCGCCGAGATGCGCCCTGGCGCCAGTCCGATCCGCGCGCGATTTGTCGTGCCGGACCGTATCTCAGCGCATTCCTGCGACGACCCACGCCGTCGCGGCGAACGAGCGTGGCCCGTCCGCGTCACCAACCAGGAAAGCACTCTCGACGGCACGACGAACACGCTCGTGCCACTCGGGGGACAGCCCATGGAGAAGGCCGGGCAATAGCGGGCCCTGGATCGCCGGTTCCCAATAATCGGCGAAATTGGCGAAATCCATGCGGATGGTGATTTGCCCCTCCCTCACATCGCGCAAACCGGCCGCGCGCGACAATTTCGCGAGCTCGCCGGGACGGACTCCAGGACCGCCCAGTTGACGGGCCCGCCAGCTCTCCGCTCCCGGCACGCCGAGGGCGACGATCGAGTCGTACGACATGCGCGCGGTGGTAACCCCGCCGCGAAGGTCCCAGGTGGCCGTCGCCACAACTCCGCCCGGCTTGGCGACGCGCGCCATCTCTGCTGCCGCGAGCGCGCCGTCGGGACAAACATGAGCACAAGGCTGGAGACGACGAGATCGAAGCTGTTGTCCGAGAAGGGCAGGGCGCACGCGTTTCCCGGTTCAAAGCGCACGCGGTCCGGGTACGGATTCGCAGCCCGACCGTGCGCCAGGAGCGCCTCGGAGATGTCGCAGCCGGTGACCGACGCTGTCGGGTCGCGGCGGGCGATCGCGAAGCTTAGGCTGCCGGTTCCGCAGCCGACGTCGAGCGCCGCCGCACCGTGCAGGTTAGCGGCTACGAAATCCAGAAACGGCTCCGCGAGACGCTGGCTCCAGCGGCCCATCTGGCGCTGATAGATATCTCGCGCAACGGGACCGAACACCGCGGTCGGCGCCTCCGCTTGGATCCCTTGCTCGCTCGACATGTGGCCTCCTCCGTCGGCGCAAACTCAAATACTACCATTTCGTGCAATCATACGAGGCGCCGTATTGGTTCAATTGACTCTTTTCGTCCGACCGGTGGCCGAGTAGAGGCTGGCCGAGGCGATCGCGCCCGAAGGACCGGAATGGCTGCTTGAAATCAAATTCGACGGCTATCTGTAGCGCGGCGATCTGGATGGAAAAGCTCATCCTGATTGCCGCGCACAACGCCGCGTTGCTGGCCGCTCGACGGAGCGGACGCCACGCGCGAGGGCGGCGAAAGTGACGCCATCAACTGGCTATCGCTGGCGTCGTTCTTCCGTCCACTCGCTTGGGATGACGCTGTCCAGTGGAACGTCAGCGCCGAGCCCCTCTACAAACGCGATACCCTGATCAGGGTAGACGCAGACCTCGTGGCGGAAACGATTGCCGAAGGCCCAGATGACGAGATCCTCGCTGCCGGTATTCTCGAACGCATGCGCTTCGTGATCACCGGCTAGGTAGCAAACACAGTCGCCGGGTCCAGTCGGGAGACGCTCATCGCCGTGGTGCAGGACGCCGTTTCCCGCCATGACAACCAGGATCTCTTCCTGGAACAGATGCCGGTGACGGCGCGACGACCAGAACCCCGGGTGCACCGTCTGGATGGCAAGCCCGATCGAGGCACTCCCGAGCGCGCGGCCGATATCTGCCATTTGCGCCGTGATCGGCGGTCCGAAACTGTATTCAAAGCGCGCGACCTCACGGATGTTCAACTTGCGAAGCGGCATGGCACCCTCATTCCTTTGATGCTGGAGTTCCTCTTGCGATCGATAGCACCACGTCCTGAGCCTGGTGGGTAGGCTTGGATTCAGGGAGCGTGTCGCGTTCGAGGAGGCACTCCGGCACTCCCTCCTAGTGATCTCTAGTGATTGGCGAGTGCGCCAGCAGTCACGAGGCCGCCAATGCCGGCGCCGATCACGATTGGACGCCCGCCGAGATCGCGGTGATGGGTCCGAAGGGTGCGGTCGAAATCATCTTTCGCGCCGATCTCGGCGACGAGGCCGCGATCGAGGAATACCGTGAGAAATTTGCCAACCCCTTTGCCGCGGCGAGCCGCGGCTTCATCGACGACGTCATCCTGCCGCGCGGCACCCGCCGGCGGCTATGCCGCGCGCTCGCGATGCTGCGCGGCAAACAGCTCGCCAACCCCACAAAAAAACACGACAACATCCCGCTGTGATTGGCCTCGGCTATTTCCGGCAGGCGCCCTCCTACCCCAGCCCTTCCCGCAAGCGGGGAGAGGGTCCGGGCGGGGCGTGATAATAATCCCGTCTACCCCTCTTGATTTGTAACGGCAGTTACATATTTTCCGGGCCATGGATACGAATTCATGGCTACTCCTCACTTACAAGGTCCCGGCTGAGCCGGCAGCAAAGCGCGTCGGCCTTTGGCGACGGCTGAAGGGCATGGGCGCCATCTATCTACAGAATGGCGTATGCCTTCTGCCCAAGACCGATGACCACGCGCGTCGGTTGAAGATGCTGGAAAATGACATTGCCCAAATGGGTGGAGAGTCGGTCATTCTCGAAACCGTTGCCCACGACCGTCTACAACAGGAAAAAGTCGTCGCACGCTTCAAAGTTGATCGAGACGACGCCTACCGCGAGTTCATCGACAAATGCGGAGATTTTGACGCAGAAATCGCCAAGGAAACTGCAGCGCAACACTTCACCTATAATGAACTCGAAGAGAACGACGTCGAGCTAAAGAAGCTGCAAGGCTGGCTCGAAAAGATCAAAAAGCTGGATTTTTACGGCGGCGAGTTCGCTGCCGAAGCCGCCGATCGGCTGAAGACCTGCGAGAATCTGCTCGATGCTTATGCACAGCACGTCTTCGATGCGCATGACGAAAACCGCTGAGCAGGGGAACGATCATGACTTGGTCTATTGCGGCTCCCGCGGTAACCGCCGCGTTCCTGGCGGCGATCGTCGAGGTGGTCGAAGCGTTTACGATCGTACTCGCCGTCGCGACGTTGCGCGGCTGGCGTCCCGCTGCATGGGGCACAACCGCCGGGCTCGCTTTATTGGCGGCTATCGTGCTGCTGCTGGGGCCGCTTCTCGACCGTGTCCCGATTCACTCGTTACGGGTCGCCATCGGCATCCTGCTGCTGCTCTTCGGTATGGGATGGCTCAGAAAGGCGTCGCTGCGGGCAGCCGGCATCATCCCGTTGCATGACGAAGACGCTCTTTTCGCAGCCGAGACCGACCAGCTCGATCAGCAAGCCCAACGACAGCAGAGAAACCTCCATTGGCTGGCCGGGATTACCGCGCTCAAGGCGGTGTTGCTGGAAGGCCTTGAAGTCGTGTTCATTGTAATCGCGGTAGGCGCGGGCCGCGGGTTGTTGATCCCCGCCAGCCTCGGTGCGCTCGCTGCCTGCGTCCTGGTTCTCGCCGTCGGAGCTATCGTGCATCGCCCGCTTTCGCGCGTGCCGGAGAATACTCTCAAATTCGGTGTCGGCGTCATGTTGTCGGCATTCGGCGTGTTCTGGACCGGTGAAGGGCTTGGCATCGCCTGGCCGGGGCAGGATATCGCGCTGCTGTTCTTTGCTGCGCTGTTCCTTGCCGCGGGTCTCATCGGCTCTTCTCTCGCTCGAAAGCTCCGCATGGAGTTCGCGTAATGAGGATGCTCAAGGAACTCGCTGCTGAACTGGTCGGCATGTTCGTCGGCGAGACGCGGCTGACGATATCGGTTCTCGCGATCATCGCGCTGGTGGGGTCGCTGGTGGATTTTATCGGTCTCGACCCGCTTCTTGGCGGCGCCGTCCTGCTGCTAGGCAGCGTGACTTTGCTCGTCGAGAGCGTCCTTCGCGGTGCTAGGTCGCCTGGTTTGTAGGCTCAGGCTTCCGATGACTGTCTCGCCCGAGATAACCAAGCGGCGCGCCGCGAAGCACCGGCGACGCCCCCCTCTGATTGTCGGCCTCGCGATGATTGCGATCGCGTCGACCGGTTATTTGGGCTGGCGACATTTCGCGCGTACCCCTAGCAGCGCGATCGAGCCCCCTGCGCCGGTTCCGGTCATTGCGACGACGGTCCAGCAACGCGACTTCCCAATCGTGCTCACCGGGATCGGCAACGTCACCGCGCTGAACAGCGCCACTGTTCGCAGCATGGTCACGGAACAGATCCTCAGCATCGACTTCAACGACGGCCAAGTCGTCAAACAGGGCGAGGTTCTGGCGCAGCTCGATCCTAGCACCTACCAGGCGCAGCTCGACCAGACGGAAGCCAATCTCGTCCGTGACCAAGCGCATCTCGACAACGCAAAGATCAACCTCACCCGCTATGTTCCGCTGCAAAAGCAAGGCTTTGCCCCAGAGCAGTAGGTAACCACCCAGCAGGCACAAATCGCCCAGCTCGACGCCACGATCAAAGCCGATCAGGCGGCGATCGAGTACGCCAAGACCCAGCTCAGCTATACCAAGCTGGTGGCGCCGTTTGACGGGGTCGCCGGCATCCGTCTGCTCGATGTCGGCAACATCATTCACTCGAGCACGTCGCGGGGCTCTCCGAGCGAGCCGAATGCTCTGGTCGTAATCAATCAAGTACAACCGATCAGCGTGATGTTTACATTGGCTGCAGCCGACATTCCGGAGGTGCAGGAGGCGCTCGCAAAAGGCTCGGTCAAGGCCATCGCATTGAGCGTAGACGGCAAAACCGAACTCGATACCGGCACTCTTGCCGCGATCGACAACCAGGCCAACACTGCTTCTGGGACGATAGGACTCAAGGCAATCTTTCCCAACCCAGATCGTAAATTGTGGCCCGGTATGTTCGTCAATGTCCGGGTAGTGACCCAAATGCAGGAAAATGGCCTGACGGTTCCGCTCGACGCCGTCCAGCAGGGACCGCAAGGACAGTATGTCTTTGTCGTCGGTCCTGATCACAAGGTGGCAACGCAGCCGGTCTCGGTGCGCGAAACGCTTACCGGCGAGGCGCTGATCGATAACGGCTTGAGCGCGGGGCAGACCGTCGTCGTGCGCGGCCAATACCGGCTGACGCCGGGTACCGTAGTATCGCTCGCCGACCCGAATAACCCGGCCGCGGTGCCGAACCCGAGCACGGCGAGCGCGGGTCTCCTGCCATGAACATCTCGGCAGCGTTCATTCAAAGGCCGATCGCCACCGGCATGCTGATGGCGGCGATATTGCTCCTGGGTCTGATCGGCTACGTGCTATTGCCGGTAGCGGCGTTGCCGAATGTCGATTCACCGACGATCCTGGTGACAGCACAACTCCCGGGCGCTGATGCGCAGACGGTCGCCGGCACCGTCACGACGCCACTCGAACGGCAGTTCGGCCAGATCCCTGGCTTGACGCAAATGACGTCGAGCAGCGCCACCGAGTATGCCCAAATCACCTTGCAATTCGACCGCAGCCGCACCGTCGATTCGGCGGCGCAGGATGTGCAGGCGGCGATCAATGCAGCGGCCGGCCAGCTGCCGCCGACAATGCCCAACCCGCCGATCTACCGGAAGACCAATCCCGCCGACACGCCGGTGCTGATGCTGGCGCTGACCTCGGAGACATTGCCGCTCATCAAGGTCAGCGATTATGCCAGCAGCATCCTCGCGCAAAAGATTTCGCAAATGCCGGGTGTCGGCGAAGTCGATGTCGGGGGTCAGCAGAACCCGGCTATCCGGGTGCAGGTCAACCCGGCGCAGCTGGCCGCAGAGGGCCTCGACCTGGAGGCGGTGCGGACCGCCCTGGCCACCGCCACGGTCGACCAGCCGAAAGGCACATTGTATGGCGCCAACCAGGCCTTCGCGCTGCAGACCAACGACCAACTGCTTACGGCGGAGGGTTTCAACAACTACATCCTCGCCAACCGCAGCGGTACCTTCGGCGCGAACGGACCGGTTCGCGTGCGCGATGTCGGCCGGGCCATCGTCGCGCCGCAAGATGTGAATCTGGCCGGCTGGATGAATACCGAGCCGGCCATCATCATCGCGGTACAGCGCCAGCCGGGCGCCAACGTCATCGCGACCGTCGACCAGATCAAAAAAGCGCTGCCGCAGCTCGAAGCCTCGCTCCCGCCCTCGATCAAGATCCATGTCGTCTCGGACCGTACCCAGACGATCCGGGCCAGTGTCGCCGATGTCCAGAAGACGCTGCTATTGACGGTCGCGCTGGTCGTCGGCGTCATCTTTCTGTTTCTGCGCAAGCTGTGGGCGACCGTGATCCCGGCGATATCCGTGCCGATGTCGTTGATCGGCACTTTCGCGGTCATGTCTGTGCTGGGCTACAGCCTCGACAATCTCTCGCTGATGGCGCTGACGATCGCAGTCGGGTTTGTCGTCGACGATGCGATCGTCATGATCGAAAACATCGTGCGGCACATCGAAGAGGGAAAGACCCCGATGCAGGCCGCGCTCGAAGGGGCGGGCGAGATCGGCTTTACGATTCTGTCGATCTCGATCTCGCTGGTTGCGGTGTTCATTCCGCTGTTCCTGATGAGCGGCATTGTCGGCCTGTTGTTCCGCGAGTTCGCCGTCACCGTCGCGGTGGCGATCGTCGTCTCCGTCGTTGTCTCGCTGACTTTGACCCCGATGATGTGCGCCCGCGTCTTGACCGCGCGGGGCGACGCCCGGTCGGGCCTCCTCTCGCACGCGCTTGAACGCTTCTTTGACGGGCTGACCGCCGCTTACGATCGTGGTCTGGTCGTTGCGCTGCGCCACCGCTTTGTGACGTTGCTGGTCATGATCTCGACCATCGCCGCGACCCTCGTTCTGTTCGTCGAAATCCCGAAAGGCTTTTTCCCGCAGCAAGACACGGGCCTCATCGTCGGCATCGCCGAAGGAGCGCAAAACAGCTCGCCGCAGGCGATGAAGGACCGCATGCAGGCGGTGCTCGCGGTGGTGACGAAGGACCCCGCGGTCGCTGCGGCGAATGCCTATATCGGACCCGGTGGGCCGACCGTCACCGAAAATGACGGCCGCATGTTCATCACCTTGAAGCCGCTCGGCCAGCGAACCGCCACCGCGAACCAGGTGATCGAGCGCTTGAACAAGGCGCTACAGCCGGTCTGGGGCGTCACCTTGTACATGCAGGCCGCACAAGACATTACGATCGGCGCCCGGCTCTCGAAAACCCAATACCAATATACGCTTGTCGATGTCGACAGCGACGAGCTCGATCACTGGGCGCCGATCCTGTTAAAGAAATTGCAGACATCGCCGCAGCTGACCGACGTCGCCAGTGACCAGCAGAGCACCGGCCGGGTCATGAAGATCGAGGTCAACCGCCAACTTGCCTCGCAGCTCGGCATCAACCCGTCTATTGTCGATTCGATCCTCTATGACGCGTTCGGACAGCGGGTCGCGGCGCGCATCTACACGAGACTCAACCAGTATTTCGTAATCCTCGAAGTCCAGCCCGATTTCCAACTCGGGCCGAACGCGCTCAGCCGCATCTACGCGACCACGTCGAGCGGCGCCGAAGTGCCGTTGAGCCAGTTCGCGACGATCACCTCGACGGTGGCACCGATTGCGGTCAACCACCAGGGCCAATTCCCGTCGGTGACGTTGAGCTTCAACCTGCCTCCCAAGGTCTCGATTGGCGAGGCGGTGACGGCGATCGAGCAGGCCGCGCAGGAGCTGCATCTGCCGGCTTCGATTGCGACGAGCTTCCAGGGCAGCGCCCAGGCGTTTCAGAATTCGCTCTCCAGCACGCCGATCCTGATCCTCGCTGCGTTGATTGCGGTCTACATCATCCTCGGCATGCTCTACGAGAGCACGATCCACCCGATCACGATCATCTCGACACTGCCCTCGGCCGGGCTCGGAGCGCTATTTGACCCTGATGCTGTTCGGCATGCCGCTCGACGTGATCGGCATTATCGGGATCATCCTGCTGATCGGCATCGTCAAAAAGAACGGCATCATGCTGGTCGACTTTGCGCTGGTCGGCCAACGCGAGCGCGGGCTCAGCGCGGAGCAGGCGATCCACGAGGCCTGCCGTTTGCGCTTTCGTCCCATTCTGATGACGACGATGTGCGCGCTGCTCGCCGGCATCCCGCTGATGCTCGGCACCGGCATCGGCTCGGAGATTCGCCAGCCGCTCGGCTATGCGATCGTCGGTGGCCTGTTGGTGTCGCAGCTGCTGACATTGTTCACGACGCCGGTTGTCTACATCTACATGGAACGCCTCGGCCACTGGCTAGCGCGCCGCCCTTCCACACATCGGTCGGCGAGTGCCCCCGCAAAGTAGGCCGATCACCCAATCGTAAACTAAACTCGCCCAGCCGGTTTGGGGTAGGTGCCAACCGCGGCTCAACGCGAGCGTCGCGGTCCCACGCCTCAATGCCTGACGTTGCCGGGGGTGCGCGGGAACGGGATGGCGTCGCGGACATTGGAAAGCCCGGTGACATAGGCGAGGGTGCGCTCGAAGCCCCCCCACCCTTCCCTCCCCCGCAAGCGGGGGAGGGTTAGGGAGGGGGCGTAGTGCTCCTTGTCGATGCCGCGCTCGCCCATGCTACGGTCTAAGACCTCCGCCTTCGGGTAGTTCATCACGGTGACCGGCTTTTTCGCGTATTTTTCGGTCAGATAGCGCTCGTGCTCCGACTGCAGGTCGACACCCCATTTCGGGCTTGCCATTGGGTTCCGCCGTTAATCAGATCGCCCTCTGGCGAAACGACGATGGCGTACGCCGGTAGGTTGCGCGAAATGCGTCGTTGAATCGCCGGATGCTGCGGAACCCGGCGGCGAATGCGATCTCCGAGAGCGGCATGGCTGTCTGATCGATCAGCCGTTTCGCAGCTTGCACGCGTTGGGTCGCGGCGATTTCGCTCGGAGTAGCACCCACATGGCGAAGAAATAGCCGCAGGAGGTGGCGCGGTCCGATCCCGAGGCGATCGGCGAGATCCGCTACAGAGGCTTCATCGAGGAATCGCTCTTCAATAAGTCGCATTCCTCGCACAACGGTGGTTGCGGTCCCGCCCCACGCAGGGCTGCCCGGCGCCGTTTCGGGTCTACAGCGCAAACATGGCCGAAAGCCCGCCCGCTCGGCCGCGGCTGCCGTAGCAAAGAACTGAACATTCTTGGACTGCGCAGGCCGCACCGGGCAAACCGGGCGACAGTATACGCGGGTCGTCCGAACGCCCGTGAAGAACACTCCATCGAAAGCCGGGTCCCGCGCTAGACGGGCCCGATCGCACGTCTCCCAATCGAGACTCGGCGGAACTCCAGTCAACATCGGAGTGAGGTTAGGGGAAAGCGGCAACCGCTGATAGCTGGAATCGGACGCGATCGGCAGATCACGTCCGATCTCGGCCAGCCTCGGCCGAGCTAGGGGATCAACTTCCTCGTCTATGCGAGCTTCATCGATTTTCCAAGCAGCGCCTGCCAGAAAACTCTATTGGGGTTGGCTGGTCGTCGCGGCTGCGTTCCTCGTCGCCACCTTCGGGTTCGGCGTCGGCTTTTACGGAACAGGCATATACTTGCTTGCGCTTAAAGCGCGCCATGGGTGGTCGACCGGGGTGCTCTCGTCGGCGATCACCATGTATTACGTCTTCGGTGCCGGCCTGCTCTTCTTTGTCGTCGGACCCCTGTTCGATCTATGGGGAACACGAATGGTTGTCACCATCGGCACTGTCGCGATGGCCTGCGGGGTGGTCGCGCTAACTCTATTGAGCCGGCCCTGGCAGCTCTATGCGGCGTTCGGTGTGATGTCGCTCGGCTGGGCCACGATGAGCGGTGCTGCCATCAACATCATCGTCGCGCCTTGGTTCGACAGACGCCGCGGGCTGGCGCTGAGCTGGGCGATGAACGGCGCCAGCGCCGGCGGCGTCGTGATCGCGCCGCTGCTGGTCTTATTGATTTCGCGGTTCGGCTTCTCGGCCGGTCTCCATACAGCAGCAGCGCTGATGCTCGCCGTCCTTCTTCCGGTTGTGATGCTGATGCTTCGGCCGAAACATCCCGATGAACATGATATGGCAGACTTTCGATCAGCCTCGATAAAACCGCCTCCGTCCGCTGCGGCGTCCGCTAATGAGGGCCCAGAGTTTCGCCTCGGAGCAGTGTTGCGCAGCCGCGCCTTCATCATGACTTCCATCCCGTTTGCGCTCGGCCTGACTGCGCAGGTCGGGTTCCTTACCCATCAGGTCGCATTTTTATCACCGACGATCGGAACCGTCGCCGCTGGTTGGGCTGTCAGCTTGACGACATTCGCTGCCGTAGCAGGGCGCATCGCAACCGGATTTATCCTCGACCGCTTCAACCGCCGTGCCGTCGCCTCCCTGAATTTCGTGGTGCAAGCCTTCGGCCTGGGGATCCTGGCGGCGAGCA
>Ga0306926_10010069_pt1 | contig 10438 bp, 7 predicted proteins | sample flu12Cox44000178_FD_203759 | JGI IMG/M metagenome (GOLD analysis project Ga0306926, IMG submission 203759) | Lab enrichment of tropical soil microbial communities from Luquillo Experimental Forest, Puerto Rico - flux8day.12C.oxic.44.000.178 (v2)... | ecosystem: Environmental > Terrestrial > Soil... | reverse complement strand
AGGGCCGACCTGACAATTACGCAAATCGCGTGTAAGTTGTTTGGTTCTAATGAGATCCGAACAAATGAAATGGTTCAAAACCCCGTTTTTGATGCGCTATTTGGCGGATTCGGCACTGGCACTTTCTAATACCGGACCCAGCATTTTTTGGAACTGACGCGAAGATTATGCGCGAACGGCCAGTAATTATGCGCAAAAATCTCCCGGTGTTCTTCCTGAATTTGCGAACGGGGATCGAAATCAGCAACCAGACACGAAGACCCGGCGCGCGCGCCGGGTCTTCGTGCATGCAATGAGTGCTACTTGGTTGGAGCCACTGTCGTGCTCTTGGCGGGGGTAAGGCCTGGGATCATAGGCGCCGCACTAACCGTTCCGGTCGCTGCATCGCCGAGGTTGATCCCGTAGTGCTGCAGAGTCGTGGCAAGCGTCTGGAACAGGCCGGCACGGGCGCCTGCATACGCAGCCTCGGCGGCGATCAGGCTGTTTTCTGCCGTCGCCAGATTCTTCTGCTGAAGCAGAACGTTGTAGGCCGTCGAGGCTCCGAGGTTCAGCTTTTTGGTTTCCGCATCCAGGCTCTGCTGCGCGAAGTCTTGCGCCGCACGGGCAGCGACCACCTGGGCGCGGTCGTTGGTTAACGCAAATTGCGCATTCACCACCTGCATGCGGATTTCCGTGTGGAGCTGTTCGAGCCGCAGTTCGGCCTGGCGGTATTCGATCAGCGACCGCGCCTGGTCCGCCTGTGCCGGTCGGTTGCGGATCGGGATGCTCAACGTGAAGCCCGCTCCCTTGTCAGGTCCCGTACTGTTGAACAAGTGCGAAAGCACGTCAGGATAGCTCACTGTTGGAAAGGTGTTCGGAGCGCACGGTACCCCTTCGAAGAAGTTGAGGCAGGTCGGGCTCTGCGATCCGCCCAGTCCGCTCGCGCCGTAAAACGCGTATGCGTCGAGCGTGGGCAGCAGGGCGTTCTTGGCGCCCTTAGTGCCGATTTCGGCGTTTTTGAGCGTCAGTGCCGCCTGCTCGAGTTCGGGGCGCTGTTTGAATGCAGTTTGCACCAGGTCATCGACGGGCTGGCTCTCTTCCGGCAGCTCCTCGATGCTGACGCGGTCTGTGGGGATGATCGGCGCGGAGACGAGCGCGGGATCATTCAGGTTGCGGGCGATCGCCTGCTTCATGATCAACTGCTGGTACTGCAGCGCGCTCTGCGAGCTGATGAGCGCCTGCTTGTCGGAGGCCACCGTGGACTGCGCCTGGACCACGTCGAGAGGCGCCATGGTGCCGATGTCGAGCTGCTTGCGCGTATCGGCTTCCAGTTGCGTGCTCTGGGCGACGGCGCGCTGCTTGGCCTGCACGTCTTCGTAATCGGCCACCAGCCCCCAGTAGATGCTCTCCACCTGGTTTACCGTGTAGAGAATCTGCTGGCGGAAGCTCGAGTCGGTGATCCGGCGGTTGTTCAACGCCTGGTAGACGAACCGGTTATTGATGAAAACACCGAAACCCTGGAGCAAATGCTGCGTTAGCGTGGCCTTGAAATTCGACTGCAGGTTGGGGCTGTAGTTGCTGAACGGGTTATTAGTGGTCGTGCGGGTGTTGTTGAACCCCACCTGAAGAGCGGTGCCGGTGATGAACCCCTGGTTATAGGTGAAGTCGTAGATGTTGGTGTTGGTGTTCAGGGCCGACTTGCCGCCGGAGAACAGCGTGTTCGATTGCGGCTGCTTGGCGCGCTCCAACTGGATGGTGCCGCCCACGACGGGATCGCGATCCTCCGGCAAGGGACCGGCGCCAATGGTGGACGTCACGAGTCCGCCAATGCCTGCAGCCGCTCCACCGGCGCCGCCGCTTGTTCCGCCCGGGCCGGCGCCAGAGTTCAATGAGGATCCGCCACCACCAAGCGTGTTGGCGACTAAGCCGGAGTTGACGCCGCGCAGCACGGCGCCCGCCTTGGAGCGCAGGATGTCGGTATCCGCGATGTCGAGGTTGTATCGCGCTATGGCGAGGTCGTAGTTGTTTTCAATCGCCAGTGCCAGGGCGTCGGACAGGCTCAGGTAAATCTTTCCATCCTTGACCAGGTCGGTCAGACGGACGGAGTTCACAAAGCTGGCCGCGGGGATTTCAGTGGGTACGTACGGCTTCCAGGGCAGTCCCAACATCCCGTGTGCCGGGATGCTGAAATCGCGCTGGGTCTGGCGCAAATCCGCCGGCTGGGTGGGAGTGGGCACGGGCGCGGAAGGCAGAGCCGAGGCCGTCTGGTTCTGCGGCGCGGGACTGGCCTGCTGCGCAAATCCCGAAGGCGTTCCGGCAATCAATCCCAGCATGAGCGCGGCTGTCGCGCGCAGCTTCTGGCTCGTCGGCGCTTGCAGTCCAACAGTCTTCCGGCGCATAGACACACGAGTACCGTATAAATGCATGGTTCCTCTCCACGATCGGTTGAGGCATGTGGGGTGCCAATCATCAAGACGCCCGAAGACCGGCTCCGGACGCAAAATTCGTCACACTCCCCCGGCGATCACCACTTGTGAGATTCAAATTGCGTTATCGCTCACCTTGCATTACGCGCGAAACCGGGAAAACGTTCCGCTTCGATCTCGTTTGCGCGGTTCACGTCCCGTTCAACTCGCAATGATCAAGAAACTTCGAGTATACCCGACCACGGGGTCAAAACCCGGTGACAGCGGCGCGTCGAGTACCCTGTTGGAAACGCCCTTCACGAGGAAACTAATCGTTGTCGACCGCCCCGCAACCCGTCGAACATGAACAGAACTGGAAAGTGGTTCTAGCGTATGACGGGACCGACTACCGCGGGTGGCAGGTTCAGCCCGGCGAACCGACCATCCAGGGCGAGTTGCAGGCGGCATTGGGCAGGGTGGTCGGCGAGAGCCCGCTGCCGCAAGGGTCAGGAAGGACCGACGCCGGCGTGCACGCGCTTGGCCAGGTGGCCAGCTTTGCCCTGCGCGCGCCCATCCCGCCCGACAGCCTGCGGCGCGCGCTGAACCGGACCCTGTCCCCTGCGATCCGGGTGCTGGAGGCAGAAATCGTCCCGAGCGATTTCCATGCGCGCCACTCGACAGTCGCCAAGACCTACGAGTACCGGGTTTATCTCGAACGCCCGACACACTCACCGGTCCGGCCTATTGAATGCCCGCCGTCCCTGGCCCGTTACGTGTATTCGTATCCCTGGCCGCTGGATTTTCAGGCGCTCGAGGAGGCGGCCAAACTGTTTACCGGAACGCACGATTTCCTTAGTTTCGCAGCGACCGATCCGGATGTCGCGGCCCGCTCGGGACGCAATCCAACGATCACGGCCGAAGACGATGAAGAACGGGGCGGGCGCGGTGCAGTGCGCACCATTTTCGGTTCGTCGTGGGACCAGAGGGCGGAAGGAGACTCGATGGTGTTCGTCTACCGGGTCAGGGGCAGCGGATTCCTCCATCACATGGTGCGCAACCTGGTGGGGACCATGCTCGATGTGGGCCGGGGATATCGCCGCGCCGGCGAGATTCCGGCCATGATTGCCGCGCGAGCCCGGGCCGGCGCCGGCCCCACGGCGCCAGCGCGCGGGCTTTTCTTACATTCTGTCGAGTACGCCTCCAACATGTGGAACCGATCCACATCTCCCGTCTAAGAGCTGACATCTGGCATCTGAAACCTATCTCTCGGCCCTGCTACCCTGAATCCATTGCCATGCCCGCTACGTCGCGAACGTCCGCCTTCGCCCGAGTAAACGCCCTGGCCGGTAAACGGCCCATCCACGCGGCTTTTTCCTGGCTGCACGGCAACCCCAAAAAGATCATGGACTGGCAGGTCGCCGCGGTGAGCATTCCGGCACCGCCGTTCGGCGAGCAGAAGCGGGGGCAATGGCTGGCAGAGCGATTCGCCGAAGCAGGCCTGGCAGAGGTCCGCACGGACGAGATCGGTAACGTCCTTGGGTTCCTGTACCCCGCGAATCATCCGGCGGAAAGTACGGGGCACATCGTGGTGCTATCGGCCCATCTTGACACCGTTTTCCCCGCCGGCACGGGGATTCATCCCTCCCTGGCGGAGAAGGACGGGACAGCGCGCCTGGAGGCTCCCGGGGCGTGTGACAACGGGGCCGGTATCGCCGGCCTGCTCGCTCTGGCTCAAGCGCTCATCCATGGCCAGGTGGACTCGCCTGTCCCATTGCTATTCGTCGGCAACGTTGGCGAAGAGGGTGAGGGCGATCTGCGGGGCATTCGCCACCTGTATTCCGGACCGGTCGCGGGCCGCATTGCCGCCCACATCGTCCTGGATGGCGCGGGGGCCGACTCGGCCGTAACGCAGGCGCTGGGCAGCCGGAGGTTTCAGGTATCCATCTGCGGCCCGGGCGGTCATAGTTTCACCGATGCCGGCACGCCCAACCCGATCGCCGCCTTGGCGAACGCACTGGCGGCGCTGAGTAAGACCACGATTCCCGACGAACCCCGAACCACGATGAACCTGGGCACGATCCACGGCGGCACGAGCGTGAACTCCATTCCGGAGAGCGCGGTGGCGACGGTTGATTTTCGATCGACGAGCGCCGAGGAACTTCTCCGCCTGGAGGTCGCCCTGCACCGCGCCGTTGAGGATGCGATCGAAGCGGCCAACGCTGAGGCAAAGTCGATCGCGGCCCGGGGTAAGCTGGCGTTTTCCATCCAGAAGATCGGGGATCGGCCAGCGGCGCAGTTGCCCGACAATTCGCCCATCCTCGAGGCTCTGCAGGCCGTGGACCGGCGGCTTGATTTGAAGACCACCGTTCGACTGGGATCGACGGACGCCAACGTGCCCATTTCGCTGCACGTTCCCGCCGTGTCCATAGGCGCCGGCGGTGACGGCGGCGGCGCGCACACACTCGCTGAGTGGTATTCCTCGAAGGATCGTGAGCTGGGCCTGAAGCGGGCCCTGCTGCTGACGCTGGCCATGGCGGATTGGGCTGCCGAGCAGTAGAACAGGGGTCAGAGATCAGGGGTCAGTGATCACTGTTAGAATTCGCGCATGCGCACGTTTCCCGCTGTGTTGGCGGCCCTCGCGGTTGCAGGTTCCCTTTCCTTCGCACAAACGGCACAGACCCACTCCGCATCGCCCCACGCGAAAACCTCCGCGGCATCCGGCAACGCTCCCGACCTGATTTTCTTCAATGGCGTCATCTATACGGGTGAGGGGTTCGGGGAGGATCGTCCGCAGGTGGTGCAGGCGATCGCTGTCCGTGGGGGCAAAGTGATGGCCATTGGCAAGACTGAGGAAATCATGCGCCTGGCTGGGCGGGGGACGCGTTTGCGCGATCTCGATTCCGCGAATACTAGCACGTTCCTGTTCCCGGGATTCAACGACGCGCACGCGCACCTGGGGGAAGGCGGGCAAACGCGCCTGAACCTCGATCTAGCCGGGGTGAAATCGCTCGAGGACATGCTGACGAAGATCGCCGTCTTCGCGCGGCCGCTGGCCGACGGCCACTGGATCACCGGAGGGCGCTGGGACCACACGCTGTGGGCGGAAAAAGTGCTGCCTTCGCGGCAGGATCTCGACAAGGTGACCGACGGGCATCCGACGTTTCTGCGGCGCGTCGACGGGCATATCGGGATTGCGAACTCTGCCGCCCTGGCCGCCGCCGGAATTACCGGCAAAACAGCGCCTTCGCAGGGCGGGGCTATCGACCTGGACGCGAAGGGGGAGCCTACCGGGATTCTGCGCGAATCGGCGATGGATCTGGTCGAGAAGGTGATTCCGCCGCCCACTGCCGAGGAGCATCGCCGCGGAGCGGAACTGGCGATCGCAGATGCCCTGTCTCACGGCGTCACCAGCGTTCAGGACAACAGCGACTGGCAGGATTTCCTCGCCTACGAGCAAATGGAAAAGGAAGGCGAACTCAACATTCGCATCTCGGAATGGCTGCCGTTCAGTGCGCCTCTCGAAGACTTGAAAAGGATGCGCGCACACCACGATTCCCATGACCCGATGCTGCATACGGGGATGTTGAAGGGATTCATGGATGGCTCTCTGGGTTCGCGCACAGCGGCAATGAAAGCGCCGTTCGCCGATGATGCCGGTAACTCGGGACTGCCACAGTATAAGCAGGATGAGTTGAATCGGATGTCGGTGGAGCGGGCGAGTGCAGGATTTCAGTTGGGATTTCACGCGATCGGCGATAAAGCCGCAGCGATGGCGCTGGATGCTTTCTCACAACCAGGCGTGAGCGCTACGGCCCGCAATCGCGTCGAGCATGCACAGGTCGTCGATCCGGCCGACATTGCGCGATTCAAGCAACTCGGCGTCATCGCGTCGATGCAGCCCAACCACCTGCTCACCGATATGAACTGGGCCGAGGAGCGGCTCGGGCCGCAGAGGGCGGCGTACTCCTATGCGTGGAAGGCTTTCCTCGATGCCGGTGTGCCGCTGGCCTTCGGAACCGATTATCCCGTCGAGCCGATCACGCCGTTTCGCGGCCTCTACGCCGCGGTCACGCGCAAGAACGAAGCCGGAAACAAGGAGTACCATCCAGCGAACAAGCTCACCCGCGGGCAGGCGCTCGCCGCCTACACGCAGGGTTCCGCCTACGCAGAGTTCGCCGAGAAGCACAAAGGCAAGCTGATTCCCGGCTACGACGCCGATTTCATTCTTGTGGACAGGGATCTGTACAAGGTGGCCGCATCGGAGATCCTCAGGACCGAGGTGAAAGAGACGTACGTGAACGGTAAGGAAGTGTATCCTCCCGTGCGGGACGGTGAAGCAGGACAATGAAGATGGAACCTGCGCCGCACTACCTGCGTAGGCGCTTTCAGGTCGGAACTTGACATGCCTCTCCCGACGCGCACACCCGATGCAGCCCCTGCGCCTGTAACCGGCGCGCAGGCTCCGCGCATTGAGCATCTTGCCCTGCTGGCGATTTCCGCCGCCATTGCGCTGCTGCACATCGCCACCAATAGCCGCTACGGCTTCCACCGTGACGAGCTGCAGTTCCTGAGCGACGCACGGCACCTGGCCTGGGGCTATGTGTCCTACCCCCCGTTCACGCCATTCATCGAGCACATCGGCCTGGCGATGTTCGGCCTTTCGCTCGTGGGCCTGCGTCTGTTCTCGGTTATCGCGCAGACCGCGGTGGTTTATGTCAGCGGGCTTATGGCGCGCGAGTTGGGCGGCGGACGGCTGGCGCAGGTGACGGCCGCGTTCACCGTGGCCCTCTCGCCGCTGCCGCTGTTCGAAGGCACGGAGTTTCAGTATTCGTCTTTCGATTTTTTATGGTGGGTGCTGATCGCGTATTTCACTATCCTCGTGCTCCGCACTGAAGACCCGCGCTGGTGGCTGGCCGTGGGCGCGGCAGCCGGATTGGGCCTGCTCACCAAATACGCCGTCGTGTTCTACATTGCCGGCGTTCTCGCCGGGGTGGTGTTGACGGATGCGCGCCGGTTTCTGCTGAACAAATGGTTCTGGGCCGGTATCGGCGTGGCGCTCCTCATCTTCCTGCCCAACTTCCTCTGGCTCGCCCGGCACGACTTCATCTCGTACCATTTCCTGCAGCACATCCACATGCGGGATGTGAATGAGGGCCGCGCCAAGGGCTACTTCCAGGGCCAGTTGCTGCTTAACTCCAACCTGTTCGCGGCGCCGCTATGGATCGCGGGGCTCATCGCTTATCTGCGCAACCGCCGCTATCGCATGCTGGCGTGGATGTACATCGTGCCGGTGGCGGTCTTCTATTTCAGCAAAGGGCGGTTCTACTACGTCTCGGCGCTATACCCCATGCTCCTGGCCATGGGCGCGGTGGCCAGCGAGCGCTGGGTGGGCCGGCTGCGGCGGCCATGGAGGCTCACGGTTCAGACGGTGTTTTTTGCCGGCGTGGCGGTGGTAGGCGCTTACGTGTGCGCGATCATCATTCCCCTAGCGCCCAATGGTCCGGTCCGCGACTTCGCACTGAGCCGGAACGGCGATCTGCGCGAGGAGATCGGCTGGGACGAACTGGTTGGCACAGTCGCAGCAGTCCGCGACTCCCTGCCCGCCGCCGAGCGCGCCGACGTTGGTATTGTTGTGGGTAATTACGGGGAACAGGGCGCCATCGAGTTGCTCGGCCCGCCCTATCACCTGCCGACGCCCATCAGCATGACGAATTCGGCGTGGCTGCGAGGATACCCGTCCCCGCCCCCTAACACACTGATCGTGCTGGGTTTCGGCGAGGAGCAGGCAGTGCACGCATTCACCGGTTGCCGACTGGTCGGCCGGGTCGGCAATTCGCTCGGAATCCACAACGAGGAGAGCGAATTCCACCCCCAGATTTTCGTCTGCGGCCCCCCGCGCAAGGGATGGGCCCAGTTCTGGAAGGATTACCAGGCATTCGGCTGACGGATTGCCATGCACCCCGCCCCCCGGTACAATAGAAAATTGAGGAAAGGTCTGTCACCAGAGATGCCGAAGGAAAAGATTCATCCGAACTATGCCGCAGTGCGGGTCGTCTGCGCGTGCGGAAACAACTTTGAAACCCGCTCGACCCACAAGGGCGACATCCACGTGGAAATCTGCTCGGTTTGCCACCCGTTCTTCACCGGCAAGCAGAGGCTGGTGGACACCGCCGGCCGCGTTGAGCGCTTCCGCCGCAAGTACGCGAAGCCCGCAGAGGCAGCTGCCACCAAGTAAGCCGCTGCGGTTGGTTTTTGCAGGGGCCTCCGCTTTGGCGGGGGCCTACGCGTGTTTGGGTGAAGCAGCTATTAGCTTTTAGCTGTTAGCTTGTTCGTCCCGAACGCCTAGACACGGGTAAGAGCTAAGGGATAAGAGCTGTCTTTGATATGTCGCGCAGAGGATTCACGGTGAAGAAGGGTTGGGACAATCCCCGGGAGCACGCGATGCCAGCCGAGGCGCGGGTGCCGGCCGAGGTGCGCATCGGCCCGGTCGCGGTGCGTCCGGCGACAGTGCTGGCGCCCATGGCGGGGGTGACCGACACCGTGTTCCGGCGGTTTATCCGGCATGCCAGCTTGTTTAGTACCGCGCATCATCCCTCCCAGGTCTCAGAATCGGGACCTTCACCCCACGGACCAAGACCCGTCCGCGGGGACCCCGAGAGACCTGGGGCACCCGAGTCATCGGAGATCGAGACATATGTCACGAATCAGCACTCCGGGTGCGGACTGCTGATGACGGAATTCACCTCGGCCGACGGGCTTTCGCGGATGCGCGAATCCAAGCGGCGCCGTTACCTGACCTTTTACGACGATGAGCATCCCATCGGCGCGCAGCTCTTCGGATCGAATCCCGAGACGCTGGCAGATGCCGCGCGGATCGTCCAGGACACCGGCTTCGACACCGTTGATCTGAACCTCGGGTGCCCCGCCAAGCGCGTGGTGGGGTGCAACGGCGGATCGGGCTTGCTGCGCGACCTGCCGAAGATCGGCGAGATCTTCCGGACCGTGCGCAAGGCGGTCACGATTCCCTTTACCGTCAAGTTCCGGCTGGGATGGAACGATGCGCAGATCATCTGCGTGGAACTGGCTCGCATGGCCGAAGGCGAGGGTCTGAATGCGGTGGCCCTGCACGCGCGCACCCGCGAGCAGGCCTACACCGGCCAGGCGCGCTGGGAATGGATTGCCGCGGTGAAGCAGGCTGTAAGCGTTCCCGTGATCGGCAATGGCGATATCCGCACGCCGGAGGACGCTGCCGCCATGGTCGCGCAAACCGGCTGCGACGCGGTGATGATCGGGCGGGCGGCGCCCGCGAATCCGTGGATCTTCCGGCAGATCGCGCAGTACACCGCGACGGGCAGCTACGAGCAGCCCACCGTATTCGACCGTTACCGCATGATCCGCGCCTATTTCCAGATGCTGCTCGACGAGCAGGAAGCTTGCAAAGACCTGCCGCGCGACGCGCGCATCGGCGAGACGGCGGGCAAGATGAAGCAGTTTGCATCGTGGTTCACGCATGGCGTGCCCGGCGGGGCGAAGTTGCGCGCGTCGATCTACCAGGCGAAGACCGGAACGGCCGTGCTTGAGCAGGTGGACGCATTCTTCACCATGCAACTCTCGGGCGGCGCCGAAGCGGATCCCCTACCGCAAGACATCCCGCCGCTGGACTTCTCAAGCGTTGCGATGGCCTGCGACTAAGTTTGGCTCCGGCTGCGGCCCTTATCGGCTGTAAGCTGGAAACCATGCCTACGCAGTTTCCCCAGGCCGTTCCCGAAATCCCCGTCAGTCACGTCCGGAAAGCCGCCGAATACTACGTCAACATGCTCGGGTTCAATCTCGATTGGGCGAGCGACGAGGACGGGATCGGGGGCATCTCGCAGGGCGCGTGCCGGATGTTCCTGACCGATGCTCCATTCCGACAGGGGCACAAGAATGCGAGTCCAGTCGTGATCTGGCTCAATCTGGACAGCAAGCAGGAAGTGGACGAGCTTTACGCAAAGTGGAAAAACGCGGGAGCGAAGATTCTTGCCGAGCCGGAGGATAAGCCGTGGCACTTGCGC
>Ga0306926_10010065_pt1 | contig 10439 bp, 8 predicted proteins | sample flu12Cox44000178_FD_203759 | JGI IMG/M metagenome (GOLD analysis project Ga0306926, IMG submission 203759) | Lab enrichment of tropical soil microbial communities from Luquillo Experimental Forest, Puerto Rico - flux8day.12C.oxic.44.000.178 (v2)... | ecosystem: Environmental > Terrestrial > Soil... | reverse complement strand
GTTGCAGTATCCTCTTCAACGCCGGGAAGGCACTGGCTTTGAGCCGATTTCCTGGCAGCAGGCAATGGAGCGGACGGTGGGCGAGATCGGAAGGATTCAGAAGGCTTACGGACCAGACTCATTCGCCTTGCTGTCGGGTGTTTCACTCACGAACGAAAAATCGTACCTTATCGGAAAGTTTGCCAGGATCGCGCTCAAGACAAAGAACCTCGATTACAACGGCCGCCTCTGCATGGTGAGCGCCGGAGCGGGCAACAAGAAGGCATTCGGCCTGGACCGCATTTCGAATTCCTTCGCCGACCTGACGCACGCGGAAGTCATTATGCTCTGCGGGTCCAACGTAAGCGAGACTTTCCCAACGTTAACTCACTGGATCTGGCAGGCTCGCGATAACGGCGCCAAGCTGATCGTGGTCGATCCGCGAGTCACTCCTATCGCTCGAACGGCTGACTTGCATTTGCCCATAAAGCCTGGGACGGACTCAGCCCTGTACGGCGCAATTCTCCGGGAACTTCTTCGTAACGACTGGATTGACCATGATTTTATCAACCGGTACACGAGCGGATTTGAAGGAGCGGCGGAGGCAGTCAATTCTTACGATCTGTCCTGGGCGGAGTCCGTGACTGGAATCCCGGCCCGACTGATTCAAACTGCTACCGAATGGTGGGGCAAAGCCAAAACGAGCTTCCTGCTTCATGCCCGTGGTATCGAACATCACAGCAAGGGAGTAGAAAATGTGTCGGCGTGCATCAACCTAGTGCTCGCCACCGGCCGCATCGGAAAGCCATTTTGTGGTTATGGAACAATCACCGGCCAGGGCAACGGTCAAGGCGGCCGCGAGCACGGCCATAAATGCGACCAACTCCCTGGCAACCGCGATATTGAGAATCCGGAGCATCGCCGCTACATCGCGGGGGTGTGGGGTATTCCCGAAAGCGAACTGCCTGGAAAAGGACTCACCGCCTACGAGATCGTGGAGGCCATGCACCGCGGCGAGATCCGCGGATTGTTATCGATTTGCTTCAACCCGCTGGTGTCGTTGCCCAACAACAACATGGTCCGCGAAGCGTTCGAGAAGCTTGAGTTTTATGCCTGCATCGACTTTTTCCTCAACGAAACGTCCCGGCACGCTGATATCATTCTTCCAGGCTCACTGCAGGAGGAAGAGGAAGGAACGGTTACGACGGCTGAGGGCCGGGTTGTGCGAATCCGCGCTGCAGTCGATCCGCCTGGTGACGCCCGGCGCGATACCGATATCCTGCATGAATTGGCTGGGCGGCTCGGAGCCGGTAAATACTTCGCCTTTCAATCAGCTGAGGAAATCTTCAATGAGCTGCGCCTGGCCTCCCACGGTGGTACTGCTGACTACTACGGGATTAGCTACGAAAAGATCGAAAGAAACCTGGGGGTCTTCTGGCCTTGCCCTGAACTGGACCATCCCGGAACTCCCCGGCTCTGGGAGGATGGCAAGTTTTATACCTCTGACGGGAAGGCGCATTTCCAACCAGTTCCGTACCGTGATCCCGGGGAGATAACCGATGCTGAGTATCCCATTATCTTAACGACGGGACGGGTCGTGTCCCAGTACTTGAGCGGCACCCAGACACGGCGGATTGGCAAGCTGGTTGAACAATATCCCGAGCCTCTGTTGGAGATCCACCCCAGGCTTGCCGCAAAGCATGGGATTGAAGATAGGGAATTGGTCCGGGTCGTCACCAGAAGAGGAGCAGCAGAATTCCCAGCCCAGCTGGTTGAAACAATTCGGGAGGACACAGTTTTTATCCCTTACCATTGGCCTGGCAAGAAGTCAGCCAATCAGCTCACTTCCGGCATTCTTGATCCTGTTTCGAAGATCCCGGAGTTCAAGGTTTGCGCGGCACGTCTGGAACCAACAGGCGTCGCGGCGCCCCCGGCCAATGAAGCTCGAGCCTACCAAAGCAGCTGATCCCTGGAAAAGGAGATAACGAATGACGCCTTTTCAGTTCGATACCGAGCAAGAGTTCTTTATCGATCCGCAAAGGTGTATTGGCTGCCACGCTTGTGAGATGGCTTGCGCGGAATGCGAGACAAACGGCCAGCTCCCCATGATCAGCGTCGACTACGTCAAAAGAGCCCTTTCGCCACAAACCTCCGTGCAAATCTGTATGCACTGTGAGGATCCGGCTTGCGCCAAAGTCTGTCCGGCTGACGCGATTACCAAGGACGAATTCGGAGTTGTACATTCGGCTAACACTGCGCGCTGCGTCGCTTGCTCGAATTGTGTGTTGGCCTGCCCATTCGGGGTGCCAAAAAAGATCGAACTCTCCGACCTGATGATGAAGTGCAATATGTGCTATGACCGGACGAGTGTCGGCCTGCGGCCGATGTGTGCGACGGTATGCCCGAGCGGAGCGCTCTGGTACGGCCGGCGAGAGAAACTCGAGGAGGCCAGGCCTCATAGTTCGCCGGTTCACACATTCGTTTTCGGTCAGCAGGAAATACGTACCAAAGTCCACATCATGATGCCAAAAGGCAGCACCAGACTCGTGGTTGACTAAACCAAAATTCCGAAGTTGCCTTGTAGGGCGGCCGGGTCAGCCGCCGAGACTTCGGATTTGGGTTAAATTCTCGATGAACGAAGATCCGGTACCCTCAAAACCAGCCTGGGAAGTAGATTTCCCAATCGAACGGCTCGAGGCCGAGCACGTTAATCGGCGCGAGTTTGCCAAATTTCTCGTATTGGTGTCGGGAGGAATGTGTGTTGGAACCGCCTGGGTCGCCGTAAAAGACAAACTGTTCCCTGAGCGTCACCCTCCTGCCCGGCAGCGCATCTGCAAGATCGAAGATTTGTCCATCGGTAAAATGCTCGCGTTCGTGCTAACAGGGAGCGGAACGCCCTGCATTCTCATACGCCTCGCGGAGAATGAGTGGCGAGTCTTCGAGCAAAAATGCACCCATCTTTCCTGCGCTGTTTTTTTCGAACCGAAGCTGGGAAAGATTGTTTGCCCGTGTCATCACGGGTTCTTCGATGCCAGAACCGGAGCGGTACTGCAGGGACCGCCTCCGCGCCCGCTACGGCGCTTCGAGACAGCAATCATCGATGGCGAGGTATATGCCATCGCCTCGCCGTCCGTATCGGAAAAAGCTTAGCGCACATGAAACGGCAGTCCCGACTTTCCGGAAACGTCCTTGTAGGGTGCCTGGGTCAAGCGCCGAAAAATCGAAATTTAGCTTAAGCGCTTGCCAGCACAGGACCTATGAACTCCTCTCCACACCGGTACGGCGCGGCACACCCGAATAAAAGCAACACTGTGGCGTTGGCTATTAACGTCCTGCTGGTGGGTGTGGTATGCCTGCAGGTCTGGTTGTTAACAGCGAGTCTGGATACCGCTCTAGGGGGTGATCGATCGATCGTCTGGCCAAGCTTCTATGGATCGCTGCTCTTGTTCCTGCTCAGTACTGGCTTGCTCAGGTATCTGCCTACTCCCGTCCGCCTGCCCCGGCCCGAAGTTCGAGCGGAAGCTTTCCCCCAAATGGCGCTCGCCTGGAGGACGCTTGGGATCAGTCTGTTCTCCCTGACGATTTCATTTTGTGTCTGGTTTATGTGGTCGGCCCTGGTCGTGCAGCTGCCGGCCGCCGGCTTTAAGCTTCAGCCATTCCAACTCTTTTGGCTTACGGCGACCCCTACCGTGTTGGGTTCGCTTCTACGCGTCCCCTACGGCCTGATCGTCTCGCGATTCGGCAGCCGGCGAAGTTTTGCCTTTGTCATGCTGCTCCTGATCATTCCATGTATCGGGACTGCGCTGGCCGTCAGCGACCCGGCGACTCCCTTTCCGGTTCTGCTGTTCTGGGCAGGGATCACCGGCATCGCCGGCGCTGTTTTTGCCACGTCTTCGGCGGTCGTGGCGCTCTGGTTCCCGAGACAGTTACAAGGACTGGCCCTCGGAGTTAACGGCGTTGGTAATATAGGGATCACAGTCGCTCAATTGTCGGCCCCGGCTTTATTTACTGCGACGCTTTTCCCTTTCCTACCCTGGATCAGGCCTCTGGGACCGCATGCCTTCCATTTGGCTAATATTGGTCTCTTCTGGATCCCTTTTATCTTAGCGGGGACGCTGGCCATCTGGTTCGGAACGAAAGACTTCGCAATGGAGTCCCGGACCCTTGGGTCTCAGCTCAAGGTATGTCGAGATAACAACACCTGGTACTTGTCGATTCTGTATTTTCTAACCTTCGGTTGCGTGGTGGCGATGAGTTCATCCTTGCCGTTGATCATCCAGCGTATCTTCGCGCAAGCTCCAGGCGGGGCGCCCGATCCCCTGTTCTGGCCCGCCATTTGCGCCGGAGCGGCCACGGTGGTCCGTCCACTAGGGGGCCTCCTGGCAGATCGGCTTGGTCCGTCTCGTGTCACGACGGCAGGTGTCGGTGTAATGGCTACAGGGGGCTTCAGCCTCTCTCAGTTTTTACAACCAACCGATTTTTTTGGTTTTATTATGACGGTGCTCGTGGTCTGTGTGGCAGCTGGAATCGGGAATGGTTCCATTTTCAAAATGATTCCCTTAGTCAACCCGCGCGAAGCCAGCGCTATGATTGGAATTGTGAGCTGCCTGGGCGCATTTGGAGGATTTGTTCCGCCTTTACTGCTCGGCTACTGCTTTTCCGCATTTGGCTCGCCTGCCTGGGCCTATACCTGGATGGCAGTTTTTGCGATGCTCTGTACCGGACTGAGCCTCTGGGTATATGTCCGACCCGGAAAGTATTAGGTCATTCCCGAAATCGCCTTGGAGGGCACCTGGGTCCCGACGTCGTCCGGGAGTCGCCGTTTTTGGTCACACCCTTAATTAGGACTTTCGGCGTCTGACCCAGGTCGATCAGGAGAGCATTGGCTTCTCCTGATCGGAATTCCATCATGCAGGAGAATGGTACTCTTTCTCGAGGCAGGCTTTCCAGGTGAGCTTTGTCCAGACTGGCGTTGCGGCTATTGATGGAATTGAGAATGGTTCGGGGGCAGGTGGGATATTCTCTTTGTGAGCCCCACCGATTTGGACTTTTCGATTCCGGCTTCAACGAGGCGGCCCGCATTTAATAATTCCGATTCGCTAAACTTTGGGCCGACCAACTGCAGGCTCGTAACGGGAAACGCCTCGTGTCTTAGCGGAACTGGCACGGCGAGCGCCGGATTCCCAGCGAAATTAACCGCGACGGTGTTTTGCATGTTCAATACGCGCGCCTCTAAAAGGGCTCTCTTCCCGAACCAGGGTATTGCTGGCGGCCGCGCTTGAACGGTCGGCAAAGCAATGAAATCAACGGTCTGGAAGACATGACGCAGAGCGTGTTCCCATTCCGGCCGCCGCTCAAGTGCCCTGCGATATCGGTCGGGGTATACAAGTCTACCCAGAAGGATGGCTGCCTTCGTCCTCGCACGTACTCCCCATTTAGATAGATATTGTTGCTTGCTGATCCAGACGCCTGCGGCTGCCACGGTGTTTCCGTCTCTATTCGCCTGGTCCCACTCCGATTTGAACGTCTGATCTAGCAGCACGACCTGGAATCCCGCTTTGGTGAGAGCGTCGTCAATCGACTTGTCAATTTGCGGGTCGGTACCACTCAAGTAGAGCCGTCCAATTTTGATTTGTTTTGCCGAAGGCTTTGCAGCTACGGCTTTTGCGTATCGCGCAGCGAATCCTGTCTGTAAAAGATCCATCCCTAGGACAACATGCGCCACATCTTTCCCCATCGGTCCGACCGTATCCAGGTGGTCCGGCTCGACCGGAAATACCCCCTTTAAAGAGATTAGACCAAAAGTGGTCTTCAGACCCACAATGCCGCAATAAGCCGCGGGAAGGCGAATGGAACCTGCTGTATCAGTACCGAAGGCAACATCGGCGATACCACTCGCAACCGCTGCACCCGAGCCGCTCGACGAACCCCCTGGGATAATCCCTACCACTTTATCGTACGGGTTATGCGGGGTTCCGAAATATTCATTAAGACCGGAAGGCGTAGCCGAAAGTTCACTAAGATTTGTTTTTCCCACGATCAGCACATTGCGTCTCCGAGCAATCGCCAGACATTCCGCGTCCTGAGAAGCAGGAGCACCGGCTTTAGCGACGTATTCTGAGCCATCAGTGGTTACCACACCTTTCACGTCGATGTTATCTTTAATTGCCAGATCTAACTGCTGGCTACTCTTGGGAGGCGGCCAGTATGCAATGAATGAGCGATGGTGTAAACCTGCTGTATAACGGTTCTCGTGAACCGAGCAGCCACCGAAAAGAAATGTCAGCAAAAGCCCGGCTAGGAAGAATCGGGTGGTCGCCTGGCAACACCTTTCCATTTGAAGACATCTTTAGCACAGACGAGCAGAAATTATCCACAACCGGTATTTTTCATAAAAATTTGCGCCCGAAGGGTCGAAATCGTCGCTCTGGCAAAGGCCAAAGTCGCTCTTTGGGGTTAGCCGCTCACTGGCTGGAAAGCAAAATTGCTTACCGGCCAGTGAGGTACCGGGTTGCGCCGAACCAGCTCTCCCGGGACTCCGAACACGCGCCCCTCACCACCGCTTTCGGTGCGTTTGAGAATAGGTCGACAACGCGTGGATGTACTGGACGCGTTCGAACGCGGATGGGTGCGGGCAGTTCTTCTGGCTCATGCTGCCTTTGAGTTGCGCGACCGACTCATATTCGTGCTCGCTCATCCATCCGGCCATGGTGGACTCAATCGCCTTAATGTGGTCGATGCCGTGCCGGAGCAGCATAGAGCAGAGCATGGTTACATCAGCCCCGGCCATCAGCATTTTCAAGGCGTCCTGACCGGTATGAATTCCACTGGTGGCAGCCAGGCTGGCCTCTAGCTTGCCATAAAGAATTGCTAACCAACGCAACGGCAGGCGCATCGCCATGGGTGTACTGAGCAACAGGTTAGGCGTTACGGAAAGGGTTTCCAGATCGATGTCCGGTTGATAGAACCGATTAAAGAGAATCAGGCCATCCGCGCCTGATTCCACTAACCGTTTTTCAATGTTAGCTACATTCGTGAAATAGGGGCTCAATTTGACGGCTACAGGAATTCTAACAACCTTCCGAACAGCCCTTACCACCTCAAGATAGCTATCTTCGATTTCCGCGGCCGAGCGGTCCAAGTCTGTCGGGATCGAGTAGATGTTCAATTCCAGGGCATCGGCGCCGGCCTGTTGAATCTGGGTGGCATAGGTCGTCCACCCGCCGAGCGTTGCGCCGTTCAGGCTTACCATAACGGGAAGTAGGTCAGTGACTCGGCGAAACTTTCGGTCCCCTGGGTGAGATGGTGATGGAGCTCATGGCGGTCAGCGGTGATTTGTTCCTGAAAAATCGAGTGCAGGACCACCGCGGCCGCGCCGGCGTCTTCCAGCTTCCTGATGTCGTCGACGGTCTCGCTTAGCGGCGAGGCAGAGGCGACCAACGGAGTGCGTAATCGTAATCCGAGATAAGTGGTTTTCAGATTCATTAGTTCCCTGCTTTAGAACGGCCATTTACACTGCGAGCGGCAAGGTGCTGAAGCCCCCATGGATAGCCCCGGCCGCACCGCCTTCGCTCTGCATTTCTACGACGGAAGACACAGTCCCGCATGAGTTGGGTTGCCCGGCTGCGGCCCAGGAGTCGGCGAATTCCCCCATCGGCGAGGCCGGCGTGATCGGGAAAATCGCTATCACTTCGTTCAACCTATAGGCCACCCGCACGGCCGCTTCGTCACCGTCGATCGTCGCCATATTTTCCTTGTTCATCTTAACGCTCCAGTAGTGAGATCTCTGCTTTGTACGCTTCCGCGTTTGCGTCGTAGCGGACGTTGAATCCGAGTTTTGTGCAGACCCGCCGCATCCCGAGGTTATCTGGCAAAATGAACGCGACGATCCGTCCCATTTTTTCCTGCCTTCCAATGTCCAAAAGCCGGTGCAACAGTTCCGTGCCGAGCCCCTTACCTTGCCACGGGTCGCTGATCACAATGGCAAACTCCGCCTCGTCGATTCCGCGACTCCTGATCAGCCGGCCAATCCCGACGATCTGCCGCTCCCCGGTCCCGGCGAGTTTCCGCTCTACGACCAGCGCAATTTCGCAGTCGTAATCGTTGAAGCAGATCCGCGTCAATCGGCTATGCGCGATCCGGTGTTCCAGTTTGATCAGGCCAAAGTAACGGTAGTGGACAGTCTCTTCCGAGAGTGTCTTGTGAAAGTCCGCAACCAACGGTTCGTCCTCCGGGCAGATTGGGCGCAACGTCACGGCGGTTCCATCCTTCAGCGTAGCGGAGAAGACATATTCGGTGGGGTATGGCCTGATCGCCAGCTTGGGCAGCTCTTCGTCAGCCAACGCCGGGTTATGCAAGACCACGCGCGCGTCAACGGCAGCGAATTGTTTCGGCGATACCAGAAGTGGATTGATATCGATTTCCTTGATCCTCCGTTGCTCCGCTACCAGCCGGCTGAAACGAATAAGCAGAGTCTCGAGCTGATCGAGTTTGACCGGTTCACGCCCCCGCACACCCTTGAGCGCCTGAAAAATGCGGCATTGCTCGATCAACCGGCGCGCCAATGTCAGATTGAGCGGAGGCAAACCAAGAGCCCGGTCCTTCATCACTTCCACGAGTTGACCGCCGCTTCCGAAGATCATGACCGGCCCAAGCTGCGGATCTGTAGCGCTGCCTAAAATGATCTCGTATCCGTCGAACTGGACCATCGACTGAACCGTCACTCCCAGAAATGCCTCGGCACCGAATTTTTCCCGAACTGATTGTTCGATTGCTCGATACGCCTGCCGAACCGCTTCACTGTCCCGCAGATCGAGTTTGACACCCCCGACGTCAGACTTGTGAGTGATGGTCAGCGAGAAGATCTTCAAGACAACCGGGCCGGCGAAGGCGGCAGCCAGCCTGACCGCCTCGTCCTCGGTAGACGCGACACGGGTAGGAACCGTCGGGATTTCGTAAGCGTCCAGCAACTCCTTCGATTCCACTTCAGTCATCAAAACTCGTCCGGCTGCGTAGGTTGCTGCTATGATGGATCTCGCCCGTTCGGCGCTTGCCGTGTTCGTGGAGGATACACGCAAGCCCGGCGTCTCATATAGGGCCTCCAGATTGCGGCTGTAGCGCGACAAGGCACAGAAAGCTTGCGCCGCAGCATCGGGGTACGGAAACGTAGGAATCCCAGCCTCCCTGAGAATCCGTTCACCGCCCTCAACCTCGTATCCTCCCATCCAGCAGGCCAGGATTGGCTTTTTATCGAGCTTTGAAAGCTGCCTCAACCTAGCCGCCGTTTCCACCGGCTGGGCCATAGCCTGGGGTGTGAGAATTACCAGAACGCCATCGTTCAATGAATCGTCCGCGACCACCTGGATTGCCTGGGCAAACCGTCCCGCATCCGCGTCGCCCAGCAGGTCAACCGGGTTATTCCTGCTCCAGAATGGCGGTAAGAATGCGTTCAGAGCGGCAAACGTGGTTTCCGAAAGTTTGGCCAGCTCCCCGCCTGCACTGAGGAGAGCGTCTACGGCCAGCGCCCCGGGTCCACCGCCATTGGTCACGATCGTAAGGCGGGACCCGGATGGGCGTGGTTGATTGGCCAGGACACCCGCCAGACCGAAGAGTTCTTCGATCGTGTCAACCCGGAGAACGCCGGCTCGGCGAAAAGCCGCTTCGAGCGCTTCATCGCTACCGGTCAGGGAACCCGTGTGCGAGACTACAGCCTGGGCGGCCCCGGTCGTTCGACCGACTTTCAAGATGATGATCGGCTTGGAGAGGGCGACTTCGCGGGCCGCCGAAAGGAAGGACCTGGCGTCTCCAATCGATTCCATGTAGATCAGGATGCTGCGCGTGCGAAAGTCATCCCCGAGGTAATAGATTAGATCGCCCCACTGCACGTCGACCATAGAACCTGCGGAAACAAAGGCGCTGAATCCGACTTGTTCGCGGGTGCTCCAATCCAGGATGGAGGAACAGAGCGCTCCACTCTGGCTCAAGAACGCAACTTTCCCATCTATTGCCATGCTCTTGGCGAATGTCGCGTTCAAGCCGTTGTGCGGCACTAGAACACCGAGACAGTTAGGACCGATGATTCGCATCCGTCCCCGGTTCATTGCGATCTGTCTCTCCAGTTCAGCCCCTTCGCCACCACATTCCTTAAAACCCGCCGAAATGATGATCGCACCCTTGACTCCGGCTTCGGAGCATTCGCGCACCAGTCCCGGCACCGAGCGGGCAGGCGTAGCGATCACCGCCAGATCGATCTCCTTTCCGATCGCCGTAATCGTGGGGAACGCATCAATTCCGAAAACACTCTGCCTTTTCGGGTTGATCGGATAAAGAACTCCTCGAAACGACGCCAGGTTCTCCATCAGTTTTTGGCCAACGCTGCCGGGAGTCTCGCTAGCGCCAGCCACAGCGATCGAACCTGGAGCGAAGATCGCATCCATGAGTGGGCGCCTCGGCCGCAGTAT
>Ga0306926_10010064_pt1 | contig 10439 bp, 10 predicted proteins | sample flu12Cox44000178_FD_203759 | JGI IMG/M metagenome (GOLD analysis project Ga0306926, IMG submission 203759) | Lab enrichment of tropical soil microbial communities from Luquillo Experimental Forest, Puerto Rico - flux8day.12C.oxic.44.000.178 (v2)... | ecosystem: Environmental > Terrestrial >... | reverse complement strand
ACCAGGCGATTCGGGGCGTCGAACGGGCTAATCACAGTATCTCCCGAGCGCTGTGTCAGCCACTGTCGCAACTTCCAAAACATGGGTGTACCCGTCCTTGTAGATTCAGGTTGCGCAGGTGCCCAGTTGTAGCGAACGGGTCAGACGAGAACCGCGATGTGCCCTTCGAGAAGCCAGCTGATAGGTGCCATCTTGAGCAGAAATCCAATCTCAAGCATTCTGATGTGGAGGTACTCAGAATGCAAGTCGGGAAAAACCTGACATTGTGAATTTAATTTAGAAGTGAAAAAGCCGATGGTCACCCCATTGCCGCCACTGGATCCAATGAACGACACGCCTGCGGCGCCGCACAAGGAGCCGGTGAAATGCTAATCGGAATTGCAAGCCAAGAAGTGGCGTGTGCATCCTTGGGCAATAGTTGTCGTCGCCAGCTTGTGCGTGCTTGGAGTGGGGATGCCCGCCCGCCGCCCCGAATCGCTGCCTAGTCTGTGGAACCGGTCGCATCTTTCAATGCCACGCCCAGTCTCCGGTTCGTTGTCAAACCAGCGGCCCTTCCCGAGCGAGGCGCCCATGACACCAAAGTCGCCTTCGTGTGCAGTCCGGCAGAGGCGGCACGGCTGGCGGCGGCAGACCGGAAACTATGCTTTTTGCTCCACGTTTCCGGCGATTTCGATGATGGCGAGTTTACTGGCGCCGTGGCGGCGTGACGGAAGGCCGATTGCGCAATGGACGCGTACGGACGCGGTGATCAAAATAGAGGCCATGTTTGACAAGGAGGACCGGGAGAAGATCGAGGCCAAGTTGAAGACGTTGCGGACGCCGCTGAATTAGAATGTGGCTCGTTACCTATAGCGTAGCCACTTCCGAGCGCTGGTCAGTCCCCGGTACCACTCTTCGAGCGGCACGCGGCTACGTGTGCGAGCGGCCGCGCCCGCCCCCTTCGCCGCACACCACCGAACACACTTTCAAATGTCGTCAGTCTCCTCTCCCCGCTCCACTGACGAGTCCGTGCCAGGACCACTTCGGGATGTCCAAACCGTCCGGCACATCCGCTGCCGAGTGGTGGTAATGCGCCATCGTGGTCGTGGTGGCCCACGCGAAGTAATCGTGCAGCACGCGTCGGAGCCGCTCGTCGCGCGCGAGCCCGACATCTTCCAGCGCCTGATCGAAACACGCGATCGCCCGCTGGTCCATTTCCTCGTGCGGCCCGTTGCCGCTGTGAATTCGAACGACCGAAGTCTCATCACCGTACTGGTCGGAGTAGGTCGTTGGCCCACCGAGTGCCTCCGCCCAGTACGCGGCAAGGCGCTCGGTGTGCTGCGGGTGGTAACCGTGGCTGAACGCATGGCTAACCACTTCGTCCTCTAACACACGGGTGTGCCACGCGCTGGCCAACCTCAGGAGCCCGTCGCAACCACCAGCGGCTTCGTAGACTGTCTGCATGGTTCTATTGTAATTCTTGGATAGTCAAAGTTAAACGCGCATGTAGGGTTGCCGAACGAACTAGCTAACCAGCCGGGCCGCCTCAGAGAACAGTGTACCGCGCAACCACCGTCATGGCGGCCCGGTCTGGTTCAGCGACTTGTTATGCGGCGACCCCACTCCAGTGACATCATGCTGACAATTCGGCGCCCCTCCAGGACCCAAGGCTTTTGCGAAAAGCAGAGGGTGGCTCCCGACGAAAGCAGGGAGCCGCCCGGCTGCAGCGCCGAACCAGATTCTCAACCGCATTCCGGCGCGCGGATGACCATTCATTAGAGAGTCTCAGACGCTGGCTGAGGCTTGAATTATTCCAACAGGATCAGGATCGTCCTGGGTGCGAAACATGAAATATTTTTCCCCATCCCATGAGAGCCAAAACTCCGAGTTCTAATCATCCTCCCGATCCTGTCACCGCGGCGGGCGTTGGATTCGGTCCGCATCGTCGTCCCCCCGATGCCGTGGAGGCAGATCCTCTTCCTCTTCCAGCTCCTCCCTGCGTCGCCTTGGCGGACGATCGTCTTCCTCTTCCAGCTCCTCCCTGCGGCGGCGCTGACGGCCGTACTGTCGGTCATATTCCCATCGTTCCTTGGCTATTTGAAACTGCCGCCAGATTTTGTACTCGGGTGCTGCAACAAGAGCCAGGATGCCGACGACAATCATTGCCAAGGCCAAAATAGACCAGATGCCGGCTTGAATATACTCTGATGCGCTCCGTCGAAATCCGGCAGGCGAGCTGGCCTCCAGAAGGAGCACCACTGCCTGACCGAAATTCAACAGGCCAAATGCGAGGGAGCCTATGCCGCTGCCCACGGTTCCCGGCGCCGTGCCGCGAACGCTGTGCACGCCCCCAAAGATAAACCCCGCCGCGAAAAGGCCCAGGACGGGGCTCAAGCATACACCGTAGCAGGACCAGCTGAGCCCTTCGGGGAAAGCCAGCGCCAGAAAGATCAAAATACTCACCACGATCAAGTGGCTGAACACGATCCAGGCAATGCCGGCGACGGTCACCTTGGTGGGAAACGGCGGCTCGTCCGCGCCTGCATCAAAACGTTGATCAATGTCGTCCCGCATGATCGGCCTCCTTCATTCCCATTGGCCGAATCCTATATGATAAGGAGAGAGAAAGCAGAACATTTGCTAGCTGGTATGCCTTGGCCAACGCTTGACAATGGCCTCTTTATCCCGCGACGATCTTGCCGACCAGTACCTCGATCCGAACTGGAAGCTACGTGGCTTCATAGCTCTTTCCCCGCAAGCTGGTTTTGGTCAAGGACGAATTGGTCATAGTGGACGAAATGCCAATCCCGAAGATGGACGATGGTTCTTGTCGGGTCGCTGGGACTGTTGGTTTCGACCTTACTGACCTGGGGAAAGGATTCCAGGTTCAGGGGATTGCGAGTCGCCCAGGGTTTCAGGATGATAAGAACGGCAGCCAAAGTGATTCCAAGGACCACGAGAGCGATGGCTGATTTTTTGAGCATAGCACATGACACGCTGCCCGGCTCCTGGGCTGTTTGCTCTTCCTCGATTGCTTATTTGGCCAACTCATCCGCCAATTGGTCGTGGAGCCTGAGATACTCCTCCAGGTAAATTCGCCTTTCCGGCCCAGGCGGCAGTTCCGCAAGACGGTGTTCCGCCTGTTGCAGATCTCGCACCAAGGGTCACACGGCAAGCATCTTATCCAATCCGACCAGAGAGCGTATGGCGTGGCAGGCCTCACACTCGCAAACCCATTCGCCCCGCTCCATTTCCTGTCGCATGTGGGCATTGGCCGTCGATTTGAACTGACTCATCAAGGTTGACATCACGTTGCACGACACCGGAATTGTATATACTTACTCAAGCGGAGCCGGATAGGGTCCGCGTCCCGTTTGTCTTTTCCTTTACTCCTGTCTCTCGCGCCGGAGGTGCTCCATGCGCTGGGTTTACCTGGTCCTCTTCTTGGTCATCGTGACGATGATCGTCGTTTTTATCGCCGAAAACCGCGAAAACGAAACAGTCAAGTTTTTCAACCAAGAGATCACCGCACCCCTCTCCTTGTTTTTCGTGGCGGTGTACTTCCTGGGCATGTGGAGCGGCGGGACCGTCGTCGGCTTCGTCAAGCGGACGTACCATCACGCAACCGAGGAACAAAAGCGGGCGTCGCCGGCGCGGTGACGCCCGAGGCCCGTCGTCCGGGAAAGTGGACTGCGGCAGCGGTCGTGGAGATGAGCAACCCGCTCCAACCTTCCTCGTCGCGCTGCACGGCCCGGTGATCAGGACCTGCAGCGTCCAGTCCAAAGCCTTGACGGCCCAAGTCGTAAGCTCGCGTGCCTCCGAGTCAACAACGAGAGCCGACCCGGCTGCTGAGCTGCGTGTTCGGCCGCATAATGGCTACGCCCGTCAGGAGCAGCAAACGCTGCGGCACGTTTGAAGGCGGGACCATCCAGTTCGTCGAGGTGGCCGTTGACAATTCGCCGCATCTCGGCCTCAAGACGGATTAAGCAAGCCTTGCCTGAAAAAGTGACACGATCCGTGAGCTTCACGGCGTGCCCGTGATTCAGGAGACGATTCCTGAGCCGCTCGCACGGTTCCGGGCTTCGTTCAACAAGAAGTTACAGGCATGCTCGCCCCGCCGAGCCTTGCACGGAGCTAGGGCCGCGGTCTGTCCCGGCGGGGCGAGACGCCTGTAACCGCCTATGCGTTAACTGGATTCGGGCGAGTTCGCAATGGAAAAGCAGGTCCCTGAGCAGGATACGAACCTGCAACCATCTGGTCAACAGCCGGGTCCTTTTCATAGCGGGGCGGGCATTTTTTGACAGCCTTTGACCTTTGGGACGGGTAATGCTTATTCCTTGATAATTCCCAGGCAAAAACGCGCCTCCGGAGGCGGCCAAGGACAACTTCTTTCACCTCCCGAGTTGGACCCGAGCGGGGATGTTCCCAAGGAACATTCCGGGGGAGAGACGCCAAACTTCGGGACTTCGGGGGGGTCCGGAGGGGTTTTTCCCTCGGCATTTGACACCTCCCCCCTCCCCGCGTTGGCATTCCGCCGCGGACTTGAGGCTTTCTAGTTGCGACTGTTTTGGCGCCCACCGCTCCCCTCGCGCGGTTGCGCATCACACACTCATGTGCCTGCCGCCATCGCCGGCTCCAGCCGATAGCCCATCTCCGCTGCCCTCCGGGCCAAGCCCTTGACCACACGCGCGCGATAGGCCGCTTCGTATACTTCGATCTCCTGGCGCACGTACTCCGCTCCGTACTTCAGGAGCCGATACACGCGCTCCGCCAGCTTTCGCGCCGTGGCCACGATGGCCTTCGGCGCTCCGGCACGCGCCTGAACGCGCCGGTAGAATGCCCCTAACGCATGTTTGGCATGATAACAGCCCTGCACCGCCATTCGTAACGCACGCCCCGCGCGATTCGCCCCGCGGGGCACACGCCGGCTGCGAATCTTCCCTGCTGACCCTTGATGTTGTGGACTCAGCCCCAGCCAACTGGTGAACTGCTTCACCGTCGGAAAGCGGCTTACGTCGGACCCCACCTCGCTCAAAATTACCAACGCCGTGGTCACGTCGATGGCTTCGAGCACCGTCAGATCCACCCCCGACATCTGGTACAACGCAGTGCCCAGGTCGAACGCCGGCTCGTTGGTCCTCTTTCCGGACCGTTGCCCGTACCGCCGCTGCCGTTTGGGTCGCGGCTTACCTTTACTCCGATCGGGGAAGATACCCAGGTGAGCTTGCAACTGCACGTCACACTCCTGCAATTGCTGCCGGTAGAACTCGTACAGCGTCAGCGCTTGCTTCAAGGCAAACAGATGCTCCGCACGCCAATTGCCGTACAACGCCCGCGCAATCTCCGCCTCGGTCCGTTTACAGTAGTCGTGGCGGAGTTTGGCCAACTGCAGCGGATCCCGCTGGCCACCCAGGATCCCCGCCATAATCGCCATCCCCGTGACCCCAGTGATGTCGCTGACCACCTCGGCCAGTTTGACATTCATCTGCTCCAGCGCCTTCTGCATGTGCTGCACGTGCTGGCCTGCGTAGCGGATCAACATCTGCCGTTGCCGCAAATAGCTGCGCAGCACCACCACCTGGTCGGCAGGTCGGAACGAGGCGGTGAGCAAACCATAGCTGTGCAGACGTTGCAGCCACTGGCAGTCCAGCACGTCGCTCTTGGGACGGCCAGGCGCATGCCGTGACTGCCGCGGGTCCACCAGAAACATCTCGAAGCCTCGCGACTCCAGCAATTCGAACAGTGGGATCCAATAGATGCCGGTCGATTCCATGGCGATGGTCGTCACGCCGCACTGCGCCAACCAGTCGGCAATGGCGATCAGGTCCGCAGTACAGGCGCCGAAGTAACGCACATGCGCTGGTAGGTTGGCCGGATGGTCGGCAGGCGGCGCTGGCGCATCGGCGGGCGACACCGCCACCCAATGGACGTTGGCGTGCACGTCGATGCCGGCGGCGTGGGGGTTGGTTACCCGTAGAGGTTCGGGCGAAAGGCGTTGGCGCTTGCGGGGAGTCATAGTCGCCTCCTTATGGAAAGGGACAGAAGAAAAAAGCGGGGCCGCGAGCGCGGAAGGAGTTGACAGAAAGGCAATTTCCCAAACGGGGACACGCCCATGCGCGCCACCAATGATGTCAGCGCAACCTCCCGGGACCAGGTTAACTGCCGGGCACAAAGCACCAATCAGCGATCGGCCACCTCGACCCGCGACCTTGACCCACCACTGTAAGTCATCCCATGACTCCGTCCCAGAGGCAGCTCTTTCCTGTTCCTTCCTGATGTCTTGCGGTACCGCCGCTTGGAGCGTTAACTGGTTAACACACGAGTTTGTAACGGTTTTTTAGGGCCTGAGTGAGACTACAAATCTTGAAATCCAGTTAACGGAGCGCGCGTATCTTTGATTTTCTGGCCGTTCAGACTCCCGGCGCGACGTTCCACCGTTTGAGGAGATTCCTGGGCCTTTTCGCGAGCCCGCGGGCCGCGTCCGCACGCCGAAAAGCCGCATTTTCCTGCCGGAATTACCTTGAGCTTCCCTGCCAAACCGTGCTCAGTGGAGTCACGGTAACGGTTGGAAAACTCCGAGGGCAAGGAGGAAAAACATGCCTGCCGACGTGGGGCCGCAAGTCGCGGCCCTGGAGCACATGACCGTGGCCGAGCTGCGGGCGCGCTACGCAGAGGTATTCGGCGAGACGACGCAGGCCGGCCACAGCACCTGGCTGACCAAACGCATCGCCTGGCGGCTGCAGGCCCTGGCCGAAGGAGACCTCTCCGAACGCGCCCGCCGCAGAGCCGCCGAATTGGCCAACGACGCCGACCTGCGCCTGGCACCGCCCAAGAACAACCCCGCCACTCCGGGAGAGCATCTCCCAGTCCTGTCGACCCCGGAGAAGCCCGATCAACGCCTGCCGCCTCCGGGCAGCATGCTGGTGCGCCCCTACAAGGGCCGCACCCTGCACGTCCGCGTCTTGACCCAAGGCTTCGAATTCGAGGGCACCAGGTACCCCTCCCTGTCCGCCGTGGCCAAGGCCGTCACGGGCTGTCATTGCAACGGCTTCCTCTTCTTCCGCCTGGCACGCCAAGGAGAGGAAACATGAGCAAGCAACAGCGCCTGCCGGACCAGCGCCCGGTCCGCTGCGCCATCTACACGCGCAAGTCCAGCGAGGAAGGTCTGGAGCAGGACTTCAACTCCCTGGACGCCCAGCGCGCTGCCGCCGAGGCCTACATCCAGAGCCAGAAGCAGGAAGGCTGGCAGTGTCTGCGACGCCACTACGACGACGGCGGCTTTACCGGCGCTAACATGGACCGGCCTGCCCTTAAGAACCTCCTGGCCGACATCGCCCAGGGGCAGGTGGACTGCGTGTTGGTCTACAAGGTGGACCGCCTCAGCCGCTCGCTGCTCGACTTCGCCCGCATCATCGAGACCTTCGAGAAGCACCGGGTGGCCTTCGTGTCCGTGACGCAGCAGTTCAACACCGCCACCTCCATGGGCCGGCTGGTGCTCAATGTCCTCTTGTCCTTCGCCCAGTTCGAGCGCGAGATCATCTCGGAGCGGACGCGGGACAAGATCGCCGCCGCCCGCCGCAAGGGCAAGTGGGTGGGGGGCCAGCCGATCCTGGGTTACGACGTGGACGCGCGTGGCCCCAGGCTGGTGGTGAATGAAGAAGAAGCCGTGCGCGTACGGGCGATCTTCGCCTTGTACCTGGAGCGGCAAGGCTTGACGGGGGTGGTTCAGGAACTGGCACTGCGGGGCTGGCGGAACAAGCGCTGGCAGACGCGCAAGGGGCACGAACGTGGCGGCAAGCCGTTCAGCAAGACCAGCTTGCACCATTTGCTGACCAATGTCCTCTATGCGGGCAAGATTCCTTACAAGAAGGAAGTTCACGAGGGGGAACAAGCGGCCATCGTGGAGCCCCAGACGTGGCAGCAGGTGCAGGACCTGCTGCGCCGGCAGGACCCGGCCAAGGGGTCTACGGGGCGTCTGCCGTCGGTGGCCTTGCTCAAGGGAATCCTGCACTGCCGGCCCTGTGGCTGCGCCATGACGCCGACCCAATCCTGTAAGAACGGCAGCAAGCGCTACCGCTACTACGTCTGCCTCAATGCCCTGAAGCATGGCCCCCAGGCCTGTCCGGCGCGCTCCGTGGCCGCCGCCGTTATCGAGGAGTTCGTCGTCGAGCGGATTGGGGAGTTTGCCAGGGAAGCACTTCCGGCCTGGGAGACGCTAACGGCAGAAGAGCAAGCCGGCTGGGTACAGCGCCTGGTGCAACGCGTGGATTACGACGGCGCCGCGGGCAAGGTGGCGATCGCGTTTCACACCGCCAGCCCCTGGCGCAGAACGGGGCGGCGCACCCAAGAAAGGAGAAACGGTGATGAGCAAGCCCATGACCATCGAGTGCGACCTGAACGTTCGCCGGGGTCCGAAGGGAAGACACAAGCTCGGTAACGGCGTGGTGGTTTCGGCGGCGGAGCTGGAACCGGGCCGGATGCCACGGGTGGCCCGGCTCATGGCCTTGGCCATCCGCTTCGAGCACCTGGTCCGCACGGGCCAAGTGGCCAGCTACAGCCACCTGGCCCGGCTGGGGCGCGTGACCCGGGCGCGCATCAGCCAGATCATGAACCTGCTGCTTCTGGCCCCGGACCTCCAGGAGCAGGTTTTGTTCCTGCCCCGCGTCCTGCACGGCCGCGACCCGGTCCAGATGCGGCACCTGCAACCCATTGCCCTGGAATGGGACTGGGGCCAGCAGCGCCGACGCTGGGCGTGCCTGCTACGCCTTCTCCCCCAGGACCAAGAATCTGGAAAAACCGAGAAGAATTGCCTTGAGGTCGCGGCGCGGTCGAGGTAACTGTCCTGTCCTTAACGGGCGTCGCGATGGTCGCGCCGCCCTTTTTTTCCCAAGCCAACGGAGGCAAGACATGTCTGCGAAGAAGAGTCCCAGGAAGAACGTTCCGGCCGAACCCCCAACCATCAGGCTGGCTGGCGTCAGCGCCGCCCCCGGCGAACCGTCACCGACAACGCTGCCGTTTGCTATTCCGGGGAACAGCCGCAACGGTCAGCGCAGTGGTCACGCTGGCGATCCGCAGCCTTCCACCGAAAGGAGCCCCGCCATGACCGCCAAGAAGACTTCGAAGAAGCCGTCCGACAAGAAGAAAGCTGCCAAGGCCAAACCTCAGCGCGCCCAGAAGGCCGCCGGCGGCGCGACCCCGAAGAAGCTCAGCGCCCTGAATGCGGCGGTGCGGGTCCTGGAGGAAACCAAGCAGGCCATGAGCTGCCCGGAGCTCATTGAGGTCATGGCCACGAAGGGCTACTGGACCAGTCCCGGCGGCAAGACGCCGGCGGCAACCCTGTACTCGGCCCTGCTGCGCGAGCTGAAAACGAAAGGCAAGGGCGCACGCTTCAAGAAGACGGAGCGGGGCAAGTTTGCGCGGGCGTGAACATCGGGCCGAAGTAACTGTCCTGACCCGGAGGGGCGTGGCGATGGTCGCCACGCCCTTGTTTCCCAAACCAAGGCCAGACCATGTCTGCGCAGAAGAACAACACCACCCGTTACCTACCAAAGAAACTCGGCACCAAGGAGTAACCCATGGCCTCGACTTCGCCACGACCCCAGGGCGCGCTGGTCGTTACGACCTACCGCGAGCTGCAGCAATACGCCCAGGCCTTCGCCGCCGGCCACCTCAACCTGCTCATCGTCTGCGGCGCCCCGGGCCTGGCCAAAAGCCGAACGCTGCAAGGGGCGCTTGGTCCCAAGACATGCTGGATCGAAGGCAACGCCACCGCCTTCGGCATCTATGGCGAGCTCTACCGCCACTGCCACGAACCGATCGTGATCGACGACGTGGATAGCATCTACCAAGAGCCGGCTGGCATCCGCCTCCTCAAAGCCTTGTGCCAGACGGAGCCGGTCAAGACAGTCGCCTGGCTCTCCGACGTGCGTTCTTTGGAGCGCGCGGGTATCCCACGCCGCTTCCGCACGCGCAGCCCCCTGGCCTTGCTCGCCAATCGCTGGCCTACCGCCCATGCCAACCTGGTGGCAGTCGAGGATCGCGGCTTGGCGCTTTCCTTTGAGCCCTCCGTCCTCGAAGTTCACGGCCAGACGGCGACGTGGTTCTGGGACCAAGAGATCTTTGATTGGGTGGCTGGGCACTTGCACCTGATGGGTCTGCTGTCGATGCGGCTGTACGTCCTGGCCTGGCAGCTGAAACAGGCGGGTCTGGATTGGCGGAGCTATGTCCTGCCAGCGCTGCCTGACCGGGCCGGCGTTGCTGGTGGCCCAGGTGAAGGCGGATCCCCAGTATGCCACGGAAGCCGAGCGCGTGAAGGAATTTATCGCGGCGGGCGGGGGGTGTCGGGCGACCTACTTCAATCACGCCAAGAAACTGTCGGCTGGCCAAGCAGCCGTCCCGAAGCTGGTCCTCAAGGGACAACCGCCAGTCTTATCCCAACCCGGCATGGATTTCTTGAGCCG
>Ga0306926_10010063_pt1 | contig 10440 bp, 10 predicted proteins | sample flu12Cox44000178_FD_203759 | JGI IMG/M metagenome (GOLD analysis project Ga0306926, IMG submission 203759) | Lab enrichment of tropical soil microbial communities from Luquillo Experimental Forest, Puerto Rico - flux8day.12C.oxic.44.000.178 (v2)... | ecosystem: Environmental > Terrestrial >... | reverse complement strand
TATGTTATTAACATTCGTTGAAAGCGCCCTCCAAGTAACCCACGCGGAGGTCACCGCGCCGCCCGGAAACGGTATGCCCTTAGCCATGCCGCCCTGCGTTTGCTGTTGAATCGAACATCTCGCGTATCCTGCGCGGAAGTTCGTGGAAACGGTACTGACGGCGACCAAAGTGCCATTTGGAAAGTCAATGTCTTCGCCGCCGCACCAGAGAATAGCCATGGCTTACTCGTAGTGCTCCACGCTGAATTCGTAGGTAAGCGACGCGGTGGCCGATACCGCCAGCAGGTCCACCGACGGCGGCGTAGCATTGGGCTTGATCACAATCGCGAAATCAGGATTCGGCTGTACCCAACCGCCGGGACCAGCAGCGCCGCAGCCGAATATTACGTGGTTCTTGCGTCCGGTGACGGAAATGGTGCCGCCGGTGGCTGCCGTAGCGGTGGCCGCTTGCATACCGGTATCCTTGGGTGACGGCGTGGTTGCCGTTCCCGCCGTGGATGCCGTGGTCGCGGTCATGACGCGGAAAGCGATGCCGCTGATGGTGGTCAGCGCCGTGGCGCGGCCGATCACATAAGCGGCCTGAAAGCCAATGCTGGTGCCGTTTGAGCTGGTCTTCAGGTACAGCGCGTCGGTCTCCGTGTTGGGCGTGCCGGAGCAGGTGCTGACGCCGGGAGTAGCAAGCGAACTGGTGTAAACCATGGGCATGGGATTACCGTCCTTTTGCCAGCTTACTGAACATGCTGCCGGGATCTTCGAGGGCCGCAGCGATTTCATTGCCACTGAGAATGCGGCCGTACTGCTCCATCTGCGCGTCGTTGAGCTTCTGCCAGAACACTTCGTCGGGAATACGGTACATACCCTCAGGCACCGGATATTTGTCGGCGCATTCCTGGCACTGATAGAACGCGAAAGTCATGTTGTCTTCGGGAACGAAACCGCCCTCGGCCCCGCAATTCGCGCAGAAGATCGGCACCCAGTTGGACGAACGGTGAAAGGCGATGCCCTTGGGCGATTTCAACCGGCAGTCAGGCAATATTTCCATCACGGTCTCGTTAGGTCCACCTGAATCGCCAGTTCCGTCGGCGAACCGCCAACGCCGGTGAGCATGATTTCCATGCTGTCGTTCGCAACATACGCGGTATTTTGCACCGCGCCGCCGTCCAGCCAGGTTCCTGTCGAGCCGAGTGTAAGATCGCTCGATAAGTGTGTCAAGGTTCCGTTCTTTCGCGCGTTCACCGTTGATCCCGTGGCTCCGACCACGTAGCCGCGTACGTTGGTCACAGTACAAGCGAACGTAGCCTGCCAGATGATCACGTTGATCGGTGCGCTGGGCGTGAGCAGCGTGCCGCCGCGGGCGAATGCCAACGGCAGCAAAGTGATGGTGACGGTGCCGCCGCCAGCACTGACGCTGATGCCGGTGCCCGCGGAGATGACAATGGCGCCGGTCATGCTGTTGACGCTGGTGACCCCGCCGCCACCGCCAGTACCGGGCTTGAACTCCAAGTCGCCGTTGGCCTTGACAAACGTCAGCACCGTGCCGTCCGCCAGTGTCAGCGTGTCGATCGGCAGGATGTTCAGGCCAACCAGCTTGGAATCAAGTGGACCGTTTCCCATGCGTGACTACCTTGGCGTGCAGCTCATCCACTTTGTCGGACAAAGTGTAATGTTGTAATAACACCTGGCGAAAGGCGCGCTCCAGACGGTCGGCGTGTTTATCCGGCGACTCGCCGGTGCGCGCCATGAGCTGCTGCTTGGTGGGATACCAACGTTGTCCAGGCATCAGATCGGTGCTCCTGCAACCGGCGAATCGGTGAACTTCTGCACAATAGCGTAGGGACCGTTGCGCTGCCAGGCCCCGATGTGAATCTCGCTCTCGTCCGAGAATACCTGGAATGGTGCGTTGCTGTTGAACGCAAACCTGTACAACAGGCCCTTATTCGCAGGCACCGGCAGGAATAGCTTGCTCAGCGTGCCGCCGGTCGGCGGAAAGGTCAGCACCAGCGGTTGCGCCCAGTCGTAGCTGGTGATGGTCACCGTCACTGTGGCAGTGGAAATGTACGACAGGCCAAATTGCCGGATGTGCTTGTAACCATGCAGGTCCGCGCCTTCACCTTGGAACGAGGCCCCGAGAGTTTGCCAGGACTGCGTGGGTACCGGCTGGATGACATAGCTTGGTTGCCATACGAACAACCGCGTGGGGACCGTCTGTGTGGTGAAATCGTCGGTCCAGTTGAAATATACGCCCATGAAGTCGCTGGCCACGATCGTTGGTCCAACGCTCACCGGTTGACGGAAACGGGTGTTCTGTACCGCGAGGACCTGCGGCATACCAACTGGTCTACCAAGCGACATCGGTTGCACGGTCAACCCTGTCTGCGAATTCAGCGAAGCGTCCACAAAGTAATCGCCCCACTGCGCCAGGCCGCGGACGTCGCCGCCGTCGTACTCGAAGGTCGGCAGCATGCACGAGATGGCCCCCACGTTGTCGTTGGTGTACTGCTGCTGCGTCAGTACCTGGCCCAGACTGTTGGCCATGACTACTTCGTCGTACAGGATATTAGCGTTCAATGCTCCGGCTTGCTGTTCAGGGTGGTATACGACCGTTGGCTGATTGATGGCGTTGGTGCCGTAAACATCATTCACCCAGGCCTTGCGCCGCAGGTCATAGGTCAGGCTGTTGTACATTCCAGTGTTGTCCTGGTACGTGGCGTACAGGAAATAATTCGCATAGGCCAACCGGAAGGTCCGTGCGCGAGAGTAGTCGGGCGCCTTGACGGTGTGGCTCAGCGGCGGTGTGCCGTAGGTCGAGTCGCGGCCTACCTGTCCCTCGTGCGGGAACAAGCTGTAGAGGTCGGCGTCGGTCAGCGATCCTTCGCTGCTGGACCAGATGCCGTCTTTGGCCCACCAGTAGACGCTGACGCCGTCGTTACAGTGACCGTAGGGCGCGGCAAGACCGCGAGGAAAGGGCTGTTGGACGAAATTATACCGCTGGGCAGGGTTATCGGGCTGAGGATATAAGGCCCACCAGCGTTCGGTTGACCCAACGAATCCCAGTCCATCGAGTATCTCTCCTCCGAGCAGCGGCTCCGTTGGCGGCGTGATCTCCACGTTGTACGAATCGGGTGCTGCGTCCGGCGCATAGTTCTTGGCGAAGTAGCAGTTGCCAGGGCGGAACGGATCGCCGCACGCGAACATGGTCCCACTCGCGTCCACACCCCACATGTACGGTAGGTTCTGCCGCGCGAGGTACGGCTCCTGAATCTGGTACGAGGCATTCGTCAGCGCATTGGCGCTTTCGTAGAACTGGAACAGGTAGTTGGTGCCACCTAATGCGATCGGCCGGGTCCACAGCGTGTATACGTTCTGACCGCCGAAACGCACCAGCGTCCCCGGCAGGTAGTTGGGCGTAAACGGATCGTTCGAGCTTATTACCGCTACTGTACCGACCACCGTTGTCGCCAGGAACCCAGGACTGCTGTTGTTCGGCAGGCCCACCGTCGGCCACGGCTCGAAGTTGTCGTAGTCCAGCAACTCGCCCGCGCCAGCAGCGTCATCATCGAAGTTATCGAGGAATCCCGCTGCCGCATTAACGACAGGAATGCTACCAATGAAGCGAAACTCTGTTACGCTGCCGCCGTACCGAAAAACGTCCCAGGTGTCCACCTGCGGGTCTACGAAGCCGGTCGGCAGGAGCGGCACCGTCGGGAAGGTCACGATTACGTTCTGGCGCCGCGGGCTGACTCCGTAACGTGTAGCCGGTGACGGATTGCCCACGACGCCAGTGGTGCTGTCGCGGCCACGAACTACGTACTGGTACGGTGCACCAATGTCGCTGACGTCCAGCTGCTGGCCGCCGAAGATTTCCACGATGGAAGTCTGTACGTTGACGGTGCCGCTGCAGTACACCAGGAACTGCATTTTGGTCATGGTCAGCAGCGACTTGGTATCGTCACTACCGATGCGCGTCAGCTGGTTCAGGTTGGCGACGATCTGCGACCACACACTTGCTCCAACTTGCAACGTGGAACTCGGTGCGTAGCCCTGCAACTGCTGCTGCTTGGGCGTAAGTTTGCTGTAGGCTTCTTCGTCAATGGTCTGGCGCTGGTCTGCGGTCTGTACCACCGAGAGCTGCGTGGCCCCAATGGTCCCGGCATTGTTGATGGCGTTCTGAATGTCGCTGGGACGTACAGCGTAGTAGTAGTAGTCCTTGGTGAAGCTGCCGTCGCTGACGTCGATCAATAAGCGGAACTCGATCAGGTTGTTCAGGTTGTCGAAGTACGCCCCGAAACTGACGTAGTCGTCGTCCTGAAAGAAGATCCCAGCGTCCACAAACGGGTTGTTCAGGATGTTGGTGGTCTGCGTGCCCACGCCTGCGTTCACCGCGAACACGATGCCGCCCGCCGTGATCGACTGCCCGATGGCGAAGGCCACGCCGAACACCGTAATCGTCGCTGGCGCCAGCATGCCGCCGCCCACGAAGTGCTGGATGGTGGTGCTGGTCTCGATGGCCACCGTGCCGTCCGGTCCCTCGGTAATGCTCCATACCAGGCAGTACTCGGCGTCGATCTGGATGATAGCTCCACGCCGCAGGTTACTCATCAGGTTCTGGCTGTCATAGATATTGCGGCTCTGGGCGCGCGGGTTGTTCGTGGCGTGCCGAGTGTTGCTCGACGGCGCACGACCTTTCACCGGACCGCCGGTCGCAGCCGGGCCGCCCTTCTGCGGCGAAGGTGTGAACGTGCCCATGTTCGACGGCACGATGATGCAGCGGCCGGTATTCGTAGCCCCGAAGTAGTAGATACCGGCGATAGTCACCTGCGTGGTGATCGGCGGGAACACGTCCTGAATCACATACGCCTGGGTGCTGCCGTTAATGTGCACCGGCATCAGCTGCTGATAGGTTTCACCGGCGGGCTGGTGCACCGCGAGACTCCACATCGTGGGCTGGCCCACCATAGCCGCCGGGTCCTGAAAGCAGGCTAGGATCGAGTCATTGATGCGTACCGCAGCTCCGCTAACTCCTCCCGCAGTGCCGCCTGCCGTCCAGCCACCACTACCGGCGACCGACTCCGCGATGATGCTCGACGAGAGCGAGTTGATGACCGCGTTGGGCGTGTTCCCGCCTGTCGGTTCCGCGATGCCGACTTTCTTTTGGGTGACAGCGTTCGCAACCCCAGGGGCACTGAACTTCTCGTAGTCGTTTCCGTTCGCAATGTACATGTAAGGGTTGGGGCTGGCCCCTGGCCGGAAAGGAACAAGCACTGCTCCAGGTGTAGAACCGCCGCCTGTAAGTGATCCGACCAGTACTCCATTGTCGAGGTAGATATTGTCGGCGTTGTCTCGAACGAGATAGCGCGGCAGGTTGTCCGTAAACAGCGCAGCATAGGCGCGAAGGTCGGTAATAGGGACTCCACCTGCTGTTGTAAATTTAAGAACCGCACCAGGGCGGACTTCGACGTAGTCATCACCAACCCCCCTAATGTTTTGTGCGTACGGGTACTTCTCGGGCGGCAGGGCATCCGCGGCGTCGTTGACCTTCATGCCGCCGAACTTGAAGCGGAAACCTTCCTTCTGACGCAGGAAACTCTCATTGGGCATTGCTAGGCTCCGGTTCTTCCGCTACCTGGACCGGCTTCACATGCGTCTCGTGCTGGCCCAGTTCATACAGTGGTTCAGTGAACTCCGCGAACTCCTTCAGCTTGCGGTTATATAGCTGCGCCTGTTCAATGAAGCGCTGGAACAACGGCATACTGGCGGTAAATTCCGCTCCGCCGCACTTCAGCAGCGCCAGATGTTCTATGTAATCGACGATGGCGTCGAGATCACCACGGTTGACCTGCACCGGATCAGTAAGTGCCACCGGCATCGGGGCGTTCTCCACGCAGTTTATAGTTACGTTGTACGGAGTGACACCAATGGGAGAAGCTGCTCCCTGGTCCGGCAATGGACTAAGCGCAAACAAGTTCAGGCCGGAGTAGTATACGGACAACGGCGTTCCCTGCGCGACCGCTTGCCAGGTGACGTCGAAGCGATCGCCTTCAGTCACCGAGTCCACCTGGGTCATGACATCGTCGATGCGCGCCGAGAGCAGCGCTGGTGCCGCCTTCATGGCCATAACCCCCAAACGGTAACGCTTCTCGCAGTACTCGGCACGCAGTGGGTCACGGGCGTTGGCATCACGGCTGAAGAGATCCGCCAGTGCGCCCCACTTGATGACATGCGTCCAGTCGTCGGGGATCGGCGTGAGCTGCGGCGTCGCGGGACTCAACGTCGGACCGGAGTTTACGGTAAGTACTTCGTAGTTACCGGCCCACGCCGGGGAAACGTCCACGTCGAAGCTCAGCGGCGGAGTGTGCGAGAGCATGTACACCGACGGCGTACCTGGCGTACCGATCGGCAGCTGCGGGAACAGGTAATTGAACGACTCTTCGCCCCAGATGTCTTCGTCGAACAACGTTACCGGCTGCGGCTCGCCAATGCCTGGCGGTGCGCTCTCGCCGTACAAGCCAAAGCCGTAACGCCCAGTGCCATAGCCTGCGCCGGTGTACACCACAATGTTCGGGAAGTACGCAACGCGGCGGACGTCGATGACGTTGTCGGTCAGGGTAATACGGCCGTTCAGCGCCGGGACCAATGTGCGTGTCTGCGTGCAGCTGGTCTCGCTGAGCAGCCGGTTCATGCGCCGTTGTACCGCCTGTACCAAGTCGTCGGCGGTAAACTGCAGCGAACCGATCCAAGGATTCATGCCCTGCGGTTCAAGCAGATGGTACTGCATTAATGCGTACAGGTTAGCGTCAGTAACCGTATAGGGCCGGATGGTGTTCGCCACGGCGGTCAGGTCGTACCATTGCGTACCCTGTACCGTCGGAAAGATGAAATCCTCGCGCCAACAGGCGGTCAGCGCGTTCCAGGTCTGCAACGCCTCTTGGGCATAGGCGATCAGCTCGGCCTGCGAGTAGAACACTTGGTTCGAATCGTACAACCGGTTGGCCACCGTTTGCACCAGCTGGCCCAGCGTGAAGTACGAGTATGGAGCCTGTTGTGTCATTCATCGTTTCTTGCCACGCCGCTTGCTGCTGCTCTTGTGCTCCGGCAGGCCCCGTTCCTTGGTGGACGCAAAGTCGTGCAGCTGGCTCTTGCTCATCTTGGTCAGCGAGGGATAGTACGACTCGCTGGGATGACGTTCGGCAATGGCCATGGCGCGGCGCTGCGCTTTGGATCTCGCGGGCACTATTCCTCGCCTTCGTTGCGGTAACCGTGACCGGCACGCAGCTGGAAATTAAACAGATCCACGCGATTCATGCCGCCGCCAGCGCGTTCAAAGCCGTTCTCCAGTACCTCCGGCTCCGGTTCACAGTGGATGCGCGCAGTCAGCATGGGCCGTTCACGCGCCACGCCGCTGGGGTAGGTACGATCGACGTGCCGCTGTTCCGACCAACGCACCTTGTTGCGCCAGGGATTGGGATTAAATTCCTTGGTCATGATTCCTCCTAGTTACAAACCCAAGCGCCGTTCAGACGCTTGGCTAAAGCTCCGGTACCGCCGCTGTTGCAGGGATTGGCAATCGTACAGTCGTTACAATAAACGAAATTGCCGTTCGCTGGTGTGCCCAGACTAGCAAAAGCGATGGCCCGCAGCGCGAAGTATTTGTCGGTGATGGTGACTTCCGGCGTGGCCGAGACGCCCAGCGACAGTGCGCTGTTGGTACACGAGGTCATGCTGAAACCCACCAACATGAACGCCGTGCAACCGCTCACCACATTGTTGGCGCCGTAAATCAGTAGGTTCCCCGAGTTACTGACCGTGTTCAGGAAGCCAGCCACAAAGTTGTCCGAAGCGCCGAACGTAGCGGTGTTCAAGCGGGTATGTACGGTGTTGCTGCTGCCCACGATGACCACGTCGGAGGTCTGACCGCCGTGGTCGAAGTTGTCCAGGCCCCAGATGTAGCAACCGGCGTTTGCACCATCGTCGCCTTCGCAGTGGTTGGTGTAACCGCCGATGAATCCGCTGGAAACCGAACCGGATTGCGCGGCGATGTCGTTGGAGTTGCCGAAGATCCCGGTGTCCTGCGTGGCGTTGTTATGCGATAAGCAGCAGTTAATGCCGTTGTTCACGCCCAAAATGCTGGCCCTAGTGGCTTGTCCAGTGGTTCCCACCTGGCCGATGTTGTTGTCGGAGTTCAGCACCGCAGCAATGTTGGTGTTATAAGTAAGATTGCCAGCACCCATGATGTAAGACAACGTACCGCTGTCCATGATGCTGCCGCCGTTACCACTGACAATGATGGAGTCAACGGTATTGTTCTGCATGGTGTTGCTCTCGCCGACGATCAGGTTATTGCTGTTCGCGCCGGTGAGTGTGTTACCATCCCCTAAAACATAAGTGAACGTCTGGCCGGTAAGCACATTGGTCGGGCCGATGGCATAGGTTTGCTGCGTACCGACGGTGTTGCCGCCGCCGATCTGCATGTTCTGCTTGTTGGTGCCGTCGTCCCAGGTCCAGTTCAAGCTGTCGTAGCAAGTACCTGCTGGATGTTCGCTGAGTACACCGGTATCAATACCAGGGAGAGCACAGCCAGTACCGCCAGCAACGCCCAGCACAATATCCGACATGGTCACCGTCTGTGTAAGGCCGTTAATGGTTACAGTGATGGTCTGATCGTAGCGGCCGTTTGCTGCATACCACAGAATCTGGCCGTTGGTCTGAGCCACGAAAGGATTGGCGAGAGGAGTATTGCTGTTGTCGCTGTAGATCGTCGCCACGCCGCCGCCGTGCACGAACACGCTGACAATGCACTGCGGGGAGCTGCCTTGAATCAGCGTGGTGGAACCGAGGCCGCTGGTGATGACCTTCTGACCGCCGTTCCAGCACCAGTCGTGCCAGTTGGGATTAGCGTTAACTCTCGCCCCAGTGCTCAGGAGTAACAGCAGAAGCAGCAGTAACCTTCGCATCGGCCCAGCCTCGTCGGCGAATCTCCGACACGATATGTTGTATCCCATGCCGTCCGTAGATCAAAGGCAAATGTTTGCCCGCCTCGATGATCGCTGGCGGCACCCAGGCGCTGGCCATGCGTTCGTCGAACGACAAGAACCACTGCGGGCTGATGCTGTCGCCGTAGGGGCGCCAGAAGATCGCCGTAGGCGTTCCCAGGTACGTGGATACGATGCCTACACCGGCCTGGTAGCTGATCACGAACTTGGCGCCGCCGGTAACGGACCACAGCTGGCCCAGGTTGGTCTGGCCGATCAGATTGTGCCAGAACTCCCGGTCGTTCTTCAGTAGCGGCTCCAGCATCCACTTGTAGTAAGTGGCGTCGTAAGGCGCGCCGACCACCACGATCTGTAAGCCGAATTCATCGTAGATGCGACGGCCTAGCGCCGCCCAATCTTCCGGCTTCCACAGCGCGTTGCGGTTGTGGCCATCGGTGGTGTTGCCGTGCAGAGGCCCTGGATAAAACACACAGTAGTCGCTGAAGTTCTGGTACCGTATGCGTTCCTCGTCGCTGATGCGAAAGTCCTTCCAGATGTCCCACTTTATGGGATACTGTGGCAGCCACTCTTCCAGGCGGATGCCATGTTCCAGCGGCGCATTCGGTACCAGGACGCAGTACTGCTCGCCACCAAACTGGTACAAGCCGTCTTCCATGTAGTTGTAGGTACCATCTGGCTTGATCCAGTCACCCTGACGATGAATGCTGAACGGCTTCATGACCGCGCTGCTGATGAACTTAAAGCGCCGCGCAAAGTCCAGGGCGCGGCTGTCGATCTCGTTGCTCGAACCCACTAGCGCCACGTTGATCTCGCCGCCGGGATCAATCTTGTCGCGGATGGCTTCGATCTTGTGCAGCGCCCAAACTGAATCGCCAATTCCCGTTGGAAGTAAGAACTGCATGGTAAGTTAACCTTTCTTATTAACGTAATCCCAAAAGCGAACCTCAACAGGGATATGTGGTCTTACGCCTCTCATTGGCGGATTTTCTCCTTGCGGATCAGCAGGTTGCCGGTCCAGGTATCCTCGAAATAAGCCCAATCAAGCGAGCCAGTTCGTAGTCGATGGATGGCGTCGAACACTCCCGCGGCAACGGCGGTATCACGAGCATCGTCCACGAGAATAAAACCAGAATCTGCCAGCGCGTACCATGCCAGTGTAACGTCATGAGCACAGGCGTCCCGTCGATGATCGCCATCAACATGTATGAGGTCATAGGGACCCCCATAGAACTCAGTTAGCTGCTGCGAATCGTCGTCGATTACCGTGGCGTCGTCAAATCCTTTCAGCAGCTCGATGGCGCGGTCCACCAGCGAGTAGCTGCCGTACTTCTTTTCCATGGAACGGTTGTCGATGCCCAGGTAGTGCGCCTTGGGACAAGCGTTCAGGAAGGCGTGTGCGGCGATGCCGCTGCCTACGCCGATCTCGAAGATGCGCCCAGGGTCCAGGATC
>Ga0306926_10010062_pt1 | contig 10441 bp, 10 predicted proteins | sample flu12Cox44000178_FD_203759 | JGI IMG/M metagenome (GOLD analysis project Ga0306926, IMG submission 203759) | Lab enrichment of tropical soil microbial communities from Luquillo Experimental Forest, Puerto Rico - flux8day.12C.oxic.44.000.178 (v2)... | ecosystem: Environmental > Terrestrial >... | reverse complement strand
TTCAATTTCGACTTCCATGTCTCCTTCCGGCCGGAAGAAATTGCCAGAGGCCAGGGCTATTACAACTACGACATGCGCAAGATCGGGATCGACGAACTGTCCGGCCGCAGCGTCTTCTACAAAGACCCGAATGGTGACGTGTTCCACACCTATTCGTCCTACGGGCGCGGCGGCGAGGATATGCTCGGCACCTACCGGCTCCTCGACCTCCTACCCAAGGGCCGCGACGAGACCGGCCCTAACCGCAACCTGAGTGACTGGGTTCGCCACCACGACCGGTACGGCGGTCAACCGACCGCGCCCTGAAGGGAACGGCCATGGCTATCCTACAGAGGATCACTCCATGCTTGTGGTTTGATCACCAGGCCGAGGAAGCCGCGAAATTCTACGTCGCGATCTTCGAGAATTCAGCGATCGGAACGGTCGCCCGCTACGGCAAGGAAGGGTTCGCGGTTCACGGCAGACCCGAAGGCTCGGCGATGACCGTCAGCTTTTGCCTCCAGGGCCAGGAATTCACCGCGCTCAATGGCGGGCCCCATTTCAAATTCACCGAGGCGATTTCCTTTGTGGTCAGATGCGAGACGCAGGCCGAAGTCGACCATTACTGGGGCAAGCTGGGCGAGGGCGGTGACAAACAGGCGCAGCGCTGCGGCTGGCTGAAGGACAAATACGGCGTCTCCTGGCAGATCGTTCCGATTGCGTTGTTCGAGCTGCTGGGCGGTACCGACGCGGGGAAAACCGGGCGCGTCATGCGCGCCATGCTGCAGATGCAAAAGTTGGATCTGGCTGCGCTGCGCCAGGCTTACAAGGGGAATTGCTGAATGGCCGATGACCTGACCTTCTACACGCACCCGATGTCGCGCGGGCGCATCGTCCGCTGGATGCTCGAGGAGATCGGGCTGCCCTACCGTACCGAGTTGCTCGAATACGATACGACAATGAAGGCGCCGGCCTATCTCGCGATCAATCCGATGGGCAAGGTACCGGCGCTCCGCCACGGCGACACGGTCGTCACCGAGGCGGCTGCCATCTGCGCCTATCTGGCGGATGCGTTTCCCGCCGCTCGTCTGGCGCCGCCGCCGGGCGATCGGCTGCGCGGTCCTTATTACCGTTGGCTGTTCTTTGTCTCCGGCCCGCTCGAGCAGGCGTGGACCAACAAGGCGATGGGCTTTGTGGTGCCGACGGAGCGCGAACGGATGATGGGCTACGGCCGGTTCGAGCACGTCATCGATACCCTCGAAGCGGCGGTCTCGCGTGCCGAGTATGTGGTCGGCGACAGCTTCACCGCCGCCGATGTCTATCTCGGCTCGGGTATCGGCTTTGGCACGCAGTTTGGCATGATCGAGAAGCGCCCGGCCTTCGAGCGGTATTGGCAACGGCTCAACGCCCGTCCCGCGGCGATCCGCGCCAAGGAGATCGACGACGCGCTGGCGGCGCAGCAGCCGACCGGGTAGTCGGTAGGACCTTCGCGCTAGTTTCAGGATCTCGATCCACCGGGATTGCTTCGCTGCGCTCGCAATGACATCTCTGCGGTCATTGCAAGGAGCGAGGCGACGAAGCAATCTCGATGCAGCATGTCGAACACGGGAGTATCGAGAAACGCCTCAACGAGCCGATCCTGCGCGTCGAGGGCTTGTGCGTCGGCTTTGACCACCCGCAGGGCCCGGTGCGGGCGGTCGACAATGTCAGCTTCAGCCTTGCTCCCGGAGAGCGCTTCGGGCTCGCGGGTGAGTCAGGCTCCGGCAAATCGACTTTGGCATTGTCTATTCTGCGCCTGATCAAGTCGCCGGGGCGCATTGCGGCGGGCGAGGTGTGGCTCGCCGGAACACCGCTGGCCGAGCTCGACGAGGAAGGGATCCGGGCATTGCGGCTCGCCGGCATCGCGTTGGTGCCGCAAGGCTCGATGAACTCGCTCAATCCGGTATTGCGCATCGGGCGGCAGATCACCGATGCCTTTGCCGACCACGGGCTGCACCTCGGCCGCAGCGAGCAGGAACGGCGCGTCGGAGCCTCGCTGGCGGAGGTCGGCCTCTCCGAGAATGTCGCGCGGATGTATCCGCACGAGCTTTCGGGCGGGATGAAGCAACGCGCCTGCATCGCGATCGCGATTTCCTTACGCCCGCGGGTGATCATCGCCGACGAGCCGACCAGCGCCCTCGATGTCGTCGTGCAGCGCCAGGTGATGGCTACCCTGGCCCGCGTGCAGCAGGATCTCGGAGCAGCGCTGATCCTGATCGGCCACGACATGGGGTTGATGGCGCAATTCGTCGACCGGCTCGCGGTGATGTATGCCGGCCGGCTGGTCGAGGTGGCGCCGATCGCCGAGATCATCGCCAACCCGCGCCATCCTTATACGCGGGCGCTGATCGCCTCGCTGCCTTCGCTCGATGCGCGCGGCACGCTGGCCGGTATTCCCGGTCTGGCGCCGCTACTGCGCGAGCTGCCGGCGGGCTGCGCCTTCCACCCGCGCTGTCCGATTGCGGTCGCGCGTTGCCGTAGCGAAAAGCCACCGGTGCGCGACCTCGCGGGGGCACAGGTGGCGTGCCATCTGGCGTGATCCTTTGGCTCCGCTGATCGAGGCTGCCGATGTCAGCAAGCGCTTTGCCGGGGGGCTCGGGCGCGAGAGCACGCTGGCGCTCGCCGGGCTGTCCTTGGCGATCTATGCCGAGAAGGCGGCGATCATCGCCGTCGTCGGGGAGAGCGGCTCTGGCAAGACCACGCTCGCCCGATTGCTGCTCGGCCTCGCCGCGCCGAGCGGCGGCGAGATCCGCTATCGCGGCACCGATCTGCGGCGGCTCGACCGCGACGGCTGGCGCGCCTTCCGCCACGACGTCCAGGCCGTGTTTCAGGACCCCTACGGCGTCTACAACCCGTTCTACCGGGTCGATCACGTGCTCAGGACACCGCTGCGGCGCTTCGGTCTGGCGGCATCGCCGGCTCAGGCTCGGCGGCTGATCGGCGAGGCATTGCGCGCCGTCGGGCTGCAGCCGGACGAGATCCTCGGCCGCTTCCCGCACCAGCTCTCGGGCGGGCAACGCCAGCGCGTCATGGTGGCGCGGGCGCTGTTGCTGCAGCCAAAGCTGATCGTCGCCGACGAGCCGGTCTCGATGGTCGACGCCTCGCTGCGCGCGACGATCCTGGGCTCATTGCGCCGGCTGACCGACGAGCACGGCATCTCAATCCTCTACATCACCCACGACCTCGCCACCGCCTATCAGGTCAGCGACACGATCCTGGTGCTCTATCGCGCGCACCTCGCCGAGGCAGGCGCTGTGGAGCAGGTCGTAACTGCACCCCGCCACCCCTATACGCAGCTCCTGGTCTCGGCGATCCCGCGCGCTCACGCCGCCCGCGACTGGCTCGGCCAGGAGGAAGAGTCGAGGCTCCATGACCTCACCTCGACCGCAGTGGGTTGCTGCTTTGCCGATCGCTGCCCGATCGCGATGCCTGCCTGCGTGGCGGCCCCGCCCGGTCTTTACCGTACCGAGCCGCGCCGTGCCGTCGCCTGCGTGCAATACCGGGATCATCCTTCATTACCTCCGGGCGATCCCAGCGCGGTGCTGTCAGTCTAGGGCTAGGCTGGCGGCTACCCTTTCCGCGGTTTTCGGATAGCACCGAGAGGCGATTCCGGCGATCATGGGGCACGCTTCACGTCGGTAATAGAGGTGCATATGGCGAAATACTTGTTGATCGAATCGCGCGACCCGTTCGACTCGAACGACACGCGTTTTTGCGGCGACCTCGCGCGGCAGCTCGCCGCGGCGAAGAACGAGGTCACCTTGTTCCTCGTGCAAAACGGCGTATTGCCAGTGCGACCCGGGCCACGTTCGGCCGATCTGACGAGCCTGGCCGGCTCCGGGGTGAAGGTGCTCGCCGACAGCTTCTCGCTCAAGGAACGCGGCATCGACGAGAACCGTCTCGCCTCGGGTGTCGCCGCCGCACTGCTCGACGTCGTGCTCGATGCCCTCGCCGAGGGCGCTAAAGTCATCTGGCATTGAGAGAGGATACCATGGCCGACAAGAAGACGATCACGATCGCGATCATGGATGCGCCCTACGAGAACGCGCGTTCGACGACGACCCTGCGGCTGATCGATCTCGCCGCCAAGCGCGGCTACAACATCAACGTCTTCGCCTATGAGGGTGCGGTATTGCAGCCCTTCGCCGCGCAGACGCCTCACCCGAACGCGGTGCATGGCCGCAGCGTCGAGGAGGAGAACCACTTCATCCCGAAGGACGCGATCGCCGCTCTGATGCGCGAAGCCGAAAAGAACGGCGGCAAGATCGACTGGGTCAATTGCGGGCTCTGCGTCGACGAGCGTGGCGCCGCCAATGCCATCCCCGGCGTGCGGCGCGGCTCGCCTGCCGATTTCTGGCAGTTGTCTGAAGCCTCCGACAACACGCTCGTCATCGCCACGCGCTGAGGAGGCGGTCATGAAGACGCTGAGCATTGTCGAGAGCGCCTATCGCGCGACGCTCGAGGAGCAGGACGACACGATCGTGTGGATTCATGGCGCGATGAAGGGCGCCGGGGCCGATCTCGCCGTGCTGCTGCGCGGCAATGCCGTCAACTACCTAGTGCAGCGCCAGGACGCCGGCGGTCTCGCCTTTGGCGACTGGCGGCAGACCCAGCCGCCGCGCATCGCCTCGGATCTGGCCGCACTCGCCGCCAAGGGGGTCGATATCTGCTATATCGCCGAGGACGTCGCCGAGCGCGGCATCGAGCGCAACGAACTGATCAACAGCGCCCAGCCGGTCGCGCGCGCTGCCGTCGGCGAGCTCCTCGCCCGCTATGACCGGGTCTGGTACTGGTAGCCTGGCGCAGCGCTCGGCGGTCGGCGTGTAACGTTTGGCACCGGCCCTCTCGCCGTCATGCCCGCGGAAGCGGGCATCCAGAATGATGGTTACGGTGCCTGCGCTCCTGGGCCCCCGCGTTCGCGGGGGCGACGAAAAAGAAGCTAAGGGTGTATGCAAGCTGCGGCTAGGGTGACGAACGGCATCGGCCAGCCGGTGCGCCGCAAGGAAGATTTCCGGCTGCTCACCGGGCACGGCTGCTTTGCCGACGATCTGGCGCTGCCGGGGTTGGCGCATGCCGTGATCGTGCGCTCGCCGCACGCGCATGCCCGTATCGCGGCGGTCGACAAAACCGCGGCACTCGCCGCACCGGGCGTGCTGGCGGTGCTGACCGGCGCCGATTACCGTGCTGACGGGCTCGGCCCGATCCCGCACAATCCCGGGCTGATGGCGCCGCCCGATGTGACGGTGCGACTCCGCGGGCCGGCCCCGGTGACGACGGAGCACTATCCGCTGCCCACCGACAAGGCCCGCTTTGTCGGCGAGCCGGTGGCGCTGATCGTCGCCGACACAATCGCCGCCGCCAAGGACGCTGCCGAGCTCCTGGCCGTCGTTTACGAGCCACTGGCGGCGGTGACGCGCGCCCCGGCGTCGCTCGAGCCCGGCGCGCCCGCGCTGTGGGAGGAGGCCCCCGGCAATCTCGGCCTCGACATCGAGCTCGGCGACGAGGCTGCCACCGCCACCGCATTTGACCGCGCCGCCCATGTCGTGCGGCTCGAGACCTGGGCGCAGCGCGTCACCGGCGTGCCGATGGAGCCGCGCACCAATCTCGCCGAATACGACCCTGCGAGCAGCCGCTACACGCTCTATACCGGCAGCGGGCGCGGCGTCGCGAAAGTCCGGCTCGACCTCGCCCAGGTGCTCGGGGTTCCCGCCGAACGGGTGCGCGTTCTGTCCCGTGACATGGGCGGCAATTTTGGCACGCGCAACTTTTTCTATCCCGAATATGCACTGCTCGCCTGGGCAGCCCGCCGCGTCGGCCGGCCGGTCAAATGGACCTGCGAACGGCACGAATCATTTCTCAGCGACTATCAGGGGCGCGACCTGACCGTCGAAGCCGAGCTGGCGCTCGACGCCGACGGCAACTTTCTCGCGATCCGCGGCTCCAATCTCTCGAATTGCGGCGGCCACGCCGCGCACTATGGCTCGCTGCAAAAGGGCCTCGGACTGATGTCCGGGGTCTATCATGTCCCAGCTGCGTGGTTTCGCGGGCGCGCGGCGCTGACCAATACGGTGCCGACCACCCCCTACCGCAGCTCCGGCCGGCCCGAGGCGATCTTTGTCACCGAGCGGCTCATTGATCTGGCGGCCGACCGGCTCGGGTGCGACCCGGCGGCGCTGCGCCGCCAGAACATGGTCCCGCCTTCCGCCCAGCCTTATGGAAATCCGCTCGGCGTCACCTATGACAGCGGCGACTACCGGGCGGCGATGGACACCGCCCTCGATCTCGCCGACTGGGAGGGATTTCCGGCGCGCCGCGCCGCGGCCCGGCGACGCGGTAAATGGCGCGGCATCGGGGTCGCCAATTATGTCGAGATCACTTCGGGGGCGCCGCGCGAGCGCACCGAGATCACGGTGTTGCCCGGGGGCCGGGTCGAGCTGGTCATGGGCACGATGGCCTCGGGCCAGGGCCACGAGACGAGCTTTGCCCAGCTCGTCACCGAATGGCTGGGCGTACCGTTCGAGGCTATCGACTATGTCGCGCACGACACCGAGCGGGTTGCCGCGGGCGGCGGCTCGCATTCCGGCCGCTCGATGAAATTGGCGGCAACGATCATCGGCCAGGCGACCGACGACATCGTCGCCCGCGGCCGCAAGATCGCCGGCCATCTGCTAGAAGCCGGCGAGGCCGACATCGAGTTCGTGCAAGGCCGGTTCCGCATCGCCGGCACCGACCGCGAGATCGGGATCTTCGAGGTCGCTGAGGCAGCGGCGGTGCGCTCCGACCTGCCGGCGGATCTGCAAGGGCCGTTGGCGGTCGTATCCGACCAGACCTTGCCGGTCGCGAGCTTTCCGTATGGTGCGCAGGTGTGCGAGGTCGAGGTCGATGCCGAAACCGGTACAGTGGAGATCGTCGGCTATGCCGCCGTCGACGATGTCGGGCGGGCGATCAACCCGATGATCGTGCATGGCCAAACGCATGGCGGTCTCGCCCAGGGTGTCGGGCAGGCATTGCTCGAAAGCAGCCATTACGACCCAGTGAGCGGGCAATTACTGGCGGCGAGCTTTATGGACTACGCGATGCCGCGCGCCGACACCTTCCCGCTGCTGAAGACCGCGCTCAGTGAAGTACCAGCGCCGACCAACCGGCTCGGCGTGCGTTCGGGCGGTGAAGGCGGATACACGCCGGCCTTGGCCGCGGTCATCAACGCGATCGTCGATGCGCTCTCCGAGCTCGGCGTGCGCCATATCGAGATGCCCGCCACCCCAGAGCGGGTGTGGCGCGCAATTCACGAAGCGCGCTCCGGTGCCGCTGCTTAATTGGGGTCGCTGTATGATGCCCGACCCCCCGGGGGCCTCCGGGCGGGATAACGCCTCGCTTCTTCGCCCGGTAAACCTCCCCGCCATTGGGCGATTCGCAAAAAATCGCGGGGAGGGCGACCATTCGAGCGGCCGGGTGATGTTTGCCAGCTCCCTGTTGCCGGGCCCAACAAGGCATTGGTTGACCCTCGCCGCTTGGTCATCGTAGCGAAATCCCAACCGAGACTTTTTAACCGACTCGCAAACGCGCCTCAGGCGACAGTAGCGTACCCGGCTGAAGAAGGGGGCGAGGAAATGTCTGGCCAATTTTCCGCAAGCCTTTCGCTCGACGAACTGCCGGAAACTGTCAGCGAAACGCCCACCGCCGATCCGCGCACAGCGCGCCCGCCTTCCGATCGGCTCAGTGTCTCTGATACCAGAACGGGTAGACCCGCGCTCGAAGCAAAGCCATGGGCGCCCTTCTTGCGCCGCTGGAGTGAATTACGGCCGCAGGTCGGCATTTTGCTGCATCTTGCCTGCAACGCGTTCGTCGGCGCGATGATCATCGTGATTTTCTTCGGTGTCGCCTTTTCCGTGCTTGGCGAGCCGCCCTCGAAAGCTGCACCGGCCGCGCCGCCTCGCGCGGACCCCCCGGCGGTGGCCGCCACCGCGCCCAAGACGCCGCCTGCCATGACTGCGATTGCCGCGCCGTCACCGCAGCCGACCGAACTCCCCGCGATAGGGGCTCAATCTGGCCAAAGATCTGATACGGCGGCAATCGCCGAGACGGCGGGTACAACGCCAGAGCTGAGCACGGGGCAAAACAGCCAATATTCTGCAATTAAACAATCTGAGAACGCATCGGCCGAAATCGTACACGGACCGGTTACCAACGCCGTCGATGCGATGACGTGGTTGGTCGGCGATCAGACCGTCAATCTCTGGGGAATCCGTCCGGGGCCCTCGAACCTATCTTCTTCTTTGATTGGATTCGTCGACCAGGTGCGGGCTAAGGGTGCCGTCGAATGCCGTAGACAGCCGCACAGCAGCCGTTATCGATGCCTGATGGCGACGGGTGAGGATGTTGGCGAAGCGGCCCTCCTCGCGGGCTTCGGGCGGGCGGCCGCCGGGTCGTCAGTCGCCTATCGGACCGCCGAAGCGCAAGCTCATCAGAAGAGCAGGGGCCTCTGGGCGAAGCCATGATCGTCCCGGGTCGTGCCGGTCACGCCAGCGGCTGAAGCTCGGGCACCCTGCGAGACGACAGCTGATCACCCGGTCCTAGCGCCAATCGTCGAGCACATAGATCCCGGGCGCGCTGTACCCGGGTGTTGGGCCGGTGCATCGTCACACCCTGGATGATCGAGCGGAAGCCCGCGCCAGCATCTACCGATAGGCTTCCTCGCGCGCCAGATCGCGCTGCGCTCGCCAAGAGAAACGTAGGCGGGGGATTAGTCTATCACGACGTTTTTCGAGGTCGCGGGCCTGCGCATGAATATTTCGCCGGCCGCGCCTTTTACTTAACCCAAAATCTAGACGGCAAGCCGGGCAATCGTCGTCTGACTGACATTGTAGCTGCGCGCGATGCTGCGTTGCGTCTCGCCGGCCTCGATGCGCTTGCGGGCTTCCTGTTGCTGATGGGCTGTGAGTTTCGGCTTGCGGCCGAACTTGATACCCTTCGCCTTGGCGTCAGCCCGGCCGCACGCGGTGCGCTCGATGATCCGGCGAACGCGACGCTCAGCGCTAGGTCGGCTTCTTCTTGCGATTCGGCTTACGAGAAGGTGCCGGTCGGCGCTTTGCGTTCTTTAGCGGTGGCGTTTCTGTCAAGGCTCTCACGGCGACTTCGAATGATAAAGGATGCAGCGAGATTGGTCGCGACCGAGGCTCTGCTCCCGATTCGGCATCTTTTGTGCGCTGGGGAACGGGCCTGCTCTCCGTATCTGCGTCGGATGATAGAAGCACTTGTGTTGCCGTACCAGAACGTGCTAGTGCTCTATCCCGACGCTTACGTGATCCTGAGATGAGTGACACACCCGAGTTCATAGACCTGATCAACCGCCTCCGCGCACCCGAGTGCCGCGATCTGGTCAAGGGTCTGCTGGCCGCGTTCGATGGCGAGCATCATCGCGGAGAAGTTGATGCTCGACGACGCATTATGGAGGCTGCTGAAGCAGATGTCAGCCCGCCATCTGCGGGGAAACCGCGACCACCGGAAACGGAGGATAATCGCGGATCAACTTTCAACGGTGGCGGCGCTCAACAATCCCGGAAAAGTAACGGCCAACGCGCTCCTCGTGGCGCTCCTGATGCCTTAGTCACGCGGGTTCTGGCGGAACGGGGATCTCAAGGCGCAAGCTCGCGGGAAATCGAGGCTTTGGCCCAGTCAGATCGCGAAAAACTGGTGTCACAAAGCGGAATCCGATTCGCGCTCGAACGCGGTAGGGAGATCGGCAAATACCGAAACGACACTTATGGAAGGTGGTTTCTCGTCAGGGAGACAGAAAATTAGCGCCGCTGGTTGGATCAGCGGCGCCTTATGCCCGGGTGGCGGAATGGCAGACGCAGAGGAGTTGGATTCCTCGGCTGGCGACAGCGTGCGGGTTCGAGTCCCGCCCCGGGTACGCACTTTGTTACAGATAAGAGGTTTAACTTCGGGTTCCTGACCCCTCGTAGCGCAATTAGGAAAGACGCGGTTGGCTAGCTATGCTCCTAACGGTCCATCTAGTCAGCTTGGGATTAGGGTCTCCACACCCTAGTTCCTGTGTAGGTTCGAATCCTACCGAGGGGACATCCGAAAGTCAACTACCATCCCACCCGGGATGGTGGTCATTTCAACAATCCATCTCCATAACTCGGTGTCTATCCAGAAGTAGCTAGAGGCTTATAGGTAAGACGCTTTCCTTCGGTAGCTCTAACAGCTCGTTCAGTACGCTTCGTCTCTACTGTTCCAGCGATACGAAAATTCATTAACATAGCGGTGCAGATGTTTAGCACTTACATGGTGGAACGCACCGATTAGCCCGCGCTTCAACAGCGAGTGACAGCTTTCTGCAAAGTTTGTGTGAATGATAACGGCGCGAACGAACTCGGTGTTGTGGTCGACGGCATGATGCCCATGGAAGTAGTCATAT
>Ga0306926_10010060_pt1 | contig 10443 bp, 6 predicted proteins | sample flu12Cox44000178_FD_203759 | JGI IMG/M metagenome (GOLD analysis project Ga0306926, IMG submission 203759) | Lab enrichment of tropical soil microbial communities from Luquillo Experimental Forest, Puerto Rico - flux8day.12C.oxic.44.000.178 (v2)... | ecosystem: Environmental > Terrestrial > Soil... | reverse complement strand
CAGTGCCATAGCAGCATGCTCCATTGCCAGATCCGTCTGCCCGGCCCACAGCCTGAGGAAACCGCTGACGTGCCAGCCGCGCGCGTAGCCTGGATTCAACGCGAGCGCGCGATCGACCAGTAGCATCATCGCGTCGATGTCTTCGCCAAAAACGGCAAGCGTCAATGCAGCGTCCGCTAGAACCCCGGGGTCGTCGCCCGCCGCTTCCACGGCGCGGCGGCCAAACTCGATTCCCTTCTGTCGGATCGCCTCTCGGTCCGGAGTGGAAGCGTCTGTGGCCAGATGCGTGCAGCATAGCCCCGCGAGGCCGAGCGCCGCGCCGTATTGCGGGTCGCGACGAACCGCGGCTTCGAGCAGAGCCAGCGCCTCCCGCATCTGCCGGTGCGAGGGAAAGTAGATCGCGCAGGCGCGCAGATAGAGGTCGTAGGCGCTGAGATCGCTGGTCGGGCGGCGCGCCGCGCGGGCGGTTTCGGCGGCTTGCAATGCCGGCTCGACGACCCCGGCAACAGAGGCCGCGACCTTGTCCTGCAAGTCGAACACGTCTTCGAGAGAGCCGTCAAAGCGGTCGGCCCAGAGATGGGCCCCGGTTTCGGCCTCGATCAACTGTGCACTGATGCGCACGCGGTTGGCGCCTCTCCGCACCGAGCCCTCGAGCACGTAGCGCACGCCGAGTTCGCGGCCAACCCGCCTCAGATCGGTCGCCTGACCTTTGTACGTAAAACTCGAATTGCGCGCGATGACGAAGAGCCAGCGGATGCGGGAGAGGGCGGTGATGATCTCTTCGACCATGCCGTCGACAAAATACTCCTGCTCCGGGTCACCGCTCAGATTGGCAAACGGCAGCACCGCGATCGACGGCCTGTCGGGCAGCGCCCATTCCGGCGGTCGCGGTTCGGCCGCCATTTCCGGCGCAAGTGCGGCTGGCTTTGCCTCCCGCACCTCGCCGACAAAGCGCACCCCTTTGCGGGCGAAGGTGCGGATCAGGGTTTGCGCCGCGCCGCTGTCGCCGACCGCGCGCCGCGCCGCTCTTATCCGGCTGTCGAGCGTCGCATCGGAGACGATCCGCCCGCCCCATACCGACGCCAGCAAATCGTGTCTGCTGACGACGCGCTCGCGGTTCTGCAGCAGGTAGACGAGAAGATCGAAGACCTGCGGCTCCACAGCGATCTGCTCGCCGCCGCGGCTCAACTCGCGACGCGCAATGTCGAGCACATGGTCGCCGAACAGAAACCGCAATTGGCCCCTCGGTTGGCAGCACGGGCGTCTAGCAGTAATCCGGGCTGTCTGCAGGAATAATCATGCTGCTCTGCAGGAAAAATCAAGCTCGCCCGCAAGCGTGAGACCTCTCAAAGCGCTACCGTCGGCGATTGAAACAGCCGCAGCGCTGAATAACGCAGCAATGGGAGGCTCCCATGTATTCGCATCGCCGACAAAAACTGATCTGTAGAACGAGCCTGCCGGCTGCAGTGCCTCGCCGGCGACTTCTGCAAGGCGCTGGAGCGCTTGGGCTCGCTGCGATCCTGCGCCCGACCGCGGTCTTTGCAGAGCCGGACGATGACAATGAACGGCTCGGCTCGTTTGGGCCGTGGTCCGGGCCGGTCAACCTCGGCCCGGTGGTCAATACACGGTTCGATGACAACCACCCCGCGATCTCGAAGAACGGCCTTAGCCTCTACATCAGTTCGACCCGTCTCGGCGGCGTTAACGGCGCGAACTCCACTGGCTTCTCGGAGATCTGGGTTTCACAGCGCGCCAGCCGCGACGCGGACTGGGGACCGCCAGTCAATCTGGACGCGTTCAACATTGTACCCGTCATCAATAGCACCAAAAACAATACGGCCGTCCCGAGCTTTTCGGCGGACGGGCATCTGTTGTTCTTCAACAGTGACCGCCCGGGTGGCCTCGGCGGCTTTGACCTCTATGTTTCTCGACGAACGAACAAGCATGACGACTTTGGTTGGCAAGCGCCGGTCAACCTCGGCTTGATCAATAGTTCGCAAGACGATACTGCCTTGACCTACTTCGAGGACGAAGAGACAGGGATCATCAGCGGGTACATCACGAGTAACCGTCCGGGAGGACCGGCCGGGAGTGCCCCCGGCAGCGGCCACATCTGGGTCAGCACACTAGGCGATAATGGATCGTTCGGTCCCGCCGTCCTCGTCCCGGAGCTGAGCAGCCAGTACAACGATACCCGCATGACCATCCGACGGGATGGGTTGGAGTTCTTTCTGACTTCCACTCGCCCCACCGGACGAATTGGCAAGAATGATATCTGGGTGTCGACGCGGGAAAGCACCCTCGAGCCTTGGTCAACACCGGTCAACCTTGGTTCGACGATCAACTACCCCGGCTACGTAACCGGCGCTCCGGCGCTGTCCTGGGACGGCACGACTCTTTACTTTTACTCCGACCGTCCCGGCGGCTCTGGGGGAAGAGACCTCTACCTCGCCACTCGCGAAAAGCTGCACAACGACGAGGCGGACGAGGAAAAATCGAGTCACCGACGCTAGCCCCCAGACAATTCTGATCACGGTAGCTCAAAGCGCACCTAATTACAGCGTCCATTGAAAAAGCGGCGCAATCATTCCTCGATCGGTGAGGTGGGGGGCGGCGGTCATGGCGTCTCGCCTAGCGCCAGCCGCAGGCCGGACAAGAACAGCTCTCGATGCTGCGGATTGCGGTACGGAAGCGGAAGGCTAATGATCACCTCGGGCATGATCGCACGCAGCCTCGCGATCGTCGCGCGTGCCTCGTCGAGCAACCCCATATGAGCATAGCAGGCGGCAAGATAACGGTACGGGTTCGGGTAAGCCGGCATGGCCTCGATTGCAACCCATAGCTTTGGGACAGCCTCCTCGAAATGTTGGCCGAAGAACAGAGCGGTACCGATCAGGAATGTCTTATCTCCTGCCTGCGCGCGCGGGCTGAGGCGCAACGCCAGCTCTCCATGCTCGATCGCGAGATCCGTTTGGCCAGCCCAAAGCCTCATAAAACCGCTGATGAGCCAGCCGCGCGCGTAGCTGGGATTGAAGGCAAGAGCGTGATCGACCAGCGCGATCATTGCATCGAGGTCTTCGCCGAGGACAGCTAGCGCCATTGCGGCATCGGCCAGAATGCCAGGGTCGTCCCCTGCCGCCTCGATGGCTCGGCGTCCAAAATCAATCCCCTTCGACCGCAGCACGTCCCGATCCGGGGCGCTAAAGTTCGCGACTAGATGTTGGCAGCATTGTGCCGCAAGCCCGAGTGCGGGGCCGTATCGCGGGTCGCGGGCGATGGCCTCCTCGAGCAGCGCCAGCGCCTGATGTAGCTGAAAGGTAAGGAACATCGGAAAAGCACGCAAATAGAGGTCGTAAGCGCTGAGATCACTTGTCCGGCGGCTCGCCGACCGGACGGTTTCCGCCGCCTGCAATGCCGGCTCGATGATCCCGGCGACGCTCGACGCCACTTTGTCCTGCAGATCGAAAACATCTTCGAGCGAGCCGTCGAAACGGTCGGCCCATAGATGTGCTCCGGTTTGGGCCTCGACCAACTGCGCGGCGATGCGGACGCGGTTGCCGCCTCTCCGCACCGAGCCTTCGAGCACATAGCGCACGCCGAGTTCGTGCCCGACCTGCTTCACATCGACCGCTTGGCCCTTGTAGATAAAACTCGAATTGCGCGCGATGACGAACAGCCAGCGGATACGGGAGAGGGCGGTGATGATCTCCTCGACCATGCCGTCGGCGAAATATTCCTGCTCCGGGTCCCCGCTCAGATTGGCGAATGGCAATACCGCGATCGACGGCCTGTCGGGCAGCGCTAATTCCGGCCGCTCGGGTTCCTCTGCCAATTCAGGCGCAAATGCGGCTAGCTTTTCCTCCTCACGAACCTCGCCGACAAAGCGCACCCCTTTGCGGGCGAAGGTGCGGATCAGGGTTTGCGCCGCACCACTGTCGCCAACCGCGCGCCGCGCCGCTGCGATCCGGCTGTCGAGCGCCGCATCCGAGACGATTCGCCCACCCCACACCGACGCCAGCAGATCGTCCTTGCTGACGACGCGCTCGCGGTTCTGCAGCAAATAGACGAGGAGGTCGAAGACCTGCGGCTCCAGGGCGATGTGGTCGCCGCTGCGGCGCAACTCGCGACGCGCGGTGTCGAGCGCATGGTCGCCGAACAGAAACCGCAATTAGCCCCCCGGTTAGCAGCTCGGGCGCCTATGAGCAACGCGGGTTGTCTCCAGGAAGAATCACGCTTTTCTCCAGGAAAAATCAAGCTCGCCCGCAAGCATGAGACCGTCTCAAAGCGCCACCTTTCGGCGATTGAAACAGCCGCAGCGTTGAATGACGCAGCATGGGAGGCTCGCATGCATTCACATCGCCGACAGAACCTGATCCGCAGAACGAGCGGGCTCGGAGGATCGTCTCGCCGGCGACTTCTGCAAGGCGCCGGGGCGTTCGGCCTCGCTGCGATTCTGCGCCCGACCGCGGTCCTCGCGGAACCCGGGGATGAGGACGAACGGCTCGGTCCATTTGGGCCGTGGTCCGCGCCTCGCAACCTCGGGGCGGTAGTCAATCAGTCAAGAAAGACCGATCTCAACACTCACCCGGCAATCTCAAGGAATGGGCTAAGCCTGTACATCTCGTCGACCCGGCCAGGGGGTGTCAACGGCAAGAATACAGGCAATAAGCTGGAGCTCTGGGTCTCACAGCGCGCCAGCCTCAAAGCCCCCTGGGGCCCGCCGGTGAATCTGGACGCGTTCAACATTGTACCCGTCATCAATAGCATCAAAAACAATACCGCCGTCCCGAGCTTTTCGGCGGACGGGCATCTGTTGTTCTTCAACAGTGACCGTCCAGGCGGTCTCGACGGCTCTGACCTCTATGTATCTCGGCGAACAAACAAGCATGACGATTTTGGTTGGCAAGAGCCGGTCAACCTCGGCTTAATCAATAGCCCGCAAGACGATACCGCCCTTACCTACTTCGAGGACGAAGAGACAGGGATCATCAGCGGGTACGTCACGAGTAACCGTCCGGGAGGGCCCCCGGGGAGTGGCCCCAACACCTTTCACATCTGGGTCAGCACGCTGGGCGATGATGGGGCTTTCGGCCCCGCCGTACTCGTCCCTGAGCTGAACAGCCAGTTCAACGATAATCGCACGGCCATCCTGCGGGATGGGCTGGAGTTCTTTCTATCTTCCGATCGCCCCAACGGACGAATTGGCACGAATGACATCTGGGTTTCGACGCGGGACAGCACTCTCGATCCTTGGTCGACGGCGGTCAACCTTGGTCCGACAGTGAACTACCTCGGCTACGTAACCGGCGCCCCGGCGCTGTCACGGGACGGCACGTCCCTCTACTGCTACTCGACGCGTCCCGGCGGCTTTGGGGTAAGAGACCTCTACGTCGCCACCCGCCGCAGGCTCCGGGAGGGCGAACAGGTCGAAGAAGTATCTCGTCACCGACGCTAGTCCGCGGACTATTCTTATTACGGTCGGTCAAAATGAGGCGCACGCAGCCACAGCGTCCGTTGAAAAAGGCGGTCACCCGAGTTCGTCGAGCAAGGCTTTTGCCCCTCTCAAGTCGGCGGTCCCGAAACCCTCAGTGAACCAATCGTAGATTGGGGCCAGGAGATCGAGGCCTTCGCCGCGGCGGCCCTGGTCGCGGCGGAGCCGGGCGAGGCTCACGGCGGCGCGCAATTCCCAGATCTTGGCCTCCAGCTCTCGGGCGATGCTAAGGGCTTTGCGATACAATTCCTCGGCCGCCTCTGGATGCCCTTGCCGCAGAAGCAGCTGCCCTTTGTGCCGGTTTACCTCCGCTGCGAACCAATGCTGCCCCATCCTGTCAATTTTGTCCAAGGCATCGTCCAACAGCGTCACAGCCTCCTCGGTTTGTCCAGCAATCTCACAAGCGTTGGCGAGAAAGGTCATAAAATCGGGCGCTCTATCCCCCGTGGCGGCATGCAAAGCAGTGGACGCGTTGCGCAGGAGCGATATCCCCTCCGCCACATCGCCATTCTTAACCTTCGCCCAGCCGCGATGGACCACTCCGTACCCACGCCACTCGGGAAAGCTCTGTTCGGTCGCCACCTCAATTAGTTGGCCCGCCCACTCATCCAGGGCCGCGTTGTCTCCATATTGCGCATGCAGCCTGGCGCCGTATGCCAAGCTTTGAGTGAAAGAGGGCGGATGAGCCAGTCTCCGCGCCTCGGCGATTGCTGCGCTGCTCTGTTTCAATGCTTGGTCAGGATAACCGAGGCAGAAGAGTACAATCCCCAGAACCGCTTGTGACATGGTTTGAGGGTAATTTCCGATTTGATGCACGAGCGAGCTGTGAGACATTGGATCATAAAGGGCAAGTACCTTTTCCAGACGCGATCGGGATGACGCAAACCTACCAGCAAACATCAGTCTTCGACCGGACGACAGGTAACCGAGCACGAGTCCGTTAGAATCGTTGCGCTCGCGGCTCAGACGCAGCAACTCCTCGTCGAGGCGCTGCGCCAGATCCTTTTCACCACGGGTGGAGTGATGGCGAGACTGCCCATAAGCAATCGAAAGGTATTCCCGGGGAGAACCGAGCTGCTCCCACAGCTCTCGTGCGCGGGCATAGGCATGGCCTACTTCCGCCGCGCCACCTCCTTTGACGGTAAGTAGGACGGCGCCCAGGGCACTGCAAAATTCAAGCTCCTGGCGCCGACGTTCGGGAGTGTCGGCCAACAGCGCCAGCTGGTCCAGCCCCTTTTGAAATTGCGCGGCCGCTTCCGCCATCGCCGAGCGGGCAGCGGACCGATGGCCCGCCTTGCCCCAGAATGCGACGGATTTTTCAACAAGCCCGGCCTCCGCATAATGCTGGCCGAAAACCTCGGGCTGGTTCTCCATAAGCTCAGGGGAATGGGTTTCGAGCGCTTCGGCGATCTGGGCGTGCAATTGCTGGCGAGAACGGCGCAGCAAGCTATCGTGCGCTGCGTCCTGCACCAGCGCGTGCTTGAAGGTGTACACCGCGTCGGGCGGCGTGCCCCTCTGGAAGACCAGCTCCGAGGCGACCAGGCGATCGAGAGAGGCCTCGAGTGCGTCCTCCGGAAGACGGGAAACGGCGCGCAGCAGCGCATAGGAGAACTCGCGTCCGATCGCAGCGCCAATCTGCGCCACATGCCGCGCCGGCGCCAACCGGTCGAGCCGCGCCAGAAGAGAGGCGTGGAGCGTCGCCGGGATCGCGAATTGCGGCAATGCGCGGTCGAGCACGTAGCGGTCCTGTTCCTCGCGTAGAAGGCCGCTCTCCAGGACGCTCTTGGTCAATTCCTCGACGAACAATGGTACGCCGTCGGTGCGATCGACGATTTGGGCGACAACCTCGTCAGGCAACCCCTTGCCGCCGGCGATCTGCGCTACGAGAGCAGTCCGGTCGTGCCGGTCCAGGCGATTGAGCGTCAGCATCGTCACTTGCGGCTGTCCGGTCCAGGGCGGCCGGAATTCAGGGCGGAACGTCACGATCAGCAGCACCGGTAGAGTGCGCGCGCGCTCAATGACGAGATCGAGCAGCTCACGCGAGGTCGGGTCGATCCAATGCGCGTCTTCGAAAACCGCGAGCACCGGCCGCTGTCGCGCCAGACCTTCCAGCTGATTGGTGAGCGCCTCCAGTGTCCGTTCCCTCTTGCGTTGTGGGTTGAGGTTCGGCATTGGCTGGTGCGCCGCAGCCGGCAATGACAGCAAATCGGTAAGAAACGCCACATCCTCGCCGCAAGGCGCGGCGCGGGCCAGCAAGACCTCAAGCTTTTCGAGCTTGACTGCGGGCGGATCCTCGGGCGCAAACCCGGCCGCGCCGCTGAGCTGGTCGATAAACGGGAACAGCGCGCTGTCTTGCTGATACGGCGAGCAGAAATACCGCAGTCGGAGATGCGGCTCAGCGTGGATTCGTTCCTCCAGTGCGGCAATGACGCGCGATTTCCCGATGCCGGGCTCCCCGGAGATCAGTACGACATGGCCGTCCCCTGCTTCGGTGTGCAGCCACCGGCGCAACAGCAGGTCGACTTCTTCGTCGCGCCCGACCAGCCGGGTCAGCGTCGGCCCGCGCAACGCTTCAAACCGACTCGCGACAATGCTCGGACGGAGCACCTGCCAAGCGGGAGTCGGTTCGACGATACCCTGCACCAGGACGGCACCGAGGTCGCGGTATTCGAAGAGAGCGCCGACGAGTCGACGTGTGCCGGCGGCAATCACGACCGTGTCCGGATCGGCCAGGGCTTGCAACCCCGCGGCCAGATCCGGCGCTTCACCGAAGACCGATAGTTCGTGTACTGGTCCTTCGCCGATCGGATCGCTGACCACTACGAGCCCGGTGGCGACTCCAACGCGCGCTTGCAGCTTGCCGGCTCCGACATCGAGGCGGCTGACCGCGTCGATCGCGCCTAGGCCTGCCCGAACTGCCCGCTCGGCATCATCCTCATGTGCTCGCGGGTAGCCGAAATAAACCGTCACGCCGTGGCTCATGTACTTGCCGGTAAGGCCGTCGAACCCGGCGGCGATCTCGGCGATGGCCTGATGAAAGGCGGCGATGATCTCGCGCAGATCCGCGGGATAGAGCCGCTCGGCGAGCGCCGTCGCACCGTCGAGATCGCAGATCATCACCGACAGCTGCCGCCGCTCGGTGGATGCGGTGAATGATCGCTGCTTTTCGGGCGAGCGGCCATCAGCCAATGACGCGGAATATTCCATGCCGACTTCGCACCGCGTTACCGGTGCAATGAAGCGGTAACCGCGCCCGATAACCGTCTGGATGCAGCTCTGCCGCGATTGCGTCGCGTCGAGGATCCGGCGAAGAGCCGCGATCTGAACGAACAGGTTGCCCTCCGCGACCACCGTCCTGGGCCAGCCAGTACCCTTGATCTCCTCCTTCGAAACGATGTCGCCTCGTCGCTCGACCAAGGCCGCGAGGATCTCAAGCGCGCGTGACCCGATCGTGACCGGGACAAAAGCACCGTGGTCATCGCGTCGGAACAGCCCACCACCGGCGCGGTCGAGGCGAAATTCCCCAAATAAGAACACCTCGGATGAAGCCGACATCTTCACCCTCTCTCGCGCCGCGCGAGGCCTGCCGGTCGCCGGGTCGCGGGTTCCAGTCCATTTTAGACCAATTAAGAAAATTTTAGAGCGATTTGGTTGCGCGCTCAATCGGGGGCAGGAAAAGCTGGGCGGGTTTTAGGTCACGCCGGGCGCCAACCGCTGGGACATTCCGATGGGAGGATCTTATGCATTCATATCGCGGGCGGAATCTGATCGGTAGGGTGGGCGGACTGGAAGGAGTGCCTCGCCGACAATTCCTGAAGGCCGCTATCGCGACTGGCGCTGTGGGCGCCGCGATGGGGCCAAGGATGGTCTTATCGACGCCGAACCGGAAGATGGGCCCATTTTCCGATTGGTCCGAGCCGGTCAATCTCGGGCCGATGGTGAATTCCGGGTTCAATGATTTTCACCCAGCGATCTCCAGGGACGAGCTGAGTACATCACCTCTGATCGGCCCGGAGGGGTCAACGGCGGGAACCCCAATGGAGTACCGGAGATCTGGGTCAGTCAGCGGGAAGATCGGGACGCCCTATGGGGGCCGCCAATTAACCTGGGGCCCGCTATCAACGTTCCTGGTTACGACTCTAGCGTCCCCAATCTGACACCGAATGGTCAATGGCTCTTCTTCAACAGCAACCGTCCTGGTAGTTACGGCCAGGGCGATCTGTGGGTCGCACGGCGGGAAGACCCGGAGGACGATGACGACCTCGCCTGGGAGGGTCCTGTCAATCTCGGCGCTGCGATCAACACATCCAGCGACGAGGCCTCGCCTGTCTATTTCAGGGATCGGGAGGCTGAGATCACCACCCTATATTTCAACAGATTTGACGGACCGGGCGGCGACTTTCTGAACCCGGATCAGGACTACAACATCTACGTCAGCACTCTCGGCGAAGACGGTACATTCGGCCTCGGAGTGCTGGTGCCCGAGCTCAACAGTCCTTTTCGCGATACCCGGATGGCCATCCGCAGTGACGGGCTTGAGATCATCTTCACGTCGAACCGGCCCGGCGGCATTGGTCCTGCCAGGCTGAACCTCAACCTGTGGGCATCGACCCGGGGCAGCACTCTCGACCGCTGGTCAACACCGGTGAACCCAGGAAGCCCCATCAATTTCGGCGGCGGTTTTGTCGACCGGGGGCCGGCATTGTCATTCGACGGAAAGACACTCTATTTCGCGTCAAACCGCCCCGGTGGTTCGGGAAAGAGTGACCTCTGGATGGCGACGCGCATCAGATTAGAGCGGGATGATTAGTCTTAGTCCGGTCCTTGCGATCTCGACCGGGGGTTTGTGTGAGCCCGCTCATACACGAGCATAGCCAGGGTAATGCCGTCCTATCCTCGGGTAAAAAGGAGCGGTGCCGAAACCCGTCAATCTGACGGGGGGATCATGTATC
>Ga0306926_10010058_pt1 | contig 10444 bp, 9 predicted proteins | sample flu12Cox44000178_FD_203759 | JGI IMG/M metagenome (GOLD analysis project Ga0306926, IMG submission 203759) | Lab enrichment of tropical soil microbial communities from Luquillo Experimental Forest, Puerto Rico - flux8day.12C.oxic.44.000.178 (v2)... | ecosystem: Environmental > Terrestrial > Soil... | reverse complement strand
TCATCTAAGCCGGCAGCAGCGCGCCACCGCTCCCGGGCTTCGAGGCCACCAAACCGATGGTCTTCGCGGGCTTGTTCCCCGTTCTCGCCGACGAATACGAACCTCTGCGCGACGCGCTCGGCAAACTCCAGCTCAACGACGCGGCATTTTTCTATGAACCGGAAAACTCCGTGGCCCTCGGCTTCGGGTTCCGCTGCGGCTTTCTCGGCCTGCTGCACATGGAGATCGTGCAGGAGCGCCTCGAGCGCGAATTCGGATTGAACCTCATCACCACCGCACCCAGCGTGCGCTATCGCATTACTCGCGTGGGCGGCGAGGTTGTCGAAGTCGACAGCCCTGCCAAATTTCCGGCTCCGAGCGATATGGAAAAGATCGAAGAGCCGATCATCACGGCCATGATCATCACCGACGACCAGTCGGTCGGGGCCATCCTTCAGCTCTGCCAGAGCAAGCGGGGTATCCAGAAAAACTTCGAGTACCTCTCTCCGACCCGCGTCATGCTCACCTACGAACTGCCGCTCAATGAGATTGTTCTCGACTTTTACGATCGGCTGAAGTCTGTTTCGCGCGGCTACGCTTCACTCGACTACCATCTCGCAGGATATAAGGAATCCGACCTGGTGAAACTGGACGTTTTGGTCGGCGGCGAACCGGTGGACGCGCTGGCCATGATCTGCCACCGCGAACAGGCCTACGAACGCGGCCGCGAGCTGGTCTCTCGCCTCCGCAAGCTGATCCCGCGCCAAATGTTTGAAGTCCCGATTCAAGCCGCCATCGGCAGCCGGGTGATCGCCCGAGAGACCGTCGCTGCCATGCGCAAAAACGTGCTCGCCAAATGCTACGGCGGAGACATCACCCGCAAACGCAAGCTCCTCGAAAAGCAAAAAGAAGGCAAACGCCGCATGAAGCGAGTCGGCCAGGTGGATATTCCGCAAGAAGCGTTCCTCGCCGTTCTCAAAGTCTCCTCGAGCGACGAAGAAGACTGACGCCGGTCTACTCCTTGTTACGGACCTCGGAGATCAGTTTTCCGCGCTGCAGCCGAATGGCGACCGTATCTCCGATCGCGACCTGTTCCGAGGATCGCAGAACATTCCCAGCGGCATCCGTGGCGATCGCATAACCTCTTTCCAATACCTGCAGCGGACCGCGCTCCTCTAACTGCAATCGCAAGCGCTCAAGCCGCTCGCGCCTGGCTCGTAGCATGCGCTCCGCGCGCAGGCCAAGCTCCGCGCTCTGCTGGTCGAGGCGCCGACGCACTGTCGCAATTCTCGCCCGAAAGTCGAATCGCGCAATTCCCAGATGCGCCAGTGTGAACCGCCGGCGCGACTGTGCGAGCCTGCTGCGTAATCCGTGCGCCAGACGCGCCGTCTGCTCGTCGGCCCTTTGCCTTTGCTGCCGCAGCAAATCGAGGGGACGGCGGAATCCCCGCCGCGCCCCCAGCTCGTGCACCCGCCGGCTCAGCACCAGGATGCGGTAGCGCAGCTGCTCGCCCAATGCGTCCCGCAGATTCACGATGTGCTTGTCGAATTCGCGCCGCGTCTGCACCACGATTTCCGCCGCGGCGGACGGCGTGGACGCACGCACGTCCGCTACAAAATCGGCAATCGTGAAGTCCGTCTCATGCCCCACGGCCGAAATCACCGGAATCGCCGATTCAAAAATGGCCCGCGCCACGATTTCCTCATTGAACGCCCACAGGTCCTCCATGGAACCGCCGCCGCGCGCCACGATGAGCACGTCCACTTGCTGCCGCTGGTTGAAAAACCTCAGAGCGCGCGCAATTTCTCCCGCCGCCCCTTCGCCCTGCACGCGCACCGGCAGCAGCATCACGTGCACATTGGGAAACCGCCGGCGCAGAATGCGCACCACGTCGCGCACCGCCGCGCCTTTCGGCGAGGTAATCAGTCCGATGCGGCTCGGCAGCAGCGGCAAAGGCTTCTTGTGCTGCGCGAGGAACAGCCCTTCGCTTTCCAGCTTCTTCTTCAGCTGCTCAAAGGCCAGCTGCAGCGCCCCGCGCCCGGCTGGATCTAGCGCTTCCACATAAATCTGATACTCGCCGCGCGACTCATAAACACCGATCGAGCCGCTGAGCGTCACCTTCAGCCCGTCCTCGGGGCGGAACTTCACCCCGCGCATCTGCTGCCGGAACCACACGCACCTCACCTGGGCCTTGTCGTCCTTCAGCGTGAAATAGATGTGTCCGGACTGCGCCTCCCGGCAATTCGAGACTTCGCCTTCCACCAGCACATGCAGGAAGTTTTTCGCCAGCAGGTCGCGGATGCGCGCCGTCAATTCGCTCACCGTCAGGGAGCGGCGCTCGGGCTGCAAATTAAATGTAAGTTGGCTCATCCTTGGCTTGAGTCGCTACAATAGCACACTGGATTATCTTGAGCCCGGCGAACGATCTATGCGCCTGAGTGCGACTGGCTTAAACTCCGCTGCGGGTGAACGAATTGAACATCAAGACACCGCTCTTATTTGCCGTGTGCGCGCTGTACCTTCCGCCCGTGATGGCGCAATCGTCCGCAGGCGGCAAAACGGAAGCCCAGAAGAAACTTCCGCTCACCGCGCATGTCGTCGAAGAGGTACGCGCCTACCGGACTGGCAACGAAGACCGCATCGTGCGCGAACTGCGCGAATTTCTCTCCATACCCAACGTCGCAAGCGACACTGCCAACATTCAGAAAAACGCGGAGCACCTCAAGGAGATGCTGGAAGCCCGCGGCGTCGAAACCCATCTTCTTCCGATCGAAGGCAGCGGCCCTGTCGTTTTCGGCAAGCTCGACACCCTGGGTGCTGCGCACACGGTGATCTTCTACGCGCACTATGACGGCCAGCCGGTGGTCGCATCCGAGTGGACCGACAAGGCACCGTTTGAACCCGTTCTGCGCGACAAGGCGATTGAAGCAGGAGGCCGGCGTATTCCCTTTCCCGAGGCCGCCGGAGCCAATCCCAATCCCTATTTTGACGACTGGCGCATCTACGCCCGCTCGGCCTCGGACGACAAATCTCCCATCGTCGCCGTGCTAACGGCGCTCGACGCCCTGCGGGCTAGCAATATTCCGCTGGCGGTCAACTTGAAATTCATTCTGGAAGGCGAAGAAGAGGCCGGTTCAGCTCACCTCGAGGAAACCCTGCAGCTCCACAAGAACCTGCTCGCGGCCGATCTGCTCATCACGGGCGACGGTCCTGTCCATCAGTCCGGACGCCCGCTGCTTTTCTTCGGCAATCGCGGCGACCTCGGACTGGACATCACCGTATATGGCCCGGTGCGATCGCTGCACAGCGGCCACTACGGCAACTGGGCGCCAAACCCCGCCATGCAACTCGCGCAACTGCTGGCGGCCATGAAGGATGAAAACGGCCGCGTCCTTATTCCCGGCTATTACGACGACATCGCGCCGCTCGGTCCTGTCGAAAAATCAGCTGTGGATGCCATGCCCGCGAACGAAGTCGATCTAGAACGCGAACTGGGCATTGCCAAGCCCGATGGCAGCGGCAAGAAGCTGATGGAGCTGCTCGCGGAGCCTTCGCTCAACGTTCGTGGAATTCGCAGTGGTAACGTCGGGAAGCAGGCCAACAACATCGTCCCCGACAAAGCGGAAGCTTCCCTCGACGCTCGTCTGGTGACCGGCGAAGATCCCCAGACCAAGTTCCAGCAGATCACGGGTTTTATCCGCAAGCAGGGATTCTTTGTGGTGGATCGCAACCCGACCATGGATGAGCGCCGCACACACCCGCGCATCGCCAGAGTCGTCGACGAAGGTGGTTACCGCGCCTCGCGTACGGCCATGGACTTGCCCGTCTCTATCGCGCTGGTCCGGGTCATGCAGCAGGCCACCAACAATCAAACGGTTGTCGCGCCCATGCTCGGCGGCAGCGTACCGATGTACATCTTCGAGGATCTCGGCTTGCCTTGGATCGGCGTGCCCATCGTCAACTACGACAATCGCCAGCACAGCGCCGACGAGAACCTGCGGCTCGGCAATCTGTGGAACGGCATTGAAATCTACGCCGCCCTTCTGGCCGACCTGGATTGGTAAATCCCGCTGCGGTCATGGCAGCTGCGGGCCGCGGGCGACGGAGTTGTGCGCCTGGGCGCCAGCTCTCCCTGGCTACAGCTGCAGGAAATTTTGCAGCAGCTTCTTGCCGTCCGGGGTCAGCACCGATTCCGGATGAAACTGCACGCCCTCCATCTTGTGCTTGCGGTGCCGCAAGCCCATGATGGTTCCGTCCGGCGTTTCGGCCGTAATCGTCAACTCCCGCGGCAGCGACTTTTTTTCCACAATCAGCGAGTGGTAGCGTGTCGCCGTAAACGGTTTCGGCAAATCGCGGAATATGCCTTTGCCGTCGTGCCGGATCTCGCTGGTTTTTCCATGAAAGATCCTCGGCGCGCGAACAATCTTGCCGCCGTACGCGGCGCCCATCGCCTGATGCCCCAGGCAAACGCCCAATATCGGGAACTTTCCCGCCAGCCGCTGGATCAGCTCAATCGAAATGCCCGCCTCCTCGGGCGTACACGGCCCGGGAGAGATCACAATGCGCTCGGGCTTGCGCCGCGCTATGTCGTCGACAGAGATCTTGTCGTTGCGATGCACTTCTACTTCGCAACCCAGTTCACCGAGATATTGCGCCAGGTTGTAGGTGAAAGAATCGTAGTTGTCCAGCAGCAGAATCATGGCTTCCTTCATTTCCGATTGTGTGCGGCTTCCAGCGCGCGAAGCAAGGCTTTGGACTTGTTCACCGACTCCTGGTATTCGCCGGTGGGCGTGGAATCGACCACAATTCCGCCTCCGGCTTGAATGTACGCCACGCCGTTTTTGACCACCATGGTCCGCAGTGCAATGCAGGAATCCAGATTCCCGGCGAAATCCAGATACAGAATCCCGCCGGCGTAAATGCCGCGCCGAGTCGTTTCGAGCTCTTCGATGATTTCCATGGCGCGCACTTTGGGCGCCCCGGAAACGGTGCCGGCAGGAAAACACGCCATCAGCGCATCGAAGCAATCCACGTCCGGCCTAAGCCGCCCGCGCAAGCTCGAAACCAGATGCATCACATGCGAATACCGCTCGACAGTCATAAGCTTTTCGACGCGGATGGTCCCGTACTCGCAAACGCGGCCCAGGTCATTGCGCCCCAGATCGACCAGCATGATGTGCTCGGCGCGTTCCTTCTTGTCGGCGAGCATCTCGCGCTCCAGCGTCGCGTCTTCTGCTTCGTTCTTGCCCCGCCACCGCGTTCCCGCAATCGGGCGGTAAAAGACTTCCCGTCCTTGCACCTTCACCAGCATTTCCGGAGAACTGCCCACCACCGCCACGTCGTTTAGTTGCAGGAAGAACAGATACGGCGACGGGTTCAGGGCGCGAAGTTCGCGGTAAATCTGAAACGGTTGCGCTTGGGTCTTGGCCGAGAAGCGCTGGCTGATCACCACCTGGAAAGCGTCCCCGGCGCGGATGTACCGCTTCACTCTCTTCACCGCGGCCAGATAGGCAGGCTTTTTGAAATTGGAAGTCACCCGCGGCGTTTCAACGGGCTTGCTGTTTTGGCGCTTGGCCTGTTCGGCAGCCACCGGCTGTTCCAGCAGCTTCCGCGTCCGCTCGATTTCGCGCACCGCAGCATGGTATTTTTCCTCGAGCCTGCCCGCTCCCTCGGTAAAGACGTTGCGCACGATCCACAAGCGGTGCTGCACGTGATCGAACGCCACGAGACCGTGATAAAACATGAGCACCGCGTCGAACAGCCCGATGTTGTCACGCAACTCTCGCGGCAGCTTCTCGATCAGCCGCACCATGTCGTAGCTGAAATATCCAATGGCGCCGGCGATCAAGGGAGGCAATCCCGCGATCCGCACCGGGCGATAGCGCTCCATGTGCGCGCGCAGGAAGGTAATGGGATCTTTCTCTTCCCAGATGAGGCGGTCGCGCGTCTCCAAAACGCACGCTCCGTTGGCATAGCGGAATACTTCTTCCGGGTGGGCGCCGGCGAAAGTGTATCGCGCGATCTTTTCTCCGCCCTCTACCGATTCCAGCAAAAACGAATACCGCGCGCCCTGCGCCATGCGCAGATAAGCGCTCACCGGCGTCAGCAGGTCGGCGGAGAAAACGTCATAAATAGGGATTAGGTTCCCCTGTTTGGCGAGACGGCTAAATAGGGCGAAGGTCGGCTGGATCATGGCGCGGTAACCACCCGTCTGTCGTCAGTACTGGGAAAACCACAATCGCCGGACCTATGGCTGGGTTTCCGTGCGTCAATTATCCACGAAAAGAGCGGATCCCGCTTGCCCCGCGCTAAGCGCGGCCCCGGCCACCTGGTCATCGTCCCCGGGCAGATTCGTCGGCGCGCAGTTTTTCGAGTACCGCACGCCGCATGGCCGCTGCCGGCGGTGGTTCGCCCATGAACAGCTCCCACTGCGCCAAGCCCTGCGCCAGGAACATCTCGACACCGGAGATCACGACCCTTCCCTTCCTGGCCGCGATCCGCAGCAATGCGGTGCGCATCGGGCGGTAAATCAAGTCCATCACCAACGGCGCGTTCAGATCTTTCGGCAAAAGAGGAGAAACGTCAGCGTCCGGATGCATCCCGACCGGCGTGGCGTTCACGATCAATGTGAAGCAAGCCGATGGCACATGCCGCCGCGCGATCGCCTGCCCATGGCAGGCGCGGGCCAGCTCACGGGCCGCCGCGGCGCGCCGCGCGCAGATCAGCACTTCCGCTCCGGCGCCGGCCAGGGCGAAGGCCGCGGCGCGCGCCGAGCCGCCGGCTCCGAAGATCAGCACGCGGCTGTCCCGCAGATCGAGCTTTCCCTCGAGTGCGCGCAAAACTCCGATGCAGTCGGTATTCGATCCGCGCAGCTTTCCGTTCTTCAGAACCACCACGGTGTTGACCGCTGCGATCTTTTCCGCCATCGGCTCGCACTGGTCGAGGTAGCTCATGATTGCTTGCTTGTGCGGAATGGTCACGCTGATGCCGCGCAATCGAAATTCGGGAATAGCCTTGACGAATTCCCGCAGATCCTCCACCAGGAACGGCAGAAACATGGCGTCGCGCTTCGCCCGGACGTAGCCCGTATTGTGCAGCAGCGGCGAAAGTGAGTGCCCGATCGGATTTCCGATGACACCGTAAATCTCCGTCTCGCGGTTTGCCGCATCCGCGCGATACAGCTTCTTGAAATCGTGCAGGCTCACCTGCCCCGGCGCCGTCGCCCGCGTGACCGGGGCGTATGCCAGCGCGCTTCCCTCTCGCAGTGCCAGCAGCCGCGCCGGCAAACCCACCTCTCCCATGGCAACCGCGACTATGTCTCTCGAATGGCGCGCCAGCCGCAGCAAGCGCAAGCTGTCATGCAAGGTGCGCGCGCACGCCGCGATCTTCAGCGCGTCTGCTTCAGTGCGCTCGTCGCGAACCAGGCGCCGCGGCAGCGCTGGGGTCCGCTCAAAATCGTGAAACGACAGCAGGATCTTCTCAGGCAGCGGATAGCAGCGCGCGCACTGGTTCGGCAGCTCGCGCAAAGTCTCCATTTCGAGGTCGCACCACTGGCATCCGGCTTCCCGCGCTTGCGTCAGCCAGTAAAGCTCGGCTTCCGCGCCTCCCGCGAGTTTCCCGCCGCCGAGCACGCGGCGGCAGGTTGCCAGCAGAGTGATCCCTTTCGTCTGGCAACGCCGCAGAGCGGCAAGCAGCCTGGAGCGCTCGCGATCTGACCGCAACCAGTCGAGCCGCAGCTCCACGGTACGCGTATACCGCAATGCCTGCTTCAACTGCCGGAGGGCTTCCGCCGCTGAGGGGGTGGCAACTACCGCACAAAGGCGGTCCTGGAAAGGCAGGCGAGGTTCGGGTGGCGCTGGCATATTACTGAAAATAAAAGATATAGCATGAACGTATCAAATGTGTAAAGCAGGTCCAGCCATTTTCTTGACGGTACTAAAACCCACTGCTATTTTCGGTGTGAGATCGTCCCCGCACGGCCCCCCCCGGGCGTGTGTCGACAAAGGAGTTGGTGATGCGCACGACCTTTCTACGTTTGTGTGTTTCGCTACTGTTTAGCGCGGCCATTTGCTGGGCGCAGGAAGCGCCCGTGCAGAGCGCGCACCCCGTAAGCGGCCCCGATCACCCCTGGAAAAGCTCCGTTTACTGCTCGGGCTTCTATTCGGGCGACAAGATCCCGGACGACCTTCGCCTGGTCAGCGGCGAGGAGTCGGAAACCAAGATGACGTTTTTTTTCGGGGACATCGTCTATCTCAGCAAAGGATCGAACCAGGGCGTCAAGGAAGGCGACCGCTTCTCGGTGATTCGTCCCGACCGCGATCCGCTGCGCGTGCCGTGGTTCAAGTATCAGTACAAGCTTGAAGAAGCGATGGGGACCTACTTCCTTGACCTCGGCCAACTGGTGGTCATCAAGACGCAACCCAACGTCTCGATTGCCAGGATCTCTTTCAGCTGCGACTATATGCAGCGCGCCGACATCGTGCTTCCTTATTCCGAGCGGCCTTCCGGACCTTTCAAGGATGCCAGCCAATTCGACGCGCTGGCGCCGGCGAGCGGCAAACCAACTGCGATGGTGGTATACGGCAAGAGTACCGCCCAGATGAGCGGGCGCTGGTATACGATCTACGTCAATCTTGGAAAATCACAAGGCGTCAACGTCGGCGACTATTTCCGCGTCTTCCGGTACCAGGGAACTCATGCGGAGATGATCCCGCTAGAGAAGAATTATCAGGACCGCCTGTATGGATTCGGGGAAAACCCGAGAAACTACAGCTGGAATGATCTGCCCCGCGAGGTTCTCGGCGAAGGAATCGTCCTGAACGTCAGCCAGAATGCCGCGACGGTCATGATCACCACCTCGCGACGCGAAATCTTCGCTGGCGATTACGTAGAATTGGAGTAGACTTAGGGCTGAAAAGTTCTGGTGCAGGGAGGAGCCCGCGGAGACGTTTTCCGCGGGCTTTGTTTTTGGTTTCCTTAGCAGGCCACCGCTTCCGCGGGACCGTCTTCGTGAAAGATTTCGCAGCTGAAGCCGAACAGCTTGGTTTCGGCGCGTCGCCACGCGTCGCGCGGCAAACCCGCCTTACGGCAGGTTTCTTGGAGGAATTGCTCGCTCGATAGACCATGCTCCACCGCTACTTGCGGCAGCAGCAAGCCCCGATGCGAGCCGGAATCGACAAACAAGCCGTGCTTGCCAATTTCGATGCTCTCAGGAGAAATCGGAGCAAGCTCGGACAGAATGGAGATTTCGATCTGCAGTTCCTCCATCTCCGTGGCTCGCAATGAGGGGAAACGCGGGTCGTGAAACGCCGCGCTTTCCGCGCAGTGGATGATGCTTTCGCGCACGGTCTCGCGGCCTTCGATCACACCGATGCAGCCGCGCAGCTTTCCGGCCACGTGCACGGTGACGAAAAGGCCACGACGGATGGAGAAGCAAGCCGGCTCCGGGCCGGGGATTCTTGCCGGGCTATTCCTGAGAGCGCCCACGATTGTGGAGCGAGCGAGAGCCAGCATGGCGCGCCGCTCTTCGGCCGAGAAACCGTTCTCAGGACGGGACGACATCCTCGGACTTTGCGGGAGCTTCCATCATGCGCAACTTTCGGCGCTGCTTGATGCGATCATCCAGCTGGTTCCAGAAACGGTAAAAATACTGCGCGGCCGAGATCAGCGCGCTGGCCACCACCAGCCACACAAGAATCTGAGCGAGGGGCTGCAGATACGGACGATTGGAGCCTGCAATCAGCACCGCTACCGCGCAAACCTGCAGAACCATCTTCGTCTTTCCCAGAGCGGACGCGGCGATGGTAAATCCCTCCGCCGAAGCGATGTTGCGTAAACCGAGAACCGTGAACTCGCGGCCGATGATAATCACCACCATCCACGCCTGCACCAGGTGCATGTCCACCAGCGAGATGAAAGCGGCGGAAATAAGCAGTTTGTCGGCAATGGGATCGAGCAGGATGCCTAGCGTGGTCACCTGCAGGCGGCGGCGCGCAAAATACCCGTCCGCCCAGTCGGTTCCCGCAGCAGCCAGCAGAATCAGCACGCCCCAAAATTCGAACCGCATGTGGAATCCCCACAGTTCCACGTTGGGGCTGCGCGTCAACAGGACTACAATCAGCACGGGCACGAAAAAAATGCGCAGCAGCGTTAGCGAATTGGGAAGGTTCATGGCGCTTTAGCGCAGCAACCGTCAGTTGGGGTCGGGAAACGGCGCCGAAAACGACTATAAGCCTGGTAGCAGTGGGCGTCAACGCCCGCGGCAGGCCGGCCGGCGGCCGGCGATGGTGCTCTTAGAGTAATCGGCCGTGGAACGGGTTCGCGCGAAAGCATGTATACCGTTTCGTAACAGATTTGCCCTAAGGCTGTGCAAATCGCGGGCAAGAAAACGTGCACCTGGCAGGCCTGCTGATCCGCTTTCATCGCGGCTTAACAACAGCCAAATATCGTATTTTCAACAGGTTAC
>Ga0306926_10010052_pt1 | contig 10446 bp, 9 predicted proteins | sample flu12Cox44000178_FD_203759 | JGI IMG/M metagenome (GOLD analysis project Ga0306926, IMG submission 203759) | Lab enrichment of tropical soil microbial communities from Luquillo Experimental Forest, Puerto Rico - flux8day.12C.oxic.44.000.178 (v2)... | ecosystem: Environmental > Terrestrial > Soil... | reverse complement strand
CATCTTCGCCACCAGCGGCGGCGCGGTCAACGCACTCGCCCTGGTAACCAAGCACCCGGAGCAGGTCCGGACGCTGGTGGCCCACGAGCCGCCCGCGTTCAAGAACCTGCCGGACAGCGAGTACGTGCTGGCCGGGTGCGTGGACATCCACGAGACGTACCTGCGCAGCGGCTTCGGCCCGGCCATGGCCAAGTTCATCGCGATCGCCATGGTGCAGGGCCCGCTCACGGCCGAATACGCGACCCGCCCGGCCCCCGATCCCGCCTCCTTCGGGCTGCCGACCGAGGACGACGGCTCCCGGAGCGACCCGCTCGTGGGGCAGAACATAATCTCCGGCTCCCATTACGAGCACGATTTCGATGCCCTCCGCGCCGCGCCCACCAGGATCGTGATCGGGGTCGGCGAGGAGTCCGGGCAGGCCGTGGCCGGCCGCGCCGGCACCGCGGTCGCGGAACGGCTGCGCATCACCCCGGTCACCTTCCCCGGCGGCCACGACGGGTTCCTCGGCGGCGAATTCGGCAGGACGGGCAAACCAGACGCCTTCGCCGCCGCCCTGCGCGCCGTCCTCGACAAGGACTGACAGCCGCCTCCGCCCGTGCGCGACGCCCGGGCGGAGGCGGGATCCGCCGGGGGGAGGTCAGCCGATGGGCTGAGTATCGGCGGACTCGGCGGATTCGACGGGGACGGGCTCGGCGGCCACCGGGACCGGCTCAACCGGCAGGGAGATGATCCGGCCGAAGGCTGCCGCCGCGATGAACACGATCGCGACGCCGAGACCGGTGAAGAAGCCGATCTGCTCCACGGTCCGCAGCGCCACGGTGGCGCCGGCCGGCACGCCGCCCAGCGGGACGTTGTTGTTCCACAGCGGGCTCAGCACGGTGCCGAGCGCGAACCACGCTCCGCCCGCCGCCGCCAGCAGCGCGCCGAACAGCGCGATGTGCCTCCCGGTGGCGATGATGAGCAAGACGCCGCCAAGGAACACCGCGGCCCCTGGCAAGATCTCTAGCCACAGCCGTGCCGTGGTGTAGGTCCAGGCGGTGCCCGGGTCCGGCGTGTACGCGTAATTGAAGTAGGGCCCGACGAAGGCGATAAGTCCGCCCCACAGGCCGAGCAGCATCAGCAGGAATCCGCTGACGACCCCGCGACTGCGGCGCATCCGCAGCATCCCGGTCATGCCAATCACTTCCCGAAGTCTCTGAAGAGTCCCTGAACTTGCGGCCTGACAAACCTCCGCTACCCTCGGCGAGTCAAGGTAATCAGCCGCCGCGCGCTTCTTTGCCCGCCCCGCTTATGGTGCTCTCAAACCGGCGAGCGTGGGCGTCGAAGGGTTCCGGCTCCGGTCAGGACTGGGGGTCCTGGCCGCGCAGCTCGGTTTCGAGCAAGTCCATGGCCTTGAGGAAGGCCTCCTGCTCGCTAGGGGCGAGCTTGTCGAGGACGCGGGCGAGCGGCGCCGCGGCACCATCGAGCCATTCTCCGATGAGCGCGGCCTGGGCACTAGGGATCCGCACGATGGTGCGCCGCCGGTCGGCCGGGTCGGGGCGGCGTTCCACGAATCCCGCGCGGTCCAGGTCGGCGAGCACGCCGCTGACGGTGGGCAGGGTCAGGCCCAGGCGGGAAGCCAGTTCGCCGACGGTGACCGGGCCGCCGCGCAGCTGTTCGAGCGCTGCGATATGCCGGGGCCCTAGCGGCGCGGACGACGGGGGAGCGGCATGGTCCTGCCACCGTCGCATCCCTCTCGTCACGCGAGGGAACAGCTGCATCAGCCGCAGGCACAGCGCGGAGTGCTGAGAACCCTCTGGCTGGCTGCTCATGGCCCTCCCTATCGCGCCCGACCTGCCTTGACATCCCCGCGAGCAGTATATATGGTTCCGACATCAAAATAATTTTGATATCAAAACCAATGTAAAACGGAGGACACATGGCACTGTCAGGTCAGAGCACCGCGCCCACGCTGGACACGCTGCTGCGCGATGGCCAGCTCACCGGCTCATGGACGCTGGATCCGTCGAGGTCGCAGGTCCGGCTAAGGTCCAAGAGTATGTGGGGCCTGGTCCCGGTGAAGGGCGTCTTCACCGACGTCAGTGGCACCGGTACCGTCTCGCCGTCCGGGGCGGTGAGTGGCACGATCACCGTGGCCGCCGGCTCTATCGACACGAAGAACAAGAAGCGCGACGCGCACCTGCGCTCGGCCGACTTCTTCGACGCGGACAACCATCCGGGTATCACCGTCAGCGTGGACGGCATCACCCTGTCCGGGACGGGTGGTCAGGTGACCGGCACCCTCGCCGTCCGCGACCGCACCAGGCCGGTATCCTTCGACGCCCAGGTCTCCGCGGTCGACGCCGCCGCCGAGATATGGCTGGACGCCGAGGTCCCGGTCAACCGGGCCGATTTCGGCCTGACCTGGAACCAGATGGGGATGGCGTCGATGGACAACACCATCACCGTCCACGCCGTCTTCACGCGGCAGTGAGCGCCGTCTTATCCGGCGGGCCGCAGGAGGCCGCGCTCGAGCACGACCGGCACGAACAGCTCGCGATAGCCGTGCTCGTCGAACAGGACCGTAACCTGGTCGCCGTCGTAGCGCTGTACCGTACCCGCGCCCCAGCGGTCGCTCACGACTCGCGTGCCGACGGCGAACGGGACCTCGGCCGGCGCGGTCTCGGTGTGGGTGAGGTCGTTGTCGCAGTTCCCGCAGGGACCGGGGTAGTCCTGGCCGAAGTAGGAGAGCAGGAACGAACGCCGGCAGCCGGTGTGCTCGGCGTAATGGCGCATCATGGTCAGCCGCGTGCGTTCCACCTCGTCCGCGCGCTCGGACTCCGCCGCCGAGGCCTTGAAGACCGCCGCGACGTTCATCGCCCCGGTCCAGCGCACCTCTCCGTCGGCCTGCCAGGCCGCCGCGCCGAGATCGGCCAGCCGGACGAGCGCGGCCGTCTGCTGCCGCCCGCCGGGCTCGACGCGCTGCCCGGCCGCGAGCGCGGCCGCGACCTGATCCACCGCGGCGTCGGAGACGCCTCGCGCGGTCAGGTGGCGCGCCATCTCGAAGTCCTCGTATCGGTAGAGCAGCCGCGCTCGTGCGGGCTGGCCGTCACGGCCGGCGCGGCCGGATTCCTGGTAGTAGGCGTCGAGCGAGGGCGGCGGGTCGAAGTGCACGATCCAGCGCACGTCCGGCTTGTCGATCCCCATGCCGAACGCGACCGTAGCCGCGATGACGCGGGCCGAGCCGCCCAGGAACGCCGTCATGGCGTCGTGCCGCTCGCGGCTGGCCAGCCCCGCGTGGTAGAGCGTCACCCGCTCGCCCGCCGAGGCCAGCGTGTCATGTGCCGCCTGCGCGCTGGCGTGCGTCGCGGCGTAGACGATTCCCGGGCCGGCCGGTTCGGCTGCCGCGCGCACTAGCTCGCGCTGCTTGTCGGGAACGGTCCGCACATGCTGCGCCGACAGGTGGATGTTCGGCCGGTCGAAGTCGCCGATCACCACCTCGGGATCGCGCAGGCCTAGCCGCCGTACGATTTCCTGCCGCACCGGTGGCGCGGCGGTCGCGGTCAGGGCAAGCCGGACCGGCGCGCCGACCGCATCGGCCTGTGCCCCCAGCCGCATGTAGTCGGGGCGGAAATCACGGCCCCACTGGCTGATCAGGTGCGCTTCGTCCACGACAAAAAGACCCGGCGCGGCGCGCCGAAGGGTATCCCGGGCCTCAGCGTTCGCCAGCTGCTCCGGCGAGAGGAAGACGAACGTATCGGAGTCGCACGAGGCCAGCAGCGCCGCCGCGCGCTCGCCGGCCGACTGCTGGGAGTTGAGGACGATCGCGCGGAGCCCGGCCGAACGCAGGTGCGCGAGCTGATCGTCCTGCAGCGCGATCAGCGGCGACACGACCACCGTCGGCCCGGCTCGCAGCAGTCCCGCCAGCTCGTATATCGCCGACTTCCCGCCGCCCGTCGGCAGCACGGCCAGCACGTCGCGATCGGCAACTAGGGCTTCGACCGCACGCAGCTGCCCGGGGCGAAGCCGCTCGAAGCCGAGCCGCTCCCGGGCGAGCTCCTCGATCACGGAGCCGACCATACCAGCGGCACCGCCCGCTAATTTCCGCCCAAGCGTGTTAAAGCACGCTGATCTGGTACTTCAAAGAGGCGTCTCCACTGGCGGTCCGCTCCACTGAGGTCGGCCGAACGAACCGGAGGTCCGTATGCGCATCGGCGTGGTGGTCCTGATCATCTGGCTGGTCATCGGGGCGATAGCCGCCGGTCAGCGCCATTACTACACCGAGTCCTCGGAAAGCTGCGCCGGAGCGGGCACGACCATGGTGACGATTCTGGCTGGCCCGCTCAACTACGTCGGCGCGAACCCGAAGGTCGGCTGCCACGTGCCGCAGCCCAGCAAGTGACCCCGGCATAACTCCCGTGGTCCCGGGCGTCATTATCAGTGACCCGCCCGACGGCCGAGGGAGACAATGCCGTGTCGCAGCCACTCGCCACTCGCGTGCCGCAGCCGCTCGCTACCCGCCTGGACACGCTGCAGCGGCGCATCGGCGAAGCGCTCTTCGCCCGGGTGGCCGGGCCCGAAGGGCCGTCCAACCGGGAGCGGTTCCGCAAGCCAGGACCGCGCTGGTTCGCGGACGACCGCCCCATCCGGCGGGTGCACGGCGACGCCGCGATGTTCGTCGGCGGCCTCCGGGCGCTGCTGCTGCAGTCGCTGCACCCGCTGGCGATGATCGCGGTCGCGCAGCACTCCGATTACCGCAACGACCCGTGGGGACGCCTGCAGCGCACCAGCACGTTCCTGGCGGCCACCACGTACGGCACCGCCGAGGACGCGCAGCGCGCTGTCGACCGGGTCCGCCGCGTCCACCAGCACGTCACCGGCACAGCCCCGGACGGGCGGCCCTACCGGGCCGCCGACCCTCACCTGCTGCGCTGGGTGCATGTCGCGGAGGCCGACAGCTTCCTGCGCTGCCATCAGCGCTACGGCGCGCGGCCGCTGGACGATGCCGGGTGCGACGGCTACGTCGCCGACATCGCGCGCATCGCCATGGAACTGGGCGTCCCGGACCCGCCGCGGACGCGGGCGCAGCTCGACGCGGCGCTGCGCGCCTACCGGCCAGAACTCCGCGCTACCCCCGAGGCTCGCGAAGCCGCCCGGTTCCTGGTGCGGAACCCGCCGCTGCCGCTGCTCGCCCGCGGCCCGTACGCGCTGCTCGCGGCGGCCGCGATCGGCGAGCTGCCGGACTGGGCGCGCCGGGAACTGCGGCTGCCCCGCGTTCCCGCCGATTCCGTGCTCGTGCCGTCGGCCGGTCATGCCATCGTGGGCGCGGTCCGGTGGGTCATGAGCGCCCGGAGGTAAGGGGCCGACCCGCTCGAATCCCGTGCAGCGCGTGACGGGCAGGCGCGGGTAGCGGGGCAGCGTGGTGTCCCACTCGGCACGCGTGCACCGCAGGTAGGCGGTGCCCCGCCGGGTCTCGTTGAGCTTCGGGTGACGGCAGTCCCGGCAGAGTCCGGGCTCCGCGCCGAGCTTCTGCCAGGCGGCATCAGAAGGCCGGTCGGGCATGCGAAAAGGATATGCACGTGCCGGGAACAACCCGGTGCCAGACTTGGTTGCACGCCGTGTAAGCTTGCTGACAGTGCAAGTTTAGATGGGATGCAACTTTTTAGTGAGCGCACGATGATAGCTGTTAACACCGCTCCTCCGGCGGACGCGCCTGCCTCGCTGCGTGAGCGCAAGAAGCTGGCGACGCGCAGGCTACTGCGCAGGACGACGCTCGAACTAGTCGCCAGGCACGGGTTTTCGAACGTGACGGTGGAAGACATCGCCGAGGCGGCGGACGTGTCGCCGCGCACGTTCTTCAACTACTTCCCGTCCAAGGAAGCGGCGCTCTTCGGGCCGGAACCGTCCCGGGGGATGTCGCTTCGCGAGCGCATCGCGCATGAGTCGCCCGGCGCGCCCGCCCTGGACGTGCTGCGCGCGGTCATGATCACGGGGGCCGGGGCGGTAGTCGATGATCTCGCCGAACTCGGCGGTGATCCGGCGGACTGGCTGCACCGGATGAAGGCGGTGCGGGCCGACCCGCACCTGCGGGCGGCGCACGCGGCGCAGATGGCGCAACTCGAGCGGACCATCACCGAAGCACTAGCCGAGCGGCTCGGCACCGATCCGGACCGGGACCCCTACCCCGGCCTGCTCTGCGCGGTCGCAACCGGCCTATTCCGCAACAGCATGACCTCCTGGGCCGCCTCGGGTGGCACGGTGCCGCTGGAGCGGCTCATCGACCTGTCGTTCCGCGCGCTCGCTGAGGGGCTGCCCGAGCGCTGTGAGCTACGCCAGGTCACGGGGAACATGACGGACTGGAAGGACGATCACTGATGGCTACCGCTGCTCCCGCGGCCGCCGACAATGCCCTGCCGGGGCTCGGACGCCGCCGCATTCTGCTCATCATCGGCGCGCTCATGCTCGGCATGCTGCTCGCCGCGCTCGATCAGACGATCGTGTCGACGGCGCTGCCGACGATCGTCGGCGACCTCAGAGGCGGGTCGCACATCGCCTGGGTGATCACCGCGTACCTGCTGGCCACCACGGTGTCCACCCCGCTGTGGGGCAAGCTCGGCGACATGTACGGCAGGAAGATCTTCTTCCAGGCCGCGATCGTCATCTTCCTTATCGGATCGGTCCTGTCTGGCCTGTCCAGTTCCATGGCCATGCTCATCGCGTTCCGCGCCATCCAGGGCCTGGGCGCGGGCGGCCTGATGGTCGGCGCGCAGGCGATCGTCGGCGACGTGGTCTCACCGCGCGAACGGGGCCGGTACGTGGGGCTGTTCGGCGCGGTCTTCGGAGTCTCCAGCGTGATCGGGCCGCTGCTGGGCGGCGTCTTCGTCGACAACCTGTCCTGGCGCTGGATCTTCTACATCAACGTGCCGATCGGCCTGCTCGCGCTGGCCGTGGTGGCCAGCCAGGTTCCCGGCAAGCTGCGCCGGGTGCACCACGCGATCGACTACCTCGGCACCATCGTCCTGTCGCTCGCGGCCACCTCGCTGATCTTGCTCACCAGCCTCGGCGGCACCACCTACCCGTGGAGGTCCACGCCGATCTACGTCCTGGGCGTGGCCGGCGTCTTGCTGATCGGCCTGTTCGTGCTGGTTGAGCGCCGGGCCGCCGAGCCGATCCTGCCGCTGCACCTGTTCCGGCTGCGCACCTTCTGGGTGACCAGCGTGGTCGGCTTCATCGTCGGCTTCGCGATGTTCGGCGCGATCACCTACCTGCCGGCGTTCTTCCAGGTCGTCCGCGGCATCTCGCCGACGCTCTCCGGGGTGTACCTGCTGCCCCTGATGCTCGGCCTGCTCACGGTCTCGATCACGTCCGGCCAGATCATCTCCAGGACCGGCAAGTACCGCTTCTTCCCGATCGCCGGCTCGGCGGTGATGACGCTCGGCATGTTCCTGCTGCACCTGATGGGCGTGGACTCGGCCACCTGGCAGGATTCGCTGTACATGCTGGTGCTCGGCATGGGCATCGGCGGGGTGATGCAGGTCCTGGTCATCATCGTGCAGAACGGCGTGCCGCACAGCGAACTGGGCGTCGCGACCTCGGGCGCCACGTTCTTCCGCTCGATCGGCGGGTCGTTCGGCACCGCGATCTTCGGCGCGATCTTCGCCAACGTGCTGGTCGGCAACCTGGCCGAGCACCTGCACGGGGTCAGGCTGCCGGCGGGCTTCAGCAGCGCGGACGCCACCCCGGCGTTGCTGAGCCACCTGCCCGCCGCGGTGCATGCCGGCTTCGTGGCCGGCTACGCCGAGTCGATCCAGACCGTGTTCCTCGTCGCGGTCCCGATCGCGGCGCTGGCGTTCCTGTTCTCCTGGTTCATCCCGCAGGTAGAGCTCAAGCGGTGGCCCCAGGCCGCACCCAATGAGGCCGGTGCGGCCGGTGCCGCCACGCCGCCGGTCGCCGGTGCCGCGGCCTCGCCAGTCCCCGCCGAGCCGTCAGCACTCCCGGAGGCACTCGACCCGCAGGACGCTAGCCGGAGTGATCCTTGACGGGAGTGGCGGCCGCCCCAAGCGCCGCGCCGAGCGAGGTCAGTGGGCCGCACCCCGCACAAGATGAGGTCAGTGCCCACACCCCTCGAACCTGCCGCCCCGCCGCCTTCCTAGGCCTCCCGAGCCGGGGGTATGCGGGCGGGCAGATCTCGTTGACCTGCTGCTTTCTCTCGGTGGTCGGCGACCCCGCGCGGGAGCATCCATGATCGTGGGTCAAATTTGGCGATATTCGCCACAAATGACCCACGATCATGAAGGCCACCCTTCTGGATACCCCCGCGGGTATCCCGGGCAGGGGGACGCGGGCCGTTCGGCCGCCGCTCAGCTGGTGGTGCGGCGGCGCTGGGCGCGGCGCGGGTAGGCGCGCGCCGTCTCGGCCAGTCGCGCCGAGTGCTCGGCCTGCTTGCGCCAGTGCCCGTAGGAGCTGCCCCGCAGCGCCAGCTGGTCCAGTTCCCGCATGGTCGCCAGCGGGATGGACGCCGGGCTCGCGTCTCGCCAGGGCGTACCCGGCAGCGGCATGAACGTGTGGGCGTGGATCCGGGCGCCCAGGTCCGCCAGCTCGGCGGCGAGGGCGAGCGAGGCCCGCTGATCGTCAAGACCCTCTCCCGGCATGCCGAAGATGAAGTCCACGTTCGGCCGGAATCCGTGCTCGGCGGCGATCCGCACCGCGTCGCGAACCGGGGCCGTGCCGTGCCCGCGGCCCGCGGCGGCGAGGACCTGATCCGAGCCGGACTGCGCGCCGATGATGATGTTGTCGTTGGCCACGTACCGCCGCAGCAGCCGCATCGCCTCCGGGGTGACGTGCTCCGGCCGGACCTCGGAGGGGAAGCTGCCGAAGAAGATCCTGCCGTCTGAAGGCAGTTCCTGGCGCACCCCCGCCAGCAGCTCCTCGATCGCGGCCAGATCCGGGTCCGGACCGGGAGAGCCGTAGGACAGCGACGTGGGGGTGATGAACCGCACGTCGCGGAGCCCGTAGGAGACGATCCGGCGCACGTGCTCGCGCACGCTCGCCACCGAACGGTGCCGGAAGCGGCCGCCGAACATGAACGGCGTCTGGCAGAAGCGGCACGTGTAGCGGCAGCCGCGGGTGAGCTCGACCGGGCCGACGTGGCGCCGTCCGGACGGGAAGGACGGGAACGCGTCCAGCGGGAGCTGCGGCGCTTGCGCCGTGCGAAGCGCGACACCGTCGTGATCGCGCACGGCAAGGCCCGGCACCCCTGTCAGCTTCCTGCCCTCGCGCAGGGCCGTGACCAGCGCCAGGATCGTCGACTCGCCTTCACCGATCGCGCACAGGTCCCAGCCCGAGTCCAGGACGTGCTGCGGTTCCGCGGTGGCGTGTACCCCGCCGGCGATGTGCAGCACCCGCGGCGCGGCCGCCTCGGGCGTGGCGGCGCGTACCGCGGCCAGCTCGGCCACCATGGCGTCCGTGTCGGGCGAGTAGAACGACCACAGGACGAGGACCGCGCCAGCCGAGGCCGCGGCGGCGGCGATGTGGTCCGCGCACTCCCGCGCGGTGGCTCCCAGCCGCACGTCGCAGTCCGCGCCCGCCGCCTCAAGCGCGGCCATCAGCGCGTGGACTCCGTAGGTCACCGCCTTGCGGTAACGGACCACCACGCACACGTCAGCCACCGGCACAGGCTATCGCCGTCCGCGGCGCCGGGCCGGACCGAGATCGTCAGTCGGCGTGCAGGGCGCTGCGCAGTTCATCCACCGGGCTGGACGGCCGCGGCCCTGGCGTCTGGATCCGGACGCTGATCAGGGTGCCGTTCCACGGCGCGGGAACCGAGTACCGCGGTGACACCGGCAGCCCCGCGTCGGAGCCGAGCCGCAGGCCCGCGCCGCCGTGCTGCAGCGCCAGGGGGAGGCCGCCGGTGACGGCCAGTTCCCCGACGACCGTGTCGTCGTGATACAGCCGGAATACCCCGTTGCCTGCCGGATCCGGCTGGTAGCCAGCGCTGAGGCGCCCCGGACCTGGCGGAACGGGCCGGCCGGCGATGACCTCCAGCAGTTCGCCCGCGCGGGAGAAAGCGAAGGCGAGATGCCCGCCGGCGGCGAAGAGCGCGAAGCCGCCGTTCCAGTCGCCAAGCGCCGCGAGCACGCCGTCGCTCGGCTCGGCCGCCGCCACTACCTCGGCGGTAAGGCGGAACCCGCCGGCTAGCAGGGGAACCGACTCGTCGCAGACCGGCCCGCCGCCGGGCAGGAACGTCCGGTCACCGCCAGCCGGCCAGACCGGGCCGATGAACGCGGTCAGCGCGGCGCCAAGGGCGTCCCGGACCGGGAGCACGTGGTTGCGTTCCGCCTCGGCCAGCCAGAGCCGCCGCATGATCTCGACGACGTCCGCGTGCCGGGCCGCCACGTCGGTGGCCTCGGAGAAGTCGCTGTCCAGGTCGAACAGCGCCCAGTGGTCACCGTCGAACCGCCGGCTGCC
>Ga0306926_10010050_pt1 | contig 10447 bp, 8 predicted proteins | sample flu12Cox44000178_FD_203759 | JGI IMG/M metagenome (GOLD analysis project Ga0306926, IMG submission 203759) | Lab enrichment of tropical soil microbial communities from Luquillo Experimental Forest, Puerto Rico - flux8day.12C.oxic.44.000.178 (v2)... | ecosystem: Environmental > Terrestrial > Soil... | reverse complement strand
CTGGTCCATCAGGGCCTGACCCGAGATCTTGCCGCCGCGTACCGCACCGGCGCGGCGGTGGCGCAGAGCGTGCTGCACGCGGATTTCGGGCGTGACATCGCCTGGCCGCCCGGCGGGACCGCGGACCTGTCCGTACTCACCTACCTGGCCGCCCACGAGCACGTCGGCACGGTCGTGCTGAACAGCAGAGAGATGCCGCCGGCGGACGCCGCCACGGTCTTCCGGCCGGACGACGCGGTCGCCTCGCTCCGGGTCGCGGGCCTGCCCATGAACGTGCTGCTCTCCGACAAGACCCTGACCGGCGTGCTCAGGGCCGGCAACACCAGCTCCGGCACGCTGCCGAAGAGCACCGAGTTCACGGTCCGGCAGCGGTTCCTGGCCGAGACGGCGATGATCGCCGCCGAGGCCCCCGACTCCGAGCGGACGATCGTGGTGGCCCCGCCGGACAACTGGAGCCCGTCGGAGGCGCTCGCCGGCGACCTGCTGGGCGAGACCACGACCGCCCCGTGGCTGACGGCGACCCCGCTGGCCAGCCTGAGCTCGGCGCCTGACACCCAGCGCACGGTGGTCCGGCACTCGCCGCCCGCCAGCAAGGCGAGCCCGGGCGAGCTCAGCCGCGGCTACCTGAGGCAGGTACGCACCCTCGGCGGCCGGGTCAGCGTATACAAGTCCATGCTCTACAAGCCCGCGGAGCCCTACGTACGATCCCTGGACGAGGCGCTGCTCGCCACCGAGTCGGCCGCCTGGCGCGGCAGCGGGAGGCCGGGCGGGACGGCGCTGATCCACGGCCTGGCTGACTACATCACGGCCGCTAATAAGAAAGTCAAGATCATCAGCTCGGACCAGGTGCCGATGGGAGGCGCCTCCGGGCTAGTCCCGGTGTCGATCGAGAACGGGCTGCACCAGGCCATCCGGGTCCGGGTGGTGGCCACCGTGGTCGACACGCCCGGCCGGACCTCCCAGCTGACCATCGGCCACTTCCAGGACGTCGTGACCATCCCGCCCCAGTCGCCATCGTCCCCGGTGCGGCTGCCGGTCAGCTCGGCCCCGCAGGGCTCCACCCAGATCCAGCTCGGCCTGACCAGCGCGGACGGGACGCCACTGCCGTTCGCCAACGCCAAGCTCATCGTGGTATCGACGAGGTACGGCCGGGCCATCCTGTTCCTCATCGGCGCCGCGATCGGCGTCTTCGTGCTCACCTCGGCGTACCGCGCCCTCCGGCGGTGGCTGCATGACGACACGCATCTGGTCAACGAGGAGGCGGATCCACCGAGTAGCGTCGTTCCTGGCACCAGCGACGCACGACACCCGACGGAGGCACCGGATGACCTGGCCGATGCACGACGCTGGGTCGACGACGCCTGACCCCGGGCCGGACGACGCCCGCCGCCAGGAGCCGCCGTGGCCGGACGAACCGCAAGGTCAGGAGCTCTGGCCGGAACAGCCAGGGCTGGATGATCCGGAGCCCGGCGACGGCGAGCCCCCGCACCGCGGCCGGCATGCCGCCCCGGACCCGCTGCCGCCGATCGAGGGCCTGCTGCCGGGTGGCGGCCCGAGCCCGGCCGAGACGACGCTCCCGCTGGCGCTCACGTGGCCGGCCCCGCCGGCCAGGCCGGCCCGGTCGCCTGCCCCCGGTCCTCCCGGCGCTCCGCCCGGCTGGCGCCGGGTGCCCAGGACCACCGGTCACCCGCCACCCGGGCCGGCTCAGCCGCCTCGCCCGCAGCCCACCTTCACGCCGACTCCGGTCAGGCCGCCGGGCGCACCCGGGCCACCCGGGCCACCCCGGCCTCCCAGCGCCCGCCACGCCGGGGGCCCGCCGGCCCCGACCCAGCGCTCCAGCCTGATCCGGTCCAGCGCCGGCATGGCGGTCGGCACCCTGGTCTCCCGGGCCACCGGCTTCCTGCGCACGCTCGTCCTGGTCTACGCGATCGGCATCGGGCCGCTCGGTAACGCCTACAACAACGCCAACACGCTGCCGAACACCGTCTACTACCTGATGCTCGGCGGCATCTTCACCAGCGTGGTGGTCCCGCTGCTGGTCCGCGCGGCGCGGCGCGACCCGGACCGGGGCGAGGCCTACGCGCAGCGGATGTTCACCCTCGGCGCGGTGGCCCTGCTGGTGGTTACCGTACTGGCCACGCTGCTGGCCGCCCCGCTGGTTCACCTGTACGCGCCCACCATCAACGGCAGGCCGGGCACCCCGCTGGGCGCCGAGCACGACCTGATGGTCGTGTGGGCCTACCTGTTCATCCCGCAGATCTTCTTCTACGGGATGAGCTCGCTGATCGGGGCGATCCTGAACACCCGGGGCCGGTTCGCCGCGCCGATGTGGGCCCCGGTGGTCAACAACCTGGTTGTCATCGTCGTCGGCGGGCTCTACGTGGTGATAGTGGGCCTGAACAAGGATCCGCAGAACATCCCGGCGGCCGGCGTGCAACTGCTCGGAATCGGCACCACGCTCGGCGTGGTGGCGCAGACCGTGGCGCTGATCCCGTCGCTGCGGGCGGCCGGGTTCCGGTGGCATCCCACGCTCGATTTCCGGCCCGGAGAAGTGACCGAGATGGGCCGGATGGCCGGCTGGATGTCGGTCTACGTGGTCACCCAGTGGGCCGGCAACCTGGTCGTCCAGATCCTGGCCAACGCGGCATCGGCCGGCCTGAACGGCTACTCCGCGTACTCCATCGCCTGGCAGCTGTTCCAGCTCCCGTACGCGATCGTCGGCATCTCGGTGATCACGGCGCTGCTGCCCCGGATGAGCGAGCACGCGAGCGCGCGCCGGTACTCACTGGTCAGGGACGACTTCTCGATCGGCGTCCGGCTGGCCTCGGTGATCGTCGTGCCAGCCGCGATCTACCTGGCCGTGCTCGGCGGGCCGATCGCCGAGGTCTTGTTCTCGTACGGCAGCACCTCCGCGGAGCACGCCAGGTATGTCGGCGAGGTCTTCGGCCTGTTCGCCCTCGGCCTGGTGCCCTACATGCTCACCCAGCTGCAGCTGCGGGTTTTCTACTCGTTCCAGGACGCCCGGACCGCCGCCTTCGTCGGCCTGCTCATCATGGTGTTCAGCATCGCCGCGTCGGTCACCGCCAAGTCCCTGCTGCCCGCCGCCCAGGTGGTGGCCGGGCTGGCCGTCGCGTACGGGCTGGGGAACCTGGTCGGCACGATCTCTGGCTGGGCGCTGCTGCTGCGCCGGGTCGGCAGCCTGGACGGGCGGACGATCGCCCGCAGCCTGACCCGGATGCACCTGGCCACCGTGCCCGGGGTCATTTTCGCGCTCGCCGTGATGGCCGGCGCCGGACATTTTGTGCACAACCCCAGCGCGGCCTACGGCTTGGTGGTTACCGTGGTCGGCGGTGGCGGCGCGATCGCGCTCTACGCCCTCTGTGCCAGGTCACTACGCGTAGCCGAGTTCGGATTCCTGATGAAGACGGTGGTGTCGAGGTTCGGCGGGCAGAGCGGCCGGCATTAGCATGGGTGGCAACCTATGAGCACATACACGTCGGAACCGGGAACCCGGCTGGCGGGACGGTACCGTCTCGTCGACCAGGTCAGTTCGGGAACCGGCTGGACGTACTGGAAGGCCACGGACGAGACCCTGGCCCGTTCCGTCACCGTGCTCACTTTCGCGACCGGCTTCTCCCGGATAGCCGAGACCGTGACCGCGGCCCGGGCCGCGAGCCGGCTCGGCGACCCGCGCTTCTCCCAGGTGTTCGACGTGGAGGACGGCGAAGAACTGGCCTACGTGGTGCTGGAGTGGGTGGCCGCGGAATCGCTGCTCGACATGCTCTCCGAGGGACCGCTCGATCCGGCCCGCGCGTCCGCGCTGATGGTGGAGGCCGCACGGGCGATCGCGGTCGCGCACGGCATCGGCCTGGCGCACCTGCGGCTGGATCCGGCCTGCCTGCACTGGACCGCGGGCGGCGGCGTGAAGATCGTCGGGCTCGGCATCGACGCCGCGCTGGCCGGGCCGGACCCGAAGACCCTGACCGCGCCCGGCGAGGGCACCGACGACCCGGAACTCATCGACACCCGGGACCTCGCCCGGCTGCTCTACGCCGCGCTGACCGGCTACTGGCCCGGCCAGCCGGGCTCCGCCGGGTCGGTACCCGGCTCGCCTCCTCAGGCGGCGAGACCAGCGCTGCTGCCGCCCGCGCCGGAGAACGGCTCGGGCCTGTGCACGCCGCGCCAGGTATCGGCCGACGTGCCGGCCGGCGTCGACGAGGTGACCTGCCGGGCGCTGTTCCAGCGGTCGAACCGGCACGGCCCGGCGCTGAGTACCGCGGCGATGTTCGCCGATGCCCTGGCCAGCGCCGCCCCGCCGATGCCGTTGCCGTTTTCGGCCGGAGCCGCGCCGGTCACCAGGGTCGACCGGGCAGGCTACGGCTATCGGCGGGACGGATCGTCCGGCCCTTACCCGCCGGAGGCCGTGCCGATTCCCGGGCCGCACCTCCGGCCGGGCGGCGGCCGCAAGCCGCCGGGCAGGCGCTCCAGCGCGGTCCGCGCCGTCATCGGCGTCGTGATCGTGCTCGTCCTGGCGGCGATCGGGGTGGCCGCCTGGTCGGTCAGCCGCAGCCTGCAGCACTCGGCGGCTCCCGCGCCGTCCGGGACGCACTCGCCGTCCCATACCGCGGCGGCGGCCGTCCCGCTCAGGCCGGTCAGCGCGGCCGTGTACAACCCGCTCGGCAGCAGCAGCGACGATGATCCCAGCGGCGCGCCGAAGGCGATCGACGGAGACCCAGGCACGTTCTGGCACACCAGCTACTACCTCGGCCATCCTCAGTTCGGCAACCTGAAGAAGGGCACCGGGCTGATCCTCGACATGGGCCGGCCGGTGCGGCTGAGCCAGCTGGCGGTCCAGTTCAGTGCCAGCTGCTGCACCCATGTCGTGATCGAGGTCGGCAACAGCAACACGGTCAGCAGCGCGACGCTGAGCACGTTCACCACGGTCCAGAGCTCGAGCGCCGCCCATGGCAGCACCACCTTCGACGTGACCAAGCCGGTCCCCGGCCGCTACGTGCTGATCTGGATCACCGGCCTGCCGCCGCTGGCCGGCAGCCCGGGCAAGTACGAGGCGCTGATCTACGACGTCACCGCGCACGGTTTTACCGCGGGCCAGTCAGGCTGACCAGCCATGCCGGACCAGGGCTGGCCAGCTGACCAGGAGCTGCTCCGCCGGCATGTGGCCGGCGACGCCGAGGCGTTCGGTGAGCTCTTCCGCAGGCACCGGGACCGGTTGTGGGCGGTCGCGCTGCGCACGCTGTGCGACCCGGAGGAAGCCGCCGACGCGCTCCAGGACGCCATGGTTTCCGCGTTCCGCCGGGCCGGGGACTTCCGCGGCGAGTCCGCGGTCACCACGTGGCTGCACCGGATCGTGGTGAACGCGTCCCTGGACCGGCTGCGCCGCCGCGCCGCCCGGCCCGCCCTGTCCGCCGGCGATGAGCAGGCCTTCGAGGCCCTGGTCGCACAGGACGGCGATCCCGCGCGCACTTCGGACACCAGGCTGGACGTGAACGCCGCCCTGCGGCTGCTGCCACCGCAGCAGCGGGCCGCGCTGGTGGTGGTCGACATGCTCGGCTTCTCGGTGGCTGACGCTGCTGTCATCCTCGATACCTCGCCGGGCACGGTGAAGAGCCGCTGTGCCCGGGCCCGGGCCCGGCTGCTGCCGCATCTGGCGCACCTGCAAGGGAACCGATCAGACAGCCAGAGCGTCTCACCTGCGCAGGGAGGCGATACGTGAGCGGGCAGATGACCCACCTGGACACCGATGTCCTGGCCGAGTTCCGCGCGGGCCTCATCACCGGCCGCCGCGGTGCCAGGATCACCGCGCACCTGGCCGGCTGTGACCGCTGCACCGCCCTGGACGACCAGCTGGCCGGGGTGTCCGTGCTGCTCGCCTCGGTCCCGGCGCCGGCCATGCCGGACAGCGTGGCCCGGCGGCTGGACACCGTGCTCGCGGCCGAGGTGACGAGACGAGACAATGCCGAACGGGCCCGGGGTGACGGCACGGCCGAATCTCCCGCGCCCCGGCGACCGGGTGGCAACCGTGGCTTCCGGCTGCTGACACTGCGCGTACTCGCGCCCGCGGCCGCTGTGGTCGTGCTGGCCGCGGGGGGCTACGGCCTGAGCCGCCTCGTCGGCCCGGAGGGTCAGGTGACCGCCTCTTCATCGGCGGGCAGCGCGGCGCGGGCCGCGGCGGGCAGCGCGGCGTCGCCCGGGCACCCCTACGCGCCGGCCGCAGGGCCCGCCAAGGGAGCAGTCTCCCGGCCGCAGCGGATCACGCCGCGCCCCATGGTCGTCGTGACCGGCAACGCGAACCTCTCCCGGGCTGGTCTCGCGCAGCAGGTCGAGGCCGCGCTGCGCGCGCCAGCCCTGGGCACCAGGCAAGCTCCCAGCCGGCTGCGCGGCTGCGTGCTCCGGCTGGCCGACGGCCACCCGCTGCAGCGGGTCGAGAGCGTCCGTTTCGAGGGCAGGTCGGCCACCCTCGTCGTGGCCCGCACCGGCGCGGACGACACCGCCTGGATAGCGGCCCAGGACTGCTCGGCCGCCAACCCTCACGTGCTCGCTGTGACCTCGCTGACTTCGGGAATCTCCGGGCCCTAGTATCGGTTCACTGGAGTGCCAGTCAGATGAGGGGTTGATAACGGTTGGCAGAGGTGACCGAAGTCCGGAACGTCATCATCATCGGATCCGGCCCGTCCGGTTACACGGCGGCACTTTACGCGGCTCGCGCCGAGCTGAAGCCCTTGGTCTTCGAGGGCTCGGTCACGGCGGGCGGCGCGCTCATGCAGACCACCGACGTGGAGAACTTCCCGGGCTTCCCCGATGCCGTCATGGGTCCCGAGCTGATGGACTCGATGCGCAAGCAGGCCGAGCGGTTCGGCGCCGAGCTGCTATCGGATGACGTCGTCGCGGTCGACCTGACCGCCGACCCCAAGGTGGTCAAGACCGACAGCGAAACCTACCTGGCCCGGGCCGTGATCATCGCCACCGGTTCCCGGTATAAGGAACTCGGCGTGCCGGGCGAGAAGAAGCTGGGCGGACACGGCGTCTCCTGGTGCGCGACCTGTGACGGGTTCTTCTTCCGCGGCCACGACATCGCGGTGATCGGCGGCGGCGACTCGGCCATGGAAGAGGCCATGTTCCTCACCAGGTTCGGCAAGTCGGTCACGGTGATCCACCGGCGCGACACGCTCCGCGCCTCCAAGATCATGCAGGAACGGGCGTTCGCCAATCCCAAGATCACGTTCCTGTGGGACAGCGAGGTGGTCGAGGTCCTCGGCTCGGACAAGGTCACCGGCCTGCGGGTCAGGAGCACCAAGGACGGCACCGAGCAGGTGCTGCCGGTGACCGGCGTCTTCGTGGCCATCGGCCACGACCCGCGCTCGGATCTGTTCGCCGGGCAGCTCGCCACCGACCCCGACGGCTACCTGCTGGTCGACCAGCCGTCCACGCGCACCGCCATCGAGGGCGTCTTCGCGGCTGGCGATGTCGTCGACCGCACCTACCGGCAGGCGGTGACCGCGGCCGGCACGGGCTGCGCGGCGGCGCTCGACGCGGAACGCTGGCTGGCCAGCAAGGAAACCTGACAGCTTCCGCAGGCGACACGGCACGAGACGTGCAGAAACAATTCATCGCAAGTTAAAGGGATGTGATCGAAAGTGGGCGCGACCAAGGTCGTGACGGACGAGACCTTCGAGGCGGAGGTCCTGAAGAACGACAAGCCGGTCATCGTAGATTACTGGGCCGAATGGTGCGGCCCGTGCCGCATGGTCGCCCCGGTGCTCGAGGAGATCGCCACCGAGCACGCGGACAAGATCGCCGTCGTAAAGCTCAACATCGACGATAATCCCGCGGTATCTCAGCGTTACGGGATCATGGCCATCCCGACCATGAACGTGTTCTCCGGCGGGCAGGTCGTCAAGCAGATCGTCGGGGCCAAGCCGAAGTCGGCGCTCCTCCGCGAGCTGGCCGAATTTATCTGACCCTGTTCCCCCGGATAGACCCCACACTGATAAGAAACGACCCCTCGGGGAATGCGCGGCACCGGTTATACCGGCCGCAGCGCACCCTGGGGGGTCGACGGCGTCATGGACCCGAGCAGCCGCTCCAGCGCCACCTCGACGTCCTCCCGCCAGCTGAGCACGGTCCTGAGCTCCATCCGGAGCCGTGGGTAGTGGTGGTGCGGACGGACCGTCTTGAACCCCACCGCGAGCAGGTAATCCACCGGGAGCATGCAGGCCGGGGACTCCCAGCGGCGGTCGCCGAAGGCCTCGATGGCCCGCACGCCGCGCCGGGTGAGGTCCTTGGCCATGGCCTGGACGAGCATCCGGCCGATACCGCCGCCGGCGAACTCACTGAGCAGGTGAGCGGTCATGAACAGCACCGCATCGGCACTCACCGGGCTGGTGGGAAAGGCGATCGAGCGCGGCACGTACTGCGGCGGCGCGAAGAGCATATATCCGGCGGGAACGCCATCGACATAAGCGATCTTGCCGCAACTACCCCATTCGAGCAGCACGGAAGAAACCCAGGACTCCTTCTCGAGTTCCAGGTCGCCGCTTTCCTCGGCCCGCGCCCGGCTTACCGGGTCGAGTTCCCAGAAAACGCATTTACGGCACTTCGGCGGCAAGTCACCGAGATTATCCAGCGTAATGTTGACGATACGACGTGACATCCTGTTCCCCGGCTTCCCCGGCAGAATCCACAAGCGCTACCTCGAGATACCCCGTATCCTGGCATGATACTCGCCCCCGGGGGGCCGAGGGCCTCAGGATGGGCCCTATGGGCCCCAGGGGGGTTTGGGGGGGCGGGCAGCCCCCCCACGAGCAGGGGGGTCTGGGGGGATCGTCCCCCCGAGAGAGCAGAGGAGGCCCCGTGACACCCGAACGGCAGCCGATATCGCAGCCGCAACGAATCGACCGTTACGTCGGCCAGTACGCCGACCGGGCGGTCGGCATGGTGGCTTCCGAGATCAGGGCGCTGTTCGCCGTCGCCGCCCGGCCCGAGATCGTATCGCTGGCCGGCGGCTCGCCGTACGTATCCGCGCTCCCGCTCGACGCCGTGGGCGACATGATCGGCCAGCTGATCGCCAGCCAGGGCGCGACCGCGCTGCAGTACTGCACCGCTCAGGGCGACGCGGGACTGCGGGAGCGGATCTGCGACGTGATGGCGCTCGAGCAGATCCGCGCCCACCCCGACGAGGTCGTGGTCACCGTCGGCTCGCAGCAGGCCCTGGACCTGATGGCCAGGATCTTCGTCGACCCCGGCGACGTGGTGCTCGTCGAGGCCCCCTCGTACGTGGGCGCACTGGGCGCCTTCGCGTCCTACCAGGCCGACATGGTGCACGTGGCCATGGACGACGACGGGCTGATCCCCGAGGCCCTCGAGGAGGCCATCAGCCGCGTCGCCGCGACGGGACGCCGGGCCAAGTTCCTCTACACCGTGCCGAACTTCCACAACCCCGCCGGGGTCACCCTCGCCGCCGGGCGGCGGCAGCGCATCCTGGACATCTGCCACCGGGCCGGCCTGCTGGTCGTTGAGGACAACCCGTACGGCCTGCTCGGTTTCGACGGCGATCCGATGCGGGCGCTACGGGCCGACGACGCCGACGGGGTCGTCTACCTCGGCACGTTCTCCAAGACCTTCGCCGCCGGCGTCCGGGTCGGCTGGGCGGTCGCGCCGACCGCCATCAGGGAGAAGCTGATCCTGGCCGCGGAGTCGGCCGTGCTCTGCCACTCCAGCTTCTCGCAGCTGACCGTGCGCGAGTACCTGAACACCCAGCCCTGGCTCGAGCAGGTCAAGGACTTCCGCGAGCTCTACCGGGAGCGCCGGGACGCTACGCTGAGCGCGCTGTCCAGGATGATGCCGCCCGCATGCCACTGGACCAGGCCGGCCGGCGGGTTCTACGTCTGGCTCAGGCTGCCGGACGGGATCAACGCCAAGGCGATGCTGCCGCGGGCGATCTCATCCCGGGTCGCCTACGTGCCGGGCACGGGCTTCTACGCGGACGGCTCGGGCAGCCAGTACGCCAGGCTCTGCTACTCCCTCCCCGATCCGGGCCGTATCAACGAGGGCATCCGCAGGCTCGCCGCGGTGATCGAGACCGAGATGCAGCTCAGAGACGACTTCGGACCAGCTCCAATATCCTAGTTAAGGCTATATTTCAAAATTATGAGCGATATTGAGCGTATCGTAGTCCTGGCCGGTGGCCTGTCCCCCGAGCGGGAAGTGTCACTGCGGTCCGGGGACCGGGTCCGCGACGCCCTGGACGAGGCGGGAATCCACGCGGTCGTCGCGGACGCCGACTCGGCGCTGCTGTCGCTGCTGCGCGCCGACCCGCCTAGCGCGGTGTTCCCCGCCATTCACGGTGTCTGCGGGGAGGACGGCGCGATCAGGGAGGTGCTCGGGCTGCTCGGCGTGCCGTACGTCGGCTCGGAGGCCAGCGCCTGCC
>Ga0306926_10010046_pt1 | contig 10448 bp, 7 predicted proteins | sample flu12Cox44000178_FD_203759 | JGI IMG/M metagenome (GOLD analysis project Ga0306926, IMG submission 203759) | Lab enrichment of tropical soil microbial communities from Luquillo Experimental Forest, Puerto Rico - flux8day.12C.oxic.44.000.178 (v2)... | ecosystem: Environmental > Terrestrial > Soil... | reverse complement strand
GGCAAGGTTCACGTGGGCTCTCGCGTGAAAGTTCCGCTGCGTTCACGCGAAATATTAGCAACAGTCGTAGCACTCGTCGACACGCCTTCAGTGCCGAATCCAAGATTTTTTTTGGAGCTTGTTTCCGAAGGACCAATTTTGAATGAATCGCTCCTGCGCCTCGCTCGATGGATGGCCGATTACTACTGTTGTCCGATTGAAACGGCTATTCGATCCGTCCTGCCACAAGTGATCAGGAAGGCCGAAATCGGTTTCAAAAGAGAGCGGGTTCTCACGGCCAATAGCACGGTATCGCAAGGGGAGCTCTCAAAGCTGGAAACAAAAGCGCCGCGTCAGGTGGAAGTGATGCGTTTGGCGATGGAAATTTCCACTCCCATTCGCTGGAGAGAATTAGTGATGCGTGCCGCGACCACTGACCGGACTATTCAGCAGTTGGTCGATCGCGGCTGGTTGTACGTACAGTTGGAAAATGCGCAACGCGATCCGTTCGCCAGCGAGCAGTTCGTTCAAAGCAGCCCTCTCACGCTGAATCCCGGTCAGCAGCCGGCTTTGGAGGCAATCACGCAATCTATCGGAAAACGAGATACGCAGCCTATCCTGCTTCATGGCATTACCGGCAGCGGCAAAACCGAAATCTACTTACAGGCAATTCAACATTGTCTTCAGCAGGGGCTTGGAGCCCTGATGTTGGTCCCGGAAATTTCACTTACGCCGCAAACGGTTGAACGTTTTAAGGCGCGTTTTCCAACTGAATTGATCGCTGTTCTTCACAGCCATCTGTCTGGAGGTGAACGTCATGACGAATGGCATAAGATTCACAGCGGCAAAGCCCGCGTCGCCATTGGCGCCCGGAGCGCTGTCTTTGCTCCTGTGGATCAGCTCGGACTCATAGTTGTCGATGAAGAACACGAAACTTCATACAAACAGGAAGATCTTCCTCGCTATCACGCGCGCGATCTGGCCGTGGTCCGGGCCCATCTCGACCGATGCGCGATCGTTCTTGGGAGCGCGACCCCTTCCTTGGAGAGCTACCAGAATGCGATGAGCGGTAAGTACCAGCTTGTCCGATTATCCTCAAGGGTTGATGACCGGAAGCTCCCCCTCATCCGAATTGTCGACATGCGACAAGAGTATCTGAAACAGAAGCATCTCCCGTTGATCTCGAATGCTCTTGCCACCGCTATCGAGGCCCGCCTTGAAAGAAGGGAACAGTCGATCCTCTTTCTCAACCGGCGCGGATTCGCCAGTTCGTTGATATGCATTCAATGCGGGTACGTTTGCGAATGCCCAAACTGCAGCGTCGCTCTTACGTTTCATCTCGCAGAGGACCGCCTTAAATGCCATCTTTGCGGTCACGCCGCGGTTGCGCCGCGCAAATGTCCAAAGTGCGCCGATCCTTCGATCCGCTACGCTGGATTCGGGACTGAAAAAATCGAGGGCGCCGTGAAAAAACTCTTCCCAACGGCGATCTCTGCCAGAATGGACGCGGATTCGATGAGCAGAAAAGATGCGTACCGACAAACGTTCCATGCGTTTCGAATTGGCAAAATCGATATTCTTATCGGCACGCAGATGATCGCGAAAGGACTCGATTTTCCAAATGTCACGCTAGTCGGGATCATCAACGCCGATATAGGACTGCACATGCCGGATTTTCGAGCCGGTGAACGCACATTTCAGCTGTTGACCCAGGTCGCCGGCCGCGCCGGTCGGGGTGACACGGAAGGAGAAGTTTTTGTGCAGAGTTCCACGCCCTTCAGCCCGGCCATACAATTTGCCCGACACCACAATTTCGAAGGCTTCTGGGAGCAGGAAAGTGAGTTTCGTGAGCGGTGCGAATATCCGCCTTTCGTTCATCTTTTAATGATTCACGTTCGTTCAGAACATCAGCGTCGCGCCGAATTTACCGCAGAGACCATCCATCGGCGTCTAGCCGAGCACCTGAGCCCTGGGACAACTCTCAACGCCGTCGTACCAGCCCCTATCGAGCGTTCAAAAGGCTACTACAGGTTCCAGATTCTTATTCGCACAAAAACGATTCGCCAGGCGAGTCACAGCGCAAGATCGGTTCTTCAAAAGCTGACGTTTCCCGACGATGTCCAGGTTTCGGTCGATGTTGATCCCTATCAGGTCCTTTGAATCCCTATGAACGCAAGGTTATCGCAGTAACCTCCGGGGGACAATTAAACCGTATCGGCACGTAAACCGTTCCGATCCCGCGCGTCGTGTAGATCTGCGCATGACCCACTTCATACAATCCGAGGTCATAAATCTGCCCAAACTGCGGCAGCACCAGAGCTCCGAAACCCGGAAACCGGACCTGACCTCCGTGGCTGTGCCCCGAAAGCTGTAGATCAACCGGCACCTCAGCACAAAGTTCCTTGATCGAATCGGGTTCGTGAACAAGCGCTATACTACACCGGGCGCCTCTACGGGCCGAAAAAGCTTCTGACGGACGCGGGATGCCGGCTAAGAAAGAGTCGACGCCAGCCAGGTAGATGGATTCCGATGCTATTTGCAGTTCAATTCCGCGGTTATTTAATAACTCGACTCCCCCTTTGGCCAGGGCTTCGGAGACAATCTTTGGCGCAACCCGATGATCGTGATTCCCAAGCACCGCAAATACACCCTTTGCGGGATTGAGCTTTTCGAGCAAAGGAACCAGATCAAACGCCGCTTCCGGCGATTTATAAACAAAATCCCCCGCAAATACAACGAGGTCAGGTTGAACTGAATTCGTCAGACGTATTGCCTCGTTGATAAGCTCAACCGTTGTAAAGGGGTAGATGTGAAGGTCACTGAGAAGGACCACCTTGAATCCGTCAAAGCAAGCCGGCAAACGCCGCAAACGAATTGTCTGCCTTTCAACCACAACATCGTTCGGCTCTACGCCTGCTGAGTACAAAACGCCGGTCAGACCTGCCAGCCCGGTCGCAATCCCTACTCCCATTCTCAGCAAGTCGCGCCTGGTCATTCCATTCATTGGTAACTTCGGCACTCCGTTCAGCTGAGCCCGTTGAGCCGAACCGTCAAATCGCCTGTTGGTGATGGACGATCGCCCGGATGGACGTCGTTCGATAGCGAGTCAGTTTTTCGTTTCTAAAGAATGTAAACTCCATACGTCCGCCACAAAAAAGGTGTCCGGGTTTAAACGCATGGGAAAAGCCAAAGCCACACCCCGAAATCCTGACGCTACCCGAAGGTCGGTCGGCGCGCGAGCACTGCAAACGCATTTCATGATCGCTGGCAACCGTGAACAGATAGTTGGTATGCTCGGTGATGACTCGGAGTCTGTCTCCGGGATTCAGCCTGCTGAGAGAAAACTCTTCGGCGTCGAGCTCCCCGTAGCGGGTAGCGAATTGCTCCCAGTCTGAAATCGCTGCTCTCATGCAGTTGGAGTAAATGTCGCCAAATATACTCGAAAATAAGTTGAGAAGAGAAACAAAACAAAGTCAAGCCGCTCCAACCAGAGGCCTATTCATAACGCAACGCCTTCACCGGATCGAGGCGCGCGGCAAAATACGCAGGAATAAGAGCTGCAATCGAGCAGATCAGGAAGCCACTCACACAGATAATTACGACGTCTCGCGGCACAATTTCAGCCGGAATCTCAGCAAATTGGTAAATTGCCGCAGGGAAAAGCTCAACGTGAAGAGTCGCGGCCAGAAAATCCCGAAACTGGTTTCTGTACTGGACGAGGGCGATGCCGCTACCAAGACCAATCAAGGTCCCGAAAAATCCGACAATCATGCCCTGCGCAAGGAAAATCCACATGATCTGGTTCACCTGGGCTCCGAGCGCCTTCATCACGCCGATCTCACGTGTTTTCTGGACAGTTGCGGTGATCAGAGTGCTCATAATTCCAAATGCTGCAACAATTACAACAAAGATTAAAACGAAAAACATGGTTGTCCTTTCGATGCGGATCGCGTCGAAAAATTGACGGTTGTCGTCCATCCATGTGTAGGCCTGCACAGGTGGCTGAAGGAACTCGTTGAGCCGCTGCTTGACCTTGTCCGCCGTAAAGGCGTCTTGTGTCCTGACGGTTAATCCGTGTACTCCATCACCCAGGTCGTACGCCTCCTGCATGATGTGAAGCGGCACTATAATGTAATCGGAATCGTAGGAGTAGTGCCCGGAATAGAAAATCCCCGTGACAGTCAAATCCATTGGCAGGATGAGCTCACGCGCCTTCTTTATGTACTCTTTGTTTTCCGACTGGCCTTCAGCCTTCTCCAGATCTCTCTGGATTTCGTCCAGGTTACGCGGTGAATAGATTTCAATTGTATCGCCGACACTGACGCCGAGGCTCCCGGCGAGGTCCGACCCCATTAGACACGTATCTCCACTAAGGTCAAACTCACCCGCTACAACGAATTGCTTCAGGTCGGCTACCTTCTGCTCTAGTTGGGGTGAGATCGCTCGAAGCCATGGCGCCAAACGCTTATTCTGGAACTGGACGATCACCCGCCCTTGGGCAAACGGGGCTGCGGCAACCACTCCGGGGGTTTTTTCCACTTCGTCCAAGATCCGATGCCAGTCGTGAATGACCTCGTTGCTACGAACCACGATGTGTGCATCGAATCCAATGATCTTCCTCTGGAGTTCTCGCTCAAAGCCGGTCATCACCGAGATGACGATAATGAGTACACTGATTCCGAGTACAACTCCGAGAATCGAGATCAATGTAATTACGGAGAGAAAAGTGCGCTTCGGCTTCAAGTAGCGCAACGCGAGAAAGTATGCAAATGGCAGCCGGATCTTCTTAGGCACGAGCTGGAGAAGTTATTCGGAATGGAAAATTTGCCAAGGAGTCGTCATTCGCTCGGCTTGGGCCGCAGATGCGGAAAGAGAATCACATCCCGAATGGACTCGGCTCCGGTCAGCACCATGACCAGGCGGTCTATTCCAATCCCGATTCCACCGGCAGGAGGCATCCCATATTCCAGGGCCTGCAGAAAATCTTCATCCAGGTTTTGAATCTCGCCGCCGGCCTGATCCAATAGGCGCCTGCGCTGAATTGTCGGATCGTTCAGTTCCGAGTAACCCGGTGAAATCTCCTGGCCGTTCATAATCAATTCGTACACGTCAACGAGTTTCGGATCCTCGGTGTTTTGCCTGGCCAAAGGCACCAATTCCACGGGCAACTGGGTAACGAACAGCGGGTCAATTGTCTTTTCTTCGACCAGTTTTTCGAAAATCTGTTGTGTCAACTCGAATTCCTCCATTTGCGGATTCGACTCAATTCCCAGTTCCCGACACCGCAGGCGCTTTTGCTCTTTGGTTCGTTCAAACCAGGTCTCATCAACCTTACGGATCAGGTCCTCATAGCGTGCACGTTTCCATGGACGGGAGAGGTCAATCGTCCGTTGTATTTCTCCTTCCTCATCCTTGTGCTCGATCCGAAGTGATCCAACCTCGGACTCGGCGATGCTGCAGATCAGTTCCTCAACAAGGTTTGCCATCATTTCGAAATCGGCAAAGGCCCAATAGGCCTCCAGCATGGTAAATTCCGGGTTGTGCCGCCGCGAAATTCCTTCGTTTCGAAAATTGCGATTCAGCTCGAAGACCTTGGTGAAACCTCCCACAAGAAGGCGCTTGAGGTAAAGCTCAGGCGCAATTCTCAGAAAAAGATCGACATTCAGCGCATTGTGATGCGTTGTAAATGGCTGCGCGGCTGCGCCGCCGGCAACCGCCTGCATCATTGGCGTTTCGACCTCGAGAAATCCGCGATCCTGGAGAAACTTGCGAATCTGATAAACGATTCGAATCCTGCTCAGAAAAATGTTACGCGCAGAAGGATTGGCTACCAGGTCCAGGTAGCGCTGTCGGTAGCGGACTTCAACGTCACTGACCCCATGCCATTTGTCAGGCAACGGTCGCAACGCCTTGGACAAGACTTGAAACCGATCTACGCGCACAGTGAGTTCACCAGTCCTCGTCAAAAAGCACTCTCCTTCGACCCCTAGGAAGTCTCCGATGTCAAGCAGGCCGAAGATTTCCGCTTGTTCGGGTGATAATTCTTTGAGACTCACAAAAATTTGAAGGCGGCCGCTGATGTCACTCAAATCAAGAAACTGGCTCTTGCCCATGTTTCGATGAGCTGTAATCCGCCCGGCAATCCGCACTTTTTTTCCAACCACGAAATCAGCGCGCACAACGCCAATCGAATCGTTTACATCGAATCGGCCACCAAAGGGAGCGACATTGCGCTCGCGCAACTGATTAAGCTTTCGGCGGCGGATTGCCAGAAGATCGTTCTCTTCCATGGGAGGTGGAACTAAATCCGAAAATTCCGCCCAGTCCAGTCCCTGGCGTTTACGTTGGCGAACTTTTTTCCACCTAGGCCATGGGATCGTAAGCTTCACAACATGTTGATCGCCAGGGACATCACACGAGTGTTCCTGGGGAGCACTAGAAATAAGTCCGTGGCCGTCGAACATCGACAACGCAAAAATGGGACCGAACAGAGCCCTCTCTCCCTGGGAAAGCATTCCCTTTTGCCTGCTTTCGCTTTACAGGTATGACGTCATGCACGCATTCGCTCCTCAATCTCTGTTCCCGACGATTCTGGCGTATGGACTGTTTATCGCGAGTCAGCCGTTGTATGCACAAAACAAGTACGACGTCCTTGCTCGAACTTTACAACCCTACGGCTCATTATTTTATTCCAAGGCTCCAACGAAAGCGATGCAAGCCGACGTCATCCTTCGTGAGGGTCCGCCCCTAGCGGCAGAGATCCTGAATCAACCGCTTCGAGTAACTTTGCAGATGCCGAACAAGCTTCGAATCGAGACCATCGATTCACAACATCGACTGGTACTCTGCAGAAACGGACAGCGAGTGTGGGCTTATCCTCGGGACTTCGCGACCAACATTGCACTTGCAGGAATCAGATCAGACAAAGGTCGCAGGATTCCCGATTTCCGCCTCCCTCTCAAGGATCAGCAGATTGTGTGGTTGCCAGTTCTTTTTCAGATCGTGCGCTTCGATCCGAGCCGCGATGCGAACGGCGAACGGACATGGAACATTGATTTCAAGCTTTCACCTGAAGTCGGCCAGGCAATGAAATGTGATCCCTGGGTGGCTAGCGCTGTCGTGATGCAGGACAATTTTCAGGTGCGACGCCTCCATATCGAGGGCGCCTCCTGGAAGGGAACAATCGACATTCTTGCCTGCCGGTTCGAGTCAGGATTCCCGCCGGGAACCTGGGAGGCCGAACCGGATCTGGCAAATGACGCAACCGTGATCCCGACCGACCGCGTTGTATCGGCTCTGGAGCGTTTGTCGGTCAATTCTATTTCCCGATGAGATCAGGATTCATCGATAAGCTGATTGAGCGGATCCGAAGAGTTCAACCGGAGGAAGTGCAAAACTACCTCGTCCGGCTGGCACAGGAAAAGGGCTTTCTCGAACGCATCTTTGACGCCCTGCAGGAGGGTGTAATCGTTACGGATGCTCACGGAAAGATTCAGTTTATCAACGCAGCTGGAGCTCAGCTCTTCGGCATCGAGGCCGAGGAAGCTCTTGGACAACCTTTAGCGCAAAAACTTCAGGGGCTGGATTGGATCTCATTGCGCTCGGACCAAAGCATCGTGAGTCGGGATGTAGAAGTTTTTTACCCGCGGCACCGATTTCTCAATTTCTATGTGGCGCCACTCCATCTTGAACACGAAGCTGCAGAATCCGACTCGATGAAGCTGGATCTCGTCGGATATGCCATTATTCTGAGGGATATTACCGAGGACCGACGCGTGGCCGAAAAGACGATCGAAAGCGAGCGCTTTTCCGCTCTGACATTGCTTGCCGCGGGCGTGGCGCACGAAATCGGTAATCCACTTAACTCGCTCAATATCCATCTGCAGTTGATCGATCGCAGATTGCGGAAAGCGTCTCCGGAGGTAAGGGCTGAGATCGGCTCTCTTCTAGAGATCGCAAAGAGCGAAATTAAGCGGCTTGACTCGATCGTTCACCAATTCCTGAGAGCGATCCGGCCCTCAACACCTCGATTCGAATCTCACGATCTGAACGAGATTATCGAAGAATCGGTGACTTTTCTTCGCACGGAAATCCGTGACCGCGACATCATCGTCGAAATGGATCTCGACCCGACCCTACCGCGCGTCGAAGTAGATCGTGATCAACTAAAGCAAGCCTTCTACAACGTAATCAAGAATGCTTTTCAGGCTATGAAGACCGGAGGCATACTTAACATCCGGTCCTGGCAAAATCAGCTCTACATTTCGGTATCGTTCAACGATACCGGCGGCGGGATATCTCAGGAAAGAATGGGCAAGCTGTTTCAGCCTTACTTTACGACGAAGTCATCGGGTTCCGGGCTGGGGCTTCTGATCGTTCGCCGAATCGTGCGCGAACACGGCGGAGAGATTGAAATCGAAAGCAATGAGGGCAAAGGAACGCGTGTCACGATTCACCTGCCTTACGGAGACAAGCGGGTACGAATGCTGCCGGACCATGGGGCCGATTGAACGCAATGCAAGGCACGATTTTGATTGTTGACGACGAGAAGCATACGCGAGAGGGGCTTCGCCAGTCGCTCGAAGAGGAGTTTGACGTCTATACAGCCGGTAACCTGGACGAGGCCCTGAATGTTATCAATTCAGACCATATTGATCTCGTGCTGACCGATTTGCGATTGGGTGGCGAAGATGGGATGTCGCTCATCGAGCGTGTTCTGCAGCGCCCGCGACCGCCCGTTTGTATTCTGATGACAGCCTACGGCTCCATTGCTACAGCTGTCGAAGCGATGAAGCGAGGCGCGTACGACTTTGTTACAAAACCGGTCAATATCGACGAGCTTGGAATCAAAATCTCCCGCGCTATCAAGGGGCGGCAGACCGAGCAGGAAAATATTCACCTGCGGCAGCAGGTGGATAAACGTTTCGGCCTGGAGAACATCATCGGCGAGTCGAAAGCGATGCATGATATCTTCGACACGATACGCCAGGTGGCACCCTCTCGCGCAACCGTTCTAATCCTGGGCGAAAGCGGAACGGGAAAGGAATTAATTGCCCACGCTATCCACAACCTGAGCAACAGAAACAAAACACGTTTCGTTGCTTTCAATTGCGCGGCATTTTCTCCCCAACTTATTGAAAGCGAACTTTTCGGACACGAACGAGGCGCATTTACAGGCGCTGTTGAGCGGAGAGTAGGCAGGTTCGAACAAGCAGCTGGCGGCACTCTTTTTCTCGATGAGATCGCAGAGATCGACTCGAATGTGCAGGTGAAACTCTTGCGTGCGCTGGATCCCGGCACTTTTGAGAGGGTCGGCGGCAATCAGACCATCCGCGCCGATGTACGGTTGGTTGCGGCAACCAACCGTGATCTGGGTTCGCTGGTGCGCGAGGGGAGATTTCGCGAAGATCTCTATTATCGGCTGAATGTCGTCCAGATCCGAGTCCCATCTCTTCGGGAGCGCAAACAGGACATTCCTCTGCTGGCGAACGCATTCCTGAAAGAAATCTCCGAGCGCGATGGCAAAGCATTTCGCCCGTTGTCACCGGATGCTATGGATTGCCTTCTCCGATATGACTGGCCAGGCAACGTGCGCGAATTAAAGGGGGCAATTGATTCCGGGATGACATTGTCAACCGGACAACAGATCACACCCAGGGATCTCCCACTAGCCGTTCGGGGGCGTACCGAATCGGTTTTGACGCGCGACGCCGCTGCCCAAGACCAAGTCAATCTCCAGGAAAACGAGCGTCGCCTCATTATGCGAGCTCTTGATGAATGCGAGGGTAACCGGACCGAAGCAGCTAAGAAACTCGGGATCAGCCGCCGTACATTGCACCGAAGGCTAAGGGAGTTACAATTCCCGGAGTGAGAGGATCCGGATTCGGTTCAACGAAGCTTTTTTGTACGGAAAACAGCAATCCAACGCGGTCGCCTTGACTCTTCTCCCCACAGAAATTCCAAAAGATTTCCGGTTTTTCAAATAGTTTTAGTTTTGATCAAGGGCGTACTTCAAACGTTTTGAATAACTTTGAACATTCAATGCGTTTTGAGCTTCTTAAGCCGCAACGAATCCAGGCTCTGTCCGTGCGTGGATTGCGCTAGCCATTTGCGCTGACGTTCGGAAGGGGACAGCGTCCATGCAGTCCGACTAATCATTTGGCCTCCGGACTACAAGGAGAGAAATCGGACGGCACGGAAACTGCAAAAGGTATACGCATCCGTACTCGTCTAAATTGGGAATCCCAGAGACCTGTGACGCGAAACCGAAAATCAGTAATGAAAACTGCACGAATTGCTTGGCACATCGCACGACCACCCATTTTTTCCGTCGGTGGTACTATCGGTGGATTGAGTATTTTAACCGAAGGGCGGAAAGTTATGCTCGGCTGGCCCGCCACCGCGCCCATCTGGCTGATCTGAAACTGGAGCCTGCGAATCTTATGCGAAAAATCCGATGGTTCTTTCTG
>Ga0306926_10010040_pt1 | contig 10448 bp, 11 predicted proteins | sample flu12Cox44000178_FD_203759 | JGI IMG/M metagenome (GOLD analysis project Ga0306926, IMG submission 203759) | Lab enrichment of tropical soil microbial communities from Luquillo Experimental Forest, Puerto Rico - flux8day.12C.oxic.44.000.178 (v2)... | ecosystem: Environmental > Terrestrial >... | reverse complement strand
GCCGGGCGGGGGCGGGTACAGGCCCTGGCGCTGCATCAGGTCCGCGCGGTTGACGGCGCTCGCCACGATGTCCACGAGCACTTCCCCCGCGCCGGGCACGGGGTCTTCGACCTCGGTCCACTGGAGCACATCCGGGCCGCCGGGCTCGGTGATAACGACCGCGTGCATAGCTGCCTCCTCGCGCGGGAAACCCCTTATAGCAAGGGTCTGTCAACTGCGATCGGCTCGGGGTGATCTGTGCGATGAGCTGACTGCGTGCCGCGAACAGTATGGCAACAGCAGGCAGGCGGCATGGAGGCCGGCTGCCCGGCGTACTAAGCGTTCCGGGTTCCAGTACGCATTGTGACCGCATACCCTCTGATACGACCTCCTACCGCCTACCCCGGTTCTGGTGAGGATGAGGGGGACGATTCATGACACCGAACGAGCACGACAACCCCATGACTGCGGGGCAGCAAGAAGAGCAGGCGAACGGCGCGGCCCAGCCGGACGCCGGCGCGGGTTCCGGCGCTTACAGCGAGTACGCCACCTCAGGCGCGAACCCGTTCTCTTCGGCGTATTCGCACGAAACCGGCATGTTCCGCCGCCTGTCGCCGCGCGAGTTCCCGGAGGACGAGGCGCCCGACGTGCCGGAGATGGAACAGTTGCCGGACCCGAACGCGCTGCCTGACCCCGGTTATCCGCTCATGACCGGTTACGAGGCGTTCCCGTCGGTAGCTTCGGCCTTCCCGTCGTCCGCCGAGCCGTCGTCCGCCGAGCCGTCGTCCGCCGAGCCGGGTTCCGTGGAGGCCGGTGCCGCGGAGCCGTCCTCATGGTCGCCGGCCTCATCGTGGCCGGCCGCGCCCTCGGCGGCGTTCCCGTCCGGGCCCTATCACGAGTCGCCCGATACGTCATACGCGGACTCCGGGGCGTATTCCACCTCCCCGGATTCCCCTTCCCAGGATTCCCCCTACCAGGCGCCGCGCGCTCCCGAGAAGGCCCCGCCGCTGGGCGGCCCGGCTAGGCCGTCATCGGACATGCAGTCGGCCACTCGGCCAGAGGAAGCGCCGCCGCTTACGGGAGCGCAGCCACTGTTTACCACCCAAGCGCCGTCGTATTCTCCGCCGTATTACCCGGACGCGCCACCGCTCTCACCTCCGGATGAAGCGATGGAGCCGTTGAGCGCGCCGCCGGTGCTCCAGGAGCAAGTCACGGAAGGGCCGCCCGCCAGGGAGACGGCCGAAAGCCTCACCACCGACATGCTCCTGCACGGCAAGCGGGCGGCGCCCGGAGTGGGCTGGCGGCGAACGGTATACCGGGCGAGCGGCGGGCTCATCAAGATCGGTGAGTCATCGGCCAACCTCCGGCGGCGCGACCTGATCAACCGAGTGCGGACACCGGTCGCGGGCGGCCACCACCGGGTAGCCGTGATGAGCCTCAAGGGCGGTGTCGGCAAGACAACCGCCGCGGTCGGGCTTGGTTCCACGCTCGCGTCGCTGCGCGGCGACCGCGTGATCGCGGTGGACGGCAACCCAGACCGCGGCACGCTGTCGGACAAGGTCCGGTTGGAGACATCGGCGACGATCCGGGATCTGCTGAACGAGCGAGCCCAGGTCAGCAGGTACGCCGATGTGCGGGCGTTCACCTCGCAGTCGTCCAGTCGGCTTGAGATCCTCGCCTCCGATCGCGACCCGGGTGTCTCGGTAGCCTTCAGCGCCGACGACTACCGTGCGGTCGCCCGCGTCCTCGAGCACTACTACTCGATCTGCATCACGGACTGCGGGACCGGCCTGCTCCATTCCGCCATGGCGGGCATCCTGGAGTTGGCGGACCAGATCGTGCTGGTGAGCTCCCCGTCGGTGGACGGGGCACGCAGTGCCAGCGCGACGCTGGACTGGCTCGAGGCCCATGAATACGGTGACTTGGTCAAGAACGGCGTCGTGGTGCTCTCGACGATCCGGCCGAGGAGCAAGAGCAGCGTGGACCTGGACCGGCTAGAGCAGCACTTCGCGTCCCGCTGCCGGGCGGTGATCCGCATCCCATACGACCCGCACCTAGAGGAAGGCGCCGAGGTCGAACTGGAAATGCTCAACTCCGACACGGCTGACGCGTACCTGAGCCTGGCAGCGACCGTCGGCGATGGCTTCGCGGTGCCACGCCGCCCCGCCTACCGCGTCCCGCGAACGGCCCCACTCGCGTAAGGTTGGTCCTCACAGGAGGGCTCGCCTAGTGGCCGATGGCGGCGGTCTTGAAAACCGCTAGTAGGGGTGACCTTGCTCGTGGGTTCGAATCCCACGCCCTCCGCCTTCCGCCGAAACGGCCACTGACGTGCAATTATGCATGCCAGTAGCCGTTTCTGTGTTGGGTCGCCCTATGGGATGTGTGGCCGGAAGCGGCGTTATGCGGCCGGATGTCAGCAGCCTCGCTCGTCAACGGCTCATGTAAATTCGATAGGTGACTATGCAGCCAGGGAAAACGCCACAGCAAAAACACACTGAGACGCGCGATTACACACGAACTCACCGCTGCAGTACTCCGAATCAGGATGCTGGGTTCGGCGGCGATTGATTTGGCCTGGGTCGCTGATGGGAGCATCGATGCCTCGTCATCGCACGCGAAGCGACGCCGCAGTCTTTGACGCTGATGGCTCGGACTATACGCTTCGATCAGGTGCGACAGTCGCCGCCGCCTCGGATCTGATAGGCGAGTTCCTCCAACTGGCCATGAAAGCCGTCACTGCTTGAATCACCGTGCCCCGCTTGGTACCACGGATGCGATACTCATCAACGCAGCACCAGCCATCGTGGAACTCCGCAGTTGCGCGCAACGCCTGGCGCAGAACGAGTCCTGCGCGATGCTCTGTGCTTAGTCGTGACGACTGATGGCGGTGATGGCATTGCCGGAAATGTCGGTATGTCTGCCAGATATTGCTCCTAGGAGAAGTTCTGGTTCACGGCTGAGTACTCGTAGGACTTTGTCGCCTCAATCTTCTGTCCATACGGATCTTCACAACTTCATGAAAATAAGTCATGATGGTCCCAATCCGTACTCCTGATGGCATTCTCGAGCCTAAGGTCGGACAGAGAATTGGGGGGTATGCCGTGCTTCGAGTTCTGACCGGCGACTTGTCAGGTGGCTCGCCGAGCATCTTTAAGGGTGCGCTGCTGGCGGCAGCAACGCCCTCGCCTAGCCCCTCGATTGACCCCGCGGATTCTGCGTCTGCGCTGCCAGACTGGTTGCTGTGGGCGTTGTTCGGACTTGTGGGGTTCGTCGTACTGGCGATGTTCGCCCTCAACTTCTATAACCTGAGATCGGCATACGGGGCCAGTCGCACAGACAAGAATTCCCAGTCGGCTGGAACGCTAGCCACATCCTCGCAACCCGGCATCGGCACCACTCGGACTACCCTGGCGATCGTCGGCTTCTCACTGCTCGGAGTAGGTGTCATCGCGGCATTTGGGCTGTCAGGGCAAGGCGTACGCGACCTGCGTAACCAAATCATCGGCGCCGTAACCTCGCTAGTGGCGGTCATAGCGGGCTTCTATTTCGGAGCGCGGACCGCTCAGAGCTCTGCGCCCGCAGCTGGGCCAACTACCGCGGCACCAGGGCTGGCGCCTGACCCGAAGAACCCGAACCCACAGTTCACTGTCGGCAAGGCCGGAACCTACACTCCGGTCGTAACCGGGACGCCGCCGCCGGCCGTGAGCGTGGCGGGCGCGCTCCCGTCCGGCCTGACACTAGACGTCAGGACAGGAGCGATAACCGGTACGCCTGCCCCCGACACAGCCAGGCAGTATCCCGTCACGCTGACGGCCAGCAACGGCATCAGCCCGGACGCAACGCTGAACCTCACACTTGAGGTAAGCGGCTCACAAGAGCCGGTCCCGACGCCACCGGTCCCGACCCCACCGGTCCCGACCCCACCGGTCCCGCCGGGATAGTAAAACGAAGGACTGACATTCGAGGTCTGTTGACACAGACTCCGGACGCGGGTTTCCTACACGCCGGTCCTGCAGGAACGCGCGCTGGGCGGCACCAGACTTTATGAGGCGGTAGACCTAGCTGACCATGGTTAGCGTCTTGTCGGTGCCGGTTGCCATGGGGACGAGCATCTTGCGGTGCCGGTCGGCGATGGCCTGCTCGATTGCCAGGTTTGCCTCGCGCTGGTAGTCCCGCAGCATGGTATGCAGGGGCAAGTCAGCGAGCTTGGCCGGGCTTGCGTCCAGGTCGCGCGAGAGCATTTCAGATAGCGCATCTGGCGTGGAAAGCACTGACCTCGCGCGAGAGGTACAGAAAAGGGACGCCGAACTCTTCCTGGTAGCGAGCGCATCGCAAACCTGATGGGGCAGGCACGAGCTCGCTTTACGGTGATCAGCCCAGACGGGCGTACCTACCGCCGCATTCCCGGGTTACGGACTGCCGCCCATCCGGTCCACCAAGGACCCGCAGCTCACATCGTGTGCGGCGGCGAACTTGTCGGCGGCCTTAGCGTCCACGTGCTCGGGGAGAGTCGCCAGGGCCGCGGCGGCTATGTCATCCATCCCGACCCGGTGAAGCACCTTCACGATCTCCTGACGCGAGTACGTCATGGGGACCACCCACCTACGGATGCTGGCTCCGGCCATGCTCCGTCCGGAGCGTCTGTCCTCTGGAACCAGATGTCCGGGCAAAGGCTTCCCGGCACGAGTCGGCGGATAGTCCGCACTACCTTCATGTAGCCTCCACAGGGTCTCCACACGATCCCGGCACGATCCGCTTCCATGCATCCGGGGAAGCTGCTACTGCAGACTGCGGGCGAGTGCGACTTCGACCCAGGGCACCTGCTGGACGTGTTCGGCCAGCAGCGGCGACGGTTCGTCGCGGTCCTACAAGGATTCGGTCCCGATGACTGGGCTGCCCCGACCCGCTGCACCCACTGGTCCGCGCTCGACGTGGTCCGCCACCTGTGCGACAACAACAACACCGCCGCTGCCATCCAGCCGAATGACCGGACACTCGACATCACCGCTGGCTATGACCCGAGAATCACGCCTCGTCGATGGCTGGCTGCATCGACCGGTGAATCACCCGATGCCACCTTCAGCCGTTTCGTGGCGACGACCGAAGAGCGGTTCGCTCTTGACCGTGCCAGGTTGGCCCAGGGCCGCAGGTTCGATGTCCGCATGCCATACGGGCCGATGGACTGGACGGTTCGCGTGCTGCACGGCTTCTGGGATTCTTGGCTGCACGAGCGCGACGTGCTGCTCGCCCGGGGCATCGAACACCCCACAGACGGCGACGCAACAGCCTATGCGACCGCTTACGGGGTGTTCACCGCTGCCGCCGTGGCGTCGATGTTCGGCGCTCAGGTGCGGGACAGGCTGACGATCGGTGGTGACGGCGGCGGCGTCTTCGAGCTGGACAGCAGCGACGGCGTAACGCTCACGATCACCCGGATCACCACGGCGGGGCCGCCCGCGGCCGAGGTCGCCGACGCGCTCGCTGGCCGCGCACCGGTCGCCGCCGTGCTCGGCGGTCTGCCGGCCAGCTCGCGCGCTGCCCTGTCGGGTATGGCGGATTTCTTTAACACGCCCGTTGAGCTTTAGTCGACGCAAAGACAGAAGGGGTGACCCGCCGGGTCGAGGAACACCCGGAAGGACGTACCGGGCTGGTGTTCGTGCTTGGTCGCGCCTAGATCGAGCACCGCCGCCTCGGCGTCGTCGAGGTCGTCGACGATCACGTCGAGATGCATCTGCTGAGGCACCTCCTGAGCCGGCCATTTAGGCGGGGTGTAGGCCTCCACCTGCTGGAAGGAGATGCACTGACCGTAATCCGCGCGGACCTCAGCCCAGCCCGGGGAGACTTCGACTTTCCAGTCCAGCATCGCGCCGTAGAAGGCCGCGATAGCGCTCGGATCGGGACAGTCAATGACAATGCTCGGGAAGCGTGCGATAGCCATGCCAGGCACGGTACGCCCAATCCCGGACGATCCACGCCCGGGTTATCCGGCGCGGAGTGTGGGTGGCGCGTGGCTGCGTAGGATCTGGCCGTCGGGGCCGCGGGCTTCAGTGCTGCCGTCGGGGTGCAAGATGATCTGCCAGCCGTGCCGGTGGATGCACACATCGTGGTGGAACTGGCACAAGAGAACGCATGAGCTAAGGCTGGTCTTGCCGCCGTCCTTCTTGTGCGTTATGTGGTGGACGTCGCAGGCGCCGGGGGGCTTGTCGCAGCCCGGCCAGGCGCAGTGCTGGTCGCGGAGGATCACCGCGCGGCGGATGTGGCCGGGGATGCTGTCGGAGTACCCGATGTCCAGCGGCAGGCTGGCGGTATTGAACGGCTGCTGCAGCAGGTTCCGGCGCAGCAGCGACGCCAGGCCGTCCGGGCCGGAGACGAAGTCGACGGCCAGCCGGGCGATCGAGTACCGCAGCGCGGCCCGCGCCTGGGGAGACAGCGGCTTCGGCGCAACCGGGCCGCCATCGGCCTCACCGCCGGCGGGCTGGTGGCCCCCGGCCGCGGTCAGGGCGAGTTCGATGATCTGGTCGATCACGGTCAGGTCCGGGTGCCCGGTCACTACCGGCACGATCAGCGCGTCGCACGCGGCCGCCTCGGCGTCGTTGCCGGCCAGGTAGCCGGGCTCGCCGAGCCGGGCGGCGATCCAGGCCGCCTCCACCGGCGAGGCGGCGTCCATGGCCCGCAGCTGAGACAGCGCGATGTGTGCAACCACCTGGGTGTCGGCGCCGGCCCGGTCCGGGACCAGCCGGGCGCGCAGCAGCAGCTCGCAGCCCTCCTGCAGCGCGTCGTGGAACCGCTGCCCCTCGGTGCGGTCATCCTCCGGGCCGCGCTTTTTGCCCAGGGACTCCAGCACCGCCTGCACCGCCGCCGCGCACTCCGGGGTCAGATCACCGCGCACCACGCCGGCGCCGCCGAAGGTGGCGGCCAGGAGCAGGTACCGGTCCTCGAACCCGTCGTCCCCGTCATCGTCGGGCTGCTGGGAGCGCCACTGCTCGTACACGCAGCCGAACAGCATCCGCAAATCGTCCAGGGTGGCACCCCCGGCGGCGGCGTCCAGCAGGATCTTGTCGGTCGGGCCGACCAGCTCGGCGGGGAGCTTCTGCGTCCATCCCGCGATCTCTAGCCCCCACGACTGCGTGACCTGTCCGGCCGCCATCGCGCCGGCCAGGTCCGGGTGTCGGCCGAAGGTGCGCATCTGCCGCACCGCGGCCCCGGCATCCTTCCAGGTCATCTTCGTCATCGCCGCCAGCCACGACCGCGGCGTCCCGTACCCGTCGCTGTCGTGCGCGTCGGCGGCGTCGAACCGGGCCAGCAGCGCCGCGTGCGCGGCGGCGAACTTCGCCTGCAGCTCGCCCAGCGACACCAGCACCTCACCCAGCCCGGCCGCGGGCAGGTCGGCTCCGGCCGGCCCGTTGAGGCAGTCCAGGCCGGCATCAACCATGCGCAGCGCCTCGCCGGCACTGCCGGGTATCCGATCGTCGCCGGTGCACACCCCGGACCACCTCCCCTGCTACGCCGTTGAGACTGGTAATCGCATATTAGAAGAATACCAGTTCTATATACGTATATCAATACGTGCTACCAAGATTCCTTGCGTCAGCTGGATGTGCCTCGTTGGGCTAGGGCGTAGCCGACTAGGGCGGTGGCGTGTCCGTGGCCGAGGCCGTAGTCAGCCTTGAGCCAGTCGACTAGGGCCTTGTGCTTGGTCAGCGGCGAGGAATCGATGAGCTCGAGCCAGTAGCTGATGGGCTGGCCGTACTTCTTCTCGATGGACGGGAAGTAATAGGCCGGGCCTTGGACGCGTTCGGTCATGGGATCTCCTAGCGGTGCGACTGGCGCGTTGGCTCAGTCAGGAACTCGGTGAGAGCGGCCGCGATCGCGTTGGGCGTTAGCTTTTTGCTGTGCCCTAGGCCGCGGCGCTCGACGAGCTTCCCGTCGGGGAGCGCCGCGGCGACCGCCGCCGCGGCGTGGCGGAGGCCGGGGGGAGTTTCTTTTTCGGTCCCGCACATCACGACTGCAGGAACCGTGACTTCTGCCCATTGGCCTGACGGCAGCGGGCGGCCGGATTGGAAGCCGTCCACAAGCTGGGCGTCGTAGGGCAGCGTGTGCGCGACAGCGGTGAGCCGCTTCCAGACTCCGGGCATGAGGTGCAGCAGCCCCGGGACGAATGAAGGCGCGCCCATCCCGTCCACCATGACGTAGCGGACGGCTTCGCCGCGCTGGCCGGCGTCGATCAGCTCGCTGACCCGCTGGCGCATATCGGCGGGCGGCCGCCGGTCGGCTGGATTCACCACCAAGGGCGGCTCCTGGATAGCGAGTCGCCGGATCGGCAGGCCCGCGGCGGCCGCCTGGAGTGCGAGGATCCCGCCTGAGGACAGCCCCCATACGTGGGCGTATCCACCTGCCACGTCGATCAGTGCGGCGAGGTCTTCGATCTCACGATCAACGGCGTACGGGGCGGTGTCTCCGCTGTCGCCCCGGCCGCGCCGGTCGTAGCCGTACACCGTGAAACGGGGAGCGAGCAACTCCGCCAGCTTGACCTGTGCGGGGAAGCGGCGGTAGCTGAACATGCCCCCGACCAGGATCAGGGGATCGCCGGAGCCGGCACGGTCGTAAGCAATCGGGGTTCCATCGGCTGAGATCACCGTTTTCATGACGTGCTCCGCTGGTAGTTGACGTGCACGACGCCGGTGCTGAACGCCTCGCATTTACCAAGGCTCAGCCCGAACTGGCCGCCATCGCCGCCGCCGAACAGGCGTTTGCCGTGGCCCACTACGACGGGGAAGACCAGCAGGTCCAGCTCGTCGAGAAGACCCTGGCGCAGCAGCCAGGCCGCCAGGGTGGCGCTCCCGCTCATGTTTATATTCTTGCCGGGCAGTTCCTTGAGCCTGATGATCTTGGCGGCGATGTCGTCATGGATCAGCGTCGAGTTTTCCCAGTCGGCGCGTTCTAGCGTGGTGGACACCACAACCTTTGGAGTGGCGTTCATCTGGGCCGCCATCGGGTCGCTCGTGTTGCCGGCGAACGACGCGGCGAACGTCTCGTAGGTGAGCCGGCCGAGCAGCAGGGTGTCTCCGGCCGCTATCAGCGAGCCGACCAGCTGGCCGATCTCCGGGCTGAAGTACGGACCGGTCCAGGTCTCCGGCGCCTCGATTACGCCGTCAACCGACACGAACAGGCCCGCGACGATCTTTCGCATGACATCTCCTTCTGAGTACGACTCATGGCGTCGGGCTGAGGACGTGCGCGAGCCAGGCTCCCCATGCCCGCGCCGCGTTTTCGGCGTCCGCTCCGTCCGCGAACAGCTGGTGGGAAGCCAGCACTGGCTTGCCGAAGCCGCGCAGGAAGCGGTAGAAGGCGTCGTCGGTCCGGACGGCCAGCGTGTTCGCGTTGGCGAAATACAGGACGCCGTCGACGTGTCCGATCTCGTCGGCGGCGAGACGTACCGGTTCACCGCCGGCCGCGCCCGCGGGGACGCCGAGCGCTTGGCAAAGTAGTGCGCGATCCTGTTCCCATGCGGTGCCCGGCGGCCCGAACGCGGTCACCGGTACCGCGAACCGCCCGGCGAAGTAGCCGAGGTACTCGACCAGAGTGCGGAAGTACATCTCTCCGCCGAGGGTCATCGCCTCGTATTCGTCGGCCCAGTCGTCCCCCGGCAGGAAACCGCTGGTGACGGCGCGGAGCACAGTGCTTCCGCCGTCGCGGCCCTCGACGAGGAACTCGTAGGCGATGAAACGGCCGTCGGGTGCTTCGGCGCTGCGGTAACCGAATCGCCGGGGTGGCTCCCACGCGGTGATATCAAGCTCGGGCGCGTACTCGCCGATCACCGTGCGCACTGTCCCCTGGGCGCCTTGCCGGACCTCGCTCTTGCCCATGAACCAGGAGTCGGTTCCCGGCCCGCTGGCGATCGCGGCCCAGACATCCTCTGGGGAGGCCGGGACCTCGGCTTCGCGGCGCTGCGCGAATCGCTCGCCCATCGCTAACGCTTCCCTTCCGCGGACCTGACGCTGGGATGGACGGCGATGACGAGGCGGTGGTCACGACCGCCGGTCGCGCCTTCGTCGTGATACTTCGCGACCAGGGCGGTCACCGCGCGCGTCAGTTCCTCGGTGAAGGCGGCCCGGTCGGCCGGGGAGGCGAACCGTACCTCGCCGTCCATGGCGAATGTGGCGAGGCGCTTATTCGCCCTGACCGAGCCGGTGATGAGATCACCGGCGTCCCGCACTAGTTGCGCGGCGAGCGCGAGCAGCCAGCGAGCGGACAGCCGGTCAGGTGCCCGCGCGGGATCGGGTGCCACCGCCGCGAGGGCAGCCGGTGAGATCACGTAGGACGCCGCCGTCGCGCGGAGCATCCGCTCAGTCACGTTGCCCTTGCGGCGCTCCTCCACGAGCTCGACCAGCTTGTGCCGTTCCAGCGTCCGCAGGTGGTAGTTCACCTTCTGCCTTGGCAAGCCTATCGCCGCCGCAAGCATCGTCGCC
>Ga0306926_10010039_pt1 | contig 10450 bp, 11 predicted proteins | sample flu12Cox44000178_FD_203759 | JGI IMG/M metagenome (GOLD analysis project Ga0306926, IMG submission 203759) | Lab enrichment of tropical soil microbial communities from Luquillo Experimental Forest, Puerto Rico - flux8day.12C.oxic.44.000.178 (v2)... | ecosystem: Environmental > Terrestrial >... | reverse complement strand
TAACGCGAATAATAGGCACTGAGGTGTCCCGGTCCGACGTCTCGCCGCTCTATTCTGAACCCGCCAAATTGGAAATGCCCATTGGAGTAGTCGTTGAAGACGCCCTGGGGGACATATACGACGGGTTCACTCCAGAAGCTGATGATGCGCCACGGGTCCTTCTCCCAATCGAGCCAAGCCGCATCGTAAGCCTGGCGCACATTGGGACCATCCCGGATAGAGACAAAACGCTGCAGGTCGAAGGCCATCTCCTGCCGCCCCACGCGCGCCTTCACTTCGCCGTCCGCCAGGTCCCCCGTATAGGTAACGAAGCCTTGTGCAAGGTCGAGCGGATCCCGGTCGGCCGGAGTGATTATAAATTTCCCCGGCGCGTAGTCGTTCTGGAGGTGTCGGTGACAGGGCGGGCCGCTCACGCTCGGCCTGCTTCCTCTCCGCGAATTCGATCTTGCGCGCCTCGGCTTGCACCTCGCGGGCCTGGGCCACGCTCAAAAGCTCGTCCCGATTGACGGCACCTAACCGCTTTTCGATCTCGGCCCATAGGTCGCCGGTCGCGCGCTGGTCAATGCGGGTGACGTTGCTTCGCGCATCGACCACGGCAAAGCCTTCCTTCAACGCGCGGTTCTGACGCTTGATCGATCAGTCCCGCATTGAAGGCCGTCGTATGAAGATCTGCCAGTTCTGGTTAGGCCGGACATCGGCGTGAATGTACTGACGATCCAGTACATAGTTCTGAGCGGGGATCCCGTCGACGCCGAAAGTAGCCGCCTTGAGTGTTTCGAAGCGCTCGCGCAGATCGAGACCGAACGACACATAGCTCTTCGGATCATCCGCAGACAGCGGAATGTATTTCAAATCGTCGAAGGGCTCGGCTCGCAGGCTCGGATCAGCCAATACCGACCAGTCTTCCTGCCACCGGTTCATGCCGATCGTCGGACGGGCGGGCAGACCCATCGCGAGCGATCCCGCGTCTTGGGCAAACGCCGGCACAGCGATCGAAACTGCGATCGACCCCAACAGCGCCAAAGCCGCGAGCCGCACGGTAAGGGTTCACTTGCGCGAGACTGCATGAATCTCGGCAACATAGCCGCCTGGGAACTGCACGATCGCGGCCTCGCGGTCGCTGGTCATATAGGGTTTAACCAGCACAGCCGCGCCCGCGTTCTCAGCCTTCGCGACCGTCACAGAGAGATCGGAGACCTCGTAGCCCGTCACCTCCCGTCCATAAGGATAGGGAAGATGGCCATCGGTCACCAGTACGGCCACGCGGCCGAAAGGGGATTCGATGCGGACGCGCCGGTAGGTATCGGCTGGTCGGCCAATCTCCACGCCGGGGGCGTTGCGGTCGTCAGAAACAATCTTGCCATGCGCGAAAGCGACAAAATCGCGGATGAAAGCATTGGCCGAATCCGGCGAGATGTACACGCGGTTCTCAGGCACGGTTTGCAGCGGCGGATAATTTGGCGCAGTCGTGTGCCAATAGAGCTGCATGTTGACGCCGCCGGGCCATTGGATGATGACATCGCGGCCGATCGGGTCGGGAAATGTCGCCACCGTCACAGCGGCGCCGTCGGCACGTGCGGCCTGAACGGCCGCGTCTATGTCGGTGACGAGATAGCCGGTCCGTTCCGCGCCGAATGGATAGGGTATCGGGGTCTTGAAACCAAAGACTGACAAAGTCCCTACCGGGGTGAGGACAAGCTGCGACATGGTAAGGCTGGGTGTCGGTGTGACGGTGAAGACGCCCGCCTTGGATGTTGTCCCGCCAAACGTCGTGACGAGGCTGGCAACGAACCGGTCGAAATCGTCCGGCGCGACGTAGACATGGGTTGTATCGTATTGCGGACCGACCGCGAGGGCGGGTGTCTGGGTTGCGGCAACTCCCTGCGACACCGGCACGCTCACCAGACTCCCGCAAAGGACGGTCGTTAGAGCGAATGTCCTGATTATGCGCATGGCTGGCTCCCAAACTAAGGTTAAGAGCAGTGACTCAGAGACGGCGGACATACGCGCGGGCATTGATCACAATAAAGTCGGGAGCATATCGGTCATGGGCGCTTCTCCGAGAAATCGGTCGTGGCAATCTTTGCCTCGTCGGTATTACGGCCCGGCAGCATGCCAAACATATGCGACGTGCACTTCGCTTCCCGCCAGGCGACCGAGAAGCCCGAACCTGCCAGAAGCTGCTTGCCTACAGGGATGATCTGCTCGCCAACAAGAATGCCGAGCAGACCCACTAGCGCGACCAGCGGCGGCGCAGGCGAGCGGACGTTGATCAGGCCATAGATGATGCCAACCAACACGCCAGCGCCGAGGGAGATGAGATATGTGAACATGTGCGGCCTCTGGCGCCGCGCCTTACGCCGGCACGGGCGCCAGTACCTCATGCAGCTTTGATGTACGTTGCGGCGTCTTGTGCACCATCGTGTAGGCGTAATCCACGCCCATACCGTAAGCTCCGGAATGCTCGCGCACGATCGTCATCACCGCGTCATAGGTCTCCTTGCGGGCCCAGTCGCGCTGCCATTCCAGCATAACCTGTTGCCAGGTCACCGGAACGACCCCGGCCTGGATCATCCGCTGCATGGCATAGTCGTGCGCCTCCTTCGAAGTCCCGCCGGAGGCGTCGGCCACCATGTAGATCTCATATCCACCTTCGAGCATAGCGCACAGTGCAAAGCTGTTGTTACAGACCTCGGTCCAGAGACCTGAAACGACCACCTTGTTCCGGCCGTTCGCCTTGAGGGCGTCGCGCACCTTTTTATCGTCCCATGAGTTCATGGAGGTCCGCTCGAGCAACTTATGGTCCGGGAATACGTCGAGCAGCTCAGGATAGGTATAGCCGGAGAAGCTCTGTGACTCGACGGTGGTGATCGTCGTCGGAATGTTGAAGACCTTCGCCGCCTTGGCCAGTGCCACCACGTTGTTCTTGAGCACTTGCCGATCGATCGATTGCACGCCAAATGCCATCTGGGGTTCTTGGTCGATGAAGATGAGTTGGCAGTTCTGGGGCGTGAGGACTTCGAGCTTGGGATTGGCCATTGTCGTCTCCTGAGTTGGTCGTTGATGAAAGAGCCTGTTTGAGTAGTGATATCAATAACTCACACCGACAGGCGCTGGTCAGTCCGATCCGGGCCGCGAACCAAGTCCATTGCTGATCGTGTATGGCGTCAACCCGACGAACCGCGTCTTTCTGGCAGTGCGCCGCAACGTTAGAATGCCCAGCAAGAGCAGCCGAGCGCGCCCCAGAAGGATCGCAAATCGCCGACTGGAAGACGTGCCGACCAGACGGCCGCATGATCGTGGCCGTGGATGCCACAATGGTTCGCATGGCCGCAGGCGGCGGCCAGCGACCGCCGCGCCACGGCTTGTCCGGAGCCGCTGGAGTCGCCCCAGGCGGCATAGCCGCCAAAGCGCCGAACTGGTGACCAATCGGGCATCGCCGGCGGCGGAGCCGTTTCGTCGAAAGCGGCGAAGTCGCCGGCGCCGTAGACCACCTTGCCGCCGACGATCGTCAGCGCGGCCGCAATGTCGGCGATCTCATCCTCGGAGCAGGCGAAGTAGTCGCGGTCGGGGACAACGAGGTCGGCGAACTGGCCGACCTCAATCCGGCCCTTCTTGCCTTCCTCGCTCGAGAACCAGGTCACGTTCTCGGTCCACATCCTCAGCGCCGTCTCGCGGTCGAGCCGATTGCGGGTCGGGTAGATACGCAGGCCACCAACCGTCTTGCCGGTCACCAGCCATGACAGCGAGACCCATGGATTGTAGGAGGCGACGCGGGTGGCGTCGGTGCCGGCGGAAACCGGAATACCAGCCTGCAGCATGCGCGCGCAATTGGGGGCGTCGCTTCCGCCGCGCCGAGACCGTAGCGCTCGACAAAATATTCGCCCTGATAGGCCATGCGATGCTGCACGGCGATGCCGCCGCCGAGCGCCGCGATGCGGTCGATCGACTGATCGGAAATCGTCTCGGCATGATCGAAGAACCAGTGCAGGCCGCTGATCGGGATTACCTGGTTGACCCGCTCGAAGGCGTCGAGCGCGCGCGAGATCGTTTCGTCGTAGGTTGCGTGCAGCCGCCAGGGCCATTTATTCACGGCCAGAATGCGCACCACCTCTCCGAGCTCGCTTTCCATCTCCGCCGGCATGTCGGGCCGAGGCTGGCGAAAATCCTCGAAATCCGCGGCGGAGAAAACAAGCATCTCGCCGCCGCCATTGTGGCGGAAATAATCTGTGCCCTGCTGATATTTCGAGGTCTTTGTCCAGTTGAGGAAATCGTCCTTCTCGCCCTTGGGTTTCTGCGTGAACAGGTTGTAGGCGATGCGCACTGTGAGCTGGCCTTCATCGGCGAGCTTCTGGATGACGGCATAATCTTCCGGATAATTCTGGAAGCCACCCCCAGCGTCGATGGCACCAGTCACGCCGAGCCGATTGAGCTCGCGCATGAAGTGGCGTGTGGAGTTGAGCTGGTAGTCGGGCGGCAGCTTCGGTCCCTTCGCCAGCGTCGCGTACAGAATACCGGCATTGGGCTTGGCCAGCAGTAAGCCGGTCGGATTGCCTCTGCCATCGCGAACGATCTCGCCGGCCGGCGGATCCGGCGTGTCTTTGGTGTAGCCGACCGCTCGAAGTGCCGCTCCATTGAGCAGCGCGCGATCGTAGAGGTGAAGCAGGAAGACGGGCGTATCAGGCGCAACGGCGTTCAGCTCTTCGATGGTGGGCAGCCGCTTCTCGTCGAACTGGTGCTCGGTGAAGCCGCCAACTACCCGCACCCATTGCGGCGGCGGGGTGATCGCCACTTGGCGTTTGAGCATCGCCATCGCATCGGCCAGCGAGCGCACCCCGTCCCAACGCAGCTCCATATTGAAATTGAGCCCACCGCGGATGATGTGCAGGTGATTGTCGATCAGGCCCGGCAATACGCGGCGGCCTTTGAGGTCGATAACCTTGGTCTTTTCGCCGGCGAGCGGCATCACGTCATTGTCGCGGCCTACCGCGGAGAATTTGCCGTCCGTGATCGCGACCGCAGTGGCGGTCGGATTGGCGCGGTCGAGTGTCGTGAACAGGCCGCGATGAAGGATAAGTTCTGGGTTTGCAGTCACGGAAGCCTCCATACCATCCAGATGTCAGCCGGAAGGCGCCCCCAGGCCGCCCAACGCAAATGGCTTAGGCCGGCCTGGGCGTTACCTCCGGATAGGCGACGTAGACGCCTATCGTGCAGGGGTCTTTGCCGCCTGCTGCGCCATTTGATAGCTCTCCATCACCGCCCGGTAGTTCGGTGCGACCATCGTGTATAGCTGTGCGAGTTCTGCGGCTTCGGGACGGTTCCAAGTGCGATGGATTTCGCAGATCACGGCATTCGCCGTTGTCGGCACGACGCCGCCTTGCACAAAGCGGGCGAGTGTCGTTCTCGAAGCCATTTCGCTCGGGTCGCCCGACGCATCCATCACAGCGTAGACCTTGAAGCCGGCAGCGGTTGCATCCAGTGCCGGGAACATGACGCAAACGCTGGTCCACACACCCGCCATGATCAACGTCTTCTTGCCGGTGTCGCGAACGGCCTTGACAAAAGCCTCATTATCCCAGGCGTTGACCTCGCCATGACGCGGAATGTACTGCGCGTGCGGTGCAGCCTCTTGGTGCTCCGGCATCAGCGGACCGTTTGGTCCGTCGGGGACCGATGCGGTTCGTTATTACCGGGAGCTTCAGCAACGTCGCCAATTTCGCCAGGGCCGTAACGTTAGCTCGAAGCTGCGCCACGGGGATGTCTTTCACTACCTGAAAAAGGCCGGTCTGGTGGTCCAGCAACAACATCAGAGTGTCGGCAGGATCCATTAATGCCTTGCCGCCACCGGTGCTTAGTACATGCTGCATTTGATCCTCCTTTGGTTTAACGCGGGTTGAATTTCACTTGTCCGAGCTACCTGGCCTGCTTTTTCAGCGTATCGATCAGAAGCTTGGCAGCCGGTCCCGACGAGGCCGATTTCTGCCCGGTGATCGGCTGGCGGTCGGCGACGGTGTGAAACGCCCGGTTCTTGACCTTGGAAAGATAGCACCGAGGCTCATCAGTTCGTCCTCGACAAGGAAGGGTATCACGTTCGTCAATCCTACTTCTTCCTCGCCAATGGCGAAGCCCGTCACGGTCTTACCTTCTACGAGCAGCTTGCCGTCCGGGGTTTTGACGTGACGAAGCACGGCAGCGTGACAGACCAGTGCGAAGGTCTTGCTAGCCGCCAGAAAGGATTCCAGCAGCTTGATCGAGTTCTCGTCCTGGGCGAGATCCCACATCGGGCCGTGGCAGCCGGGGTAGAAGATTGTATCGTAGTCCTCTGCCTTAACGCTGTCGAGGCGCGCCGTTCTGTCGGGCTCGGCGTTGGCGTCGATCTGGCGCGCCACTACGCCTTGCTAAGCACTGCGATAAGCGCATCGGTCGTCAGAATGGCATGGGCGAAAGTCGGCCCATTTAAGTCGTGGGCTGCTTGCATCGCCTCGGGGCTAACCGCTGCCGTGGCGTCCCGGACCAAGGTCACGTGATAGCCGAGCTCGGCACCCCCGCGCGCGGTCGCCTCGATACAGGTGTTCGCCGCCATGCCGACGACGATGATTTTCTCGATGCGGCGTTGCTTGAGATGGAAGTCGAGGTCGGTGTTGGCAAAGCCGTTTTGACCCCAATGCTGCTCGATCACCACGTCGCCCGGTTGCGGTGCGAGTTCCGGATGCCACTCGCTGCCCCAGGTGCCCTCCGCGAAGACGGCGCCTCGGTCGGCCAGAACCTGCCAGGGGCCGGGATGACGCCATCCGTCATAGTTGCCCTCGCACCAACGTCGGTGCGGGACGTAGAATACTGCAATGCCGGTGCGGCGCGCGGCCTCGAGGAGTGCGCGCAGATGCGGCAGCAGGTCAACCGACTCGGCGACCGCTCTGACCTCCGGCCAGAGTTTGCCCCCATCGCTCAGGAAATCGTTATACGGATCGACGAGCAACAAGCCGGTCCGGTTCGCGGTATAGTCGTCGAGCGCCAACAGTATTCTCCCTCGCCTCCTATCCCGGTATCATGGGGCGGGCTGGCGCCGTCGCGGTAGTTAAGAGATGTGAATCTCTGTCACGTTAATGAACCCGACCGCCGAATCCGCGCGTGGGTCCCTGCCGACGGCTCTGCAGCCAGGACCTCCCGGACCCCGCCGGCGAGCGTTCCCTGGTGCTTCCCTGTTGGGCCGGATTTGGTTCGCTGTTCGGCTGAATTAATTCCGTGTTCGCCCGCTTAGGGAACTCGCCGGTGCGGAGTCGGTAAATCAATGGCTTGGCGGGCGGATTGGGCCCCGATTCGGCGCGGTGGCACCGACTTCGCAGTATCTTCCCGGGAAGCAGTGAAATCGGCGTGCCGCGCCGATGTCGCGGCGGAGGGCTGACCTCGCCGGCGGGCTCCCGATCGTAAGACGCCGCAATACCGCAAGCGCGTTCCCTTCGCAGCAAAGCCGTTCAAGAACGGCTTGTCGCTCCTGAGTATCACGATGATTGCTCAGTTCGAGCGACCAAGGAGGGCAACGTCATGCAACTATCGCTCGCAATGCCAAAACTTCGGCGTCAGCCGATGGACCACGATGGTTCGCCTACAGTCGAGCATCGGACGGGTCCGACGGCAACCGATACAATAGTTGCGTTCGGCCGCTTCCGCGTGCTGCGGCGGCAGCGGCTGCTGCTCGCCGATGGCGTGCCGGTCGAACTCGGTACACGCGCTTTCGATATCCTGATTGTCCTGCTCGAGGCCGATGGCGCGCTCGTCACCCATAACGAGATGCAAAGCCGTGTCTGGCCCGGCATCGTTGTCGCGCGCGACAATTTGAAGGTCCAGATCTCCGCGTTGCGCAAGGCTCTCGGCGAGGACCGCGAGCTCATTCGGACCGAGAACGGCCGCGGCTACCGCTTCACCGCCCCGGTCCGCGTGACCGCCGCCGGTTGGGAATGTTTGTCAACGCGTCGCGCGGCAAAGCCACAGAATGGTCGGAACGCCGTTTTGCCCGCGGACCTCTCGGTGATCGCGTCGCGATTAACGCGTATCGAAGTCCGCTTGGCCGAGGCGCTGAACCTGGTCGGAACGGATCCTAGCAACAGCCGATCGCGGCGGCGCCGGTATGGTGTGGGTCATTCCAGGCGCAGCGCGCGCGAACGCCGGCCCATTGGTTCCCCTTCGCCGGGGACTACACTGCGCGAGAAATCATTCGACCTGGCATGCTGAGCAGGAAGCGCTAGCGTTGCGACCAGCGGAACTGTCCGGGGGTCATGCCGAGCATCTGCCGGAAATGACGCGCCAAGTGACTTTGGTCAGAAAAGCCTGTGGCCAATGCGATCCCCGACAGCGGGAGCTCGGAGCGAGCCAACATCTCCTGTGCCCGTTCGATACGCCGATGCACGAGATAGTGGTGCGGCGTTACACCTGCCGATTGTTTGAAGGCCCGGGCGAAATGATACACCGATAGTCCGGCGATGGCGGCGAGCTCTGCGAGATCTATGCTCTCGCTCAAATGCACTTCCACGTGCTCGCGCACCCGACGCATGGCACCGGGCGGCAAACCGCCGCGCGTCGGCACGGTTTGCGCTCGCTGCCTCAGGGTAGCAAGCGAATCTAGGCGCGGCCGCGTGTGCAGAGCGTCGCTCCGTGCTTGCTGCCAAGCCGCCCGGCCGCTCTCGGGCGGGGTCACCAGCGCAGGCCATGTCTCGTCGCTGCCGGCGACGACGAGCTGCGTCGGAATATCCGCGAGGTCCTTGCGCCGAAAGAGGCCGGGGTCTCGTTCGAATATGGTCCACAGGCCGACGCCGGTTCGGAGCCGGTAATCATCAAGCAGCAAGGAGGCGCGCGCGGTCCGGTTTGCGCCGATGATGCGCTGGTTGTTATCCAGAGCCAGCAGCATTCCCGCAGCGTCATCTTCCGGCGGTGCCACCGCGACGATCCATCCTTGGCGAAATCGCTCTCGGAAAAATTGCTCTTCTATGGCGCGCGCCGAATTTGCGGTGAGCGCGCCGGTCAGCGCATGCGCACGTTCCGACCGTTCGGGATCGATCGCGGAGACGTCCAACACCGCCATCAAGCTGCCGTCGACGCCAAAAACGGGGGCGGCGGAGCAGCTCAGGCCGGTATGACGCGATCGAAAATGCTGGTCTCGGTGAACAGTGACGGGCCGCTCTTCGGCGATGCAGGTACCGATGCCGTTCGTACCTTCGATCGCCTCGGACCACATGCCGCCGAGCCAGGTTCCCCAGTATTTGAATCGGCTCGCGTCTGTTTCATCGCCGCGGTGTTCGACCGCGACGCCTGCCGTATCACAGAAGAGAAGGGTGTATCCCGCCTCGCGAACGAGCTTGTAGAGCCGATCGATCTCCTCCTGTGCGCTGAGGATCAGCGCGTCGAGCGGCTCTTGGAGCTGCTTGATCTCATGGGAGGTCAGGATGCGGGGCGCCTCCATGCTATCGGGGTCGACGCCGTGCTGGTTCGCGGATCTCTGCCAGGAGGTCGATACCTCCTCGACACCGCTAGCAGAGGTATCCCCTTGCGCGACCAAAAGGACGTGCTCAGCGTGGCTTACGGACATTTCGATCGATGGTGACGGCCTCGCTATCTGATCCGAGATAGCTGACGGAAATTGCTGCTATTTTGTCGGCCTTGGGCCGCCTCGCGATGCGCCGCGCCATGTTTCGCAATTCCTCGCGGATGACGGGCGCGTCACGTAAAAAATGATCCCCGGATAGAGGCCGAGGCCCTCAGGGCATGCCGCAAATGTCGGCATGTTGCCGTGGTGGTCGTGACGATGACCTCGTTCTCTATCATGCTGGCCCCTCCGAAATCGCACGACTGATCATCAACAAGGTCTCCTGATCGCCTAGCATTTGTCGCGTCCCTTCTTCTCAACGGCCGGTGAACACAGGCGCGCGCTTCTCGGTCCATGCCTTCACACCTTCGGCGTGGTCCAGCGACTCGGCGCAAAGCGCACGGACAGCGCCGAGCGCGGCGCGGTCGAGCGCGCTGACGGCGGTCTCATTGATGGCGCGTTTCAGCCCGGCGACAGCGAGCGGCGCATTGGCCGCCAAGGTTGCTGCAAGCGCTTCGGCGCGGCTAATCAAATCACCCGCCGCGACAACCTCGTCGAGATAGCCGATCCGCAGCATCTCGGCGGCATCGATCGGCTGCGCGGCCAAAAACAGCTTCTTTGTCGCCGCGACGCCGAGCCGGGTCACATAGCGCCGGATGCCGCTCGCATAGTAGACGATGCCGAGACGGGCCGCCGGCATCAGGAGCCGCATCCCCTCGACGCCGATGCGAAAATCGCAGGCGAGTGCCAGATCGGTCCCCCCGCCGTAGACGCTGCCGTTGAGCGCGGCGATGGTCGGAATGCGCAAGGTCTCGAGCCGATCGACCATGCCCTCGAAGGCGTCGCGGTCCTCGCGCGGCACGTCCTTCCCCG
>Ga0306926_10010035_pt1 | contig 10452 bp, 7 predicted proteins | sample flu12Cox44000178_FD_203759 | JGI IMG/M metagenome (GOLD analysis project Ga0306926, IMG submission 203759) | Lab enrichment of tropical soil microbial communities from Luquillo Experimental Forest, Puerto Rico - flux8day.12C.oxic.44.000.178 (v2)... | ecosystem: Environmental > Terrestrial > Soil... | reverse complement strand
GGATCAGGTCGAGACCTGCCTGAACGATCGGGCGCTGCTCGACAAGATCGCAGCGGATCAGAAATACGCGTCGGAGGTGTTGAAAGTGGACTCGACGCCGACTTTCTTCATCAACGGCGAGAAGATTAAGGGCGAGGCGTCGATCGAGGAATTCGAGAAGCGGATCAATCCGCTGCTGAAGAGCTGATGCTCTCAACGCAGATCCGCCTTCGAGCGATTGCGAAAGCAACATCAGATCGCGCGTTGGAGAGCTGATTCTCCGGCATCACCGGTCAAGGTCGATTGCCGCCAATAACCCCCGTAAAAGGCTTGGGAAAACACCGCTTCGCCGGTTGCCCAACGCGCTCGGCCCGGCCATTGTCGCGCCCCACAAATCGTCCATGACACGTCTCCCTCGACACTGAGATCACCATCTATGGTATTGTGCTGGCAGGGAGATTCGCGCCCTGCCAACAGAGAAGCTACTGCATGAAGCTTACGCGTCTTCGCCTCCACGGCTTCAAATCGTTCGTTGAGCCCACGGACTTCGTGATCGAACCCGGCCTCACCGGCATCGTCGGTCCGAACGGCTGTGGCAAGTCCAACCTGGTCGAGGCGCTGCGCTGGGCGATGGGCGAGACCTCGCATAAATCGCTGCGCGCGGCCGATATGGATGCGGTGATCTTTGCAGGCTCCGGCAACCGCCCGGCGCGCAACCACGCCGAAGTGGTGATGACGATCGACAACGCCGATCGCACCGCACCGGCCGCCGTCAACGACAGCCAGATCCTGGAAATCTCCCGCCGCATCGAACGCGAGGCCGGTTCGGTGTACCGCATCAACGGCAGGGACGTGCGTGCGCGCGACGTGCAGATCCTGTTTGCCGATGCGGCGACCGGCGCGCGATCGCCGGCGCTGGTTCACCAGGGCAAGATCGGCGAGATCATCCAGGCCAAGCCCGAGCAACGCCGCCGCGTCTTGGAGGATGCCGCAGGCGTCGCCGGCCTGCACGCCCGCCGCCACGAAGCGGAACTGCGCTTGAAGGCCGCCGAGGCCAACCTCACTCGCGTCGAGGACGTGATCGGCCAGCTCGCAAGCCAGATCGACGGGTTGAAGAAGCAGGCCCGCCAGGCAATCCGCTACCGCGAGGTCGCCGCCAAGGTCCGCAAGGCCGAAGCCATGCTGTTCCATTTGCGCTGGATGGAAGCCAATGCCGAGGTCACCGAATCCGCCCATACCCATGACCTCGCCGTGCGCGAGCTGGCCGAACGCACGCGCGAGCAGGCCGAAGCCGCCCGCATCCAGGCCAACCGCGCCGCCGAACTGCCTGCCTTGCGCGAGGCCGAGGCGCGTGCGGCCGCCGGCCTGCAACGGCTCACCAATGCGCGCGAATTGCTCGACCGCGAGGAAGAGCGCGCCAAGGAACGTGGTGCCGAGCTCGATCGCCGGCTGATGCAGTTTTCCGCCGATATCGCCCGCGAGCGTCAGCAGGTGTCGGATGCAGAGGTCGCGCTGGCCCGGCTTGACACCGAGGACGCCGAACTCAGGCAGGAAATCACCTCGCGCGTCGACAAGCGCTCCGGCGTCGATCAGCGGGTGGCAGCGGCCGAGGCGACGCTGGCCGATGCCGAGCGGCTGTTCGGCGAGCTCACCACGGCGCTTGCCGACCTCACCGCCAGGCGCAATCAACTTGAGGCCAGCGTGCGCGGCCACCGCGACCGGCTCGCGCGGCTCGATCAGGATATCGCCAATGTCCAGGCCGAGGACGACAGGCTCGCGCAGGAGACCGAAGGTTTTGGCGATCTGGCTGTGCTTGCGGCCGCGATGGAAAGCGCACAGCACGGCGTTGCCCAGGCCGAAGCCTCGGCACAGGCCTCTGAGGCCACCCACTTTACCGCACGGCAGAAACTTGAGGGCTTGCGCGCGCCGCTTGTGGAAGCCGACAAACGGGTCCAGCGGCTGGAGACCGAGGCGCGCACCATTGCAAAGCTGGTCACCGGCGCAACCAAGAACCTGTGGCCGCCGATCATCGATGGCGTTACCGTGGCCAAGGGGTTTGAGAAGGCACTGGGTGCGGCGCTCGGCGACGATCTCGATGCGCCGGTCGATCCGTCGGCGCCGATGCGCTGGACCATCGCCGGCGCCGACCAAGACGATCCGGCGCTACCCGCGGGCGTCGAGCCGCTGGCCGCCCATGTGGAGGCGCCGCCGGAGCTGACGCGGCGGCTCAAGCAGATCGGTGTCCTGCCGAGGGAGCGGGGCGCGCAATTTGTGTCGCTACTCAAGAGCGGACAGCGGCTGGTGTCGGCGGAAGGCGACGTTTGGCGCTGGGACGGCTTTGTCGCAGCCGCGCACGCGCCAACCGGTGCCGCGCGGCGCCTGGCCGAGCGCGCTCGCCTCGGCGAGATCGAGCACGAACTCGAACAGGCGCGCCTGGATGCGCTCGCCAAACGCCAGGCGCTGGAATTGGCCGAAGCCGAAGCGACGACGGCAGCCCGTGCCGAAACCGCCGCGCGTGACGGCTGGCGCGCCGCCCAGCACGAGGCCGACGCCACTCGCGAGCGTCATACCGCGATCGAACGCGAATTGAATCGCCATGCCGCACGCAAATCGGCGCTATCGGAAGCGCGCGCCCGCCTCAATGCCGATCTCACCGAGGCCGTTGGCGCACACCAGGCCGCAACCGCAGCCCTTGCCGGATTGCCGCCGAACCAGGAGACCGAAATAAGGCTGGCCGCCGTCCGCGCCGACATCGAGCGCCATCTTCGCCTTGCCGCAGAGGTGCGCGGCGAAGCGCAGGCGCTGGCCCGCGAGGCTGAGCTTGCCGACCGTCGCATGCAGGCAATCCTGGCCGAACGCAACGACTGGCAGAACCGGAACGCCAGCGCGGCCGCACAGATCGAAACGGTCGAAGCCCGCCTCGGCGAGGTCAAGGCCGAGCGTGCCGAGCTCGAAAATGCACCCGCCGTGTTTGCCGAAAAGCGCAGTGCCCTGATCGGCGAGATCAGCTCCGCTGAGAACGACCGCAAGCTTGCCGCCGACGCGCTCGCGGCCGCCGAAACCGCGATGGCAGCAACCGACCGCGCTGCAAAGGCCGCGCTGGAGGCGCTCTCCGCCGCGCGCGAGGCAACCGGCCGCGCCGAAGAGCGCATGGAAGCTGCCCGCCGCCGCCTCGCCGATGTCGAGCGCGAAATCCACGACATGCTCGAAATCGCGCCGCAGGGCGTCGCGGCGCTCGCCGAGATCCAGCCGGGCGTGGAATTGCCGCCGCTCACCGAGATCGAAGAGAACCTCGAAAGGCTGCGCCGCGACCGCGAGCGCCTGGGCGCAGTGAACCTGCGCGCAGACGAGGAGCTGCGCGAGGTCGAAGCCCAGCACACCACACTCACCACCGAGCGGGACGATCTGGTGGAAGCCATCAAGCGGCTGCGCCAGGGCATTCAGAGCCTCAACCGCGAGGCGCGTGAGCGACTTTTGAGCTCGTTTGAGACGGTCAACAACCACTTCAAGCAGCTGTTCACGGAACTGTTCGGCGGCGGCGAGGCTGCGCTGCATCTGATCGAAAGCGACGACCCGCTCGAAGCCGGGCTGGAAATCATCGCAAAGCCGCCCGGCAAGAAGCCGCAGACCTTGTCGCTCTTGTCAGGCGGCGAGCAGGCGCTGACGGCGCTGGCACTGATCTTCGCGGTGTTCTTGACCAACCCGTCGCCGATCTGCGTGCTGGACGAGGTCGATGCGCCCTTGGACGACCACAATGTCGAGCGCTTCTGCAACCTCTTGCATGAGATGACCGGCTCGACCGAAACGCGGTTCATCATCATCACGCACAATCCGATCACCATGGCGCGGATGAACCGGCTGTTCGGCGTCACCATGGCCGAGCGCGGCGTCTCGCAACTCGTCTCGGTCGCGCTGGAGGAGGCGGTGAAAATCCTCGACCAGAACGTGGCGTGACCTCACCTGCGCTTCCCGCAGCGCTTAAGGCCGCGCTGGAGGCAAAGCTGCAGGGGTTTGCGCGCGGCGAGATCGCCGCGCGCGCAGAGCGAATCTCGAAGACCTATCGTGACGGCGGTGGCTCGGCGGCGATCAAGTCCGAGAGCGATGCCTTGGCGTATGCACTCGCACGGATGCCCGCAACCTATGCTGCGGCGACGGCCTGCCTCGACGCGCTTAAGGAGGCGCGGCCCGACTTTGCGCCACAAAGCCAGCTCGACGTCGGCGCCGGACCGGGAACGGCAAGCTTTGCTGCGGCGGAGGCGTTTTCATCGCTGCGAACGTTCACCTTGTTCGACGCCAATGACGCGCTGCGCGGGTTCGCACGTGATCTTGCGCAAACCAGCGCGCGCTTCAACGCGCTCAACTATCAAGCGGGCGACGCCTGTGCCCTGCTCGGAAAGGCCAATGCGGCGGACCTTGTGGTTGCAAGCTATCTCATCGGCGAGCTCGCCGAAGCCAAACAAACTGACCTCACCGAACGGCTGTGGTCGCAAACCGCCGACACGCTTCTGATCGTGGAGCCCGGCACGCCCAGGGGATATGGCCGCATCATCGCGGCGCGCGCGCAGCTGATCGCCTCGGGTGCCTATGTGCTGGCCCCCTGCCCGCATGACGCCCCCTGCCCGCTGCAGGCGCCCGATTGGTGTCACTTCGTGCAGCGCCTGCCGCGCGCCCGTGCGCACAAGGAGCTGAAGGGCGCGCAGCTACCGTTCGAGGACGAGAAGTTTTCCTACGTCATCTTGACGCGAAAGCCTGTGACGCATCGCCGCGCGCGGGTGCTGGCGCCACCCAACGTCACAAAGGTCGAGATCACAGCAAAGCTCTGCACGCCAGACAGGCTGTCGTACGCGAAAGTCCCGCACCGCGATAAGCCTGCTTATGCCGCAGCGCGCCGCTGGCGTTGGGGCGATGCAGTCATCGCGCAAGGCTGACATCGCGAAGGCTGACGCAATCCATGCACTCGCATCGAACCAGTGGCGGCTTGCGACAGACCCAGCGGATACCCACCTCGTGGCTGCTGTACGCTCTTCCGTCCGTTAAACTATTGCTGGTCGCTGTTCCCTTACGGAGTTTTCCATGTCGTCCGGCTGGATCGTTCTCGGCATCATTGTCGTCCTGGTTGTTTTCGTGTTCGGCACCTACAACCGTCTGGTCACACTCGGCCAGCGCGTCAGTCAGGCCTTTGCCGACATCGACGTGCAGCTCAAGCAGCGCCACGATTTGATCCCGAACCTGGTCGAGACCGTGAAGGGTTATGCGGCCCATGAGCGCGGCACCCTTGACGATGTCATCAAGGCACGCACCTCCGCGATGTCGGCGCAGGGGCCGGCGCAAGTGTCTGCTGCAGAGGCCCAGCTGTCCGGCGCGTTGGGACGACTGATTGCCTTGTCGGAAGCCTATCCGGACCTCAAGGCCAATGCCAACTTCCAACAGCTCGCCAGCGAATTGTCGGACCTCGAGAACAAGATCGCCGCAAGCCGTCGCTTCTTCAACAACGCGGTCCAGGAATACAACACCGGCATCCAGCAGATGCCAGCCGCACTGTTTGCCGGCATGTTCGGCTTCACCCGCAAGGACTTCTTCGATCTCGGCGCAAGCCGCACCGAAGTCGAGGCCGCGCCCAGCGTGAAATTCTAAGGGCGCCTCAGCCCGGGCATCACACCATGGCCGCCTACGGTCTCTATACACATATCGCTGCGAACAAGACGCGTTCGCTGGCGCTATTGGCCGGGCTGTTCTTGCTCGTCTATGTCATCGTCTACGCTGGCGCGCTGATCATTGAGGTCATCGGCAATGGCGCGATGACCGTCGACGCCTATTTGCGGGCTGCACTTTTCGATGTGGTCCGGACACTGCCGTTGTCCACCGGCGCCGCGATGCTATGGATCGTCATCGCCTATTTCTTCCACCAGACGATCATCGATGCCGTCACCGGCGGCGCGACTGCCACGCGGCAGCAGCAGCCGCGGCTCTATAATCTTTTGGAAAATCTCTGCATCTCGCGCGGCATCCCGATGCCGAAGCTGAAGGTGATGGAGAGCGACGCGCTGAACGCGTTTGCGACCGGATTGAACCAGCGCCAATATGCGGTCACGGTCACGACCGGCCTCTTAAGCGCGCTGAACGACCAGGAGATCGAGGCCGTGCTCGGCCACGAACTCACCCATATCAAGAACGGCGACGTGCAGATGATGGTGATCGCCGTCATCATCGCAGGCGTGGTCGGCTTCTTCGGCGAAATGCTCTACCGGCTGTTCTTCGGCGGTTACGGCTGGGGCTGGGGAGGCGGCTATTCGAGCGGCGGTTCGACCTGGTCGACCTCCTCGTCGGAGCCCTCCTCATCCTCCTCCGGCAGCGGCAGCGGCGAGCGCAAGGGCTCGGGTGGCGGAGCGGCGATCCTGATCATCATTGTCGCGGTGGTCCTGATTGCGCTCGCCTGGGCCTTGTCGCAACTTGTGAGACTAGCGCTGTCGCGGTCGCGCGAATATCTCGCCGACGCCGGCTCAGTCGAGCTGACCAAAGACCCCGACGCTATGATCTCGGCGCTGCGCAAGATCGAGGGTCGCGGCGAACTGCCCGATGCCACCTCGGCGGTGATGGAACTCTGCGTCGACAATCCGCGCGAAGGCTTTACCGACCTGTTTGCGACCCATCCGTCGGTCGAATCGCGTGTCCAGGCGCTGGTGAAATTTGCCGGCGGTCATTACCAGGGCCCGCGCGCCTTGCCGATGCATCGCATGGACGAACGGCACGGCGTGCCCGAGCGGCCTGGCAGTGGCCGGCTACCTCCGCCGCTGCCACAAGGTCACTGGGGCGCCGATCCCGACGGCAATCGCCAGGGCGCGCCGAGTTCCGACCCGGCCCCGCGCGCAAACGCGCCTTGGGGCGATCCCGCCGGCACTTCCGTCGGTCCTTGGGGCCAGCACTAGCCCGTGGCGACCCATTCGATGGCCGGGTTCATAAGAAATCGCCGCCACCGCCGGCTGTTAGCAGTATCCACATGCCCGGCGGAAACGGCCCGCAATGAAATTGAGTTTTCCCTTGTTTCTGCCATGTTCGCGCCCAAAGCAGAGATGGGGCCAACCGGACGCCGCCGAGCGGCCCCGGGCGGTGTTTGAGGGGACCGACATGGCAAAGCCGGCAGTGATTGTGGTGGGTGCGGACAAGGGCGGGGTCGGCAAGACCACAGTGTCGCGCACTCTGCTCGACTATTTCAACGCCAACACGGTGCCAACGCGGGCCTTCGACACCGAATCCCCGCGCGGCACCCTGAAGCGGTTTCACCCTGACGTCACCGAGATCGTCGACATGACGGCGACCGCGGACCAGATGAAGATTTTCGACACGCTGAACACGGCGACCCCCTCGGTCACTGTGATTGATGTTCGCGCCGGCCTGATGTCGCCGGCGCTCGCCTCGTTGCGCGACATCGGCTTTCTGGATGCCGCCAAAGCCGGCCAGATCACCTTCGCCGTGTTCCATATCCTCGGCCCTTCAATCGCGTCGCTGGACGAGATCGCGGAAACCGCGAGTTTCATGACTGGCGCCAAATATTTCCTGGTGAAGAATTTCATCAACAATACGAGCTTCTTCGAGTGGGACCAGGCGACCTACAACTCCTACTTTCACCGCATCAAGGATGCGACCGAGCTGACCATCCCGAAACTCAACGAAATGGCCTTCGAGCAGGTCGAGGTCGCCTCCGTTCCATTCCTCAAATTCGTCGCCAACAAGGGCATCCATGACGAGGCGGCAAACTACTCCTTCGTGCTGCGCGGCTATGTCCGCCACTGGCTCGCCAATGTCTGGAGCGAGTATGACCGTATCAAGCTGACCGACATCGTCAGCTTCGGCGCGGGCAAGTCGGCGATCCGCAGCGGCGAAAAATAGGGCAGAGAAAATGATTCGGCTGGATCAGGCGGGCCGTTTCGCCTGATAGTGCCGACGATGCCCGTGACGTTCGTCTACATCGTTGCCTCTCCTCGTCCGCGGGTCGGCAAGACCCTTGTCGGCCGCCTGCTCAGCGAATTTTTGCTGCTCAAGGATCGCCGGGTGACGTCGTTCGACATCAACTTGAAGGAACCGTCCCTGCTCGACTTCCTGCCTGATGTCACCGAAACCGCAGATATCATCGACACCTTCGGCAAGATGGCGCTGATGGACCGCGTCATCCTCAACGACGGCATGGCCAAGGTGATCGATCTTGGCTTCCACGCCTTCGACGAGTTCTTCAAGATGTCGCAGGAGATCGGGTTTTTGAAGGAGGCGGCGCGGCGCAACGTCGTTCCCATCGTCCTGTTCATGGCCGACATCGACCGCGTCTCGATCCGCGAGCATGAGATGCTGCGCCGGCAAATTCCGGCTGCCCAATTCATCACCGTCGACAACGAATTTGTCGTGCGCGGCGAGCTGCCCGCAGCCATGGCCGGTGGGTGCATCATGCGGATTCCAGCGCTGCCGGACTTCCTGAAAACCTATGTCGACCGGCTGACGTTTTCCTTCACCGATTACCTGCGCCAGGAAACGGACTCCTCGACCGAGCTGCATCAGTGGATTCGCCGGAACTACGTTCATTTCCGCGAGCTCGAGCTCAACCTGGAGAAACAGAAGTCATAGCGCCCGGCAACTCTTTTCGAGCGCGGGATCGCGCTGCGGCGGAAATAACTTATGGATTGTCGACAACCACGGCCGCCTATGGCAGGCTATTGCACAACAAAGCAGTCGCGGCTTCTCAAGCACGCTCGCCCGCCGCATCGGGAGGATGAGATGACGACGGCCAAGGACGGAATGGAGCTGACGCGCGTCGGGCCTGGCACGGTGATGGGCGAATTGATGCGCTGCTACTGGATTCCCGCATTGATGTCGTCGGAGCTTGCGGCCGACGGCCCCCCGATCCGCCTGATGCTGCTCGGCGAGAAGCTGATTGCCTTCCGCGACAGCCAGGGCCGTGTCGGGGTCATGGATCATCGCTGCCCGCATCGCTGTGCCTCGCTGTTTCTCGGGCGCAATGAAGAGGGCGGACTGCGCTGCATCTATCACGGCTGGAAATTCGACGTCGCCGGCAACTGCCTGGACATGCCGAGCGTGCCGCCGCCCGACTTCAAGCAGAAGGTCAAGGCGAAGGCCTATGCAACGGCTGAGCGCGCCGGCGTGATCTGGGTCCATATGGGCGCGCGCGCTGAGGCGGCGCCGCTGCCGGCGTTCGAAATTTTCGACGTGCCGGACGACGAGATCCGCGTCACTTTCATCATGCGCGAATGCAACTACCTGCAGGCGATCGAGGGCGAGATCGACACCTCGCATTTCGGTTTCCTGCATGCGGGTCATGTCGACGTCGAGGACCTTTCCGAGGATGAGCCAGTGTTCTACACCGTTGTCGACCGCGCGCCGCGATACCACCTGCGCGAGGCGCCCTGGGGCACCCAATATGCCGGTTATCGCCCGGCAAGTGCCAACAGCACCTATTGGCGCTTCGCCAACTTCCTGTTTCCGTTCTGGACCCAGGTGCCCAACGGCGAATTCGGCAGCCACATTCATGCACGCGCCTGGGTGCCGCTCGACGACGGCCACACCATGTTCGTGTTCATGTGGTGGAAGAAGGGGGTATCGGCGTTGTCGCAGCCCCAGCCGGCCTACAAGGATGGCACGCCGATCGGCGGGACCGGCCGCGTCAACAAGTTTCTGCCCCACTCGTCCGACTGGCTCGGGCGCTTCCGCCTCGAGGCGAACGCGTCAAACGACTGGAAGATCGACCGCCAAGCCCAGCGCAACGGCACGATCTATAGCGGCATCGACGGCATTCATTTGCAGGACCAGGCGATCACCGAAAGCATGGGGCCGATCGTCGAGCATGAGTGGGAGCATCTGGCGCCATCGGACCAGATGATCACCCGCACACGGCGGCGGCTGTTGATGGCGGCCCGCGCCCTACGCGACCAGGATATCGCGCCGCCCGGTGCGGACGACGCAAGCGTCTACAGCACTGCACGCAGCGGCTATTTTGTCAGCGCTGACACGGGCGAATGGCAGCAGGTCTATGCCAAGCAGCTCGCCGCCAGCGTGCATCCGCCGCGGCTGCATGCGGCGGAGTGAGCGACGACGCGTCTTTTTTTCAAAGTGCGGCAGCGACTGGGAGAGACACATGCTCGAGCGAGTTCCTCAACAATTCCGCGAGCTGCAGGAAATCACCATGCAGACGGACACGCGCGACATTCTCACGCACGCCACGCGGCAGGCCGAACACCACGAAGACTACTTCCTAGTCGATATCGACGCGCATGTTACGGAGACGTCGTTCTGGCCAGAAATCCTTGCGCGGATCGACAATGAGGTGATCCGGCAGATGGGCGAAGCCAATGCCGCACGCCCCGGCCATGCCAATCACGCGCTGCTCAACCATCAGCCCGGTATCCTACATCAGCATCTGTATGGCCGCATCCCACATCAGCAGGCGCTGATGGAGTCGGTCGAGACCCA
>Ga0306926_10010034_pt1 | contig 10452 bp, 9 predicted proteins | sample flu12Cox44000178_FD_203759 | JGI IMG/M metagenome (GOLD analysis project Ga0306926, IMG submission 203759) | Lab enrichment of tropical soil microbial communities from Luquillo Experimental Forest, Puerto Rico - flux8day.12C.oxic.44.000.178 (v2)... | ecosystem: Environmental > Terrestrial > Soil... | reverse complement strand
TTTTCGTCGCCGGACACAGCCTGGGTGCAACCATCGCACCCGAGGTTGCGCTTAAGGCTGCTCCGGTGCAGGGGTTGATCCTTCTCGCCCCCATTGGCCGAAAGTTCGGCGCAATGAACGTCCAGCAGATGCGCTTTCTTGGCGAAGCTTCGCATAAGCAATTGGACGAACTGGAACAGAAAGCCAACCAGCTGGACAACCACCTGATGCCGCCCAGCGAGAACTTCCTCGGTGCGCCGGCGTCTTACTACTACGATCTCGAGGCGCGCGACGAGGTCGCGATGGCACGCCAACTCCGTATACCCATCCTCATCCTTCACGGCGGACGCGACTACCAGGTTATCGACCAGGACATCGAGCGCTGGCAGGCAGGCCTCAAGGGCGTCGGTCACGTTCGGGTCGAGACATTCCCGGCACTAAATCATTTATTCATTGCCGGGACTGGAAAGCCCAACCAGCAGGAGTACGGCGAGCCAGGGCATGTCGATGTCAAGGTCATCGACGCGATGACGGCATTCATCGAACATCCGCTGTCCAACTGACCAAGATGAAGGCCTCGGCGATCATTGTCGCGGCTGGAAGCGGTAGCCGCCTCGGTCGCAGCGAGCCCAAGGCCTTCGTGGCGCTCGCGGGTCGCACCATGCTTTCCTGGTCGCTCGCGACGATCGCGCAGGTTGCGGCAATCGAGGAAGTTGTCATCGCGGTTCCCGCCGGAAGGGAAGCCGCGGCGCGCCGCGCAGCTTCGACCCTGTCGATTCCGGTGAAAATCACTCCCGGCGGCGCCGAGCGCCAGGATTCCGTGCAAATCGCGCTCGCGCTCACGTCTGCGCAAAGCGAACTGGTCGTCATTCACGACGCGGCGCGTCCGTTGGCAAGCGCGCAGATCTTCGAGGCATGCCTGGTTGCGGCCGACCGCGCCGGCGGCGCGATCGCGGCAATACCGGTCGCCGACAGCCTCAAGCTGGTCGACGCCGGCCGCGCGATAAGCGCCACCGTGCCACGTTCCGACCTCTGGCAAGCGCAAACACCACAAGCGTTTCGTCGCGCCCTGATAATCGCCGCCCACGATCGCGCGATGCGAGATCACGTCGCGGTGACCGACGACGCAGACCTTGCCGAACGTATCGGCACCCGGGTCGAGGTGGTCGAGTGCACCACTCCAAACCTGAAGATTACCACCGAGGCAGACCTGGGACTGGCGACAGCACTGTTGGAGCGGCAAAACCGGAACTGAAACCGGGGAGGGCCGGAAGCGGCGAAGCGATCCGGCTCTCTGACCTAATCTCTCGCTGGCGAACCTGCGGGAGTGACGATTCCCTCGTTGAGCGATCCCGAGCGAAACCCCTTAAGGTCAATCGTCACGAACCGAAATCCGATCTGTTTCAGCTCCCGCTCTAGCTTGTCGCGGATTTCCGGCTCGAACACCCGCGCGATTTGGTCACGCTCCAACTCGATCCGCGCGACTTCGCCGTGATAGCGCACCCGCGCCACGCGGAAGCCGAGCGCGTGCAGGAGCTTCTCGCCCGCCGCCACCTTGCGCAGTCCCTCGGGCGTGATCTCGGTGCCATAGGGAAAGCGAGAAGACAGGCACGGCGACGCGGGCCGGTCCCAGGTCCGCAGATCCAGCGAGCGCGACAATTCGCGAATCTCCGCCTTGCTCAGCTCGGCCTCGACCAGCGGATGGCGTACCCGCCGTTCGGCGGCCGCTTTCATCCCGGGCCGGTAGTCGTGGAGATCGTCGAGGTTAAGCCCGTCGACGATTTCGGAAATTCCCAGGGCAGTGGCCCGCGCTTCGCAGACCTCGAAGAGGTTGGTCTTGCACAGGTAGCAGCGATTGATCGGATTGGCTGCGTAGCCGGGAATTTCCAGTTCATTGGAATCGATCAACAGATGCCGGGCGCCGATCTCGGCGGCCATCCTGATGGCGGTGTCGCGATCCTCCTCCGGCATCGTGGGCGAAGTGGTGGTCAGCGCGATCACCCGCTCGCCAACCGTGTCATGCGCGACCTTGAGCACAAAGGTCGAATCGACGCCACCGGAGAAAGCGACCATCACCGATCGCATCGGCGCGAAGATCGCGCGGAGCTGGTCGAGTTTCTGCTGCAACTGCTCGGTCATCGCGCTCCCCGGATCAGATACCTTCGGCCTGAAACAAGTCGGTAGTCAGATAGCGCTCGCCGGTGTCACAGAATACCACCGCGACGACTTTCCCCTTTCCCAGACGCTGCGCGATTTGCAGGGCTGCGCAACAATTCGCTCCCGAGGAAATCCCGACCAAGATTCCTTCTTCGCGCGCAAGGCGCCGCGAAAATTCCGCCGCGTCCTCGTCGCTCACCTTGATAATTTCATTGTAGGCCTGGGAGTCGAGGTTTTTAGGCACGAAGCCGGCCCCGATTCCCTGGATCTTGTGAAAGCCCGGCTCTCCGCCCGACAGCACCGGCGAATTTGCCGGTTCAACCGCCACCACCAGCACCTGGTTCTTCGAATGCTCGTGCAGGTAGCGGCCCGCTCCAGATATGGTGCCACCGGTGCCGACGCCCGAGACGAAAGCGTCGATCTTCGGCAGCTGCTCCATCAACTCGGGCCCGGTGGTCCGGTAGTGCATTTCGGGATTGGCGGGATTGCTGAATTGCTGCGGCATGAAGTAGCGCGGATTTTCCCGGCACAGTTCCTCGGCCTTGGCGATCGCGCCGTGCATTCCACGCGTGTCGGGCGTAAGCACGAGCTTGGCTCCGTACGCGACCAGCAACGAGCGTCGCTCCTCGCTCATGGTGTCAGGCATCGTGAGAATCAGGCTGTAGCCCTTGACCGCCGCAACCAGGGCCAGGCCGATTCCGGTATTGCCCGAGGTAGGCTCGACGATGGTGTCGCCCGGCTTGATGCGCCCGCTCCTCTCGGCATCCTCGATCATCGCCAGACAAATCCGGTCCTTGACGCTGCCACCGGGGTTAAAATTTTCGAGCTTGGCCCAGATCTCCGCATCGTCCTTTCCGGGAATCCGGTTAAGCCGGACCACCGGGGTGTGCCCGACGAGCTCCAGAGGAGAATGCGCAACGCTGATCGGCATGCTTCAATTTTAGCGGTATTTGCGCCCGCTTTGCGACCTGACACCACGATCTCGGCATATTTCACCAATCTCGCAGAGCTTGACCTCGACCGGCCACCGTAATCGGTGGATGGCCGCCCCCATGCTAGACTCGCCCGCGATGCGGTTGCTCGTGATTTTTCCAGGCGCGCTTGGCGACCTCATCTGCCTGGGACCTGCACTCCGCGCCATTGCGCGCCGTCATCACGATGCCACCCTTGAGCTGATGGCGCGCCCGGAGCTGGCGCGTTTCGCCGTCGGCAGAATGAGCGTCGAGGCCGGCCATTCGATCGATCGCCGTGAAGTCAGCTCCCTGTTCCGCGACGGTGCCGAAGCGGAGCCGGCTGCGCACGCCTTCTTCGGTCAGTTCGGCAAGATCTATTCGTTCTTCGCCGCAGACGACCACACCTTCCGTCGCTCTCTGAGTGCCGCCGCTTCCGGCGAGGTCTCGTTTCACCGCTTTCGTCCCCCAGGCGATGGCCACCTCAGCAGGCTCTATCTCGATTCCATCGGTGCTTGCGGCGAGCCGTTGGAATCGCGCGTCGACCTGGCCAGGTCCGATTTCGACTCTGCCGATGAACTGCTACATCGGGTGGGCGCGGCGCACGGCAAGTTCTGCCTCGTTTTTCCCGGCAGCGGGAGTGTGAGCAAAAACTGGCCTCTCGGCCGATTCGTTAAGCTCGCCTGCGACGTCTCCTCCTTCGTGAAACCGATAGTGATACTCGGCCCCGCCGAACCCGCCATGGAACTGCGCTTTCAAGAGCGCCAGGTCGTCGCGCTCAAAGGCCTCGAGCTGAAAGTCGTGGCGGCGCTGGCCCACCACGCGCGGGCTTTTGTCGGCAACGATTCCGGGGTGTCCCACCTGGCGGCCGCGGCCGGGGGTCGCGGCGTCGTAATTTTCGGACCGACCGATCCCATCCGATGGCAACCGCTCGGCGAGGTAACCGTCCTCGGCCGCAGGCCGCTCGACGCGCTTGCGGGTGCCGAAGTTTTGCAGGCGCTCCGCGCTCTCGTTTGATGAGGGGCTTATACACGGGAACCGGTGGCGGTCTGATTGGATGGTAGTTTGCCTGGTGTATGATTACATTGACTGTAAAAAAGGCGTGGCGTAGCTTCGGGATACACGATTTCCGGCGCTTTTCGCTCACGACAGCCCAAAATCATGAACAGTTTTCTAAGAACAACGTTCCTGCTTGGTTTGATGACCGGTCTCTTGATGCTTATCGGTGGACTGCTCGGCGGACGCGGCGGGGTCGCGATCTTTTTTGTCCTCGCCGCGATAATGAACTTCGGCAGTTACTGGTTTTCGGATCGGATAGTGCTCCGCGCCTACGGCGCACAACCGCTCGATGCGAGCAACGCGCCGGAACTCTATTCGATTGTAAATGAGCTCGCGCACTCGGCCGGTATCCCGATGCCGCGGCTGTTTCTGATTGATTCCGACACCCCCAACGCCTTTGCCACCGGGCGCAATCCACATCACGCGGCGGTTGCGGTCACGCGTGGCATCATGCGCATCTGCGATCGCGAGGAATTGAAGGGCGTGCTTGGTCACGAGCTGTCCCACGTCATCAATCGCGACATCCTGACCAGTTCGATCGCCGCGACTCTGGCAGGTGCGATTATGATGCTCGCCCATATGGCACGATGGGGCGCGATTTTCGGGTTCGGCCGGAGCGACGACGATGATCGTGGCGGATTCCTCGGTCTGATCTTCATCGCAGTGCTCGCTCCGATCGCGGCCATGCTCATTCAACTTGCGATTTCTCGCACCCGCGAGTACCAGGCCGACGCAAGCGGCGCCCGCCTTACCCACAATCCCGTCAATCTGGCTAACGCGCTCCGCAAGCTGGAAGCATCCAACGAGAGAATGCCCCTCGATGCGAGTCCAGCCACGGCTCATCTGTTTATCGTTAACCCGCTCAGCGCGCAGGGAATTGCCCGGTTGTTCTCAACCCATCCGCCGATCGAGGAACGGATTCGCCGCCTCGAACAGATGACGATCACCTCCTAGCTGGCAAACCATGGTGTCGGAAGAGAAAGACAAGGGCTTTACCGTTCAGGACCGGCGGCGCTTCTCTGCCGAGGGCGAGGCCAAGGCCGAGGGCCCGCAAGAAAGTCCGGCGCCGGCCGCCGCATCCGCGCCCGAGGCTGCGGCCGCCGAACCGCGGCGAGGTCCCGAGCCCGCGCCGCATGCGGAACTGGAAGTTACCTTCACTACCTTCATGGTGGGTCTCTCGACCCAGGCGCTGGCCGCACTGGGCGAGATCTCCGACCCGGTTTCGGGCGCGCGCAGCAAGGATCTGCATGCGGCGCAGCAGCTAATCGATATAATTGGAATGTTGCGGGAGAAAACCCGTGGCAATCTCGATTCCGACGAAGATGGATTGATCGAAGCGATACTGTTCGACCTTCGTATGAAATACGTTGAACTGGCCAGACAATCGGCCCGGTAAGGTCCCGGCGTCGCCTCTTTTGCAAATGCAGTTTAAGCTGATTCGATTGTTTCCGGCGGTGGCCGTGTCGGCCGCGCTGATGTTTTTCACTGCTGCCGGTTCCGCCTCCGAAGTACCATTCTGGACCGACACCCCGGAAAGCGGCCACGTGGCCAAGGCCCAGACGCTCCCCGATTTTGTTGATCTCGCCGCCAAACTCAGTCCCGCCGTGGTCAACATCTCGACCGAGGGAACCGAGCAGGGTGGCGGTGAGGGAGAGTTCCCGGCTCCCTACGGCCATCAGCACGGCAAATCGCTGGGTTCCGGGTTTATCGTTTCCAAAGACGGTTACATCCTTACCAACGATCACGTGATCGAGAATCCCAACAAGGTGACGGTCACGCTGCAGGACGGCCACAACTACACCGCCAAGGTCATCGGTGGCGATAACAAGACCGACGTGGCATTGCTCAAAATCGATGCGGGTCACGAGCTGGCGGTTGCGCCACTGGGAAATTCCGACGACCTCAAGGTCGGCCAGTGGGTGATGGCAATTGGTAATCCCTTTGGCTTCGATCATACCGTGACCGTGGGCGTGGTCAGCGCCAAGGGCCGCTTCCTTCCCGATAGCGTCGACCAGTTCATTCAGACCGATGCGTCGATTAATCCGGGGAACTCGGGCGGCCCGCTCATCGACCTGAGCGGCGGCGTGGTGGGGGTCAACGCCGCCATCTATACGAGCACCGGCAAGAGTATGGGCATCGGCTTTGCCATCCCGATCAACCTGGTCAAGGAAGAACTTTCCGAGCTTCGCGACCACGGCAAGATCAAGCACGGATGGCTGGGCGTCATGATCCAGGAGGTCACGCCCGAACTGGCGGAGTCGATGGACCTTAAGGACGCGCGGGGCGCGCTGGTGGCCGAAGTGCTGAAGGACAGCCCCGCGGCAATTGCGGGGGTTAAGCGCGGCGACGTGATCATCGAATTCGATGGTCATCCGATCAAGGATCGCCGCGAACTGCCGCTGCTGGTTACCCGAACGCCGCTCAGCAAGACCGTCACCGTCAAGATAATTCGCGACAAGCAGGAAAAGGATCTCGTCGCCAACATCACCGAATCCCACGAAGCCGAGCTCGCGGCCGCCGAGCGTCAACCGAAGGTGACGGCAGGTACCCCATCGTCATTCGGGCTGCGCGTGCAGGACTTGAGTCCGGACCTGGCGCATGAGCTGCAACTCGACAGCGGCGTGCAGATTTCCGGCGTCGAGCCGGGCAGCCGCGGCGACGAGGTCGGATTGCAGCCGCGCGACGTAATCCTGGAAGTAAATCGGTCGCCGGTGAAGGACGTGAGTTCTTATCAGCAGGCGCTCAAGGCCGGCGGAAAGGGAAGCATCGTCCTGTTGCTGGTCAAACGCGGAGACTCGACACTCTACTTCGCGCTTAAGCCCGAAGCCTGACCGCGCGCTCTTCGCCAATCGATGCCTGCTGAGCCCAAGCCGCAAGCACGACGCCCCTGGTCACTGTGGCGCATCGCCAAGATGCTGCTGCTGGTCGGGCTTGCCCTCCTCCTCTTTATCCTTCCCCCCGCGCTCTACTACTTCTTCACGTACTACCACGAGCTCGAGCAGGAAGTAGTTACGCGAATGTCGGGCAAGCGCTGGAACATTCCCTCGCGCATCTACTCAGACTCAACCATCATCTATCCCGGACAGAGCCTTAACGACCTGGGTTTCTTCGAGCGGCTCGCTCGCCTGAACTACCATCCCACCGAACTCGGCCAGGTCAACACCCGCGGCGAGTACAGCTACGATTCGCAGTCGGGCAAGCTCGAGATTTTCCTGCACAGCTTCCTGTATCCGTATCACGAGTTCGGCGGCGAACTGGTCGAAGTCAGCCTGTCCAGAAGCGACGTCATCCAGTCGATGCGGGATCCCGGCACCGGCAAGCCGATCTATTCGATGGAGCTGGAACCTGAGTTGATCAGTGGAATCTTCGAGGGCAACTGGGAGCAGCGCCGGCTGGTGCGCCTGAGCCAGATTCCACCCGCGCAGGTCGATGCGATCCTGGCCGCGGAAGATCATCGCTTCTACGAACACCACGGGGTCGACCCGGTCCGGATTACCAAGGCCGCGATCGTGGACCTGACCTCGCATACCATCCGCCAGGGTGGATCCACCCTCACCCAGCAGCTGATGAAGAATTTCTTCCTGAGCAGCGAGCGAAGCTACCGGCGCAAGATTAAGGAAGCCGTGATGGCCTACATCGCGGAGAGCAAATACTCAAAGGACGAAATCCTCGAGAACTACATCAACGACATCTACCTGGGGCGGCGCGGCCAGGAGGGGATTTACGGGGTCTGGGAAGCATCCGAATACTATTTCTCGAAAGAACCGCGCGATCTGACTCTCGGCGAAATGGCGACTATCGCCGGGATGATAAGTTCACCCAACCGGATTAACCCGTTGCGACACCCGGAGCTTGCCCGTCAGCGGCGCAACGAAGTACTCGCCGCAATGCTCCAGGACGGCTACATCAGCAAGGCCGCCTATGATGCCGCGGTCGCGGAGCCGCTGCGCGCTCGCGAGGTATATACCGAAAACAACGACGCGCCCTACTTCGTTGACTATGTAAAAAAGGAGCTCGCCGAGCGCTACCCCGCGGGCGTGCTGACCGCGGAGGGGCTGCGGATTTTCACCACCCTCGATGTGCACATGGAGAAGCTCGGGGAAAAGGCGATTCGCGGAAACCTGGCGAACCTCGAAGCCAAGTATCCGCGCCTGGCGCGCAAGGAGGAAAATCAGCGGCTGGAGGAGTGCCTGGTCTCGCTGGAGCCGCAAAGCGGCAAGATCCGCGCGATGGTTGGGGGACGCGACTACCGCCAAAGCCAGTTCAATCGTGTCACGCAATCGAAACGACAGCCCGGCTCTGCCTTTAAACCGTTCACCTACCTCGCCGCATTCCAGGAGACTCTCGATGGCGGCCCCGTGAAGCTGCTGCCCACCAGTTTCATTGACGATGAGCAATGGACCTGGCAGTACGCCGACAACATGAGTTGGTCGCCGCACAACTACAAAGACCGGTACTTCGGACGTGTGACGCTGGAACAAGCGCTCGAAGAATCGATGAATGCAGCGACCTCGAAAATTGCTTACACCATTGGACTCGATCGGGTACTCGAGATGGCCAAACGGATGGGCTTTGGCGATCTGCCCGCCTACCCGTCAATCGTGTTGGGGGGAATAGAAGTATCGCCGATGCAGCTTGCGACCGCCTATTCGATAATCGCCGACTACGGAATGTCAGTTCCACCGTTTGCGGTCACCGCGGTGGTCGATGAGAACGGCAAGGTGGTCGAGGGGCACGAGCTCAGTGCCGAACAGGTAATCTCACCGGACCTCGCATACATGGGACAGTTCATGCTCGAACAGGTGATCAATCACGGTACCGGCTATCCCGCGCGTCAGAAGGGCTTCAAGCTTCCGGCGGCCGGAAAGACCGGGACCACCAACGATGAAAAGGATGCGTGGTTCGCGGGCTTCACCCCCAACCTGCTCACCGTGGTGTGGACCGGATTCGACTCCAAGGAAGATCTCAACCTCACCGGCGCCCAGGCTTCCCTACCCGCATGGACCACGTTCATGAAGGCGGCAACTGCGTCGCGGCCGGTGCTCGACTTCGCAGTTGCGCCGGGAATCGTCGAGGAGCGCGTCGATCCACTCACCGGCTACAAGGCGAGCCGGTGGTGCCCGGTGACGGCCGAAGGCGTCTTTCCGCGCGGCACCGAACCGACCGAGATCTGCCCCGTTCACAAGCCTGGAACGATCGCCGAGTCCGATCATGCCATGCCACAGTCGCCCGATGCTTTGACTGACCCCAACGACTGACGTTACCCTCCGTCTACTTGCTGGTTCACCGTCGACCAATTTTCGCTGCTCTCGCCGCCCTGTTACTCTGTTGCGCTCCGGTGCAGGCGAGGGCTGACGGACCGATCGAGCGTGCGCGTTTTCAGGAAGAATCCCTTCCGCAGGCGGATCTTACGGCGACTGCCACGCCCACGCCGACCCCAGAGCCGGGTAGCGAAATCTCCGGCACCCCTACGGTCACGCCGAGTCCTCCACCAGCGAGTTCCGAGGTTTTCCCGGAACCCACCGTACAGCCGACTTCAGCTGACCAGCTCCCGCCGCTGCAACCGGGTTCCGTGACGCTTTCGCTGCGGGTCAGCGACTCGTCCCTGCAGAGCATGATCGATAAGGAGCAGAACCCGGCTCGGGCCGCCTCGATGAGAATCGCCGAGCAGGCACGGACCGAACTGCTCGGGGGCCATCCGGACGAGGCGAGCCGCGACCTGGCGCGCGCAGTCTCGATCGATCCGAGTGATCCGTACGCATATTTCTACCTGGGCCGCGCTTACATCGTAAAAAAGAATTATCCCCAGGCGATGACCTTCCTGAAGCGGGCAGAAATCGGGTTCGGAAGCCGCAATCCGCTGTGGCTGAGCGAGACGCTCGGCTTTGAGGCCCTGACTTACGAGGAGTCGGGACACGACGCGGCCGCGGCCGCGGCATATCAGCAGGCGCTGCAGGTGAATCCTGGAAATCTGATGGCACGGGTTGGCTACACTCGGCTGGCACCGTCGCTTTCCCCGTCCGAAGGCGCCCCTGCCGCCGGCGAGGACGTACCGCCACCCACGGGCGAGCCCATACCCGGACCACCAGCCGCTTCTCCCCCTCCTCCGCCGCCCAACTCTCCACCACCCTCGGACCAGTGAGTCTTCCGTGCGCGAACAGCGCTGAGTATGCTGAAGGCGTCTCACTCGCACGCCGCGCGGGCGAAGAAACTCAATCGGATTTGCAATGACTGCCTTTGCCTGAAACCCCCACCCGCGATGCTGATACTAGGAATCGAATCTTCCTGCGACGATGCGGCCGCAGCG
>Ga0306926_10010032_pt1 | contig 10454 bp, 7 predicted proteins | sample flu12Cox44000178_FD_203759 | JGI IMG/M metagenome (GOLD analysis project Ga0306926, IMG submission 203759) | Lab enrichment of tropical soil microbial communities from Luquillo Experimental Forest, Puerto Rico - flux8day.12C.oxic.44.000.178 (v2)... | ecosystem: Environmental > Terrestrial > Soil... | reverse complement strand
GGAGACGCGGTGTTGATCGCCTGGAACATCTTGGGTGGTAAGCGTAAACCTCTCACCCGCCTTCAACTGGATCTTTTCCACGCTCAAATTGCCAAGGCGCATCTTAGGGCCAGGCAAGTCGGCCATAATGGCCACTTGCCGGCCCGCGCGTTTGGCTGAGAGACGTATGTTCCCGATGTTCTGGCGATGTGTCTCGAACTGTCCGTGCGAGAAGTTGAGCCGCGCAACGTTCATGCCGGCGCGGATCATTGCTTCCAAAACCGCCGGCGACTCTGAAGCTGGCCCGATCGTAGCGACAATTTTGGTTTTATGATCGGACAATTGCATGAACGCACGTCATATGTTGTCGCCTTCGGTCGAACTCCGTTTCGGTCCGGTTGCGGGTTTCCCTCCCCATCTCCAACTGAGAACGAACGGATGGTCTTCGCCGCGCTCATTGATGTATTGGCGATGTTCGATGAGCGCATTGCGGATAGCCTGCTTGGCGTAGGCGGCACGCGAACTCAGCTGCGGTAGACGATCTATGACGTCCTGCACCAGGTGGAAACGATCCATTTCATTGAGCACCACCATGTCAAACGGCGTCGTGGTCGTCCCTTCCTCCTTGTATCCGCGGACGTGAAGGTTTTTATGGTTTGTTCGGCGATACGTGAGGCGATGGATCAGCCAGGGGTAGCCATGGAAAGCGAACACAATGGGCCGATCTTTGGTGAAGAGGGAGTCGAAATCGTGGTCGCTCAGGCCATGAGGATGTTCGCTTGCAGGCTGCAGCTTCATCAGGTTAACAACATTGATCACCCGCACTTTCAATTCTGGCATGTGCTCACGCAGGAGGTCCACCGCTGCGAGAGTTTCGAGGGTAGGCACGTCCCCACAGCACGCCATTACCACGTCGGGCTCTGAGCCTTTGTCGCTGCTGGCCCACTCCCAAATTCCCAGACCCGCCGTGCAATGTTTGATGGCTTCATCCATATTCAGCCAGACCGGGGCGGGTTGTTTGCCTGCCACGACCACGTTGACGTAGTTGCGGCTGCGCAGACAATGATCCGTGACCGAGAGCAGGCAGTTGGCATCGGGAGGCAGGTAGACGCGAACGATCTCGGCCTTTTTGTTCACGACATGGTCAATGAACCCGGGGTCCTGGTGCGAAAATCCGTTATGGTCCTGCCGCCAAACGTGAGAGCTCAGCAGATAATTGAGCGAAGCAATCGGTCTTCTCCAGGGAATATGATTGCAGACTTTCAACCACTTGGCGTGCTGGTTGAACATCGAATCGATAATGTGAATGAAGGCTTCGTAGCAGGAGAAAAACCCATGACGGCCGGTAAGCAAATATCCTTCGAGCCAGCCCTGGCACTGGTGCTCGCTAAGCATTTCCATTACTCGCCCATCGGGTTCAAGATGATCGTCATAGGGAAACCTCTCGGCCATCCAGGCGCGGTTAGTTACGTCCAGCACGTCCTGCCATCGGTTCGAGTTGTTTTCGTCGGGGCTGAACAAGCGAAAGTTTTTGCTCTCGAGATTGAGCTTCATGATATCCCGCAGGAACTTGCCCATCACGCGAGTGGCTTCTGCGTCAGTGGCGCCGGGCTGCTTTATCTCAACGGCGTACTTGCAAAAATCGGGCATCCGCAGGTCGCGCAAGACCAAACCGCCATTGCTAATAGGATTCGCGCTCATGCGCCGTTCGCCCTTGGGAGCAATCTCCGCCAACTCGGGCTCGAAATGGCCGCTGGCGTCAAAAAGCTCTTCGGGTTTGTAGCTCTTCATCCATTGCTCGAGAATCTTGATGTGCTCAGGCTTCTCGTGCATCTCCCCCATTGGCACCTGGTGCGCGCGCCACGAATCCTCAGCTCGCTTGCCGTCAATTTCTTTCGGACATGTCCAGCCTTTGGGTGAGCGCAGAATAATCATCGGCCAACGCGGGCGTTCAGTAACGCCGTCCTCCCGGGCGGCCTTTTGAATGCGCTGAATTTCGGCCACAGCTTCATCCAGCGCAGCGGCCATCAACTCGTGCATTTTTGCCGGCTCGTGGCCTTCAACAAAAATGGGAACGTAACCATACCCACGGAACAGGTAGCTGAGTTCGTCGTGGCTGATTCGCGCGAGAACGCACGGATTGGCAATTTTGTAGCCGTTCAGATGCAGGATCGGCAGCACCGCGCCATCGGTGACGGGATCGAGAAACTTGTTTGAATGCCAACTCGTCGCAAGCGGGCCCGTCTCAGCTTCGCCATCTCCTACAACGGCTGCGACGATCAAGCCAGGATTATCGTAGGCCGCGCCATAAGCGTGACTCAAAGCGTAGCCAAGTTCCCCGCCCTCGTGAATGGAGCCGGGCGTTTCCGGGGCAACGTGACTCGGGATGCCGCCGGGGAAGGAAAACTGTTTGAACATCTTCTTCATTCCTTCCTCGTCTTGCGAAATGTTCGGGTAAACCTCGCTATAAGTGCCTTCGAGCCAGGTATTAGCGACGATTCCCGGGCCGCCGTGCCCGGGGCCGATGATGTAAATCATGTTCAGGTCGCGTTCTTTGATGAGGCGATTGAGATGCACGTAGATGAAGTTAAGGCCCGGCGTCGTTCCCCAATGACCCACCAGGCGCGGCTTGATGTGCTCCTTTTTCAAAGGAGTTTTGAGCATGGGATTGTCCTCCAGATAAATCTGGCCGACGGAGAGATAGTTGGCAGCCCTCCACCAGGCGTCCATTTTGCGCAGCAAGTCCGGCTCCAGATGTCCGTTCGTGGTCGCGGCGGCGGCCGCGGATTGGCGAGTTGTTGAGCTTCGGCCGCCATCCAGCTTTTTCATTGCCGTGCCGCCAACGCGGCGCTGAGAACGTATATTTTTCATTCAGTAGTAAGTGTTTATCGGTTTTTGGTTTAGACGATCATTCGGTTAAAACATGCAAAACGCAGCCGTCTCAAACGGCCAATTCCTTTCAAGTCTTGCCCAGTGAACAGCTCGAGCTTGCGGGTGTCGGTGTTTCACTGGGCAACCTACATCTTCGCTCGTGATTGTTCTGAGGCAAGTGCGCCCCGCCCCGCAGCCTGCTGCCGGCCCAGTTGTTCCCTGGCAGCTTCAACGACCCGTTCGGGTGTGAAACCAAACTTTGTCTGAAGTTCCTTTAGAGGCGCGGATGCTCCGAAGGTGTGCATGCCAATCCTTTGGCCAGTAGTGCCCACGTATCTTTCCCAACCAAACACCGAGGCCTGCTCGACCGACACTCGGGCTGCCACAGCGGACGGTAACACTGCTTCGCGATACGCGGGATGTTTGCGACAGTAATGCTCGAACACTTCCCAGGAGGGCATACTGACCACTCGTGCCTGGATGCCCTCGACCTGTAGTTGCTCGCGAGCCGCAAGACAGAGTGCAACTTCACTTCCGGTAGCCAGCAATAGTACGTCGGGGTTTCCGTCGGAGGCGTCAGCGAGCACATAGGCGCCTCTCGCAACCCCCTCTGCCGAGGCATACTTGGTTCGGTCGAAAACCGGCAAGGCCTGCCGCGACAGAATCAGCGCAACCGGTTCATGACGAAATTGCATTATAACGCGCCACGCTTCGACGACTTCGTTGGCATCGGCGGGGCGGATGGTAATCAAACCGGGAATGGCCCGAAGTGAAGCGAGGTGCTCAATGGGCTGGTGAGTCGGGCCGTCTTCTCCGACGCCGATCGAATCGTGCGTGAAGATGTGCGTGACAGGAATTTCCATCAAAGCGCTTAAGCGCAACGAAGGGCGAGCGTAATCGCTAAATATCAGAAAGCCTGACCCGTATGGCCTGAGTTGCGACAAGGACAAGCCGTTGAGAATCGCGCCCATTGCATGTTCCCGAATGCCGAAATGGAAGTTGCGTCCCGCCGGATTATCCGCGCTCAAATCACCGGCATTCTCGTAGGTCAGTCGCGTTTTGCAGGAGGGGCTAAGATCGGCTGAACCGCCGAGAAGCCAAGGCACGTTGCGCGCCAAAGCGTTGAGAACCTGCCCGGAGGCCTCTCTCGTCGCGAGGCCCTTTGCGCTCGCGGCAAATTTTGGCAGGTCGCGATCCCAGCCGTCGGGCAACTCGCGCCGCAGCATGCGCCAGCCCTGGTCCGCCAACTCGGGGTATTCGCGGCGGTATCTCTCGAACATCGCAAGCCAGTCGTCACGCAACTTGCTGCCCCGTTCACCGATACCTGCGCGAAAATGCTCACGCACACCATCCGGGACAAGGAACCTGGCGTCCTCGGGCCAGCCGTAGTTCTTTTTGGTTGCACGGATTTCTTCGTCGCCCAGCGGTTCACCGTGTGCGGCGCTGGTGTCCTGCTTGGTCGGCGCTCCGTACGCGATATGACTGTCGACGATGATAAGCGTTGGACGATCGTTGGTCTTTTGGAAAGTGGCGAAGGCGCGAGACAGCATGTCTAAGTCGTTGGCGTCGCCAACCCGCAGGACGTTCCACCTATATCCGAGGAAGCGCGTAGCCACATCTTCTGTGAAGGCCAACGCCGTGTTGCCCTCGATGGTGATCTTGTTGTTGTCATAAACCCAACAGAGGTTCGAGAGACCGAGGTGGCCGGCCAACGATGCCGCCTCGCCCGAGATCCCTTCCATCATGCAACCGTCGCCACACAAAGCGTAGACGTCATGATTGAAGAGTTCGAAACCAGGACGATTGAAGTAAGCCGCCTTGCAACGGGCCCCGATAGCCATACCAACGCTCATGGCCACGCCTTGTCCCAGGGGACCGGTCGTCGCTTCAACTCCGGATGTCCACCGATATTCGGGATGGCCCGGACACCGGCTGCCCAGTTGACGGAAGCGCTTCAAATCCTCGAGCGGCACCGAAAGCTCTCCGAGCACTTCGTATTTCGGGTTCACGGCTTTGACGCCGGTCAGGTGCAAGAGTGAATAAAGCAACGTCGAAGCGTGACCGACCGACAAAACGAAACGGTCTCGGTTAGGCCAAATAGGATGTTCTGGATCGAATCGCAGAAACCGTTGCCACAAACAATAGGCAACGGGTGCCAATCCCATGGGCGTGCCAGGATGACCAGAATTGGCCTGCTGGACGGCATCCATGCAGAGCGTGCGAATCGTGTTGATCGCCAATTGATCGAGCTGCTTTTCGGTGCCAGCCGAGGTGGTTGACGTTGTTTTGCCGTTGGGCATAGGTTTGACGGCGGTCGGCATACTACCTCACTTTCTCTTCCTGCACGCGTCGATCGGACTCCCATGAGTTCCTGCCCAAACGACCTGACGCATTAGTCAGTTCATATAGACGGTTAAAGGCTGCGCTTATCGCCATGTCGTCGCCGGGAGATCGCCAGCCCCACTGATTCACTGCCTTACCTGGAACATTCATTCGTGAAGAAGAATCCAAAACGAGCAAATCCTGGAAAGGGGTAATCGCCAAAGCGGCCGGTGAAGACAAGGCCAGGCGGATCAGTTCCCACACTGCCTCGTCTGACGTTCCGGGAGAACGTTGCAGATAGTTCCAGAAGTTGCGGCGCTCATGATCCGGCAGAGAATTATGCCAGCCGAGCGTAGTGTCGTTGTCGTGAGTGCCGGTATAAGCGACACAATTATGAATACAGTGGTGCGGCAAGTGCGGATTGTTCGGGTCGCCGTTAAAAGCAAATTGGAGCACCCGCATTCCGGGAAGTTGAAACTGATCTCTCAGCGATGTGACGGCGGGAGTGATAAGGCCCAGGTCTTCGGCGAGAAGCGGAAGTCCGCCCAGAGCTCGTCGCACCTTCTCAAAGAAATCTCCTCCCGGACCGGGAGCCCAGTGCCCTGATTGGGCTGTCGGAGAGCCCGCTGGCACCTGCCAACCCGACTCGAATGCACGAAAGTGGTCGATGCGGATTGCGTCCAGATATTCCAGCCGCGCAATTAAGCGGTTTATCCACCAGCGGTAACCTGTCTGGCGAAGTTGATCCCAATTGTAAACAGGGTTGCCCCAAAGCTGGCCGTGGGCGCTGAAATAATCTGGAGGCACGCCGGCTTCGACCGCAGGCCTCAAGTCCTTGTCCAGAAGAAATAGACCCGGGTCGGCCCATACGTCCGATGAGTCCGGTGAGACAAAGAGCGGCAGGTCGCCCAGCAAACGAACGCCTCGTTGATTGGCATACTCCTTGAGAATTAACCAATGTCGCAGCACGATGAATTGGCCAAAGAGGAATCGGTTCATTGTAGCAGCCAATTCCCGTCGGGCGTTTTCGAGCGCTTTGGGGTCACGGCGGGCCAGGGCTGCCGGCCACTCACGGAACGGTGTCTCCCGGAATTTATCCCGCAACGCCATGAATAGCGCTGGCTCTTTCTGGAGGTGCGCTTTTTCTTCGCAGAACTTGTCGAAAGACGGACGCAGATCTTGACGAAAGCCGTTCTGGAAGTTTTTCCACGCAAGGTCCAGCACACGATTCTTGAACCGGATGACGCGGTCGAAGTCGACGTAACCTGAAGGAAAACTGGGGTCACCAATATCATCGAGACCCATCAACCCATCTTCGGCCAGCTGATCAGGACTGATAACCAGCGGGTTCGCAGCAAATGAAGACAAGGCCTGGTATGGAGAGTTGCCGTAACCGGTAGGCCCCAACGGAAGAACCTGCCACCAGCTTTGACCAGCGGCTGCGAGCCGGTCCACCCACGCAAAAGCCTCAGGTCCTACATCCCCAATGCCGTAACGCGACGGCAAAGAAGTAACGTGCAGCAATACACCGGAGGCGCGGTATCCGGGCGGAAACGGGGCACTGAAACCGCTGGCATGGGAATCGTGCACAGATACCTCAGATTGCAGCTCGCAAATCATTCTGACTTCCGTTCCCCGGCAAAGCGACGTTCAATCGCTTTTACTTTTTCGAGTCGTCGATGGTGCCGCTCTTCGCCCGTGTATTTGGCCTCAAGAAATGTGCGAACCAGTTCCATTGCCACCGCTTCGCCAACAACCCGCCCACCCATAACGAGCACATTGATGTCGTCGTGTTCGACCCCCTGGTGTGCTGAATAGTGATCGTGACACAGGCCTGCACGAACCCCGGTAATTTTGTTCGCCGCAACAGACGCACCGATACCACTGCCACAAACCAGAATCCCTCGCTCGGCCTTGCCCCCTTGCACGGCCAAACCCACGGCTTCAGCAAAGTCAGGATAGTCCACCGGCTCCGTGCTGGTCGTGCCAACGTCGATCACCTCATACTTCATTTGGAGCAGCAGCGCTTTGACACGTTCCTTGAGTTGGAAGCCTGCATGGTCCGCTCCGAGCGCAATCCTCATTTTTCGCTCCTTTCCTTTTTAGAAACTTCGATGAACGCTCTCCTGACGGCCTGGATGTTTGCTGGGCTTGGCTTTGTTGGTGTCAAAATGCATAGCCAGCTCCTCCGGTATCAGAGCAGGTCATGATCGAAATAAATGATAGGCTAAAGGCGTGCCAATCAAGACGAACCAGATCGGCCCAGCGCCAGAGAACTACCAATCAAGGCCTTAAGGGAACAACTTGCTCTGGAAGATACGTATGCATCGTGAGGCCTACGGTCGGAAGAGCGACCTTGCGTCGGTATTTCGTCCTGCTTGAGGAGCCCAAACCTTTGCTAACCCGTGATCTAAATCCTGCCACTAGCGACGACGTAAGCCAGCATTTGACTCATAGTGAGCTTGCGTGTCCCTGGGCCCGAGCGGACATAGAAAGATTCCAGCCCGCCATCAATGAGGAAAACAGGTTTGGCGACAGGCAAACATTCAATGAGCAACACTTTCAAACCGCCGCAAGGATAAAGACCAAAGTGGACGTTGGCCGCGTGCTCCGCACCAATGTGCTGCTGCAGGCGGTTATTGACGTGTAGAAGGTACTTGTCCTCGTTCTCAAAACCGTCTTTTTCAATTCCCAGAGCAACACCTTTATCGTCAACCCCAATTACCAGGCGCCCGCCATCACTGTTCAAAAAGGCAGCCACAGTTTTTAACCAGGCGATCTCTACGCCGTGGTCGACTTTTTTCTCTTTGAGGCTCCAACGCAGCGTTGACTTAAACTCAGTCCGGTCATTCTCACCTTCACCAATAATCTGCGCGATGTGTTTTTCCGGAGAGAGTTCTGGCACCCGAAACCTGCGGCGCTCCTCCTGCAACTCAACCTGACGGCGGACACGGGCTCGAACCTCCGCGGGATTGAAGGGTTTTGTAATAAAATCAACTGCACCCAATTCGATGCCACGCGCGCGATCTTCCGGGTCTTGCAAACTCGACAGGAAGATAATAGCCAGATCCTTCGTGGCGGCCTCTCCGCGCAGGCGGTTGCAGACCGCAAAACCATCCATCTCAGGCATCATAACGTCCAACAAGACCACGTGAGGATTACGTTCGCACGCCAACTTGAGGGCATCGGCTGGTTTGGTGGCGCAGAGCAATTGGTATTCGGTCCCCTGCAGGGCGGAGGTCAGCACCTGCAGGCAGCTCGGCTCGTCATCTACCAACAAAATGGCCGGTCTGTTGAACATTCACTTGGCTGCTGCCCCATTCGTGGCGTGCAAGAGATTAAGAAAATCTCTTAAGGCAGAAAAACGAGCGTTTTGCATTTATGCTACTGAGGGCGTGCAGTCAGCCGGAGTATCAGAGTCTGTAGCATCTTGATCAAGCCTCATTCCAGCGCGTCTCAAACGTGCAATGCGCCATTTTTCCCAGCTTAAGCGCTCGGTGAGAATACCTTAATGGCTGGCAGTGGAAGTCGACGGGCTAACCGAAGGACGGGATGCCGACCATTGATTCACCCAAAACGAGAATCCAAAACCGGGCAGTTGAGCGACAAAACTGCATACGCTTCAAGTTGTAAGGAAAAACCAGGGTCGAAAGTCCTGGTGCTGGCACAATCCGTGCAAGGGAAGAGTCGGCCTTAGAGCTTGGCAGGCAAGCCTGATAGCCCCTATGCACCCTGTGAAGACCAAGTGGTTGATCTTGATTGTGGCAGTGGCCTGTCTTGGCCTAACGCTCTGCTCAGTGTTGGCAGCGGCAACCGCACCCGAGTCGCCCGAGCCGAATCAGTCCCACAAGCAAGAGGAACACGGATTGCCTCAACAGGCTGTTGAGATTGGCAAGCTCTTTGGTTTGCCAATTACCAATTCGATGCTTCTGAGCTGGCTGGTGGCCATCGGGCTGATCGTTTTCGCCCAGGTATCGACTCGACATATGGAGAAAGTTCCTAAAGGAGCGCAGAACTTTTGGGAATGGTTGGTGGAAAGCTTGTCAAATTTTCTGGAAGGTGTCATTGGGCACCACCTGGTACAACGCACGTTTTGGTACTTTGCCACGATCTTTATCTTCATTTTATTCGCGAACTGGGCAGGCCTAATCCCAGGCGTTGGAACCATCGGATGGAAAGTAAAGTTTTCTGACGGCCACGAAGAGATGCAACCGTGGTTCAGAGGTGCCAACGCGGACCTCAACATGACTCTGGCTATGGCGCTGGTCTTCTTTGCCTGTTGGGTAGTCTGGGCCATACAAGAAGTTGGGGTAGGGGGTTTTTTCAAAGAGCTCTTTGCGCCCAAGGGAGAGAGCACCGGCTTTCTAAAAGTCTTGTTGATTGTGGTCTTTTTTGCGGCCGGGTGCTTGGAGGTCATTTCGATCCTTTTCCGTCCCGTTTCCCTCAGCTTCCGGCTTTACGGAAATATTTTTGCGGGTGAGAACATGCTGGAAACAATGAGCAAACTGGTACCGGGCCTTGGATGGTTATTGCCGATCCCATTTTACTTTTTGGAGTTGCTGGTTGGCCTGGTGCAAGCCTTGGTTTTTATGCTGCTGACGGCTGTCTTCACGCTGCTCATTTGCCAGCACGAAGAGCAGCCAGGCGCTTCTGAAACGCACTGATGCGGTAATAAAATTTCGGCGGTTTGACCGTGTTCAATCGCGGGAGCCGGCGAGAGAAAGAAAGGCAAGATCATATGACGCTAATGCCAATGATGGCAGAACTGAGCGGAAACACGCACGTCGGATTGGCGGCTCTGGGCGCCGCACTTGGCGTCGGTTTAATTGGTATGAAGGCTTCCGAGGCAGTCGGACGCAACCCGGGAGCGGCAACCAAGATTCTGGTCCAATCGATCCTGGCTATCGCGTTTGCCGAAGCCATCGTGTTCTATGCTCTGTTCCTTGTGAAGTAAGTACAGCGGGGCGCGGAGTCAGGGGGCTCCGCGCCCGTAAATCCCAATTCCATTATGAACTCGTTGATCTTACTTGCTCAGGCAGGAGGGACCGGTCCGGTGCAGGAAATCGCCAGAACTTTCGGCGTGGATTGGACGCACCTGATTTCCCAAATCATCAGCTTCGGGATTGTCTGCGCCTTGCTTTACAAATTTGCCTACCGGCGCGTCCTTCAAATGCTCGAGCAGAGGCGCCAGCAGATCGCCGAAGGATTGGCCAACGCCGAAAAGATAAAAGCCGAACTGGCTCGAACGGAAGCCCAACGACAGGAGACCCTGGCCCAAGCTA
>Ga0306926_10010031_pt1 | contig 10454 bp, 6 predicted proteins | sample flu12Cox44000178_FD_203759 | JGI IMG/M metagenome (GOLD analysis project Ga0306926, IMG submission 203759) | Lab enrichment of tropical soil microbial communities from Luquillo Experimental Forest, Puerto Rico - flux8day.12C.oxic.44.000.178 (v2)... | ecosystem: Environmental > Terrestrial > Soil... | reverse complement strand
CTTGTGATAAATAGCACCGGAACTGCACCGCTGACTTTCAGCAACATCACGATCACCGGGACCAACAGCAAGGATTTTACCCAGACCAACACATGTCCCGTGCCACCTAGCAGCCTTGCCGTGGGCACCAGCTGTACCGTGAGCTTAACCTTCCAGCCTTCGATAGCAGGCAATGAAAGTGCTATGGCGAGCATTGCCGATAACGCTAGCACTGGCAGCCCGCAAGCGATTCTATTGCAAGGGACCGGTATCGCTAATGGACCGGCAGTAAGTTTGTCCGCTACTGCGCTCGCTTTTGCTAACCAACCTGAGAACACCCTCAGCGCTGCGCAGACTTTGACCATCAGGAACACGGGCAGCGCGGCATTGACCATCAACAGCATCACGATCACCGGGACTAATAGCAGGGATTTTGTTCAAACCAACAACTGTCCCGTTTCGCCCGCGACTCTCGTTGCTGGCGGCAGCTGCTCGATTGCTGTAACTTTCACGCCCTCCGCCATCGCCAGCGAGTCCGCTACGATGAGCATTGCCTCTAACGCTCCCAGCAGCCCTCGAGCAGTCGTTTTGGAAGGTAGCGGAACTGCCAACAGTGCCGGGATAAGTTTGTTTCCTAGTGTACTGACCTTCCCTAACCAACCTGAGAACACGCCCAGCAAAGCGCAGACTTTGACCATCAGTAACATGGGCAGCGCGGCATTGACCATCAACCGCATCACGATCGCCGGGATCAACAGCAGCGATTTTGCTCAGACCAACAACTGTCCGATTTCGCCCGCAACTCTCGCTGTTGGAGGCAGCTGCACGATTGCTATAACTTTCACGCCCTCCGCTGTCGCCAGCGAATCCGCTACGATAAGCGTTGCCTCTGACGCTCCCGGCAGCCCCCAAACGGCATCTGTAAGGGGAACTGGTTATGGCGTGGGCGCGATGTCTAAGGCTTGGACGGCGATTGGCTCGTTGCCGAGCCCACCTATTAAAGCTACCGGAACCTACGCGCCGTTCAACGCGACTCCCTATTTTAGGATATCGACGAAGCCAGTTTACGATACCGTTAATAAGGGGCTCCTATTGTACTGGGCGAATCCCAACTGTTGCTACGGGAGTTTTTCAAACGCAGTATTTCTTTACAGAGTGTCTGTCAACAGCTGGACGAACTTTTGGTCTCACCAGACGGCTCTAAATCAAAGTGGCCCCGCAGACATGGTCGATGCCCCATCGGATAACATTCCTTATCACGCATTGGCCTGGGACACACGACGGCACGTGCTGTGGAAAGGTTTCGGCTCCGCAACGACAGGTGGAACATCGGGCGACTGTGGTGACTGTGGGGTCAATGATTTTTACAAATTTGACACGACCGGGGGCAAGGGCACATGGACAGAGTTGTGCGGAAATGGGCTTGCGGAATGCGCCCCAGGGGTGTTACAGGAAACTGCTTTTGCTTATGACTCGGCTCGCGACGTTGTTGTTATGTACGGTGGGCTCAAACATGGAACTCCGAATGCGGACACATGGGAGTACACGCCCACCAAAAATAGCTGGACACGCATTTGCGGGGAGAAACAAGTTTCTTGCGGGCCTCCTCCCCTGAATGGCGAAGGATTCGTATATGATCCGGCACTACAAGGATTTGTTTTATTTGGCGGAAGCTCCAGCTCCGGTGCGCTCAACGGAGATACGTGGCTCTATAGTGCTGCTACGCAGAAGTGGCGCAAGATAACTCCGAACATCCATCCGCCCGCCCAGATGTTTCCTGTGATGGATTATGTTCCAAGACTTCGAGCAGTTGTACTGGTTGGCTCCGAATCTACAGGTGCCCACACTTGGGCGTTCGATGGGGCGCAATGGATTGACCTGAACCTAACTGCAGGGCCGGTCCTCTCCAAGGCAGCGCAGGAAAATCAGGGTGCTTACGACGTCTCGGCCGATCGGTTCGTGCTGTTTCTCCCGGGCAATAACGCAGTTGGAGCTATTTGGTCTCTTAATTTGCCCTCCTCGTTGAGTGTTTCAACGCCAGTATCAAGCCCGGCGGCAACGCTGTCCCAGGCCAGCGTATCGTTTCAAGCGCAGTCGGTGGGCACACTTAGTTCCGCTCGACGTCTAACGATAACTAGCAGTGGCAATGCGGCACTGACCATCGCTCGCATCACGATCACTGGGACCAACAGCAAGGATTTCACGCAGACCAATAACTGTCCGATTTCGCCCGCGACCCTCGCTGCTGGCGGCAGCTGCACGATTACTGTAACCTTCATGCCCTCCGCAGCTGGAACGGATCAAGCGGTGCTAACCGTCTCAGATAATGCTGTCTCCAGCCCGCAGAACGTATCCCTCACCGGAATTGGCACGAACAGCAGTGCAGGATTTCCAAATCTAACTGTGTCACCGTCCAGCCTCAACTTTGGCAGTCAGCCATCGAACACCACAAGCGCACCGCAAACCGTGACGCTATCGAATAGTGGCGCCGCCCCGCTGACCTTCAATAGTGTGTCGATAACTGGTGCAAATAGCAGCAATTTCAGTGAGACGAACAACTGCCCGGTTTCCCCGGCGACGCTACCTGGCGGTGCTAGTTGCTTGATTCACGTAACCTTCACGCCTTCTGCTCCTGGGATTGATCAAGCTGCGTTGAGCATCTCAGATACTGCTGCAGGTAGCCCGCAAACCGCTTCCATAAGTGGGACCGGAACCAGCAATGGCAGCAACAACGGCGGAGGCACCTCGGGCCCGGCCGCTCAGTTTCCCATTGCTCTTACCGTTCAAGAAGCGATTTACCCGGGCGTTTCCGGTGTGGACAGGACGCAGGATCCTGTCACTGTCGGAATCCCACTTCCTGACAAGGCAGGAATTACCGACACATCCACCCTCGGATTGACTGGGACTTCGGTTGGGCAGTTTCGAGTCTTAGGACGCTGGCCATCCGGCAATGTGAAGTGGCTTCGGGTGGATACACAGGCGGACGAAACCGCGGGCGGACAAAATGTGGCCATCTCTTTAACGAATAGCGGCTCTGGAAATTTTGGCGGTGGAAATTTAGCCGCGGACAATGGGTCGACCATCACCATTGGCACCGGGACCGCAACCTTCATTGTCAAAAAGGCGAATTTTGATTTGTTGGACAGCGTGATCGTTGGAGGCAAAAATTTGGTCAGCAGTAGCAGCGCAGGGCTCACGCTCGTTGGTCCGACCCCGGGCAACACTACCTGTCCTTGCTCGACGGTCTACGCCAGCTCTAACGATCCCAACTCCACTGCGGTCATTGAAGAGAATGGACCGGTGCGAGCTGCCATAAAGGTCATGGGGCAGTTAATGGATAGCTCAGGTAACGCGTACATGCGGTACACGGTGCGGCTCCATTTCTTCTACAACAAGAGCTACGTCAAGGCAGATATGCTTTTGCAGAATGCCGACTACGGGACTTCCGGAACATTCGCCACGGCCTACAGAGGCTTTGGCGCCTTTGAGGCTAGACTGACGCCGACTTTAGGTAAAGGTAAAACGTATGAGTTTGGCACGTCCAGCACGCCAACAACGGCGTCCTTCTCTGGCAGCGAGAACGCCTACATCTATCAAGCTTACTCGAACGATATGGAGGATTGCGATTGGGTTGCTCCTGATCCCCGCTATGACCCTAGGTCATACATCGCGCGCCAACTACTCGGTACGACGCTCACAAAGGCCAATTGTCAGTCAACCTGGTCATATGCCCAAACCGGCTACGAGGTAGTGGACGGAACCACACTTTTGGCGAACGGGACGATGTCACAATATCCGCAGGGCTGGGCGGACCTCAGGGATTCAACCGGCGCGGGCATCGAGGTTGGCGTTTACCAAATGGCGGCTTATTGGCCGAAGTCGCTCCAATTCATGAATGGGGGGAGTGAAATTCGGATCGGTATCTGGCCAGATCAGTCCCTGTTCTTGGGAGGCAGCGGACAGCAGTACTTTCAATCCTGGCCTCAGTATAGTGAGCACACTCTGTATTTGAACTTCCACGGCTCCGCTCTTCCCGCTCCTGATTCCGAGTTCCTTAAATTCCAGTATCCGCTGATCGCGCGTGCAGACCTGGCAAGTTACAACAATGCGCAGGTTTTTCCCTTTCAATTACTCAGCGGTGCGGCTGTAGATAGCTTCTACCAATCCCTTGGGATGTATTGCTGCATCAGTGACATAACACCGCATGTTTACCGCACCTATAATTGGCCAGCTCCCGGGGGAGGCAATCAAGCTGAGATGAGATGGGCCGATCTGCTGCTATGGCTCCAAAGAGGTTACACCGGGCGTTACCTTAACTCGAAACATTTCTACACATTTTTAACTGAGCAGGTGTTCCCCAGATCCGACTATAACGGGGCCACGCCCTTCAACTGGCGCGACAGCTTCGTATCGCCCACCAACCTTAACGCTGCAGGATTCCCCAGAAACATCACTTCTTTAAATAACAACGTTGGATGCGACTCTGGGGCGACCGTTTGCGGCAGAAACTGGATGGAGATTTCAGACGAACATGCTCACTGGTACGGAATGATGGACCACTATTTTATAACCGGCGACGAGTCGGTTAAGGATGCGATCGAGGATGGAATCAGCGACTCGTTTGGCAACCCCAATGTAGCGCATGTGGTGAATGGTGGGTATCCGAATTCGCGCGCTATCGGTGTGGCTTTGATGAGTGACGCTCGGCTGTATAACTTTTATAACGCGGTCGGAGATACGACCAGCGCCAATAATGCCCTGCAGGCTGCGGATACGGTAGTAAACCTAGAGGTCAGGCCAGAATTGCAGGTTTCCGGATTTGGTTCTTTTCCAAAGGGTGTTAGCCGCACGCGCGGGCTCCACTTTTGCTGTAACACAAGTGGGATCAGGAGCGCCAAGCCATTTATGAACGGAATCCTCAACCAAGGCATGTGGGAATATCTGCAGGCGCACGGCTCAAACTGGCCGTTTTACAACGACACTCTAGATTTAGCGGAAGGTGTCGCCAGCTTCACTCTGAACGAGACGTTCATCAATACGGGGACGCCTGATACAGGCTGCCACGCAGGGGCTGGACTAACGTATGAAATAGACATCGATAATTCCAATAACCCGTTATACCCGGGGTGTCCACAGACGGTGTGGTTCAACTTCTTCATTGCCGCAAAATATGGCAACGGTAATGTTCCCTGGAAACCGGAATTTGAGACGCACCTCAAGCACGTCGACAAAAGCGGTCCACCAGGCCACTGGGCAGAATATGGCACGTTTTTAATCGATGCGGTGATTAATGAGGTTCTCAATCCGGAACCTTCGCTGGTAGATGTGCCACTTTCGGTAACGAATCTCGGCAATGGTTCCTATTCGATTTCCTGGACCGTGCCGACGGGAGCACAAAGTTACCGGATCAAATACTCGGCCAAGAATATCGTGGAGTGGTTGAATTTCAACCCCGTGACGAACACCTTCGGAATCGATGCGAACACGAATGTGCCCTGGTTCGCCGCTACAGATGTTGACAATCCTCCGACTCCAGCCGCCCCCGGCACGACACAATCGTTCACCGTTACAGGACTTGGCAGTTCACAGAATTTTGCAATGAAGGCCTATGTCAGGTTAGGTCCATAGTGCTACCACAACACGAAAAGCTTGTTGAGTCGTGTCCTTGCTCAGATTGCAACGAAAATTCGACCGTCGACGGAGTAGCTTCGATTATCGGGCTTCGATGCAATTACAATACTGCTGGCAAGGGCGACTCGCGCCACCTCCCAATCAGAGCAGCCCATGATGCGGCCCTCGCAAAAATCTGGGGAAATACTTCCAATCCGAATTTCCGGTATGAATCCCCGAAGGGATGGTGCCGAACCAAACACCAACGCCTTCGGCCGAATTAAGCGCGCCACCCTGGTTCGAATGACGTAGGTCAAAAGAACTAACGAGTCATTCGGGAACACAATCAGGTTGTTTGGAAACGCACGCCCTGACGACGGCGATTTTTCTCGGATCCACTGCGCAATATGAATAATTGACATTAACGCGTAGAGTGCTCTAGGCTCACTGCAGTTCGCGCATCGAGTCGACTCGAAAGGAATCTTCGGTTGGCTACGCACCTGCCGTTCCAGAAGAGTGGGAGGTTACCAGAATGCGTTACGGAGGGCAGCGTACTAACAACACCACTCGGCCCGGTAACCGTGGGTTGCTGGGCACGAGCGAACAGGTGGCCCCTTCTAGTTACCGGCCTTCTCGTCGTCGTATTGTACGCGGTGAACTTCGCCAAGTTGGTCGCGGATTGGTGGAACGATGAAAACTATTCTCATGGTTTCATTGTGCCCCTGGTGTTTTTTTGGATGCTGTGGCGGCGACGAGACGAGTTGGCGAATTCGCAGTTACAACCCCGCCCGTGGGCACTGGTTATTGTAATCCTGGCTTTGCTGCAACTGGCTGCAGGCACTTGGGGAGCAGAAAACTTCGTCGCGCACTCCTCACTTCTGCTACTGCTCTGTGGGATTACTCTGTATTTGTTCGGGAACGAAGTACTCCGATTAGTCGCGTTTCCGATTGCTTCGCTTATCTTGATGATTCCGCTGCCGGCTATCATTCTATATTCAATCACGTTTCCATTACAGCTCCTGTCATCGAAGTTCGCTCTTAAAATCTTAGATGTGGTGGGTGTGCCCGCCGTATGCGAAGGAAATGTGCTTTATCTGGCCAATTTTACCGCGGGCGTAGCGGAGGCGTGCAGTGGTATCGCGTCGCTAATCGCTTTGCTGACATTCGTGGTGTTGATCGGCCATTTGCTGAAAATGTCCGTGCGGGCGCGATGCATTTTGGCGATTGTAGCAGTCGGCGTTGCACTGGCCATGAATGCTATACGAATTGCGGGCACGGGCCTTATCGGCAACTATTTTGACGCGAGGTGGGCTGAAGGTTTTTTCCATATTTTTTCGGGGTGGCTATTGTTTGTCGGTTCTCTAGTAATCATGATCGGTGTCGTTTGCGGATTGCGCGTGTTCGAAAAGCGCGAAATAGGCTCATGAGGGATAAATTTCGGTTTATATGCTTGATAGGTCTGCTGCTAACCAGCGCAGTGGAATTACGCTGGAAACCTCACGGACATCCGGTACCCCCGCGAAGTGGTCTCACGGACTTTCCTAGACAGGTGGGGGACTGGGCAGGGACTGATTTACCCGAACTAAGCGCAGGGGTGAAGCGGGTTCTCGCAGCAGATAGTTATGTGTTCCGGCAGTATCGGCAGGACATCACGGGCTCACAGCTGGATCTGTTCGTCGTCTATTATCGTTCGCAGCGAAGCGGAGATGCGCTTCACTCCCCCAAGAACTGTCTACCAGGAGCGGGCTGGGAGCCGGTCTCTTCCACAGTTATCCAAGTCTCGGATCCGACGAATCCGGGCTTAGTGTTTGAAGCTAACCACTACGTGATCGAAAAGGACGGCATAAAGCAAGACGTATTATATTGGTACCAGGCGCACGGACGCAGATTTGCCAGTGAGTATCTAGGGAAAATCTATCTGGCATGGGATGGAATTACGAACGGTCGTACTGACGGAGCGCTCATTCGAATCAATGCACCTCGCACCGCGGAGAACGTTGACAGCCTCCCGGCGATGCTTGCGTTCGCCCAGGAGCTGTCGTCCGTTCTGCCTCGGTATTTGCCAAACTAAAGGGGTGGCTCAAAGGATCCAGTTGTGAGGAAGACCGGAATGAGAAGAAAGTTCAAACTGTTCTTCACTGCAGCCCTCGTATTCGGCGTGGTGGTGCTCCCGGTATACGCTCAAGAGGAAGATAAAAAGCCGCCGGTCTCTTCGTCTCAAATCGAAAAACCAAGCGAAAAGAATGTCAAAACCGATGATCCAGCTATGAAGGGATACACGATCGGCGAACAGGACGTGTTGGATGTAGTTGTTTGGAGAGAGAAAGAGTTTTCTGGCCCAGTGGTTGTTCGTCCAGACGGAAAGATTACAGTCCCCCTTGTCGGCGAGATTTACGTGATTGGCATGACGCCAATGCAACTGCAAGACACACTTACGGAGAAGCTGAAACCGTTTGTGAACACCCCCGCAATTACCGTGGTCGTAAGAGAAATTAACAGCCGTAAAGTTTACTTAATAGGTCATGTTGTTCATGAGGGTGCATTTCGCATCACCGGGAGCACTACGGTCTCCGAGATAATTGCTGAGGCCGGTGGCTTACAGACCTTTGCGAAACGGAAAAAAATTTATGTTCTGCGCAAAGTAAACGGCAAAGAAACAAAACTGCCGTTCAATTACGACGCAGTTCTCAAGGGTGAAGAGAAAAGCCAAGATTTTGTTCTTAACCCTGGGGACAAGATTGTTGTTCCCTGAAGAGCTGACAGAAACAACCCGATTGATCCAACTGTGGCTCGAGTGTTGCAGCGTCGTGCGGCACCAAGCGAGTTCGCAAGTACGGTTCCGGCATCGTTTGCGAGAAGATCGTCGATCATAAAGCGGCACGGCGGTTGGGATTTCTGCGCGGACTGCTTGCGGTCGCTCTTCCACGACTCACAGAATAAAGAGCTGGCATAACATGCTCAATATCTGAGCGATGGGACCTCCCATGGAACATGCTCTAAGCCCGCATGACGATCATCGAAGCGTTCCGTGCCTTGTTTCACGCTTCGACGAGGAAAGCACTCTTCGAACTGGAGTTCTCCACTGAGTAGCGGCAGAAAAGTTTAAACATCCAGACCCCGAAGTGGCGATTCTTGTGTTCGTTGCGCGTCGCGATCTTTCCTACTAGCTTCTCCAGCTTGTCCTCCAGCCGGTGCTGTTCGCGTGCTGCTTCCTTCTCGTTCTTTCGTAGCACGTAGCGCACCCCGTCGCCTTCCACTTCGCAGATCTGTTCGCTGAACAACTCCAGCTGCAAAATCTTCTGCCTCAGAAGACTGCGGATCTGCTGATCGGTCAGCGCTGTGATGCAGTGCAAATGCGCTTCCTGCAGCGCCTTCATGCCCTTGCTCTTCACCATCCCCCGATCACCCACAAAGACAAATTCCTGTACCTGGAATTGCTCTCTTGATCTGATCGACTACGGTGGCCGGATCGACGGTGTTGCCCGCAAACACCCGCACCGCGAGCGGTTCGCCTTCCGCGTCGGTCAGCAGACCCAAAACGATTTGTAATTCCCCTTCTTGCCATCGCGGTTGTATCCGAACTCTGCGAGTTCGTTGTGCTCCCCTTACAGATAGCTGCTGGTGATGTCGTAGAGAAACATGCGCGGCGGTTGCGGGCGATTTGGCGCACAGAGCGTCCCAGCGAATGAAGGCGGCCAACGCGAGCGGCATCCGCGAATTTGTGCGGGCGACCCAACCTCACAGGACAATCGGAACCCAATCGACGCGACGGGCTGCGCAATTTTCCTTCGTGGCCGTAAATTCAGCTACGAAAGATGAGAACATATGTGGCTAGTAATGCATTGGCGGTAGCATGCGCAACCACTGCATCTCCTATTCTTCCACGTCGAACCACCGCGAACCCGAAGAGAATCCCTGCGACGCTACCGGCAAGCCAGTTTCCGCCGTGCAGAAGGCCGAAAGTTACGGACGAGGCTAAGAGTGCAAACCACGAAAAGGACTGGAAAGAAACACAGTTGAAATTCGCCGAAATGAAACGACGCATGAGATATCCACGGAATGCAAGCTCTTCTGCCAGCGGTACCGTGATGACCGCGGCGAGGACTCGGAAAGTGATCCAAATCCCCTTGGCGAGCCTGGGAGCTAGCAAGGTGGTTGGAACTCTAGGATCGACGCCTGGGTTTAAGTTTAGGAAGTGATCCATGCCTATCCAGGTCAGGAAGACAATCGTCCCAATTGCTGGAGCGAGCCAGTCGCATCTCCAAATCAGGCCCGCGTAACTTCTCCGGAAAACCCAAAGCATTCCAGCGGCAGCGAAAAATCGCAGGGGATATAGCCACTCGAAGCTTCCTGAAAAAGCCTTGGCGACTGTACCGGCGGTGAGGATGGCCAGGAACGGCAGCAAAAACGCACCGATAGGAGTTTCCGTTACTCTAGCAAGCGCTTGCCGTTTGTTTGGTCTGCTCGTAAACCACGGAACTTGTTGTACAGCGCAACAGAAAGCCACTGCGACGGCGTCGAACGCCATCCAGCCCGCTTGCGAGTGAAAGCCGCTCGATGCAGCTTGGCTGGGCACCGGCATTCCCAATCAAGATCAAAGCCGCGATGCGCGCGGCGTTCAGTACAAATATGAGCGTAACGCCAAAGGGAAGGAGAAGCAGACATTGCGGGAAGCGGCACTCGCGTCTGAACATCAGGAGCCACAGTACGCCAAACGCCAGAATCAGTCCGACGCCTTCGAGACCGGAGCAACCGGGCGCAATGTTCACAGAGAAGCGCTGCGTGCCAAGCATCATTTTCTCTGGGTTTGCGACGATGCCGGAAACGAAGAGACTCAGGAACCTCTTGGTGAGATCAAAGGTCAA
>Ga0306926_10010025_pt1 | contig 10456 bp, 9 predicted proteins | sample flu12Cox44000178_FD_203759 | JGI IMG/M metagenome (GOLD analysis project Ga0306926, IMG submission 203759) | Lab enrichment of tropical soil microbial communities from Luquillo Experimental Forest, Puerto Rico - flux8day.12C.oxic.44.000.178 (v2)... | ecosystem: Environmental > Terrestrial > Soil... | reverse complement strand
CGAGACCGGCCTTGATCATTTCGTCATCGCGCCAAAGCGTGCCGTCAAAGAACAGAAGCGCCGCGCCCGCGATTCGTGCGGCGAGCTCGTCATCGACTGCCGCGCATGCGGGGATATAGAAAAAGCACTTTCTGGTGCCGGTCGCCTCGATCATGAGCCCAATCGTATTCTCCGAGCGCTCGGCGAGGCGCTCCTCGATGCGCCCGTCCTCAAGATAGAGCGCGACTTTGCCCGGCACGCTGAAGGCCTCGAGGCTAAGGCCTGTGGGATGACCGTCGCGTGTCGCGAGCGCCACCTTCTGCCCAAGCATGAGCGGATGCCGAGCCACGTTGTCGGGATGAAGGACGTTGAAGATGCTGTTGGCCGCGAGCACATCGAGAACACCGCGTGTCGCATAGAGCGATAGCGGCCAGCTTTCGCGCAATGTCAGCAGCCCGGCAACGGCATCGACGTCGCCGTTGGTGAGCACGGCGCCAACAATCGGGCTATGGCGGCCTGCTCGCCGCGGTTGCAACAGTGGCGTCGCCAGGATCTGCGCGCGGAGATCGGGCGAGGCGTTGAGAAGAAACCAGTGCTCGCCATCGCCCGAAACGGCGAGCGATGCCTGCGTCTGTGCGGGCGTGCGGTCGGCCCACGCCTCGCGGCAGACCGCGCAATTGCAGTTCCATTGCGGGAAGCCGCCGCCGGCCGCGGTGCCAAGAACGACGATCTGCATCACCCTCGCTCCGCCGTAGCACTCATGCCACGCTCTCCGCGGCCTCGCCGAGAAGGCCGCGCAGCAAGTCGGGATGCGTCTCGAGCAAGCGCTTGCGCACGGACTCTACCGCGGCGCTATCGGGATGGCGCGGACGGGGCAGTGAAAGTGGCAGATCGAGCGTTACCCGCCCAGGCGAGGCGGATAGGAACAACACGCGATCAGCGAGACTGAGTGCCTCACGCAGATCGTGCGTGACGAAGAGAATGGTTGGCCGACGCCGTTGGCACATTGCCACCAACAAATCGCGCAGCTGCTGCGCCGTCGGCGCATCGAGCGATTGGAAAGGCTCGTCGAGCAGCAGCAGGTCGGGGGCGTTGATGAACGCGCGGGCCAGGGCGACCCGGCGCTGCTGGCCACCGGAAAGGCGATTGGGAAACGCGTCGAGGAATGCGCCGAGCTGCATCTCGCGCAAGATCGCCTCGGCCCGTCCGTCCTCCGCCTCGCGTGCCGGGAGCGCCAACCGAACATTGTCGCGCACGCTGAGCCACGGCATTAGCCGCGGTGTCTGAAAAACCATGCCGAGACGTCCACCCTCCTCCTCCCGACGTGTGATCCGCCCCTTATAGTCGCGATCAAGGCCGGCGATGAGCGACAAGAGCGTCGTCTTGCCACAGCCGGAGGGGCCGATGATGCAGGTGAACTCGCCGACCGGGATGGTGAAGGCGAGCTCGTCCAAAGCCACATGCTCGCCTTCTCGGCTCCTGTAGGCTTTGCGCTCTATCGCCACGTCAAGCGCGTTCATGTCCGCCACTGCGTCAGGCGCCGCTCCAGCGGGCGGATTGCCAAACTCTCCGCCGCCACCACCACGGCGATGAAGCTCGCGGTATAGGCCAGAATGTTGGTGATGTCGAAGAAGGCGAAGTAGACGCCGAGTTGGAAACCAACCCCGTTGCTCCGGCCGACCAACTCGGCCACCAGGACGATCTTCCAAATGAGCGACAGACCCGATCGCGTCGCCGCCATGAAATAGGGATAAAGCTGCGGCAGATAGACCTGTCTGAGGCGCCGCTCCCAGGAGAGGCGCAAGACGTCCGCGACCTGGAGCAGCTCGCGATCGACCGCTCGCGCCCCCTCCCGCAAGATGACGGCGGAGGTCGGTACCTTGTTGAGTGCCACCGCGACAACCGCTGCGACTTCGCCCAAGCCAAGCCAGAGATAGCAGAGGAAGATGATGACGAGCGCGGGGATGTTGAGACCGAGCACGAGCCAGAGATCGAGGAGCCGATCGGCCGCGCGGCTTTCGCCCATCAAAATGCCGATCGCCGCGCCCGCCGCCATGGCGAGGGCGAAGCTTACGGCGACGCGCGCCAAGGTGATCCCGAGGTCGACGGGCAGGCGGCCATCGATCACCAGGCGACCGAGCGCGACGGCAACCGTCGCCGGGCTCGGCAGGAGTGGGCTCGCGGCGGCGCTTGCTGCGCTCTGCCAGACGATCAGCACCGCCAGCGCCGAGGACCAGCGCAAGGCGGTGTCACCGAGCCTCGACGCAGGCAGCCGCTTCAAGGCGCGCCGACGAAGAAGGTGCCCGGCGGCACGCGCCCGTTGGGAGGCGCCTCGTCGATGCCGCCGAAGCTCATGAGCAGGTCGAGGAGACGCTGTGCCGCAACGCCGAGATCGCCCGGCACCTCGCCCGAAATTCCGCGCGCATAGGCGACGCGCAGGCGCTCAAGCGTCACGGCATCGGTGATCTGCGTCAGCGACGCGATTGCGCGCCATTCGTCGGGCGAGCGCGCGAGGAGCGCGCGCGCCTCCGCCGCGGCGTCGAGAAAACCCCGCAGCGCTTCGGCGTGAGCAGCGGCCCACTGCTCGCTGAAGACCCAGCCCAAAAGCGGTGTCTCGGGAGCAAGGTCGAGAGCGGCGAGCATGTCCTCGACGCGGACGAGCTCGACATAGCCGACCTCAGGCAAGCGGGCATTGTATTGCCAGAAGTTGAGCGCCGCCGGCAGATCGCGTTTGCGCAATGTCTCCGTCAGGAGCGGCGGAGCGGCGAATACCGGCTGCGCGTCGCGGGCGAGATCCAGCCCGGCAGTTTTTTGCGCATAGGCGCGCAAAATCAGCCAACTTTTGTCGATAGGACCGCCGCCAACGCCGATCTTTCGTCCCTTGAGATCGCCGATGGCCTTGATGTCCGCATCCGCCCGCACGATGAGGCCCCCCGCGGCATGCGAATGCGGCACGAATGTGAAGTCGCCGCCAAGACCCCGTCGGCGCGCCACCCAAAGCCAATCAGTAAGGATGACGTCGACGGCGCCGCCTTGCAGCGCCACCGCGGCGCTGTCCTTGCCGGCAAGCTCGAGTGGCTCGAGGTCGATACCGCGGGCCTGGTCGAAGCCGTGCCGGCGCATCACGTCGAGCTCCCAGCTCACGGTGCCGAATTTCAGCACGCCGACGCGCACCACCGGACGCTCGCTGGCCGATGCGGGCGCGACCGCGATCACGATAAGGAAAAACCCAAGCACGGCGCGTTTCAGCATGGATCGCATGGTCCCGCCTGGCGGCACGCGCGTCAACCGACGATCGCTGGGAGCGCCGGTCCAGCGCCGTCGTCACTCCTCGCGCAGATCCCGCAGCGTGATCTCATCCGAAATTTCCGGCTGGCGCGGTGGCACGTACGTCAAGCCCACCTTGGCGGCGAGCGATGCGATCTCGTTCTTTGCCTGCATATCGACAATGACCCGGTTGACCTGATCGATCAGAGCCATGTCGCTCGCCAGGCCGACGTAACCCATGTTGATGCCGGCACGGTAATAGTAACCGGTGGGCGTGATCTTGCTCTCCGGGTGCCGCACGCGATAGGCGTCGAAGCGGCGGAGATCGACAAGCGTCGCATCGAACTCGCCCTGTTCGAGGCGCGGCAGCAGCTCGTCGCGACCGGGAATGAAATGCGTGATCCGATCGACGTATCGGCCGTTCTTATAGAGCATCAGGACCGCATCGCCGAAGGTCGACGCTTCGATGCCGAGCTTGAGGCCGTCGAGGTCGCCGAGCCCGGTAACGGTCTTTTGGCGGCCAGGGGCGAGTACGATGGTCAGCGGCGCATAAAGGAAGGCACGGGACGGGACGAGCGTGCCAAGCTCGACCCGGCGGCGACGATCGCCGGCGGTGGCGCCATCGAAATCCGGCATGCGTGCCGTGGGCGCACCTGGCTTGCCGAGGGTGCCGCGGGTAAGCGGGTAATTGCCGACGAGAGTGCAACGGCCGTCGGAAAGCAGCGCGTTGGCGGCGAGCGTGCGGCTGTCGTCGGGATCGAGCTTGGTCTCGAACCACTGGATTCTGAGGGGACGGCCAAGACGCTCGGCGATGGCCTCTGAGAGCAACACGGAGAGGCCGCTACCTTCGCGTTTCTCGTGTAGCGAATAGAGCGGGATGTTCTCATCGAGACAAACCGAGAGAACCTCGGCAGCGCGCGCAGGCGCTGTCACGATCGCTGCCAGGGTTATGGCCGCCGTCCACGACATCACGCGCAGCGCGGGCGTCACGACTTGCTCCGGCTGAGAACGTAAGACCAGATGTCGCCGATTTCCTCTTGCGTCAGCACGTCGCCCCAGGGCGGCATGCGATTGTTCTTGCCGTTGGTAACGGATTCGAAAAAGCGCTCCTGCTGATCGCGCGGGAACTCGCGGAGATCATAGGTGACGGTTCCGGCGGTGACCATGTTGAGCCCGTGGCAATGCGAGCAGCGATCGGAGTAGAGCCGGCGGCCGCGCTCGACTTGCGACGCCTCGGCTGTGGCGCCGCTTTTCGCGCCGCCGGCTTCTTCGGCAGCTGCGGTGGACGCCATCATCAGCGCGAGCGCGATCGCGCCTGCGGTCTTGCTATGCGGGGACGCCATATCGAGGGTTCCGAAAAAGAAAGGAGGACCGCCCATTAAGGGCGGCCCTCCGCCGATGTCAGGCAACTACTTCTGCAAGGCGAAGACCCAGAGGGAACCGCCAGGCGGTATGCTCTTCAGCCGTTCGTCGCCGGAGAAGAGCGAGTAGACGCCGCCGATGCCGCTGGAGACCGCGACCATTTGCACGCCGTCCTGCTCCCAGGTGACGGGTTGGCCTTCGATGCCCGACCCCGTCTGGAAGTGCCAAAGCTTCTTGCCGGTATCAGCGTCGAAGGCTTCGAACTCGCCAGTGAGCTGGCCGGTGAAGACGACGCCGCCGCCGGTCGCGAGCACGCCCGAGAAGCGCGGCAGCTCGCTCGGCGCCTCCCATTTGGATTTGCCCGTTAGCGGATCGATCGACTTCAGGATGCCGCGGTGGTTGTCCTTCGGCCACTCCCAGAAGTCGGCGGCGAAATCCACGGCCAGATAGAGCTCGCCGACTTTGAATTCCTGCGGCACGGCCTTGTAGTTGGTGCCCATGTTGAGCGTATTGACGAAAGCGCGGCCGCGCTTGGGATCGAACGCCATCGGCTCCCAGTTCTTGCCGCCCCAGATCGATGGCCAAACCTGGACCTTCTCGCCGGCGACCGCTTTCTTATAGATGTCGGTGAACTTCGGACGGCCGGTCGTCAGGTCGACGCCATCCGCCCAGTTCACCTTCACGTAAGCGTTCGCCGCCAGCAGCTTGCCGTTGGTGCGATCGATCACATAGTAGAAACCGTTGCGATTGGCATCCATCACCACCTTGGTTGGCTTGCCTTTGATGTTGATGTCAGCAAGCACCATCTCGGCGACGCTGTCGTAGTCGAAGGGATCATTGGGCGTGAACTGATAGTGCCACTTGATCTTGCCCGTCTTGGGATCGAGCGCGATGATGCAATCGGTGTAGAGATTGTCGCCCTTGCGGATGCCGGAATTGAAAGGTCCGGGATTGCCGATGCCCCAATAAACCGTGTGCAGCTCCGGATCGAACGAGCCGGTGATCCAGGCGGAGCCGCCGCCGAACTTCCAGGTATCGCCGGGCCAGGTGTCGTGTCCGGGCTCACCTTCGCCGGGAATCGTATAGGTCCGCCAGAGATGCTTGCCGGTGCTCGCATCCCACCCGTCAATGAAGAGGCGCGTTCCGTATTCAGCACCTGAGACGCCGGTGATCACCACCCCATCGGCAACGAGCGGTGCCACCGTCATGGCGTAGCCGTCCTTGAAGTTGATGGCGTTCTGCTTCCACAGCTCTTTGCCGGTCTTGGCATCGAGTGCCACGACATTGGCGTCGAGCGTGGTGCGGAAGACCTTGACATCATAGAGCGCGGCGCCGCGATTGATGATGCCGCAGCAGACGATGCGCGGCGTCTCCGGCGGATACTCGACCTTGGTCTTCCAGATTTGATGACCGGTTTTGGAGTCGACCGCCATCGTCGCGCTATTGGTCGTGACGTAGATCACGCCGTTGTAGACGAGCGGTTGCGACTCCTCGGAACGGTTGTCGTCGTAGCTATAGTTCCAAAGCGGCGCGAGTTTCTTCGCGTTGCCCTTGCTGATCTGGCTAAGCGGGCTATAGCGCTGCAGGTTGTAGCCCATGCCGTAGTTGAGCACGTTCTTGGTGTCGCTTGCGCCTTTGGCAAGCTCGTCGGCAGTCTGCGCTTGCGCGCCCATCGGCACGAGCGCCGCCACGGCGGCGGCGAATATAAGTCGCTTCATGATTCCTCCCCGGTGCTAGTCGTACCCTGGATCTCGGCGAGAGACGCGGGCTCCCCGGCGCAGCCGGGGAGCCCGTTCGAGATCATGCCTTCATCGCCGCCTTCACCTTGTCGGGTGTCAGCGGCAAGGTGCGGACGCGAGCGCCCACGGCGTTATAGACCGCGTTGGCGACGGCGGGTGCCACCACCGTCACAGCCGGCTCGCCCACGCCGGCTGGATAGTTGCCGGTGCTGAGCACGTTGATGTCGAGCTCTGGCACCTGCGACATGCGCAGCGGCGTGTAGGTGTCGAAGTTGGCTTGGACCAAATTGCCCTTCCGCATCGACGCCTGCTCGTAGAGCGCCAAGCTCAAGCCCCACAGCGTCGCGCCCTCGGTTTGCGCACGCGCACCATCCGGATTGACCGTCGTGCCGATATCGATGGCGATCGTGATCTTATTGACCTTCACGACACCGTCGGCACCGACAGACACATCAGCGACGCAGGCCGTCCAGGTGGGTGAGCTGCGCTCCTGAGAGGACACGACCGCGACACCTTGCCCGGTCCCTTGCGGGAGCTTCTTCTTCCCGTATCCGGACTTCTCGACTGCAACTCTCAGCACGTTCGCGATGCGCTTCGCGCCGCCCACCGAGTTGGGTGCCGACCCGGCATTGGGGCCGGTCGCATCGAGCAGCGCGAGCCGGAACTCCACCGGGTCCTTCTTGGCGGCGTGAGCGAGCTCGTCCATGAAGCTCTCGACCGCCCAGAAGGTCCAGGCCGGCGCCACCGAGCGGAACTGCCCGGACGGCGTCGCCACTTGGGCGATGTCGTTCTCGATGGCGCGGACGTGATGGTTGGGAATCGTGTACCAACTATCGGCGCCGTTCACCGAAAACGAGTCGAGCTTGCCCTTCTTGTCGGTACTGTCGGACAGGAACGCCTCGATGCCCCACCGCTTGGTCGCCCAGGCGGAGCACACATCTTGGTTCACGGCAACGAGCTTGCCGTTGGCATCGACCCCGCCCTGCAGCCGCTGGTAAGTGAGCGTGCGGAAGAAGTCGTTTTGCGTATCCTCTTCGCGGCTGTAGATGAGCTTCACCGGTTTGCCGACCGCTTTCGCGGCGATCACGGCCGGCACCATCGCGTCTGCCTCGAGCCGTCGGCCGAAGCCGCCGCCGAGATAGACCTGGTGGATCAGCACCTGCTCCGGTTTCACGCCGGCAACCGCTGCGCAGAGCGCGCCGGAGCGCCCCTGGAATTGCGAGCCGGAGTAGATGTGCCAGATGCCGCCGTCCTCGAAGGCGACGCAGTTCATCGGCTCCATTGGCGCGTGCACGGCGAGCGGCGTGATGTAGACCGCTTCGGCCTTCACCGCCGCCGTCGACAGCGCCTGCGTGGCGTTGCCAATGTCCCAGAACGAGAAGCCCTTGCTGGGGTCAGCGACGAGCTCCTTGGCGTGCTGCAGCAGACCATCGCTGCTGATGTCCTTGTTGGGTCCGAGATCCCAATCGATCTTGAGCACGCGCGCCGCTTCGAGTGCCGCCGGATAGCTGTCGGCGATGGCAATGACATAGTGAGCCGCCGTGCCGGTCGGATCGGGTGCCGAGACGAACTGCCGGTAGCCCGGCACCTTCTTCGCCTCGCTGTCGTCGACATTGTTCGCTTTTGCGCCGTAGCGCACCGGCGGCCGCGCGATCTTGGCGTAGACCATGCCCGGCACGAACATATCCATGCCGTATTTCGCCGTGCCGTTGGTCTTCGGCGGAATGTCGAGCGCATGGACCGGCTTGCCAATGAGCTTGTAGTCCTTCGGATCCTTGAGCTTGATCGCCTTGAGCTCTTCGGGGGTCACGACCTTGTCGAGCTTCCCGGTCGACACGATCTGCGCATAGGTGACCGATTTGCCGTTCTTGGCGATCACCTTGCTCTTCTCGGCGCGCACGTCGCTCACGGGCACGCCGAGCATTCCGGCACCCGCTTCCATCAGTGCCGCGCGCCCCGCCGCGCCGGCGCGCGAGAGGCTGTCGAAGTTCGTGCTGACGCTCCAGCTGCCGCCGGTGATGAAGGCAAGCGGGCTGGTGAATTTCTTATCGCCGGGATCGGGATAATCGAGGCGCATGTCCTTCCAATCCGCCTCGAGTTCCTCCGCGACCGCTTGCGCGAACGCGGTGCCGACATGCTGGCCCATCTCGGCTTTTTCGATATGCACCGTGACGATGCCGCCGCGGTCGACCGTGTACCACACAGTGGGGGAGAAATTGCCGGCGGCGAACGCTTCGCCGGCGCTACCGGTAACGCCGGACAACAGCGAGAAGCCGCAGGTGAGACCGGCGCCAGCCGTCATCGTGCCGATCAGGAATTGCCGGCGATTCACGTCTAGGACCGCCTTCTTGGGAGCGAGCGTCTTCGCCATCTCACGCCTCCTTCTTGCCGGCGGCCGCGCCGTTCATGTCCTTGGCGGCGCGCTTGATCGCCTTCTTGATCCGCACATAGGTCATGCAGCGGCAGAGATTGCCGTCCATCGCCTTGACGATCTGCGCGTCGGTGGGATTGGGGTTTTTGCGCAGGAAGGACGCCGCCTGCATGATCTGCCCCGATTGGCACCAGCCGCATTGGGGCACCTGCTCGGCGATCCAGGCGCGCTGCACCGGATGCTGACCGTCGGGATCGAGACCTTCGATGGTGGTCACCTCACCATCCGCCGCGTCGGCGAGCGCCGTCTGACAGGCGCGCACCGCCTCGCCGTTGAGGTGGACGGTGCAAGCGCCGCAGAGGCCCGCACCACAGCCGAACTTGGTGCCGGTCATCTGTAGATGCTCGCGAATAACCCAGAGAAGCGGCGTGTCGTCGGGCATTTCGACCACGCGCCGGAAGCCGTTGATGGTCAAGATCCTCATGGTGTCCCCTTCTGACGTTTCTGCCTCAGCCGCGAAGCCTTCATGAGTCGCGCGGCCTTGCCACTGACGAAAAAGGGCGGGTTCTCACCCGCCCACCAAGCAGCGATCATAATTCCGAGCCGCACCGCGGCCGCCCGGTCCGGCCGCCCTGATGAGGCGGCCGAAATCTAACCAATTGGGTCGTGCCCCTTCCCCCTGGCACCGCCTCGCCCCTCCCATACTGCGCTCTTGTCATTTTTGGTCACGGGGGTGGCCGCGACAAACGCAGATGTTATCATGCTATGCAGCACCAAATTAAACTGTCAATGCCGAGATCATGTGCACATCCGCTAAAAAACTGGGCATTCGGTATGTGGTGTACCAGCGCATTCACCACCCGTCCATGGTGCCCACATTCTCGTGAGCGGCGAGATGGGCGGTTGACAGCCTCTACCCCGCCTCCTACCGTAAACTGCGCTTTTATGAAACGGACGTAACACCCGCGCCGATTTCAGGAGGGAAAAACAATGAAGTGGACCACCCCGCGGATCGTTGAGATCGCCGTCGGCCTCGAAATCAACGCTTACGCCTGCGCCGAACTGAACTAACCGATCTCTGCGATGCACGTGCCGGGAAGGTTGCCCGGCACGGCAAAGGGGCGCCTCGCACGAGGTTCGCCCCTTTGATTGTTGGTGACATACCATGAGCGGAACGCTGCTGTCCGCCGAGGAGTTGGAAGCGGCGCTTCGCGCCATCGGCGCGGAGCGTTATCACAACCGGCATCCCTTCCATAAGCTGCTGCACGGCGGAAAGCTCGATCGCGGCCAAGTTCAGGCTTGGGCGCTCAACCGCTTCTACTATCAGCGCCAGATACCGATCAAGGATGCGTCGCTGATCGCACGGCTCCCAACGGCGGAGCTGCGAAGGAGCTGGCGCGCGCGGCTCGTCGACCATGACGGGGATGGCGTCGCGCCGGGCGGGATCGAGCGCTGGCTCAAGCTCGCCGAAGGGGTCGGTCTCGATCGCGCCTATGTCGAATCGACGGCCGGCATCCTGCCGAGCACCCGCTTTGCCGTTGACGCCTACGTCCATTTCGTGCGCGACCGCTCGCTTCTCGAAGCGGTGGCATCCTCGCTTACCGAGCTGTTCTCGCCTGGAATTATCGCCGAGCGGGTTGAAGGCATGCTAAAGGGCTATCCCTTCATCACCATGGAAACACTTGCCTATTTCCGGCCGCGCCTGACGCAAGCGCCGCGCGATGCGAATTTCGCCCTC
>Ga0306926_10010022_pt1 | contig 10457 bp, 6 predicted proteins | sample flu12Cox44000178_FD_203759 | JGI IMG/M metagenome (GOLD analysis project Ga0306926, IMG submission 203759) | Lab enrichment of tropical soil microbial communities from Luquillo Experimental Forest, Puerto Rico - flux8day.12C.oxic.44.000.178 (v2)... | ecosystem: Environmental > Terrestrial > Soil... | reverse complement strand
TTCCCGAGACGCCAGGTCATGATCTCGACCGGCTTGCCGAGGCGATGCGGGCCGTCGACGCGGCGCATACGCTGACGGAGATGCTCGACACCCTGGTGACGGTGGCGAGCCAGCACACGCCCGGCGTGGCGCTCTGGCTCCTCCAGGGGGGCCTGTTACACCGTTGGCGGCCGACCGGCGCCGTGGAAGCCGAGACGACGGCTGCCCAGGCGCCCGATGAAATCGGCGGTCCCATCGCAGAGGCGGTGGCGCGCAACACCGCCGCTCGGGACGACCAAGTCTTGGCCGTTCCCATTGCGCTCGCGGGTCAGGTCGTCGCGGTTTTCTCCGCCGACCGCGATGTATCGACCGCACACCTGGCCTCGCGGACTGAATACCTCGAATTGCTGGTGCGCTACACCGCGAAGAGCCTGGAGTCGCTGACGGCCTTCAAGACGGCGCGCGCGCTCACCCACCAGAGCGAGCCAGCCGCCGTGACCGCCGCACCGGCCGCCGTGGACGAAGCCGGTGAAGAAGACGCCTCGGCGCGCCGATATGCAAGATTGCTGGTGTCTGAAATCAAGCTGTATCACGAGTCGGCGGTCGTCGGGGGGCGGCGCGACCGCGATCTGGCGCTGCGGCTCGGCGGCGAGATCGCCCGTGCCCGGGTGATGTACGAACAGCGCGTCCCGGCCCATGTGCGCGCGCGCGGCGATTATTTTCACGCCGAGCTGGTGCGCACGCTGGCCAACGGCGATGCCAGCCTGCTGGAATCCGCAACACAATCCTCCCCCTCGCAGACCTGAGCATTGAAAACAAAACATCTCCTTTTCTCGTGCGCGCTGGCCGCCATAGTCCTGGTGCCCGTTGCGGTCCCCCACGCGCAGCAGCCATCGCCGGCCCCCGCGGTCATCGTGCTCAAACCCACGAACCACCCGCGCGTGCCCGCCGAGCTGTCCCAGCTCTGGCTCGTTCCGGTGACGCGGACCACCGTGCGCCCCGCCGCGCTGAACGACTTCGCGATGGCCGTCAAACTCGAGGTCGACTCGAATTTCGCCAAGGCGCTGCCGATCTTCATGCAGCCGGCATTGCGACAGGGACCGCTCGGCCACTATTCCGAGTATTACCAAGGGCTTGCAGAGTTGCGGCTCGGGCGGCCCTCGGATGCGCGCCAGACGTTCCAGGCGCTCGCCGCGAAGAACCCCGTCGGATATCTCGGCGAGGCGGCGGCGCTCAAAGAGGCCGAATGCGACGAGGCCTTGAACGATCAGGCCGCGGCGATGCAGGTCTACGAAACGCTCTCGAAGACGAAGACGACCGCGCCCGACGAAGTGCTGATGCGTTTTGGCCGCGCGGCGAAGGCCGCGGGGCATCCTGAGAAAGCCGCCGAAGCGTACTCGCGCCTGATCTACGAGTTTCCGTTCAGCGATCTCGCGCCGCTCGCCAGCGGCGAGCTCGAGAGCCTGCCGGTTTCGCCGATCGCGCCCGGGTCGACCCGTTTCAAGCTCGAGCTCGGTCGCGCCGAGCGGTTGTTCGGCGCCAAGCGCTACGCGCAGGCGCGTCCGCTCTTCGATGCGCTTCGTAGCTCCGCGCGAGACGACGATCGGGAGGTCGTGCAGCTGCGGATCGCCGAGTGCGACTACTTCCTGAAGAAGGCGCGCAACGCGCGCGAGGCGCTGAAGCCGTTCCTGGATCAAGGCTCGCGTCAGGGCGAAGCGCTGTTCTTCTACGCGGTGGCGACGCGCGAGATCGGCGGTCACGAGGAATATCTGCGCGTCGTGCGCCGGATCGTCGCGGAGTTTCCGAATCAGAGCTGGGCCGAAGAGGCGCTGAACAATCTGGCGACCTACTACCTCGTGGAAGGCGATGACGAGGGCGCCGAGCAGACATTCCGTGAGATGTACGAGAAGTTTCCCACCGGTCACTACGCCGAGCGCGCGGCGTGGAAGATTGGCTGGTGGGCGTACAGAAGCGCGAACTACGCCGAGACCGTGCGAGTGTTCGAAAGCGCAGCCGCGGCCTTCCCCCGCTCGGACTACCGTCCGCCGTGGCTGTACTGGTCGGGGCGTGCGCACGAAGCGTTACGCGAGCCAGCGCTTGCCGAAGCGCGTTACAGTCTCGTGACCACCGATTATCTCAACAGCTACTACGGCCGTCTGGCGAGCAAGCGCCTCGACACCGCGCGGCCGCAGAAGCGGCTGGTCGCCGATACCGATCCGGATCCGAAGTTGCCGCCGGCCGAGGCGCCGGGTGCGGACGGCGTCGTTCAGAAGGTGGAATTCCCGCCGTTGCCGCCCAACGAGACGATCGTGCGCACGCTGCTCAGCCTCGATCTCTACGACCAGGCGCTCGACGAGCTCCATTACGCGCAGAAAGTCTGGGGCGATTCGGCTCCCATCCAGGCGACGATCGGATGGATCTTCTACCGGCGCGGCGAGCTGCGCGCGGGCATCAACGTGATGAAACGCGCGTACCCGCAATATCTGACGGCGGGCGGAGAGAATCTGCCGCCGGAGCTTCTCAGAGTCCTCTTTCCGATCAACTACTGGTCGCTCATCCGCCGGTACTCGAACGAACATCAACTGGACCCGTACGTCGTCGCCGCGCTCATCGCGCAGGAGTCCACGTTTACGGCGGACGTCAAGTCCTCGGCGAATGCGTACGGGCTGATGCAGCTGCTGCCGTCCACGGGCCGGCAGTATGCCAAGATGCTTCACCTGCCGCGTTTTTCGATTTCGATGCTGACGACGGCCGAGCCGAATATCAAGATGGGGACGGCGTACTTCGCCGATCTCGTGAAGCAGTTCGGAGGCGCGCACTTCGCGCTCGCGACCTACAATGCCGGGCCCGGCAGGGTCTCCAAGTGGATCGCGGCGAAGCCCGGTCTGGAGCGCGACGAGTTCATTGACGATATCCCGTTCCCGGAGACGCAGAACTACGTGAAGCGCATTCTCGGTACGGCCGACGATTACCGCAGGCTGTACCCACCGGATGCATCGGCCGCCGATACCGACGCCCTGCCTGCCGTAGCTGCGGATGCGCCGCCCCCATCGCCCGCGAAGGCGTCTGCCGCCACGCCCGCGAAGAAGAAGCCTGCGCCTGCCAAGAAAAAGACCGCGGCGCAGAAGAAGAAGGCTGCATAGGCCATATCTGACAGGGTAAGGGCTAAGGGCTGAGGGCTGAGGGCTCATGGTTGATGGTCGACCATCAGCTTTCTGCCATCAGCCATTAGCCATAATGTGATCGCACATATGTCCAAACTCACGGGTTCGAAGAAAGCGACGCAGTTCAGCGAGTCTGTCATCCGCGAGATGACGCGGCTCAACCAGTTGTATGGCGGCGTGAACCTCTCGCAAGGGTTCCCGGACTTTCCGGCGTCCGCGGCCATCAAGGACGCCGCGTGCGCCGCAATCAACGCTGACGTCAACCAGTACGCCGTCACCTGGGGCGCCCGGCCGCTGCGCGAGGCCATCGCGAGAGAGTTCACGAAGCGCTACGGGCTGGAAATCGTCGCCGACGAACAGGTGACCGTCTGCTGCGGAACGACCGAAGCGATGATGTCGACGATGATGGCCATCATCGATCCTGGCGACGAGGTGGTGATCTTCGAGCCGTTCTACGAGAACTACGGACCGGATGCGATTCTCTCCGGTGCGACACCCCGTTACGTCACGCTGCACGCACCAGACCCTTCGGCGCCCGCGGGTTCGCTCAGGGCAGATTGGTCCTTCGACCCCGACGAGCTCGCTGCCGCGTTCAACGAGAAGACCAAGGCGATCATCATCAACACGCCGAACAACCCGACGGGCAAGGTCTTCACCCGCGATGAGCTCGAGATGATCTCCGTGCTGTGCCGGAAGTGGGATGCGATCGCGATTTCCGACGAGATTTACGAGCACATCATCTACGACGGCCGCCGCCATGTGCCGATCGCGACGCTCGAAGGCATGGCCGACCGGACGATCACGCTCAACGGCCTGTCCAAGACGTTCAGCGTCACCGGCTGGCGGGTTGGCTGGACGATTTCGCCGCCGTCGCTGACGGGCGCGATCCGCAAGGTGCACGACTTTCTCACCGTCGGCGCGCCGGCGCCGCTGCAGGAGGCAGGCGCCGTGGCGCTCGGATTCGCCGAGGAGTACTACACGTCACTCGCCGCGCACTACCAGGAGCGTCGTGACGTGCTCCTGGACATCCTCCGGCGGCATCACTTTACGACGTACAAGCCGTTTGGCGCGTACTACATCATGACCGACATCAGCACGTTCGGGTTTGCCGACGATGTGGAGTTCGCGCGGTACCTGGTGAAGGATGTCGGCGTGGCGGCGGTCCCCGGGAGCAGCTTCTACAAGACGGGCGCGGGGCGAACCAAGCTGAGGTTCTGTTTCTGCAAGAAAGACGAGACGCTGGCGGAGGCTGATCGCAGGTTGCAGCTACTCGTGCCGGCCGGCGTTACCCTGCATTGACCACGAAGGCACGAAAAACGCAGACGCACGAAGAATACCCTTTCGGTACAGAGACGGCTTCGTGCGTCTTCGTGTGCTTTGTGTCTTCGTGTTGAATGTTCGTGTCAGTAGCGGACGACAGCGCCGAAATAGATCCCCTTCAGCGTCAGCGATCCTGAATCGGTCTTAATCAGATAGCCGACATCCCGCGATCGATAACCGCCCTTCACGCCGACGTTGTTCGTGAAGTTGACGGTCCCGTACAAGTCGAAGTCGACGTAGTGCGCGTTGTACCGGTCGTCGATGCTGTCGGGGATCTTGAACGCGGTTAACTCGCCGGTGACCGCGATGTTGGGGACGATGTAGTAGCGCCCGATGCCGCCGATGGCGGGAATGGGGCCCTGCGCGTGCGCGTACTCGCTTGCGAGCGGGCTCGACAGCGACACCTGGACGTCGGTGTACTTGGCCTCGAGATCGAAGCCCACGAATCCCCAGTTCCTCACGATGAAGTCGTACTCGTACCCGAATTCGTACGTCTTCCAGTCGAGGGTCGAGTTCACCGGGAGGCCGAGACGATAGCGGATGCCGTTGAACACCAGGTCGGTCCTGAGCGTCGCCGTCTGCGTGTATTCCATCGGCAGATACTCGAACCGCAGCTTGTGCTTTCGTGCGGGCCGCAACTGCACCTGCAGGGCGCGGAAGCGCTGATCGGTGAGGCCGAGATCGTCCTTCAGATTGATCTGAGAGCCTGGGATGCCCAGCTGTTCGCTCTCGATCGTCATGTCGGCGCTCGGGAACCAGAAGTCGGCGCCCGCCTCGATGTGGTAGTTCTCACCGGTTGCCGGATCGTTGAGCGACCGAGGCTGGTACTGAGCGGCGGCCGGCGCGGCCACGCCGAGGGTGGCAAGGAGTACAAGCCAGCGGTACACACGAGTGACGGATCTGTTCATCGTTTGCACATATCGGCGCAAAGCCCAGCAATCTTTAGTCCAGCGTCTACCAACGGTGACAGTCTGTGACAAGTGTCGAGTTTTCAGTAAGTTTCGTTGAGATGGATCTTAATCGTTCGTTGACACTTCCGTGACAGAGGGCGTAGAATTCGCCCGATTGACCTGTCACGATACAGCACGCCTCTTCCCCAAAACAGGTTGTTCACTCGTGTCCATGTCACTGTCGGTAGTCTGTAGCTGAAGGAGGAATCCCATGTCGGTGTCGCGCCGCGGTTTCCTTCAGGGCTTGGGAGTGGATCGGACATCGCACGCGTCTGCCTTCATTGCCGCTCGCGGTCATGAAGAATGGGTCGCGGAAGCGATGCAGCAGGGCCGTCAAGGTGGCGGCATGCGACGTCCGACGCCCCCGCCTGGAGTGGAAGCCATTCGCATCAGCAGCAATGAAAACCCGCTCGGTCCCGGCAAGGCCGCGATCGACGCGATCCTCGGCAAATTCCCCGAGGCCAACCGGTACCCGTTCAATAGCACGCCGCTCGATGCCGACCTCGAGATCCTTCTTGCCAAGCTGAACGCGGCCAAGCGCGAGAACGTGGTGTTGGGTGTGGGGTCGCAGGAGCTGCTGAAGAACTCGGCGCGCGTCTTCATGTCGCCGACCAAGCACCTCGTCATCCCGTCGCCGACGTACGGGGATCCGGCGGGCTTCGCGCAGAACGTCCTCAAGTACACCGTGAAGTCCGCGCCGGTATCCGAGAAGACGCTCAAGACCGATCTCGCCGCGCTGCTGCCGCACGTGAAGGGCGCCGGCCTGGTCTATATCTGCAACCCGAACAACCCGACCGCGACGATCAACAGCGCGCAGGAGATCAAGGACTTCATCGCGGAGGTCAAAAAGACTTCGCCGACCACCGCGATCCTGATCGACGAAGCCTATTGCGACTACGTCAGCGATGCGTCGTTCCAGACGGCGATCCCCGTCGCGCTGGCCACGCCCGGGGTGCTCGTGGCGCGCACCTTCTCGAAGGCCTACGGTATGGCCGGCGTCCGCATCGGCTACGCGATCGGCGATGCCGCCACCGTGAAGAAGATGGCCGCCTACAAGATGCCGTACAACGTGAACACGTTCGGCGTCGCCGCAGCGGTCGCGTCGCTCAAGGATCCGCAGCACATCAAGGAGGAGGCTGCACGCAACAAGGCCGTGCGCGACTTCACCGTGAAGGCGCTGGCCGATCTGGGCTACACCTCGACCGACTCGCAGACCAACTTCATCTTCACCGACATCGGCAAGACGATGACCGCCGCCGCCTTCCGTGACGGCTGCGCCGCCAAGGGCATCATGGTCGGCCGTGACTTCCCGCCGCTCGAAAAGACGTGGGCGCGCATCTCCCTCGGCACGATGGAAGAGATGCAAAAAGCCACGGAGGTATTCCGCAGCGTGCTCAAGCCATCGACGACGACCTCGTCGGGGAAGGGGCAGTAGGAGACAACCATGGCCATTACACGACGCACCTTCGTTCAGACGGCGGCCATCGGCGCCGGCGCGGCGCTCACCAGTTCTGTCTGGGGCCGTGGGCGTGAAAACAGCGTGTGGTCAGCCTTTGACGCCGATCTGCAGGCTGTCGAAAAAGGCATGATCTGCATCGGCAGCAACGAGAACCCGGTCGGGCCCGGCAAGAAGGTCCTCGACGGTCTCCGCGAGCTGCTCGAAGGCGGCAAGAAGCCGGGCCGCTACTCCAACCAGGTCGGCGAGCTCACCGAATCGATCGCCGCCCACTTCAAGGTCAAGACCGAGAACGTGCTCGTCAGCGAAGGATCCACCGAGATCCTCCGCGCCGCGACGCAGGTCTTCACCTCGAAGACGAAACCGCTCGTCGGCACCATTCCGACTTATGAGGAATGCGCCGGCTACGCGGAACTGATTGGCAACCCGGTGCGCGGCGTCAAGCTGAGCTCCGAGTTCAAGATCGATCTCGACCCGATGCTCCAGGCCTCCAAGGGCGCCGGTCTCGTGTTCTACTGCAACCCGAACAACCCGACCGCGACTTACGTCGGCGCGAAAGCGACGCGCGACTTCCTGTCGAAGTTGACCGCCGCCTCGCCCGATACGACCGTGCTGGTCGACGAAGCGTACTTCGACTACGTCACCGACCCGGATCACGAGACGCACGTGCCGGTGGCGATTGAACAGAAGAACGTCATCGTCGCGCGCACCTTCTCGAAGGCCTACGGGATGGCCGGCCTGCGTCAGGGCTACGCCATCGCGAACGCGGAGACCATCAAGAAGATGCGTCAGTGGGTCGGCTCGAGCGGCACGGGATCGCTCAACGTGTTCGGCATGGCCGCTGCCACCGCCTCGATTCAACAGGACGCCGACGGGGCGTTCACCAAGAACGAGCGGATGCGCAACAAGGCCGTGCGCGACATGGTGTCGAAGTGGTTCAGCGATCGCGGCATGAAGCCGACCGACGCGCAGGCCAACTTCATGTTCGTCAACATCGGCACCCCGGCGCGGGCGTTCCGCGACCAGTGCCGCGCGAAGGGCGTCATCGTCGCGCGCGACTTCCCGCCGTTCGAAAAGACCCACGCACGCATCTCCCTCGGCACGATGGAGGAGATGACCAAGGCGGTCCAGGTCTTCGGCGACGTCCTCGCGAAGAAATCGACTGCAGCCGCGTAATTCTGAATTCCGAATTCTGAATTCCGAATTCTTTGAGCGCCGGTTCAGCGATGGGCCGGCGCTTTTTTCGTCAGAAGACAAGGTCCTTTGGCAGGAGACAAGATGGTGAAGACACTCAAGACCGCGGCAGCTCTGGTCGCTGTGGTCGGCGCCGGTGTGGTCTGGACGACCACCCGCACGTCCGGCCAGGCGACCGGGATGCCGAGTACCAAGAATGGCGACTGGACGCACTACACCGCCGACGTCCACGGAACGAAGTACTCGCCACTCGATCAGATCAACGCGTCGAACTTCAACAAGATGGAAGTCGCGTGGCGCTTCAAGACCGACAACCTCGGCACGCGTCCGGAATTCAAGCTCGAAGGGACGCCGCTGGCCATCAAGGGTGTGCTCTACGTGACCGCCGGCACCCGCCGCTCGGTCGTCGCGCTCGACGGACGGACCGGCGAGCTGATCTGGTCGCACAGCTATCGCGAGGGCAACCGAGCCGCCATTGCGCCGCGTCAACTGTCCGGACGCGGTGTGTCGTACTGGACCGACGGCAAGGGCGACGAACGCGTGCTCTACGTCACCACGGGCTACCGCCTGATTGCGCTCAACGCGAAGAACGGCGCGATGATCCCGAGCTTCGGCGAGGGCGGCGTCGTCGATCTGAAGAAGGGTGCGGTGTTCGGTAAAGGGCAGCAGATCGAGCTGGAGACTGGCGAGATCGGCCTGCACTCGACGCCCACCGTCGTCAAGGATGTGGTGATTGTCGGCTCGTCGTTCAAGGAAGGCATGACGGTCAAGACCCACAACAACACCAAGGGGCTGGTTCGCGCCTTCGACGTGAAGAGCGGCAAGCTGCTGTGGACGTTCAACACGATTCCGAAGCCGGGTGAGTTCGGCAACGACACGTGGGAGAACGAGTCGTGGGCGACCAACGGCAACACCGGTGTCTGGACTCAGATCACGGTCGACGAGGAAGCCGGCCTCGTCTACCTGCCGGTCGAGTCGCCGACTTCCGACTTCTACGGCGGCCATCGCCCGGGCAACAACCTGTACGGCGAGTCGCTCGTCTGCGTCGATCTGAAGACCGGCCAGCGCAAGTGGTACTTCCAGATCGTCCACCATCCGATCTGGGACTACGACCTGTCGTCGGCGCCGATCCTGCTCGACATCAACGTCGGCGGCAAGCCGATCAAGGCCGTCGCGCTCCCCAGCAAGGAAGCGTTCCTCTACGTGTTCGATCGCATCACCGGACAGCCGGTGTGGCCGATCGAAGAGAAGCCGGTGCCGCAGTCCGATGTGCCCGGCGAGAAAACGTCTCCGACGCAGCCGTTCCCGACCAAGCCGCCGGCGTACGCACGGCAGTCGGTTGGTGTCGACGATCTGATCGATTTCACGCCGGAGCTCAACGCCGAAGCGCGGAAGATCGTGTCGCGCTACAAGCTCGGACCGATGTTCCTGCCAGGCGTCGTCAGCAAGGTTGAAGGACCGATTGCGGCGTTGACGATCGCGACCACGGCCGGTGGCACCAACTGGCCGGGCGCCGCGGCCGATCCGGAAAACCATATCGTCTACGCGCAGGCGAGCAATCACTCGTTGGCGCCGATCGGGCTCATCGAGCCGCCCGCCGGCTTCTCCGATATTCGTTACGTGGCCGGAACGGCCGGGCAGCCATTCGTCGAGCGTGAAGGTCCGGGCTTCGGCAGCGCCGCGGATGCGGTGCAGCGCGGCCGTGGTGCGGAAGCCGCCGGTGCAGGCGGCCGTGGCGCCGCTCGCGGAGCGGCGCCATCGGCCCCGACTTTAGGCGGAGCGGCGCCTGCCGCTGGGACGCCTCCCGCACCGCCGCAGGGTGGTGGCGGTGGCGGTCTCGTGGTTCAGGGACTTCCACTGCTCAAACCGCCGTACGGGTTGCTGAACGCGATCGATCTCGACAAGGGCGAGCTCAAATGGCAGGTGCCGCACGGCGACACGCCCGACGCAGTGCGCAACAGCCCGGTGCTCGCGGGCAAAACGATTCCGAAGACCGGACAACCAGGAAGCGTTGGCTTGGTCGTGACCAAGACCCTGGTCGTCCTTGGCGATCCGTCGATTACGACTACGCCGGACCATCCGCGCGGCGCGATGTTCCGCGCCTACGACAAGACGAACGGCAAGGAAGTGGGGGCGGTCTGGATGCCGGCGCCTCAGAGCGGTTCGCCGATGACCTACATGGCCAACGGACGACAGTACTTCATCGTTGCCGTCAGCGGCGGCAACTATTCGGGTGAGTACATCGCGTTCGCTTTGCCACAGTCGGACGTGCGGCCGACCAGCCAGGCCGGCGGACAACAGTAGAGACAGCGTTCGATTTCGGTCGATCGTGAAAGAAGGGGCCCGCCGGTGCGGGCCCTTTCTTTTTATGTCCTTCTTCGATCTCCGAGGCAT
>Ga0306926_10010021_pt1 | contig 10457 bp, 12 predicted proteins | sample flu12Cox44000178_FD_203759 | JGI IMG/M metagenome (GOLD analysis project Ga0306926, IMG submission 203759) | Lab enrichment of tropical soil microbial communities from Luquillo Experimental Forest, Puerto Rico - flux8day.12C.oxic.44.000.178 (v2)... | ecosystem: Environmental > Terrestrial >... | reverse complement strand
GGCGAAATCGACGTGATGCATCGAGGCCGAGATCCTGAGATCGGTGTCGGCGTGGTTCGCACAAAACCGGCCGATGCGATGCACCAACCACTTGGCAGCAAAGTCCGGCGATGTGCTGACCGTTAGAGCTCCCGAGTTTTGGCGCTGCACCAGCCACTCAGTGCCGAGCGCGATCCGATCGAGCGCATCGCGTACGACGGTAAGATATTCGCGCCCGGCCTCTGTGATCACGAGGCGTTGATGCTCGCGATTAAAGAGTTTGACGCCGATCCCTGCCTCTAGCGCCTTGACCTGATGGCTCACGGCACCCTGAGTGACACACAGCTCGTCGGCCGCTCGCGTGAAACTCTCATGCCGAGCCGCAGCCTCAAAGGCCTTGAGGGCGTTCAGGGGAGGCAGCCGGCGAAGCATCTGCGGCATTCATGAGAAAAACTCGGGCAGGATAGAGAAAGGATGCTTTGCTCGCAAGACTAACCCGCCCCCTATTGGTCTGGCTATACGGCGCATGCGCAGCTGGATCAGATCGGACCACAAGATGTCGAGCTCGCTAATTCGCACATGGATCTTCCTCACCGCTCACACCCCTAAAACAAACGTAATCCATCGCGGCGGACATTTAACGAAGCTGTCGATCGACCTTGCAGCCAGGATTCGAAGCTGGATTGCGCGCAGCCGGCAACGACAAGCTCTCAGCGAATTGGCCGAGCGAAATGACTATCTCCTCAAGGACATTGGTGTGACACAAAACGAGGCACGCCGTGAGGCGGAAAAATGGTTCTGGCAGCAGTGAATTTCTCCGGCTGACCTCTCGGCTTCGGGTATCGCACACGCAAAGGCGAAAACCTGTCTGAGACGAGCGGCGGCAATATCAAGGGCTTTGTCGCCGACTGCCGGACAGAGATCATGAAGCGAGTATTGCTAGCCGGCGCGCGTCTTCGGCTGCTTCGGCCAGCAACCAGTTCCGAAAAATCGTGATCTTGGGTATCTTCGAAGTCGCCTTCGGGCAGACGATCCAGTACGTGTTGGACATCTCCAAAGACACATCGATCGGCCGTACGAGACGACCGTTGATGAGGTCCCAGGCCGCCAGCGCCGTGCGGGCTAGAGCCACTCCCTGGCCATCGACGGCAGCATCTATCAACATGCCCGCCCGATTCAAAACCGGTCCGTGAGCGACGGGATCGGCGACGCCTGCGGCTTCAAACCATCTGTTCCAGGTCTTCCAGTCATTGAGACGCAACAACGGGAATCGTAATAAATGCGATGGGGTACGCGATTACGCCCGCTGATGAGCCTCGGGCTGCACACCGGGAAAAGCCGCTCGGAACAAAGTTGCACGACGGCAAGCCCAGGCCAGTTGCCATCACCATGACGAACCGCAACATCAACATCCTCGCGTGCGAAGTCCACGTGATGATCTGTTGCTGAAACCCGGAGATCAATCTCCGGATGGGCCCCTGAAAACGGCCCCAGCCGGTTAACGAGCCATTTGGCGGCAAAATCCGATGATGTGCTGGCCGTTAGAGCGCTCGATCTTTGGTGTCGCACGATACGGTCGGTGCCGACCGCAATCTGATCGAACGCATCGCGGAGCACTGCAAGATATTCGCGACCAGCCTCGGTGATTACCAGCCGCTGTCTCTCGCGGTTAAAGAGCTTGATGCCGAGTGTGGCCTCCAACGCCTTGACCTGCTGGCTCACTGCACCCGGCGTGACGTTCAACTCCTGAGCCGCTCGCGTGAAGCTGTTGCTCCGCGCTGCTGCCTCGAAGGCCTTGAGCGCGTTAAGCGGTGGCAAACGACGAAGCATTGCCCAAATTTCCCGAGAAAAACTAACGAACCAAAACAGAGCGCCCACCGGATCAGCGGAAACTTCTCGCCTTTCTGGTACATTCGGACAGCCCTACTTGTGGCCACAACCCAGGACAGGAGCCGTGCCAACCGGCCAAGCTCCGCCGCCTGGGGGTTGGTAGATTTTCTGATTCATACCCTAGAATTGATGTGTTGCGAATAAATTCGACAGGGGGATCATGGACCGCCCTTCGCAAAGAGAGGGCAATCGGGCTCTTGATGCAGCCGCCCGATTGTTGAGGACGATCCGTCCCAAGTGCTGCTCCAGCCCCGAATTGGGGAGGAGCGCCCATGAGCGACCGGAGCCTCGTAACTTCCCTTCCAGTGTTGTCACCCGCCGGCGCGGCCAGTCCGCCTCCTGCCCGCCCCGCGGCCACGCGAACCAAATTGCTGCTCGAAGGGCCGGTCTTGTCCACGCTATTGCGGCTTTCGGCGCCGAACATTCTGAACCTGCTGGCGATTGCCGGAATGATCACGTTCGACGGTCTGTTTGTTGGCCGTCTAGGTCCGGACGCGCTCGCCGGCGTATCGCTCGCCTTTCCGTTTGTGATGCTGATCCAACACACCGCAGCGAGCGGTATGGGAGGCGGTGTCTCCTCGGCAATTGCCCGCGCCCTCGGGGCCGGCAAGAGGGAAGTCGCCGACGCGCTGGTCTTCCATGCTTTTGCTCTCGCCCTCGGCCTGGCAGCGGCATTCTCGACGGTGTTGCTGCTTGGTGCACCATTCGTCTTCCGGTGGATGGGAGGGCAGGACGCAATGCTGTCGGCCGGGCTCGCCTACGCGAATGTCGCGTTCGGCGGCGCCGTGTCGATCTGCATGCTGAATCTGCTGGGGAGCGCGGTCCGCGGGACCGGCAACATGGCTCTACCCGCCGGGGTCATTGTCGGCAGTGTGATCGCACACGTTCTGATCTCGCCGCTGCTGATATTCGGGTGGGGACCGATGCCAGCCCTTGGCCCGGCGGGCGCGGGCTGGGGCCTGGTCATACCGTTCGGCGTTGGCAGTCTGGTGCTGCTCTGCTACCTGCGTTCGTCCAGATCGCTCGTGACTTTGGCGTTTCGCGGCGTTTCCCTGCAATGGGGGCTCTTTGCCGAAATCCTCAAAGTCGGCGTCCCGGGATTGATCAATGTCACGATCAACAACGTGTCCGTCGTGCTGTTGACCGCGATCGCCGGCCAGCTCGGAAGGGACGCGGCCATCGGTTACGCAATGGGAGCGCGCCTCGAATATATCCTGATCCCGCTGGCATTCGGTATCGGCACCGCGATCGTCGCGATGGTCGGCACGAACTGGGGCGCCAAGCAGCACGGTCGCGCCTACCGAATCGCCTGGACCGGGGGAGCGACTGTCGCAGCTGCGTGCGCGTCGATTGGATCGATCGTTGCACTTTGCCCCGGGCTGTGGATGGGGCTTTTTACCAGCGATGACGCGATCATTCGCGCCGGTGTTTCATATCTCCAAATCGTCGGGCCGATTTACGGCCTCTATGGTCTCGCGATGGCGCTTTATTTCGCTACCCAAGGGTTCGGGAACGTCGTTTGGACGGTCACGGCCAACGCGGTCCGGCTGCTCGTGAACTCAGGCCTCGCCCTGCTCGTGATCTACCGGCTCGATCTTGGTGTCACCGGATTGTTTGTTTCAATCGCCGGCGGGTTTTGCGCCTACGCCGCAGTGACGTCCGCGGCGATGTTCAGGGTGAAGAGAAGTCTGCTTCAATGAAGCGTCGGCGGCATATGTCCTCGGCTGAGACAGCGCCCGTCGATCCTCACTCTAAATGATCACAGCCACCGAGGTAGCCGAACCCGCCTAACTGCGATCGAGATCCGACCGCGAGTTTCGGTGTGTTGGGCAACAACCCGAACCCTTGCCTGACGCTTCTCGCCGCGAAACCGTTAAGATTGCCTTAAAGGACCGGGATAAGGCTTCCCCTAGCAGAGGGAGGAGCGAGACGATGACGTCAAGAGCGGTTCGACTCGTGTCGCCTGTCGCGGCCATCATCTTTTCGACCGCCGTCGGAGCTGCGGCGCTGGCTGAAGAAAGCAACCCGGCGGCGTTGGCCGCCGCGATGCAAAGCGCTACGGCTACCCTGCAAGCGGGCCTCAGGGCTAGCGAGGCGCAAGGAACCCCGATCTCGGCCAAGTTCGAGATCGAGGACGGAAAACTGCAACTGTCGGTCTACACGATGAAGGGCGACGACTTCATGGAGGTCGTCGCCGACCCCAAGACGGGAGCGATCGCCAAAGCCGAGAAGATCACGGATGCTGACGATCTCAACGAAGCAACCGAGCAGAAGGCGGCCATGGCGAGGGCGAAGGTGCCCTTGTTGACCGCCACCGACAAGGCGGTCAGTGCGAATGCCGGGTCTCTGTCGCCGCGCGACGAGCCCGCGGCGTCGGCCGTGGGGTGTGTCGGCCGGGCTGGCGAGCGCCTATCCGCCAGTCCGAGCTCTGCGCCGCTCCATTGCGAGGAGGGCGGGTGGGGAGCCGATTTCGCGTCAGCGCACATTCTCTGCTTCGGTTCGGGGCCGGGCATGCGCCCCGATTGTTCACTCTTCGATGTCCGGCACGCCGCGAAGGGCTGCCGGTTACACCATGGAGGATCAAGCCATGATGTGGAAAAGGTCAGCGATGAACTGCGCGGCGCTGGTATTCGCCGCGGTATTGTGCGCTCCGGCGATTGCGGCGGATGACGGCTGGCAAGCCGAGGTCGGCAAAGCGCTCGGCAAGACCGGCTCGGCAACCCCGAGCGGGATCTACCGCGTTGGTTTGCCGCGCACCGATCTGAAGGTCACGCTCGACGGGGTCGAGCTGAAGGCCGGCTTTGCGCTCGGCAGCTGGTTGGCGTTCGAGAAAATGGGCGACAGCGGCATGGTGATGGGCGACCTGGTGCTGACCATGGACGAGGTGAGCCCGGTCATGAAGAAGCTGGTCGAGGGCGGGATCGAAGTAACGGGTTTGCACAACCACCTGCTGCGCAACCAGCCCTTTACGATGTACATGCATGTGCTCGGCCGTGGCGACCCGGTGAAGCTGGCGTCGTCGCTCCACGCTGCGCTCGCCGAGAGCAAGACACTGCTTACCGCTGCGCCCGCGCCGGCGTCGGCACCACCGCCGGTCGACCTCGACACCGCGGCGATCGACGCAGCGCTGGGGGCCAAAGGCACCAATAACGGCGGCGTGTATCAGATCGGTATCCCCCGCGCGGAACCGATCAAGGACAACGGCATGGCCGTTCCGCCACCGATGGGCTCCGCCGTCTCGATCAATTTTCAGCCGACCGGCGGCGGCAAGGCCGCCATAACCGGCGATTTTGTGCTGGTCGCCAAGGAGGTGAACCCGGTTGCTAAGGCGCTGCGCGAGCACGGGATCGAGGTCACGGCCCTGCACAACCACATGCTCGACGACGAGCCGCGTCTGTTTTTCATGCATTTCTGGGCCAACGACGACGCCAAGAAGCTCACCGAAGGCCTGAAGGCGGCACTCGTCCTCGTCAATGTCGCCAAGAGCTGACAATCCCGGAAATGCCTCCCGGAAGGTGGGCCGCCTCGGCGTTCGTCTCGCTCTGCGCATTGGGTAATGGCAGCGAGGCTCTCGCCTATCGGCCTTTTGTTGGGACCGATGCTGCCGTCACCGACCTCGGCGAATTGGAAACCGAGTTCGGTCCGGCCGAGCCTATGCGCGCCGGGTCGCAGCGCGTTCTGACCACGGCGGAAACGGTCTTCAATCTTGGGATCGCCGAAGGCTGGGAGGCGGTCTTGCAAGGGCAAGTCGTGACTCTGTTCTCCCCCGGCCCGGTGCAAACGAGCCTTCTCGGTAATGAATTTTCCCTCAAGAATATCGTGCGTCAGGGCGTCCTCCAGGAAAAAGACGGGCCCAGCATCGCGGTCGAGTTCGGCCCATTGCTCCCAGGTGTCAACGGCGAGCCCGGCATCGGCGCGACCTGGGGAGGCATCGTGTCAAATCGCTGGGGGTGGCTGACCGCGCACCTTAACGCCGCGGCAACGGTGACGCGCAGCCATCATGGAGATGCGTTTTTCGGGACAATCTTCGAGGGTCCTTGGGATTGGTCGGTACGCCCCGTCGCCGAAGTCTTTTACGAGCGCGAATGGGGAGGGGCCGAAACAGTGTCCGGGCTCATCGGCGCGATCTGGCAGGTCAGCGACAAGCTGGCCTTCGACATCGCATTGCGCGACGCTCGGGCAAGCGGTCATACCGCCAGTGAATTGCGAGCCGGAGTAACGTTCGGCCTTCCGCTGTGGTAGTGCCGGCGATGGATCGCCACGCGCGTCGAGCGTCGATAGCCGCGATGCTGCTGGGGCTCGCGGTCGCTTCGGCCCGAGCCGAAGAGGCGTTGTCGCTCGAAGGCAAGATCGCACTATCCGGCGTCAGCGGGCGGATCGATCATCTGGCCGTCGATCTCGCCCGCAAGCGGCTGCTGGTGGCGGCTCTCGGCAACGGCACCCTCGAGATCGTGGATCTCGCGGGCGGGCATCGGGTCAAGCAGGTCGCCGGGCTACACGAGCCGCAGGGAGTGGGTTACGCGCAGAAGCCGGATCTCGTCGTGGGCGCCAGCGCCGGCGACGGTTCGGTGCGGTTTTTCAGCGGCGAAGAATTGGCACCCGCCGGCAGCCTCGCGCTGGGCAGCGACGCCGACAATGTCCGCATCGATCCGCACACCGGCAATGTCATTGTCGGCTACGGCAGTGGCGGGCTCGCGATTATCGATCCCGAAAAGAGATCGAAAATCGGCGACGTCAAGCTCGCCGTGCATCCCGAATCGTTCCAGCTCGATCCAATCTCCAAGCGCATATTCGTCAACCTGCCCGATGCCGGTCAGATCGCGGTTGTCGACCTCACAGCGGCAAGACAGGTGGGGAGCTGGACGGTGCCGGGTCTGAGAGCGAATTTCCCGCTCGCAATTGCCAGTTCCGGTGCGACCGTCGCCGTGGTCTTCCGCCATCCGTCGAAGCTCGTCTTGCTCGACCCTAAGACCGGCACGGCGACGCAACAGCTCGACACCTGCGGTGACTCCGACGACGTCTTCTTCGATACGAAGCGTCGGCGGATCTATGTCAGCTGCGGCGCCGGCGCAGTCGACGTCTTTCAGCGTGAGGCGGCGGGCTATCGCCTCTTGGCGCGCGTCGAGACATCATCGGGCGCGCGGACCTCGCTCTTTGTCCCTGAGCTTGACCGATTGTACATCGCTGCGCGCGCGAGCCTGTTGGGGTCGCAAGCTGCGATCCTGGTGTTTCGACCGCCCCCTTGAGACGGCTCGGGGAATCACGTTACGGATCGGGATCATCGCCATTGAGGATCCCCCCGGCGCGGCTTGCTGCCGGCCGCCAGCCCGCCCAAGGCAGCACCGGGGCCGTGTTTGCCGTTACAACGCGTCCTGGCCGCTCTTCGCTCGGCACCCGCCGGTAGGCCGACTCCAGCAGCGGTCCGCCGACCGCCCGCAGCTTTCGCCGGCAACTGTCAGCTGAAATGCAAAGCGGTACTTTGGTTGGAGGTGCCAAATCGCGGCCGAGGCAAGACGAGACTATACAGTGCGAGCACAGTGATCGATGCCGCCTCTACATCCAACCCATTTCTCGATCGTCGGCGCAGGCGGTGCGGGCCTGATGGCTGCCCGCGAGCTCGGGCGCGCTGGCAAAGGGTGACCATCCTTGAGGCGCGAGACCGCTGCGGCGGACGCATCTAGTCGCTGCCGGCCCAAGAATTTGGATACCCGGCGGAGGGCGGTGCCGAGTTCGTCCATGGCGCCGCACCGGTGACATGCGCCCTGATGCGCGGGGCGCGGCTATCGCTTTCACCGACTTCGGGCACGCTGTGGAGTGCCCGCACAGGCGCGCTCCTGCCGGACGAAGGACCGCTCCCTCACGCGGGCCGGTTTTGCCTAGCGGTGAGGGAATTAAAGGACGATCTGCCTATCGCCGAGTTCTTGGAGACGCACTTTGGCGATCAGCAATATGGCGAATTGCGGTGATAATTACATGGACGGTCAAAGGCTACGATGCCGCCGACCCCCACCGCACCAGCACCTTCGCGCTGCGCGACGAATAGATCGAGGGCAGGGTCGGCATGGACGCATCGCGGAGAGCTATGGCGCGCTGATCGAGTATCTCGTATCGCAATGCCGTCGGCATGGTGTCGCGATCCATCTCGGCGCTATCGTGAAAGCCATCGACGCGGATCGCAGACGGATTACGGTGCATTGTGACGACGGCGCCATCTTCGAAGCCGCTGCCGCGATCCTCCCTGTGCCGCTCCCCGTCCTGAGGAAATCGTGCCGCCTCCGGCGGCGCGCGAGAAGGCGGCAGCTAGTACCGACATCGGCTTCGGCAATGTCGTCAAAATTCTGCTGCGCTTCGCCACAAGGTGGTGGGCTGATCACCGCGGGTGAGACCTCGTCGACCTGTCGTTTCTGCGTTCCAACGCGACCACCCGACCTGGTGGACCAGCACCCGGCCGGACATGCGGTGCTTGACGGGCTGGTTCGACGGCGCAGAAGATCGTGGCCACCGGACCATAGGCGCTACCGGCGACGCTGGCGTCAGCCTCGACGTGCGTAGGGACGAACTGCATCGATCAGCAGTGCCGACGGGGCCAAGCGCGGTCCTTCTCCGTCGTCGACAGGTGGCACGATCATCACGCCCCAGGTCGGTAGCCTCTTGAGCGATGCCTGCGCCTCGGGGTGGTCGAGGAGCGGCGCGTTCAACGATGGGCCGACGATCACCGGCGTACGCCGCCCGATCGCCTCGGCGACCACGGAGAGTGCAAGGTTGTCGGCGATGCCGTGTGCAAGTTTGTTGAGCGAGTTGAAGCTGCATGGGGCGAACAGCACCACCCCACGCGGCGGTCGTGGGCGGATGGCGAGATCGAAGTACGACTGAACGACGTGCGCCCGCTTGACGTCCGCAAGGTCGCGTGGCACCACCACCCGCGAAGCGTTCGGTGTCGGAATTGCAATGACGGTTGAAAAACCGAGCGCGACCAGCCCGCGAAGAAGCTCGGGACAGCGCGCTGCGGTCGTGGTGCCGCTGAGCACCAGGTAGGCTACATCAAAGGTTTCGGCACCAGCCGCAATATCAGCGCTCATCTGCCCTCCCTACTTCCTTCACCCGGCCCGAGCGGATAGGCGATTGCCAAGCCAGCCGCCAGGGCGGCAAACGACAGCAAAGCCATGACCGGCACTAGTAGTCGCCGTACCGACTCGGGCTCCATGGCTGCTTGATGCGCGATGTGCGGCGTGTGGCGCGCGCCGGCCTCTGCATCCTGATCCTGCGCTGCGCCGGCATACCCGCCGGGCGCACCGTCTTCATGCCGTGCTTCAGATGGTTGGTGACCACCCACCAATTCATCGGATGTGGGATCATAAAGCCCACCATCACCCCGATCGACTTACGAACCAGAAGGCGGCGGTCATGGGATCGGCCCCGGAGGCAATGTCCCTCTGCAACGCCATCACCGTCGGCACCATTCCTTCCATAAACAGGTTCATCGAGAGCAGCGCCGGAATGAAGGCGCTGGTAAGTGAGCGGGAATAAGAGCCCCCCGGCCATCTCGCGCATGAAGAACGCCTGAAAAGTCATCCAGCCGAAGGCGAAGCCCAAGACATACTCGAGGATCACCTCGGCCGCCCCGGTCAGGCCGAGGATGCCGGCCAATACGGCGCCGGCAAGGATGCCCACGCCATCGCCCGCCACGCAGTGCATCGTCGACCCCAGCGTTTGCCCGCCAGCGCGCTGCGACGTAACGTTCATGCAACCCGGGGAGCGGTTCGCAGCAACCGAGCGCATAGAGGAAAGCCGGAAAACTCCGGTGTAGGCGGTCAGCAGCACGAACCCCCATTTCGGCACCGGCGTTCGGATGTGGCGCGGATATCGATCGCTACGAACAGCAGCGAGATTCCCGCCAACAGAAACCACAGGAGCATTACGCCTTCGAACATCTCGCCTCCTGCATTGCGGAGCATAACGGGCCATCTCTCTACGCCGCGACCGACGGCTAACGGTCGGCATTTGCGGACGTGATCCACACTGCGCTGCGCACGCAACCCGTGCCATGACAGATGCGACCCTCACTTTGTAGAGCTTGACCCCGCCGCAAGCAGCGGCGACGAGAGCCCAGCAAAGGCAGATGCCGCATGTGGTCAAGACGCTGGAGGGCCAATGTGAGACATAACCAGAATGACCGCGAGTAGCGCGATTATCGTTCCGGTTTCAACATATGACGAGTTCATCTGCTCGGCATCCATCTACTTATCGAATGCTTGGTATCTTCCATTATCCAGGAATGCGAACTGTTTCGATTCAAAACATTTCGCCGGGCCGCATACGAAATGGCGAAGCGTGAACACCACCTCTCCGCACTCTCAGAGCCATCGGTGGAGGCTCTCGGGCGTGGCAAGGCTTGTCTCTCAGAGGCCCGCCTACTGCTTAGGAAGCCACGTACATCGGCATCAGCCTCCGGCGAGGCAGGCGGATTTCCTGCGCCGCCGCTATACCGGTTTTCATCGCGGCATAGAACGGACCCATGGCCATCCACCTGGCGAGTGCCGCTTCCTTTTTGGGATGTGTGAGCTAGCTCACACATCCCGTGGGAACCT
>Ga0306926_10010018_pt1 | contig 10458 bp, 8 predicted proteins | sample flu12Cox44000178_FD_203759 | JGI IMG/M metagenome (GOLD analysis project Ga0306926, IMG submission 203759) | Lab enrichment of tropical soil microbial communities from Luquillo Experimental Forest, Puerto Rico - flux8day.12C.oxic.44.000.178 (v2)... | ecosystem: Environmental > Terrestrial > Soil... | reverse complement strand
TGACGAAGCCGAAGTGCCCTCGATGTGTACAATCGATCCATCCCAACGATACGATCTCGTTCGACGCCAACCAGATCGTTCATCTCGACTGCCGGCGACCGTTTGAGTTGACCTACGAGGAACGGGCCCTGCTCTTCATGTTCTGCTGGGAACACCCCGTCGCGGCCTGCAGAGCCTGCAGCCAACACTTCCGGCAGCACGAGCTCGCCACTGATCTCTTCCACCACCGCACGAACCTGTGCCCGCGCTGCCATACCGACCTGACGGTGGCGATTCGCGAGCATCTGTTCGCCTGCGACCTCATTCCCACGGAAGTCCGCTGGCGCGCGGAGGACGCGCGGGACGCGGCGCGCAAGCTGATCAAGCAGAGCCACGAGCTGTCGAGCCATGCCGACGCCCTGATGCAGGAGGCCGAGTCGGCGGTCGTCGCCCTTCGCGAGGCGATGAAGCGGGTGACGTGGGCGGGCTGACGATCGGCTGAGCGTCGACCGGGCAGTCCGGCTCAGGTACGATGAGTCCATGGGTCGGCGGGCCGGATCGAGCCATCTGCGATCGACGATGTCGCGCCTGGTCGCTCTCCTGTCGATCCCGTGGGCGCTGGCCGGCTTCGTGCCCGCTCCCTACGGCTCACCGATCCTGTTCCCGGCCGGCACCGACGTGCCGCGACCGGTGCAGGAGCTCGCCTGGCGAATCATCGAGACGCGCTGCACCTACCAGCGATTCGAGCGCGAGCAGCGCACGTTCTGGGCTTACGACACGCGGACGACGAAGGTGGACGGAGGCGTCGCGTATTCGATCAAGATCCTCTCGGAGCGACAGTGGAACAAGCGCGAGCCTCCGGCGCTCATCGAGATGACCATCGTCGAGGACGGCGGCCTCCGGCTCACGGCGCTGAAGTCCAGGTTCGTCGGGTGCGCCGCCTAGCACGCCCGTCGCTCCCGATGAAGGACGATCGCACGCGCATCCTCGGCGAGTGGGAGTGATGGCCCGCGCGGCCTCGAATCCAGCTCTCTGGCTGCCCACGACGGCGGACGAGATCCGCGCGCGCGGGTGGGACGCGCCCGACGTCGTCTTCGTGACGGGCGACGCCTACGTGGACCACCCGTCGTTCGCGATGGCCGTGCTCTCGCGCGTGCTCGAGTCGCACGGAGTGCGCGTCGCCATCTTGCCGCAGCCCGACTGGCGGAGCGCCGCGGCGTGGCGGGCGCTGGGGCGGCCCCGGCTCTTCTACGCCGTCTCGGCCGGCAACATGGACTCGATGATCAATCACTACACGGCGAACAAGAAGCGCCGCAACGACGACGCCTACTCGCCGGGCGGCCGGATCGGGCTCCGCCCTGATCGCCCGACGCCCGTGTACGCGCAGCGATGCCGGGAGGCGTTCCCCGGCGTGCCCGTCGTGGTCGGCGGCATCGAGGCGTCGCTCCGCCGCATCGCGCACTTCGACTACTGGTCGGAGCAGGTGCGGCCGTCGATGCTGGCGACGAGCAAGGCCGACCTGCTCGCGTTCGGCAAGGGCGAGGCGACGATCGTCGCCATCGCGCGCCGGCTCGCCGCGGGAGAACCGGTCGCCGCGCAGCGTGACCTGCGCGGCGTCGCGTACCTGCTGGGCGCCCGGGAGGCCTTGCCAACCTGGCCCGGCGAGACGCTCGCGCTGCCGTCGCTGGAGGACGTGGCGCGCGACCCGATGGCCTTCGCGCGCATGACGCGCGCGTTCCATCACGAGACGAACCCGTTCAACGCGCGGCGGCTGACGCAGGCCCACGGCGACCGCACGCTCGTGCTCAACCCGCCGTGCCTGCCGATCGGCGAGGCGGAGATCGACGCGATCTACGACCTGCCGTACACGCGTCGGCCGCACCCGCGCTACGTGGAGCCGATCCCCGCGCACACGATGATCAAGGACTCCGTGCAGATCATGCGGGGCTGCTTCGGCGGCTGCACGTTCTGCTCGATCACGATGCACGAGGGCCGCGTGATCCAGAGCCGGAGCCCACGCTCGGTCCTCGCCGAGGTGCGGGCGATCGCCGCCGAGCCCGGCTTCAAGGGCACGATCAGCGACCTCGGCGGCCCGACGGCGAACATGTACCAGATGCGCTGCACGCGGCCCGAGGTCGAGGCGGTGTGCAAGCGCCTCTCGTGCATCCACCCGACGATCTGCAAGCTGCTCGGGACGAGCCACGCGCCGACGATCGCGCTGATGCGCGGCGCCCGCGCCGTCCCCGGCGTGAAGCGGGTCCACATCGCCTCGGGGATCCGCATGGACCTCGCCAACCTGGACGACGCCTACGTCGACGAGCTGGTGACCCATCACGTGGGCGGCCATTTGAAAGTAGCGCCCGAGCACCAGTCCGACCGGGTCCTCGCCCTGATGAAGAAACCGAGCCACCGCGAGTTCGAGACGTTCGCCGGCAAGTTCCGGCGCGCGAGCGAGCGGGCGGGCAAGGAGCAATACCTGGTGCCCTACTTCATCGCGAGCCATCCCGGCTCGCGCGTGGAGGACATGATCGAGCTGGCGGTCTTCTTGAAGCGGCACGGCTACCGGCCGCGCCAGGTGCAGGACTTCATCCCGGCGCCGATGGACATCGCGACCTGCATCTACCACACCGGTATCGATCCGCTCACGATGGCGCCGGTCGACACGGTCAAGAAGCTGCGCGATCGGCAGACGCAGCGCGCGCTGATGCAGTTCTTCGAGCCCCACAACTGGTTCGTCGTGCACCGGGCGCTCGTCGAGGCCGGCCGTCGCGACCTCATCGGCCGCGGCAAGCAATGCCTCATTCCCGCCACGCCCCCACCCGAGGCGCTCGCCGCCAGGCGCCTGGAAGCCACAGAGGCGACCCACGTCCACGCCGAGGACGCCGGGACACAGCCGACGATCGGCTACCGGCCCGGCCGAAAGGGCGCAATGCGGCGGTAACTTCACGACTCTGAGAACGGAGACGACAGATGGCAGACGCTCGTTCAGGACTTCAGATTCGCTCGACGGTGAAAAAGGACGGCGTCGTCGAGGTCTCGATCGTCGACGCCCCCACGCCTGAGCCGAAACCCGAAGAGGTCATCGTTCGCATCGACGCCGCGCCGATCAATCCGTCCGACCAGGGACTCTTGTTCGCCGGCGCCGACGTGAGCACGGCCAGGGCATCGGGCACGGTCGACCATCCCGTGGTGACGGCGAGCATCTCGCCCGCGGTGATGAAGGCGCTGGGCGGGCGCCTGGAGCAATCCCTGCCCGTCGGCAACGAAGGCGCGGGGATCGTCATCCAGGCCGGCTCGTCACCGGCCGCGCAGGCGCTCATGGGCAAGACGGTCGCGATCCTCGGCGGCGCGATGTACGCGCAGTATCGCTGCATCAAGGCCGCGCAATGCCTGGTCTTGCCGGCCGGCACCACGCCGGCCGAGGGCGCCGACTGCTTCGTCAATCCCCTCACCGCGCTCGGGATGGTCGAGACCATGCGCCTGGAGGGCCACAAGGCGCTCGTGCACACGGCCGCGGCGTCCAATCTCGGGCAGATGCTCAACAAGATCTGCCTCAAGGACCGCGTCGCCCTGGTGAACGTCGTGCGCAGGCCCGAGCACGTCGATCTCTTGAAGAAGATGGGTGCCACCCACGTGTGCAACTCGAGCTCGCCGACCTTCATGGAGGATCTGGCGGACACGCTCGCCGCCACCGGCGCCACGATCGCGTTCGACGCGATCGGCGGCGGCAGGCTGGCGGGGCAGATCCTCACCGCGATGGAGATCGCGCTGAATCGGACGGCGAAGGAATACAGCCGCTACGGATCGACGACGCACAAGCAGGTCTACATCTACGGCGGCCTCGACCGCGGGCCGACCGAATTCAACCGCGCCTTCGGGATGGCCTGGGGCATCGGCGGGTGGCTCCTCACCGCCTTCATGCAGAAGATCGGGGCCGAGGCCGCCCACAAGCTACGCGAGAAGGTCGCGGCCGAGATCAAGACAACGTTTGCGAGCACCTACACGAAGGAAGTCTCGCTGGCCGGGGCGCTGCGGCTCGAGGAGATCGCCGCCTACAGCAAGCAGGCGACCGGGCAGAAGTACCTGATCACCCCGAACAAGGGTCTGAAGGGCTTCTGAGCCACTATGGTGCACGATACACTGGTCAGGGGCGGATGAGACGCCCACGCTGGGTTGGTCCAGCGCCGGTGGCGCAGCGGCGGCTCCGGTCGGGATGCTTGGCTGGAGCCATCGCGGGATCTCGGGCGTGATCTCCGTCTCGTCCGCCCCTTAGTTTGGTGCGTAGGGGGCTCTGCGCCGCCGTGCTCCCGCCCGCATGGCGGCTACGCCGTCGATTCGCGGACGAGTAGCAGTCAGCGGTAGAAGCTCGGTGGCGCCGCGGGATCGCGTGCCGGCTTGACGCGAAAGGCCAGGCTGATCCGCGGGCCAACCGGTTCGTTGGTCTTGGGAATCCCGTGCGTGTAGGAGAGCTGCGTCTCGTAGCTCATGACGAGCAGGCTGCCGGCCTCGAGATCGACGTGGAACGCGCGCCGCGGCGACTGCTTCGCGCGGATCGACATGCGCCGCGTCGCCCCCAGTGACAGGAGCGCGATGGGAAAGCCCGGCACGATCTCGTCCAGGTGATCGTTGTGCGGCGCCACGCTGTCGCGTCCGTCCCGGTAGAAGTTGAGGCCGACGCTGGTGAACGGCGCGCCGGTGAAGCCCGCCACCTTCCCTGCCGCCACGCGGAGCGTCTCGGGCGCGCCGTCCTCCTCGTCCAGACGGAAGTAGGCCTGCAAGCGCGGGACGTCGACGTCCCGATCGTACATCCGGCGCCGCTGCGTCTTCCACGGCACGGCCTGCCGTAGCTCGGCGAACCAGGCCTGCGCCACGTCGACGGTGAGAAATCCCGGCGTGTACGCAACACGGCCGAGCTCGTCGTCGACGAGCACCGTCTCACCGGGGCCGGCGAAGAGAGGCATCTGCGACATCGGCGTGACTTCAGGGTACCGCGCTCGAGAACTATCGGCGCGAAGCGCCGCGCGGCTGACGCGCCAGCAACGCGCAGGCGAGCGCGCCGAGCGTCTCGAGGCCCCTTTCGATCCGCGGATGCCAGATCGAGCCGCAGCTCACGCGCAAACAATTGGCGTAGCGTCCGCTTGTCGAGAACACGTCGCCCGGCACGAAGCAGATCACCTTCTTCAGCGCCGCCTCGAAGAGCTCACGGCTCGCCACAGGCTTGGGGAGCTCCAGCCACAGCACGAAGCCGCCATCGGGCCGGCTCACTCGGGTGCCCCTCGGGAAGGCCCGATCGATCGTGCGCATCATCCGGTCGATGTTCTCGCGGAACGTACGGCGAACCCGGCGGAGATGGCTGTCGTATCCCCCGCTCGACAGAAATTCGGCCAGCGCCGCTTGCGGCAGCGCCGGGCCGCACATGGTGAGCGCGAACTTGTTGTCCAGGACTCTGGCCATGTGGCGCCCGGGGGCGATCCATCCGACGCGGTATCCTGGCGCGATCGTCTTGGAAAACGAGCTGCAGTAGATCGTGTTGCCGAGCGGGTCCAGGGCCGTGAACGGCCGGGGGCGTTCCTCGCCGAAGTAGATGTCTCCGTAGATGTCGTCCTCGATCAGCGGGACGCGGTGCTTGGCGAGCAGCTCCAGGACGGCCCTCTTCCGCTCGTCCGACATGGTGCACCCCAGAGGGTTGTTGAAGCTCGACGCGAAGAGACACGCCTTCACCGTCGTGGCTTCGAGCGCCCTGGCAAGGGACGCGAGATCGACACCGCTCGTGGCGTCGGTCGGCAGCTCGAGAGCGCGCAGGTCGAGAGACTCGAGCACCTGCAGGAAGCCGAAGTACGTCGGCGACTCGATGGCGATCGTATCGCCCGGCCGTGCGACGACCTTGAGCGCCAGAACCAGCGCCTCGGTGCACCCGCACGTGATGACGATGTCTTCCGGTGCCAGCGCCTGCCCCCAGCGCAGCGCGCGGCGTGCGATCTCGCGGCGCAGCCGTGGATCGCCCTTGGGGGCGGTGTACTTGTTGTAATCAACGCCCTTCGCGCGCGCGGCCCGGGCCAGGAAGCGGTCCAGCCGCCCCGCCGCGAGCAGCTCGGCGTCGGGGATCGCACAGCCGAGCGGCAGGAGGTTTGGATCTCCGGCATACTCGAGAAACTTCGGGACGACGCCGGAGACGGCGACGGTCGTGGGCCGCCCCGGCGGCTTCGAGATCGCCGGCGTCTCCAGCAGAATGGGCGCACGCTTCGCCACGTAGAATCCCGACTGCGGCCTCGCCTGCAAGACCCCGCGGTCCTCGAGCGCGCGGTACGCTTGAAGCGCGGTCGAGAGGCTGACGCGGCGCTGCCGGGTGATCTCGCGGAGCGAGGGCACGCGCGCGCCCGGGATCAGCGTCCCGTTGTTCACGAGATCGGTGATGAACCGCGCGGTCTCCTCGTACCGATAGGCCCGCCCCGACCGATCCCGTCGCCCCGCGCCGGCCATTCCTGGCTTCAACGCCGTCATGGTGACACGACACGCGGCGGCCCGGCAAACTGTTCTGGTCATACATTCGGTGATCTGTAACTGTTTTTCTCGATTCCGCTCTGGTAGCGTCCGAGGGCAGGAGCGCTTCAGAGGAGGATCCGGGATGACCAGACTCGCCTTCCAGCAAGTGGACGTGTTCACCGCGGTGCCGTTCAAGGGCAACCCCGTCGCGGTCGTACTCGACGGCGACCCGGTGTCGGGCGCCGCGATGCAGTCGATCGCCGCCTGGACCAACCTGTCCGAGACGACGTTCGTCTGCGCGCCGACGGACCCGCGAGCCGACTACCGCCTGCGCATCTTCACGCCCCGGCGGGAGCTTCCGTTCGCCGGACATCCGACGATCGGATCGGCCCACGCCGCGCTGCGCCACGGTCTCAAGCCTCGGACGCCCGGCCGGCTGGTGCAGGAGTGCGGCAAGGGGCTCGTCGACATCCGGGTCGACGACGAGCGTTTGCTCCTGGCCCTGCCCGCGCCGCAGTTCCGCGAGCCGACCGGGCCGCAGGTCGCCGCGGCGGCCGAGGCACTCGGCATCACGACCGCCGACCTCCGGCGCGCGTCGATCATCGACGTCGGTCCCGTCTGGTTCACGCTCGAGCTCGCCGGCGGCGACGCGGTCCGAGCCCTCGCCCCCGACATGGGCCGGCTCGCGGCCCTGAGCCCGATCGGGATCACGGGCGTCAACGTGTTCGGCCTGTACCCGCGGGGCGATCAGTCCGACCTCGAGGTGCGCTCGTTCGCGCCCGGGGACGGTGTCCCCGAGGACCCCGTGTGCGGGAGCGGCAACGGGTGCGTGGCGGCGCTCGTGCGCCGCGACCGTGTGCTGAACACGCAGGCGTATGTCGCCACGCAGGGCCATTGCCTTGGCCGTGACGGCCGGGTCACCGTGCAGTTCGACGACGGCACGATCTGGCTCGGCGGTCAGGCCGTGACGTGCGTGGAGGGCTCGCTACAAGTCTGAGGTGGAGGGGTCGCCTTGGCGAAGTTTCCTCGGAACGACATCATCTCGCTGATCGGCCCGACGCCTCGCTACGATCTGGGCGAGAGCGTGGGGCCGGATCTCGCGCTGAGCGACGTCCTGGGCTCTGATTCGCAGGCGAGCTTCGGCGACGTGGCGCTCGGCTACGGCACGGCGCAGGGCGATCCGCGCCTCCGCGCGCTGATCGCGGACGCTCACGGTGCGAGCGCCGACGACGTCGTCGTCACGGTGGGCGGCATGCATGCCCTCTTCCTCGTTGCCTTCGTCGTCTGCGACCCGGGTGACGAGGCCGTGACCGTCTCGCCCATGTTCCCGCTGGCGCGCAACGCCCTGCAGGCCGTCGGCGCGACGATCCGGACGGTCCCGCTTTCGTTCGATCGCGGCTACCAGATCGACGTGGCCGACGTGGGTCGACGCCTCTCGGAGCGAACCAGACTGGTGAGCCTGGCGTCGCCTCAGAACCCGTCGGGAGTCGCGACGTCAGCGGCGGTTCTTCGGGACCTGGTGGCGTTGATGGCCGAGAGATGCCCCGACGCCTACCTGCTGCTAGACGAGACGTATCGCGAAGCCGCGTATGGCGACGACGCCGTGGCACCGAGCGTGGTCGAGCTGAGCCGGCGGGTCATCTCCTGTGCTTCGCTCTCCAAGTGCCACGGCGCTCCCGGCCTGCGGCTGGGATGGACGATCGCGCGCGACCCCGAACTCAAGGAGCAGCTGGTCCTGGCCAAGTTCAACACCGTGATCTCGTGCTCTCCACTGGACGAGACCCTGGCGATGCGCGTGCTCGAGCGCCGCGATGACATCCTGGGCGAGCGGCGTCGCCGACTGGCCAAAAACCTCGCGCTCATCGCGGACTGGGTGCGCGAGAACGACGCGTTCGTCGAGTGGGTCCGGCCCGACGCCGGGGCCCTCTGCTGCGTGCGTCCGAAGCCGTCGGTCTTCGACGAGCACGCGGTGGACGTCTTCTACGAGACGCTCGCGCGGGACGGCATCAGGGTCGCGAACGGCCGATGGTTCGGCGATGAGGCGCGGGTGTTTCGGCTCGGCTTCGGGTTGCTCCCGGCGGCGGAGCTCGAGACCGCGCTCGCCCGCCTCACGGGCGTCTTGCGTCGAACGTCTCGGGAGGCGTGCGAACGATGAAGCGCGAGTCCGACTAGCGGACGACCGGCCCGGTGTCCGGGCGGTCGGCCTTGAGCGGCGGGAGTACGTCGGCGGGATCGAGGCCCAGCTCGAACATGCCGAGCGTCGAGAGACAGAAATCGCGCGGCGGGAACTGCACGGGCGCGACCGCACCGTCGCGAAAGAATCGCTCGAGGGGTGACGACTTGAAGAGCGCGTGAGCGCCACCCAGGGTCATGGCCGTCCGCGTGACCCGGGTGACGGCCTCGCCCACGAAGTACTTGGCCCGGTAGAGCGCCGACAGGGTCGCCGGCGTCGGGCCCTGCGTGTCGCTGAGCCAGGCGGCGTGGTGCGTCAAGAGCCGCGCGGCCTCCAGATCAGCGCTCATCTCGCCGACCTGCCGCCGGACGTCCGGGTGATAGGCGAGCGGCTGCGTGAAGCCCGGGGGCGTGCGGCCCTTCACGTTCTCGCAGATCGCCCGATACGCGGCGACGCCGATGCCGAGGTAGACGGGCGTATAGGATCCCCAGAACCAGTTGGCGCCGTCGCGCCGGAACGGGAGCACGTCCTCGGCCCGGAGCAGCAGCGCCTCGTCCGGCACGAAGCAGTCCTCGAGCGTCATGAAGTCGCTGCGCGTGGCACGCATGCCGAGGGTGTCCCACACGAGATCGACCTTGCGCCCGGGAGCGTCGGGCGGGACCAGCAGGAACATCGCGGCCGAGCCCGCGGTCGCGTCGTCGGGCCAGGCCAGCACCATCACGCGATCGGCGACGGCGATCATCGAGGCGAAGGCCTTCTTGCCGGTGATGCGATAGCCGCCATCGACGCGCCGGGCCCGCGTGAGCGGCAGCGGCGTGCCGACGAGCCCGGAGGTGGTCGGCTCCGAGAAGTTGCCGCCGATGAGCATGCCCTCGTGCACCACCATCTTCGCGAGCCGTTCCTTCACGGCGCGCGGCACGAGCGGGCTCTCCATCATCGGCCCGACGACCGAGAGGTGCATGTTGAAGGAGAGCGCCGTCGAGCCGCAGCCCTGCGCCAGCTCCTCGGCGGCGAGCGACCAGCCGAGCAGCCCCACGCCGGCGCCGCCGAGCTCGACGGGAACGTTGAGCGCGTAGAAGCCGGTCTCGCGCAGGGCAGCGTAGTTCTCGACGGGATCGCTGGCGTCGCGATCGTGCTGCGCAGCACGGGTCGCGAAGTCGGAGGCCAGGCACCGGGCGCGGTGCTGCAGCTCCCTCTGGGCCGGGGTGACGTCAAAATCCATCTTGAACGGGGCCTCTGGCTCTTCCTCGCTCCACGCTCATTCACTGGCCGCAGCACGGCGCCGTGGCGCCAGATAGACTACCATTTGCCGTCCGAGCCATGACACGCTGGACAGGACTCCTCCTTGCGCTGGCAATCTTCGGCGTTCCGGCCGTGCTCGCCGCCCCTCCGTCGGCGACGGACATCGTGCTCGTGGAGGACTGGACGCGACAGCCGCTGGACAGCCGGGGCGTGCCCGACACGTGGACCGCGCACGAGACGATCGGTGGGAATCCCGTGTATGACTTCGCCGTCGTCGAGATCGACGGCCGCCGGGCGCTTCAGATGCGAAGCAACGGCGACCACTCGACCATCGCAAAAAAGCTATCCGTCGATCTCAAGGCGACCCCGTGGCTCGAGTGGGAGTGGAAGGTGGTGGCCCTACCGGACAGGGCGGATATCCGACATCGCGAGACGTCCGATGCTGCCGCCCACGTCTTCATGGTATGGCCGCGCTGGCCGCCTGCGTTCCGGTCAAGCCTCATTGGATATATCTGGGATGCCAACCTGCCGGTGGGCAGCGTTCACAAGAGTCAAAAGACCGGCACGGTGACGTTCATCGT
>Ga0306926_10010017_pt1 | contig 10458 bp, 10 predicted proteins | sample flu12Cox44000178_FD_203759 | JGI IMG/M metagenome (GOLD analysis project Ga0306926, IMG submission 203759) | Lab enrichment of tropical soil microbial communities from Luquillo Experimental Forest, Puerto Rico - flux8day.12C.oxic.44.000.178 (v2)... | ecosystem: Environmental > Terrestrial >... | reverse complement strand
GCTCCCCGACCACGGCCAGCAGCCCGACCGCGATGCCCTGCTCAGCCGGCTCACCGGCCGGGAACGGGCCGTCTTCGCCCGGCTCGCCGCCGGGCTCTCCAACCGCGAGATCGCCGGCGAGATGCACCTGTCCCAGGGAACCGTCAAGATCCACGTCGGGCGGATACTGGCCAAGCTCGACCTCCGCGACCGCGTCCAGGCCGTCGTGCTGGCCTACGAATCCGGCCTCATCAAGCCAGGCAGCCAGTGACGCACCGCTCCCCGCCAGGGACTCGCCGCATTCCGGCCCGGAAGCCACGAGGCTGCCTTGATCGCCGGCCACCGGCCGGTCCCTTGATCGCCGGGGGGGCCGTGGCCGGGCTCACCCGGCGCGCTAGAGTCCAGCCTGTGGGCGAGGCGGGTGCGGACGGCGAGGCCATCACGGTGATCCGTGTCGCCGAGGCCGAGATCGGGGCAGATCTGAGCAGGCGGCTGCAATCCCTACTGCAGGCGTGCTTTCCGGGGTATCCGGGCCGGAGCTACTTCAAGCTGCCTCCCCATTTCCGGTATGTCGCGATGACCGGCAGCGGGGCTGTTGCGGCCCAGATGGGTGTGGAGTTCCGGGTCATCCGGGTGGGCGGCACCGTGCTGCGGACGTTCGGGGTCGTCGACCTGTGCGTCGCGGAAGGCCAGCGGTCCCGGGGCCTGGCGGGCGCGCTGCTCGCCGAAGTGACCGAGCTGGCCCGTTCCTGCGGGATGGCCTTTGTCGTCCTGTTTGCTGACGATGACCGGCTGTATGCCCGGCACGGGTGGGCGCGGGTCGCGAACCGCTGCTCCTGGGTGCGGATCAACGACCACGTCACCCTGGGACTGGCCAGGCAGGCAGATCCGGGTGCCATGATGGTCAAGGCACTCGGGGAGCAACCGTGGCCCGAGGGTGATGTCGACTTGCTGGGCCATCTGTTCTGATGTGGGCGGGCCTCCACACCAGGGATCAAGCCGGGGCCCGGAGGAAAGCGATGACGGCCAGGACCCTCCGGTTGTCGTCGCTGTCAGGCGGCAGGCCGAGCTTGTCGAAGACCGCGGCGACGTGGCGCTCGACGCTTTTGGGGCTGAGGTAGAGGCGCCCGGCGATGCCGGCGTTGGAACGCCCTTCGGCCATCAGGGTCAGCACGGCCCGTTCCCGGTCGCTGAGCCGCTGCAGCGGGTCGACGGCGCGCCGCCGGGTGACCAGCGCGCGCACCAGGTCGGGGTCGAGTACGAGCTCGCCACGGGTTACCCGGTGCAGCGCGTCGGTGAGCTGGGCGGTGTCGCCGATCCGTTCTTTGAGCAGGTATCCGGCGGCGTGGGGCAGCGCGTCGACGAGCCGGGCGGCGAGCGCGATGTCGGCGTACTGGGAGAGCACCAGGAGGGCCACGTCCGGGTGTGCGGTGCGGATATTTTCGGCGGCTTGCAGGCCCTCGTCGGTGAAGGTGGGCGGCATCCGCAGGTCGAGCAGGACCACGTCGGGGGGCTCGTGGTCGACTAGCCGCAGCAGCGACGCGGTGTCCGCGGCCTGGCCGGTCACCTCGATGCCGCGGGCGGCCAGGGTACGGGCGAGGCCCTCGCGCAGCAGCGCGGAGTCCTCGGCGAGCATCAGGCGCATGGCAGGTCGGCTCGTATGGTGGTGCCGCCGCCGGGCGGGCTGGTGATGGTGAGCCGGCCGCCGAGTGCGGCCACCCGGTCGGCGAGGCCGGTCAGTCCGGAGCCGCCCCGGGCGGGTGCGCCGCCGATCCCGTCATCGCGGACCTCAACGACCAGCCGGTCGCCGTCACCGCAGGCAGTGACCTCGGCTCTGGAGGCCCGCGCGTGGCGCGCGACGTTGGCCAGCGCCTCGCTGATGACGAAGTAGGTGGTTGCCTCGACATCCGGGGGATACCGGGCTGGCGAGATCCGGGTGGTGACGGGTAGCGGCGCCAGCGCCGCGAGGGTCTCGACGGCAGCGGCCAGGCCTTCGTTGGTCAGCACGGCGGGGTGGAGGCCGCGGCCTAGCTCGCGCAACTCCCCGATAGCGGCGCTGATCTCGCCGCAGGCGCTGTCGGCGAGCTTGGTCAGGTCCGGGTCGGCGCCCGGGCTTGCGGCTAGCTTGTCACTGATCATCGCGATGGTCAGTGACAGGGCGAGCAGGCGCTGCTGAGCGCCGTCATGCAGGTCACGTTCGACCCTGCGGCGCTCGTCCAGGCCGGCCTGCACGATCCGGGCACGCGAAGCGCGGACCTCCTCCAGCTGGGCTACCAGCGCCGCCTGCAGCCGCGCGTTCTCCAGCGCGAGCCGGGCCGCCGCGACGACGGCGTCGAGTAGCTGCCGCTGCTCGAGCAGTTCGCTGTCGTGCACGAGCACGGCCAGTGGCGCGCCGTCCGCGCTGACCCCGGTGGCGGCGCGGCCCGGCGGCGGCTCCGGATCGGCGGGCCGGCCGTCGGCGCCGACGAAGGACCGGGTGTCCGGCTCCCAATAGCAGACCGCTAGGCCGGGATCGCCGAGCGCGGAGGCGAGCGCTTGCCGGACGCCCGCCGGGCCGGGCGCACGGTCGAGCGCCAAGACCAGATCGGCCACGGCCGACCGGGACTGTCGGATGCGCACCAGCCCGATCAGCAACGCGACCGGCACGCTGAGGCGGATGACGGTGACCACGGCGGACTCGGCGTTGTTCTGCACCGGAGTCAGCCGCACGAACCCGAGCACGTTGTCCAGGATCAGCGCCGTCACGGTGGCCAGTCCGGCGAACCACAGTGGGTTCAGCGCGCGGCGGGCCGGGCCGCTGGAGCGCTGCCAGCGGCGGAACACCAGCGCCAGCAGTGCGCCGCCGAGCACCACGTATGCGATCCGGGTTTCAGTTTCCAGCACGCGGAACACCGCCGGGTTGTGCACCGTGGGGAACGAGTGTACGCACGGGCAGGCGTAATAGTCGTGCAGGTTCACGAACACGTCCCGCACGCCGCCGACCACCAGGACCTGCACGTATAGCGCGGCCAGCACGACCCGCTCCAGCCGGCTGCGCAGCGCCCGGCTCGGGTACGACAGCAGCAGCTGCGCCAGCAGCGGGGCCGTCACGTTGCCCACCCAGGCCGCGTAAGGCACGAGGGCGTGCACATAGAACGCGACGCTGTCCAGGTTCCAGATCACGCCGATCGCCGTCATCAGCGTGCCGGTACGGTCCAGCCGCCGCGCCCGGAACGCCACCACCCCGCCGGTGACATAGGCTGCCCGGAAGGCGACCACCCCGCCGGTGATGAAGGCCCAGCCGACCAGGGCGTCCGGGATGCTCGAGTACCACGGGACCCCGGCACGGTGCTCAAGGACGGCGTCCACGGCGGCGAAGACGCCGGCCCCGGCGATCGCCGCGATAGCGGCCCAGCGCGGCAGACCCGGCCGGGACCCGCTCACAGCTGATCGCCCGCCAGCAGGGTGGCCAGCGCCGGGCCGCTGATCATTTCCTTGGGCAGGAAGCCACGCACCGGGGCCGCCAGGACGCGACCTGCGAAATCGCTTCTTTCGTGCCCGCTGGTCAATACCACCACGCTCGTGCTGCCCGCCGCGGCCAGCCGGTCCGCGACGGCGAACCCATCCATGTCGGGCAGCACCACATCCAGCAAGACGACATCGGGCGTCAGGCGGGCGACCAGGTCGATCGCGGCGGCGCCGGTGGCCGCCTCGCCGACGATCCGCCAGCCGGCCGCGGCCAGCCGTTCGCCCACCGCCTCCCGGAACCGGGCGTGATCGTCGACGACAACCAGCGTGCCCGGCCGGGCTTGGGGTGTCGCGATCACGGTCCCAGTCTGCGCTCCGGCGCCAGATCGGCCCAGAGGGAAAACCCTCGCCACCATGACCGTCATCCCCCTGGGCGCCTGCGGCCGCGCCCGGCAGCCTGCATAACAAGGTCACCTCGACCAGGCCTGCCCACGGGGCCCGGTCCATCGAGAGGAAGGCGATTAGCGATGCGCCAGCCGTTGAGTCCAGCAGCGCCGGAACCCATAGCAGGGGTTGTCGCGCTGCGCGGCCAGCAGGATGTACGGACGCGCGGCAGCCAGGTGGCCGCGCTGCGCGGGCCGGCTGACCATGAGTGGCCGGACCGTCGTCATGGTCACCACGACCCGGCCGTCTCCTGGGCCGACCGGGTGGTGTTCGCGCAGCGAACCATCCCCTGTCACCTGTCTGGAGAGTGAACGGCCATGCCCACGCTCGACACGCGGCCTGAGGACGTAAGAGACCTCGAATCCAGTGCTACCTGGCGGCCACTCGGCTGGCCCCAAACACTGGCTATGAATTTCGGCCCGGCCGCGATCGCGTTCGCTGCCGTTCTCGCCCTGGCCCCGCTGATGGCCCGCCTCGGCTTGCCGCGCTATTTCTCGTTTACCGTCGCGGAAGCGCTGGTGTTGACCCCGATCGAGCTGGGGCTGCTGCTGCGGGCCGCGCACCGCGCCACCGGCCGCTGGTCGCTGCGGGCGCTGCCGTCGGTGCTGGCCTACCGTCGGCCGCTCACCCGCCGGGTGATCCTGCTGGTCCCCGTCTTGCTTGTCCTCGGGCTGGCCGTCTTGGTCGCTTATATGCCGGTCAGCAGCGCCATCAGCAGCGGGCTCACCGGAATATACCCGCACTGGCTGATCGCCGCTAACAACGCCCCGGCCGGCTTCTCCAAAGTAGTTCTGGTATCTACCCTGCTGGCGACGCTGGCCGTCGACGGCGTCATCAACCCCACAGTGGAAGAACTGTACTTCCGCGGGTACCTGCTACCCCGCCTGCCGGTGGCCGGCTGGTCGGCGATCCCGGTCTCCGCGGCCCTGTTCTCCATGCAGCACTACTGGCAGCCCTGGAACTGGCTGGTGATCTTCGGGCTACAGCTCGGCCTCACCACCCTGGTGGTCCGGCTGCGCTGCGTCCGCCTCGGCATCGTCATGCACATCCTCACCAACAGTCTCGGCCTCCTGGTCACCCTGTTCCGCGTGCTGAGCTGACCATGCCGCCTCGCTCGTGCTCGCCGGCTACGCGACTGCCGCCCTACTCGCCGGCACCGCACTGCTCAGCAGGCGCGACATCACCTGATCACCCAGACCCACCACCCCGACACCACAAGTCCGGGCGGCGAGGGTCGCCCAGGTGTCTGGAAGGAACGATGACCCGATGAAACAAACCAGGAACGAGACAGCCGTGATCACCCCCACTGCCCGTGTGACGGCAGCGCGGCTAGCAATCCGTGAGGCCAGGCCCCGCCGCCTCACCTGCGTGCTGCTTTGGGCTGCGCAGATCCTGCTGGCCGTGATCTTCGTGTCCGCTGCCGTGCCCAAGCTGACCGGAGACCCCGGCATGGTGCAGGAGTTCGGCCAGATCGGAGCAGGCCAGTGGATGCGCTTCCTGGTCGGAACAACCGAACTGGCCGGCGCGATCGGCCTGCTCACGCCCTGGCTGGCCGGGCTGGCCGCCGCCGGGCTGGCCGCCGAGATGGCGGGCGCGACCATCATCAACGCCACGGTGCTGCACAACACCACATACCGCGTCAACGTCTGGCTGACCTTGGTGCTGTGCGCCGTGTCCGCGCTCCTCGCCTACGGCCGGCGGCAGCAGATCACGGGCGTGTGGGCAGCCATCCGCCGGTAACGGGCGGCCGATCGAGCTCGCCGTCGTGGCCGGGTTGTGCGGCTACCCCTGAGTCCCAAAGCACCGCGGTCCGCGGTTTGCCGGGAACGGCCGTGGCCGCCTGTCCAGCTCATCTAGGAGGTTCAAAATGCATTTCATTTCTTCGCCTGGCCGCGGCCGGGCCAGACGGCATGGCTGGCTCGCCTGCGGTGTCGCCGCTGTCGCGCTGGCGCTCACGGCATGCTCCGCACGCGCCGATAACACTGGTCCTAGCGTGCCCGCCAGGCAGGATTGCGTGTGTCGTGGCGCGGTGATCAGCGTCGCCCCTGTCGCGTCGTTCTCCGCCGCCAAGCTGGCCGCGGGCCTGAAAGGCATTGGCCTGGGCTCGTGGAGCGCCCTGGTGGACTACGGGGTGGACGGCTACCGCGTCCTCTACCGGACGATTTCTGTTGACGGCCGCCCTGCCACCGCCAGCGGCCTGGTCGTCCTGCCACGGCGGGCGGCACGCAGCCTGCGGGCCGTAGAGTTCGGGCACGGCACCATGGTGCCCCGCCGCGACGCCCCATCGGTCAACCCGCAAAGCGACGGGCGGCTGGCCGGGCTCGTGGCCGCATCCGCCGGGTTCGCCGCTATCGCCCCCGACGACCTCGGCCTGGGCGTCGGCCCCGGCTTCCACCCGTTCCTGCACGCGGCCTCGGAGGCCAGCGCGTCGCTCGACCTGCTCCGGGCGAGCCTGACCATCGCCGCCCGCCACGCCCACCGCCTCGACCCGCGGGTATTCATCACCGGGTTTTCCCAAGGCGGCCAAGCGGCCATGGCCCTCGGGCAGGTGTTGCAGCACGGCACCGACCCGCGGCTGCGCCTGGGCGCCCTGGCCCCGGTCAGCGGCACCTACGACATCGCCCACGCTGAGCTCCCGGCCGTGTTCTCCGGCCAGATCGCCCCCAAGAGCGCCACCTGGTACCTGCCCTACGTTCTGCTGGCCTGGAACCGGATCTACCACCTCTACCAGCAGGCCGCCCAGGCCTTCCGCCCGCCTTACGACCACACCATGCCCGTCCTCTACGACGGGTACCACACCGACAATCAGATTCAGGCCGGGCTCGCCCCCAGCGTCGGCGCGCTGCTGACACCGAGGTTCCTGCGGTTGCTGCACCACCCCGTCGGCGGCCTGCTGCGCGGGCTGCAGATCAACGACGCCACCTGCGGCTGGCATCCCGACGTCCCCGTCCGCCTCTATGCAGCCCGGGCCGACCGCGACTCCGTCATCGCCAACGCCCGGCACTGCCAGGCCGCCCTGGCCGCGCACGGCGCCCACGTCCCCGTCATCGACGTCGGCCCCGTCGACCACGACCACTCCCTGGCCCTGGCCCTCCCCCAATTGCTGTCCTGGTTCCAGCACCTGAGTTAGGCCACCGCCGGCCAGGCTGCGCGGTTGCCGCGGGCGGCTCCCGCCGTTGCGTCAGCGATCAGGGCGCGTTCACCCTGGCCGCACACGGCTGACGGCCCAGATCGTCATGCCAGCACTCCGAAGTGCCTCACCGCTACTCGATAACGGAGGACGAGACGATGAGCGAATACGAAAGCTGCAAAAGATGACCGACTGGGCCAGCCAGTTGGCGCAGTAGGGAACGCAGGCCCGGGCTGCCATCACGTTTGATATTCCGGCGGCGGATAATCGGGGCATGACTGACATGCCAGCTGTCCCCGCAGCCGACGAAATGGCGCGCAGAGACGAGGCGCTCTCGACCGCATGCATCGACGAGTACATGCGCCAGCCGGAGGTCGGGCCGCTCGAGGGCGCCGCGCCGCTTGGCCATCCGTCCGCGGCGCAGGCCGGGCGGTGGTGGCCGAACCCCGGCGCGGACCCGGTGGCCTCCTTCGGGGGCGTGTCCGTCAGCTATGGCAGGGTGCCCGCGGTCGCCGACGTCTCGTTCCCGGTCCCGCGCGGCTCGATCGTCGCGCTCATCGGCCCGTCCGGCTCCGGCAAGAGCACGCTGCTCCGCTGCCTGAACCGCATGAACGATCTCGTGCCCGGCTGCCGCGTGGAGGGCGACGTGCACTACCGGGGGATGGATCTGTACGCTCCGGGCGTGAACCCGGTCGCCGTGCGCACGCGCATCGGCCTCGTCTTCCAGAGGCCCAACCCGTTCCCGAAGTCGATCTTCGACAACGTCGCGTACGGCCCGCGCACGGTCGGGTTCCACGGCGACATCCACGACATCGTCGAGCGCGCGCTGCGCCGCGCCGCGCTATGGGACGAGGTCAAGGACCGCCTGCCCCAAAACGCGCTGGCGCTGTCGGGCGGCCAGCAGCAGCGACTTGTGATCGCGCGCGCCCTGGCGATCGACCCCGACATCTTGCTGATGGACGAGCCGGCATCCGCGCTGGATCCGATCAGCACCTCGCGTATCGAGGACCTGATGCGCGGGCTCACGCCGGACGTGACGATCGTGATCGTCACGCACAACCTCCAGGAGGCCCGCCGAATCGGCGACTTCACCGCGTTTCTGACAGCCGAGCCCGAGCGCGACGGCGCCCTCGTCGGCCGGCTCATCGAGTTCGGGACGACCGAGAAGATCTTCTCCCGCCCGGCCGACGAGCGGACCGAGGCCTACGTCAGCGGCCGCTTCGGCTGAGTCAGGCGCGTGAGCGCGGGCGACGAACACCGCAGAAGCCACCGATTGACCTCGCGCGGAGGCGACATGAGCTGAACCTCACGTCAGCGCCAGCGGACATGCGTGGACCACTCGCAGCAGTTCAGAGTCAAGATACGAAAACATGAGCGTCTAATTGGTTTCCTGATAAGGAAGAGGTCGACCTCCTAGCCGGCGCGGGCCCGGCGCGGGCGGCTCAGCGGTCTATGCGTGGCACCGGCTGCGGGGATTGATCGATCTTCCTGGCGGCTGCCTCGATCGCGCGGGTCATGGCGGGGCCGGGCGTGCGGATGACGGGGCCGTGGCCGGTGGCGAGCCGGTCTGGGGCCAGGTCGCGGAGCACGCGGGCGCTCGCCAGGTCCAGGTCGCGGTTCCAGGTCGCCAGTCCGGCCATCGGGTACCGCCACGGCACGACGGCGCTGGTGGCCACGCCCCCGGTCGTGGTGTAGGCGTCTCCGGCGTAAAGGGTCCCGTCGCGGGTGTCCAGGAACGCGAGGTGGCCGGGGGTGTGGCCCGGGGTCGCGATGACCCGTAGCGATCCGATGGCGTCGCCGTCTCGGACGAGCCGGGCCGGGCGTGTGGTCGTGCCAGTGAACCCGCCGCGCAGCTGCCACCTGGCCTCGCCGTCGCGCGGCTGGGTGTCCCCGGCCAGCAGTATCGCCTCGCGCTCCGAGACGATCACCTGGACGCCGGGCAGCGCGGCGGCGAGGGCGTCCAGCGAGCCCCGGTGGTCGCGGTGCGCGTGCGTGAGCGCGATCCGCTTGATCGGCATGCCCAGGTCGCGGGCGCGGGTGAGGATCAGCCGGTGCGTGCCGGCCAGGCCGGTGTCGATCAGGGTGAGCCCGTCGTCCTCGGCGACGAGGTACTCGTTGACCATGCCCAGCCGGGAGATGCGGTGGATGCCCGCCGTGGCCGTGGCCTGCGCGCGGCGATGGCCTGCCTGTGTCATGGTGGTCCTTCCAGGGAACTGGTGGTTTCGGCTGACGGTATGCGGGCGGCGTTCTCGGTTGTCAAATGGTGAACTAGTATCAGGAAATGAAGTAATGGATCTGAGCTGGGATGACGCAATGACTGATTGCGCTGAGGAGACCTGCCCAGTCGCACGGGCGGTGCGTGTGCTGGACGGGAAGTGGACCATGCTGGTGATCCGCGATCTGATGGCGGGCACCCGGCGGTTCTCTGAACTGCGCGCCTCGCTGACCGGGATCAGCCCTAAGACGCTCACCGACCGGCTCCGCAGCCTGGAGGAGAACGGACTGGTCGAGCGGGCCAGCTACGCCGAGATCCCGCCGCGGGTCGAATACCGCCTGACCCCCGCCGGGCGCACCCTTGAGCCCGTCCTGGCCGCCCTCGCCGACTGGGGCCGCACCGTGGCCGCGGGAACCGCCCCTGCCCCGCCCGGTTAACCGAACTCGCTGCCCCTCACAACGCCCTGCTCCAGCAAGCCACCGAACTGGTGATCAGGTCGAATGTCCTGCGGCGCATGGTGAGCATCTCCCTCAGATGGCGAGACGAGTGACCATTCCAGCCTGTTTGGGTGCTTTGGGCTGTGTCGTCACCCTGCTGAGGGTGATTTCATTCACAGACGAAGCGCGTGCAGCGGCACCCCGGTAACGCGCAGAACTTCTGGATAGACGCAAAGCGACATTGGCGTTAATCAGAGGTTACGGCTGGCCTGATGGAATTCTGCCTTGAGCCCGGATTTCGTCGTCGCCGTTAGCGGGATGGCCATTCCGGGCGGCGTTCCCTCATCAAGGGCGGCCGTTTGCCGCAAGCCTCAACGTCCACGCCTGCGGGCCACGGGAGCGGACGGACAACGCCATCTGGCTGGTCGAACAGGTGCCGACCGGGACCCGGCGGCCGAACGTGCGGCGCCGACACGCCCTGCGCGACTCGGAGGAGCTGCTGCGAACGGTCGCCGACACCGCACCGTTGTTGGCTCTCGGCGTGGCTTGGCGATCGCCTGCTGAGCCGGCCTCGAAGTACCTCAAGCTGGTTATGTCGCAGGATTCACGGGGCCGGCGCGTCTTCGTGTGGCGGTTGCCACGGCCCCGGACACTGGAAAGTGGCGCAGGCATCTGGCGTGGGTTGCCCCTGTCGTGGTGGTGGTGGTGAAATCAGGAGGTCATGCCGAGACCCCCGTGCCGGTCGTGGAGATCGCTCTGCTGCGCTCGCTCCCGTTGTTCGCCGAACTGCCTGCACCCGCGATCGA